>ENA-UOJR01000069-UOJR01000069.1-human-gut-metagenome-genome-assembly--contig:-C115P-NODE-69-length-152730-cov-43.159561_pt1 | contig 152730 bp, 153 predicted proteins | sample MGYA00242354_ERZ723901 | MGnify/ENA metagenome assembly ERZ723901
GCAGCGCGCGCTCCGTGCGCTCGCGCGAGCAGTAGCAGCGGTATTCGATCGGATCAACGGAGAGGATCTCCATGTCAAAGTCAGACAGCACCGTTTTGAGCATGGCCGCGGGGTCGGGATTCTCTTTGAGAATGTTCGTTACGCTCGGCGCTGCGTAGATGCCGCCTTCAACCTTGGTGATCACGTCCTCGCCCGCGCCGGGGAGAAGCTGGATGAGATAGCCGCCCGCGGTGAGCACGCTGCGGTCGCGGTCGATGAGCACACCGAGGCCGCAGGCCGACGGGATCTGCTCGGATTCGACATAGTAGGCCGCCACGTCCTCGGCGATCTCGCCGCCGAGCAGGTCGATCGTGCCGACGTAGGGCTCGCGCATGTTGAGATCCTTGATGACTGTCAGCGTGCCGCTGTGACCGACGGCGGTGCCGATGTCCAGCTTGCCGTCCTCGCGCAGGGCAAGATCGACAGCAGGGTTGTGCACGTAGCCGCGCACGTTGCCCTCAGAGTCGGAAACGGTCAGGATGGCGCCGAGCGGGCCGTCGCCCTTGATCTGCATCGTGACGCTCGCACCGTTATCCTTGAGGGCATTGCCCATCATCGAACAAGCCGCGAGCGCGCGGCCAAGCGCCGCGGTCGCAACGGGGGAGGTGTGGTGGATCTGGCGGGCGCGCTCGGTCAGAGCGCGTGTATAGACCGCGACGGCGTTGACCATGCCGTCTTTCGAGATGGCACGAACCAGACAATCTTGATAGGCTTCCATATAGGATTTCTCACTTTCTGATACAACTGAAATAAATGCGGCCGTCTCGCTCATTTGCGCACCGCAGCTTGAGCTCGCCGTGCGTGCGGATGGCCGTGAAACCGGCTTCCTCGAGCCAGACGCGCAGCTCTGCAACGGAATAGGCGCGCTGGTGGTGCTCTTCAAAGTTGCGCTCCCACGCACCGTCCGGCCGGAGACGGAAGAGATCGACCTCATAGTCGAGCATTCTGACATGTTTGCGGTAGCGCGTGCGCCAGAGGCAGAAAACGTCTTCGCGCTCGTCGAGCAGCACTTCGCCGTCGAGCGCTTCCATCTTGGAAACGGCGTGTACGTCGAACACGAGCGAGCCGCCGGGGGCGATGGTGTCGTACAGGCGGGCAAAGGTGCGCTGCACGTCGCGCACTCTCGTCAGGTAATTGATGCTGTCAAGGCAGCAAATAGCGGCGTCGACGGGTTCGAGAAGACTCAGCTGCGGCATCGACTGGCACAAAAGCAGCGGCGGCGGATCGAACGCGGCAAGCTTTTGCTGCGCCTGGGAGAGCATCTCGGGCGAATAGTCGACGCCCGTGACCGCATAGCCACGGCGGGCGAAGAGCGCGCTCATCGTGCCTGTGCCGCAGGCAAGGTCAAGCAGCGACTTCACGGGGCGCTTTGCGCGCAGAAAGAGCTTTTCAACAAAATCGGCGCGCTTTTCGTATGCCACGTCCTCCGTCAGTTCGTCGTAGGATGCGGCCAGCGCTTCGTAGCTTTCCATGTGTCTCTGCCTCCGTTTCCTGCAAGGATTCTTTATAGTTTAGCAGAGTGCGCGGGATTAGTAAAGTGCTGCGCCCGTTTTTTCTTGCGCACACCGCGCAGGACGCGGCGGCATACACTGATTCAAACGGGGAAGAGGGAGAGAGGGCATGAAGGATCGTCTGGTTTTAACATTGGGGGAAGATCTTGCGGAGGAAAAAGAGTGGCAGTGGGAGGGCATTGCCGTTCTCACCGCCCACCTTTCGCTGCCGCAGACGGGCGGGGAGAGCCGCCGGGAAAAGCGCTTTGACCGCTACTACCGGGGGCTTGCGCAGACCTTTATTGCCCGCTGCGAGCAGAAGAACTTTTCGCGTGCGGCGGCGTCCTGCCGCGAGGCGATGGCGCGCTCCGCGCCGTGGCAAAAGACGGCGCTCACGCTTACCTACCACGTGAGCACGCAGACAGAGGAGGCGCTCATTCTTGCCTTTGCGGTGAAGGACGGGGAAGAGGTACTGCGGCACTGGGAAGAAGGATGGGAACGCAGCACGTTCCTGCCACTTTTCAAAAGAGAAATGTGAAAAGGGGGATTCTCTCATGCGAGAGAATCCCCCTTTGAAAACCCAAGAGAACGCAGGAGCAGCGTGTCCTTGACTCTGTACGGCAGAATCACTGCTCCGTGGGCTCGAGCTTTGAGAGCATATCGATCGCCATGGTGTAGCTTTCGAAGCCGTGGCCGCGGATCTGCGCGATGCAGGCGGGCGCGGTGACGGACAGATGGCGGAACTCTTCGCGCTTCTGAATATCGGACATGTGGACTTCAACAGCGGGAATGCGCACGGCCTTGAGCGCGTCGTGAATGGCGTAGCTGTAATGCGTGTACGCGCCGGGATTGATGACGATGCCATCGAAGGTCGTGTCGGCGTCCTGAATGGCGTCGATGATCGCGCCCTCGTGGTTGGACTGGAAGCACTCCACGGCAAGACCGCGGTTCTGGGCATGCTCATAGATGCGCGCGCAGAGGGCGGCATAGTCCTCTTTTCCGTAAATGTCCGGCTCGCGGCGGCCGAGCATGTTCATGTTGGCGCCGTTGATGACTAAAATTTTCATGCGGGTATTCCTCCTGTGACAGCTTACGCCTGCTTTGCAGCGTGGGCGCGGTATTCCTCGCTCTTTTCAAGGTAGAGCTTTGCGTTGGCAAGAATGCTCTCGCGCTCTTTTTCCGTCAGCTCGCGCACGACCTTAGCCGGGGAGCCAAGGATCATCGAGCCGTCGGGGGCGTTCATCTTGCCCGTGACGAGCGCGCCGGCGCCGACGATGCAGTCATTTCCGATCACAGCGCCGTCGAGGATCGTTGCGCCCATGCCGACGATGACGCGGTTGCCGATCGTCGCACCGTGGACGATGGCGCTGTGGCCGACGGACACATCGTCGCCGATCGTGACCTTGTTGTGAATGAGGGCAAGATCCTGAATGTTGCAGCGCTTGCCGATGCGCACGCTCTGCAATTCGCCGCGGCAGACGCTGTTGTACCAGAACGCCGTGCCCTCGCCCGCGACAACATCGCCGAGCACCTGCGCGCCCTCCATGATGAGCACCTTGTCGTTGCTCTCAATGCGGTTAAAGTTCATAGCCATAATAGTTCTCCTTATCAAGCGGGCGCGGCTTGCCGCGGCCCGAAATCTCTTTTTTACAGGGCGAAGCTGCCGTTTACGAACACCGGCACCTCGCGCCCGTCCTTCGTTGTGCCGATGATGGAAAGATCGCTCGTTCCGATCATGAAGTCAACGTGCGTGTTGGAGTCGTTCAGCCCGGCGGCCTTGCGCTCTTCCTTGCTCATGGCTTCACCGCCCTCCACGCACTCGGGATACGCTTCGCCGAAGGCAAGATGGCAGGCGGCATTTTCGTCAAAGAGCGTGTTGTAGAAGAGAATTTTCTGGTTGGAGATGGGGCTGTCGTAGGGCACGAGCGCGACCTCGCCGAAATACGACGCGCCCTCGTCCTCAGCAATGGCGGCGCGAAGGATGTCCTCGCCCTTCTCGGCGTGCACGTCGACGATCTTGCCGTCCTTGATGACAAAGTGGAAATTTTCAATGATGTTGCCGTTGTGGACGAGCGGCATGGCGGAATAGACCACGCCGTCGATGCCCTCTCTGAGCGGGGCAGTGAAGACCTCCTCGGTCGGCATATTGGCGACGAACGGGAAGCCCGCACGGCAGAGATTGCTGCCGCCGGACCAGACGTGCTTTTCGGGCAGTCGGATGTTGAGGCGCGTGCCGAGGGAGTTTTCGTAGTAGAGCGACTCGAAGTGCAGCTCGTTGAGCTTATCGACGCGGCTTCTCAGCAGCGCCGTGTGCTCCTGCCAGCGCTTTACGGCGTCACCCTTGCCGCCGATGCGGACGGAGGTGAAGATCGCGTCCCAGAGCTTAGTCATCGCCTCTTCCACGGAGGCGTCTGGGAAGACCTTCTTCGCCCAGCTCGGAATGGGGACGGAGGCGACGCACCAGGGGCATCCGTTAGACATCACAGCGTTTACATAGGGCTGGATGGCCGTTTCGCTGCGGCTCGCGCGCGTCAGGCGGTCGGGGTCTACACCGCGCAGCGCCTCGGGATCACAGGCGGAGATATTGAGGAATGCTGCGCCCTCGTCAGCATAGCCGTTGAGCATTTCTGCCTGCCAGACGGGAAAAACGTCGAACACGGAGTCGTCCGCGCGCAGAAAGCGCTCACGGTTCATGTAGTCGTCCGTCCAGCGCGTCACGACCTCGCGGCAGCCGACGTCGTAGGCGGCGGAGGCGCACAGGCGCGCAAAAAATGCGCACTCGACCGGGCAGCGGATTACGACGGTCTGGCCCTTTTGAACGTTCAGACCCACTTCAATGAGCAGCTTTGCGTATTCTCTGAGTTTATTTTCCATGGAAACTCCTCCTGAAAAAAAGAAGAGGCGGCTGTGTCTGGCACAGCCGCCTCTTTGAGTATCGTACAATGCCATACAACATGCATCATAACACAGTTCATGTGCGATTGAAAAGAGTTTTTCGTATTTTTATCAGATTCCGAGAAGAAGCGAGGCAAAATTAAAGTAGATCATCAGCGAGATCGCGTCCACGACCGTCGTGATGAAGGGCGAGGCCATGACCGCGGGGTCGAAGCCGATCTTCTTGGCGAGCAGCGGCAGCGTGCAGCCGACGACCTTGGCCGCGAACACCGTGACCACGAGCGTCAGGCAGATGACTGCTGCGACGGAAACGGTGATGGGGTTGCCGAAGAGCAGCTTGTCGACGAGCATGAGCTTTGCAAAGTTTGCCGCCGCGAGCGTTGCGCCGCAGATGACCGCCACGCGGATCTCCTTCCAGATGACGCGGAAAAGATCGGAAAATTCGATCTCGTCGAGCGAGATGCCGCGAATGACCGTAACGCTTGCCTGCGAGCCGCAGTTGCCGCCCGTGTCCATCAGCATGGGAATGTAAGCCGTCAGGATAGCAAAGGCACTCAGCGCATCTTCAAAGCGCGCGATGATCTGACCGGTGAAGGTGGCGGAGACCATTAAGAGCAGCAGCCAGGGAATGCGGGACTTGAAGGTATCCCAGACGCTCGTTTTGAGATAGGGCTTGTCCGTCGGCAGCATGGCCGCCATCTTTTCGATATCCTCGGTCGTTTCCGCTTCCATGACGTCAATGGCGTCGTCAACGGTGATGATGCCGACGAGGCGGTCTTCCTTGTCAACGACCGGAAGCGCGATGAAGTCGTATTTTGAGAAGGTCTGCGCAACGTCTTCTTTGTCCTCAAGCGTCGTCACGGAGATGACGTGCGTCTCCATGATCTCCTCGATCACATCGTCCTCCTCGGCAAGGAGAATGGTGCGCAGCGAAACGATGCCCTGCAGCTTGCGCGCGGGGTCGACAACGTAACAGACGTTGATGGTCTCTTTGTCCGTACCGGTGCGGCGAATGCGCTTTAAGGCGTCTTCAACGGTCATGTCGCGCTTTAAGTCGACAAACTCCGTCGTCATCAGCGCGCCCGCGCTGTCGTCAGGGTATTTGAGAATTTCGTTGATGCTCTTGCGCGTGTCGGGGTCTGCGTGCTTTAAGATGCGCTTGACGACGTTTGCGGGCATTTCCTCCACGATGTCGACCGCGTCGTCGAGGTACAGCTCGTCCAGGACTTCTTTCAGCTCAGTGTTCGAAAAGCCGCGGATCAGCATCTCCTGCGCATCGGGATCGAGTTCGACGAACACCTCCGCCGCGGGCTCTTTGGGAAGGAGCCGGAAGAGGAGTGGAATGCTGTCCTCGTCCAGATCTTCAAAAAGCGAGGCAATATCCGCCGGAGCGAGGTCAGAGAGCAGATCGCGCAGCGCGGTGTATTGTTTTCGCTTGAGCAAATCCTCAATTCTTTCCAGCAGTTCGCCGCGCATTTCTTCAAAGCCGACCATAGCCATCTCCTCCTTTCCGAAGATAGTGCAAAGTAAAATAGATCCACGCGGAACGGGGGTAAAAAAATCCCCCATATCCTGCGTCCGGCGACGCGGCTATGGGAGCGATGATGCCGAAACACTGCCCCTTGTGCAGCATTTCCTTACCGTTCAAGCTTTAGCATCACAAGGCAGTGAAACTGCATTAGATGGCACCTTGTTTTCGATGCAACCTGTTCAAACCCTCTCATAGTGTCTCCACTACTCCGCGGCAGCAGTCCGTATCCTTGTGGTAGCCTTACCTACCGGACGATATATGAACTTAACACCCTTATATTATGCACATTTTTCCGCTGTGTCAACCCCTTTTCTGCCTTTATTTCGGGGAAACTTTGCACACTTTCGCTTTTTCGCTTCCATTTCGAAAAATGCTGTGTTATACTACAAGGATTGAAGAGAAATCATTTTTTGAGGAGGTGGGCATTGCCCTTGCAGCAGTATCTTGACCGACACCGTTTTTTAAAAGGCGCTTACCTGATGGGAAGGCGCTATTTTGACCATCATGTCGGCCGCGACAGTGCGGCGCTTACCTATTATCTCCTCTTTGCACTTTTTCCGCTGCTGATCTTCCTGAGCAACCTGGTCGGCATCATGTCGGTAGACATCAGCGGCTTTTTGCATGAGATCCGCGCGTTCATTCCACAGGAGGCGCTCGACATCATCGAGCAGTACCTCATTTATGTCGGCCGCGATTCAAGCCCGAGGCTGCTGTGGTTCTCGCTGGTGTTTTCCGTTTACTTCCCTTACCGCGCGGCGGGATCGCTGATGGTCTCGGTGCGCCGGGCCTACGGCGAGCATAAGCCGACACAGTTTGTGCGCCATCAGCTCAAGCTCCTGCTCTACACGCTGAGCCTGATCCTGATGATCGTGCTGTCCATCGGCCTTTCGGTCGTCGGCGGGCGGGTGCTGAATTTCTGCTCGGAGCATCTGTCCGGCTACATTGCCCTGAGCGATGGATTTATCAGCCTGTGGTCGGGGCTGCGCTTTGCTATCCTCGGCGGGATCGTGTTCTTCCCGACTGCAATGATGTACGGTCTTGCGCAGGAGTCGCGCAAGATGAACCGCATCTGGCCGGGCGCGGTCTTTTCGCTTGTGATGTGGCTCGCGCTGTCGTTCCTCTTTTCGTACTATGTGGAAAAAGTCGCGCGCTATTCCGTCATTTACGGGACGCTCGGCGCGGTGATCGTGTTGTTGTTGTGGCTGTATCTCGCCTCGGTCATGCTTATCATGGGGGCGGAGTTCAACAGCGTTTTGATGGTGCTGCGCAAGCAGCGCACACCGGAAGAAAATTTAGGAGAATCGCAATTATGAAAATCATCATTGTCGGTATCGGTAAGGTCGGCTACGCCATCGCCGAGCAGATGACGGGCGAAAACCATGATCTGGTCGTCATTGACCGCGACAGCGCCGTGCTCGACCACGTTGACTCCATGCTCGACGTCATGTGTGTGGAGGGCAACGGCGCGAGCGCCAGCGCCCTTTTGGAGGCGGGCGTGCGCGAGGCGGATCTGCTCATCGCCGTTTCGGAAAACGATGAGGTGAACCTCATCTGCTGCCTGATGGCGAAAAAGCTTGGCGCAAAGCACACGGTCGCCCGCGTACGCAACCCCGAGTATTTCCGCGATGCACAGATCCTGCGCCGCGAGATCGGGCTTGATATGATCATCAACCCCGAGCATGCCGCCGCGCAGGAAATTTCGCGCATTCTGCGCGTGCCGTCTGCGTTCAGCGTGGAGACGTTTGCCAGCGGACTTGTCGAGCTCATCGGCTTTCAGACCGAAGAGGGAGACAGCCTTGTCGGCAAGTCCCTCATCGACTACAACCGCGAAAATCCCAACAGCATCCTCATGTGCGCGGCCAAGCGCGGGGAAGAGGTCATCGTGCCGAACGGCTCGTTCGTTCCGCAGGCAGGGGATCGCGTGTATGTCATCGGCACGCCTGCGGAAACGACGCGCGTGCTGCGCTCAATGGGGCGCGCGATGTCGCCGATCCGGCGCGTGAGCATTCTCGGCGGCGGGCGCATCTCGCAGTATCTTGCCTGGTTGCTGGCAGACCTCGGCACGCATGTGACCATCGTGGAAAAGGACGAAAACAAGTGCCTCGCCCTTGCAGAAAAGCTGCCGAAGGCGACCATCATTCACGGCGACGGCACAGACCACGGCCTGCTCGAATCCGAGGGGATCTTCCACTGCGATGCGTTCATCGCCGTGACCGACCGCGACGAGGAGAATCTCCTCATGGCGCTCACAGCCAAGCGCTACGGCGTGAAGAAGGTCGTGCCCAAGATGTCACGCATGGGCTATCTCGACATTGTGAATCTCACGGGACTCGACACGGTGATCTCCCCTAAGGCGGTCATTGCAGGGCAGATCTCGAGCTATGTGCGCGGCCTTGCCAACTCGCAGGGCAGCGCCGTGGAGAGCCTGCACTATATCCTCGGCGGCGCGATCGAAGCGGTCGAGTTTACGGCGACGCCTGCCACGCACTTCCTTGACCGGCCGCTGAGCGACCTTGCCTTCCGCAAGGGGCTGCTCGTTGCCGCCATCGTACACGAGGGCAAAATGCAGATCCCGAACGGCCAGTCGCAGATCCGCGCGGGCGACCGTGTGATCGTGATGGCGCAGGAGCTCTTTTTGCAGGATCTCAACGATATTCTCGGCTGAATGACCGGGTCTGACAGCGAGGAATGTTTACTATGAACCAAAGTCTTATCCTGAAAATCGTCGGCGTGATCCTCTGCATCGAGGCGTTGTGCATGGCGCCGTCGCTGCTGCTCTCTATTGCGTGCGGCGGCGTGGATCAGTGTGCATTTTTGTATGCGCTGCTCATCTGCGGCGGCGTGGGTGTGCTGCTTTCGCTCATCCGCGCGCGCAACACCCGTTTGCAGACACGCGACGGCTTTGTCTGCGTGGCGCTGTGCTGGATCGTGCTGAGCGTGTTCGGCGCGCTGCCGTACTTTCTCAGCGGCAGCTGCGGATTTGTCGACGCCATTTTTGAAACGGTCTCCGGCCTGACGACGACCGGCGCGTCGATCTTCTCTTCTCCCTCGTCGCTGCCGCGCGGCCTTCAGCTCTGGCGCGCACTCACGCAGTGGATGGGCGGCATGGGTATCCTTGTGCTGATGCTGGCGCTGCTGCCCAAGCTCAGCGAGGGCAGCGTGAACCTGATGAAGGCGGAATCCCCCGGCCCCATCAGCACGAAGCTCCGCCCCCGCACGGGTGAAACGGCGCGCATCTTGTACCGCATCTATATCACGCTCACGGTGGCCGAGGCGCTGCTGCTGCGCATTGCGGGGATGCCGCTGTTCGACGCGCTGACCACAGCACTCACCACGATCTCCACCGGCGGCTTTTCCATCCGTGATGCAAGCGTTGCCTATTATGATTCGTCACTCATCAACTGGATCATCATTTTCTTCATGTTTGCGGCGTCTGTGAACTTTACGCTGTTCTACCTCACCGCAACGCGCCGCTTCCGCGAGGCGGTCCGCAGCGAGGAACTGCGCGTTTACACCTTTGTGGTGCTCGGTTCGTCGGCGCTGATCGCGGCGGATCTTGTCATGCGCACGGGGCGCAGCATCGGTTCGGCGATCGAGCACGCCGCGTTTCAGGTCGTTACGCTCATCTCCACCACCGGCTACTGTACGGAGAATTTTGACCTCTGGCCGCAGTTCTGCCGTTGTATCCTCATTCTGGTGATGTTCTTCGGCGGCTGCGCAGGCTCTACGGCAGGCGGCGTCAAGGTCTCGCGCGTTCTGCTGCTGTGCAAGTCGCTGCGGCGCGATCTGCGGCGCATCATGCACTCGCGTGAGGTGCGCCCCATCACGCTCGACGGGCATCGCGTGACAGAGGAAACGGTTTCGTCCGTTGCGGTATTCTTCTTCACCTATATTGCGATCCTGCTGCTCGGTACGCTGGTGCTGACGCTTGATGAGATCGACTTTACCGCGGCCTTCACCGCCTCGCTCACAGCCATCAGCAATGTGGGTCCCGGCCTTGGCGCGGTGGGGCCGACGTGTAACTTCGGCTTCCTCTCCGGCGTCAGCAAGCTCGTGATGAGCGCCATCATGCTGCTCGGGCGGCTTGAGATCATGCCGTTGCTCGTGCTGCTGATGCCCTCTGTGTGGCGCAGAAAGTAAGAGAACAGAAAAGAACGCGCTTTGCTGTGCAGAGTGCGTTCTTTTTTTGCTGCGCGAAAGCAAAAGCAAACATGTGGTTTTGAATGAAAAAACAGAGTTTCGGGCGGATTTTCTCTTCCTTTGCGGTGTTGCACGGTAGAAAAAAGTGTGATAGGATATCATAGAAATAGTATGTTCGGCAGCCACCTCGCTGCCGGATCGATTTTGAGGTATGCGAATGAAGAAAAGCGACAAAACAGCAAAGCCAACCCACCGCCGTGCCGACCCAAACGTCATGGGTCTCCGCGCGGACGTGGTGGAGCAGAATATCACAGAAACGCTGGAAACGAACTATATGCCCTATGCGATGTCTGTCATCGTCTCCCGCGCCATTCCGGAGATCGACGGCTTCAAGCCCTCGCACCGCAAGCTCCTTTACACGATGTATAAGATGGGGCTGCTCACCGGCGCGCGCACAAAGAGTGCGAACATCGTCGGACAGACGATGCGCTTAAACCCCCACGGAGACGCCGCCATCTACGACACGATGGTGCGCCTTTCCAAGGGCTACGGCGCGCTGCTGCACCCGTTTGTCGACTCAAAGGGTAACTTCGGTAAGGTCTACTCGCGCGACATGGCGTGGGCGGCCAGCCGATACACCGAGGCAAAGCTCGCGCCCATCTGCGCGGAGCTTTTCCGCGACATCGACTCCGATACCGTCGATTTTGTCGACAACTACGACAACACAATGAAGGAGCCGGCGCTGCTGCCGACAACGTTCCCCAACATTCTCGTTTCCGCCAACCAGGGCATCGCCGTCGGTATGGCGAGCCAGCTGTGCGGCTTTAACTTAGGCGAGGTCTGCGACACGACGATCGCCTTCCTCAAAAATCCCGAGGTGCGCATCAGCGAGACGCTGCTCGCGCCCGACTTCCCGACTGGCGGCGAGGTGCTGTACGACCCGCGCGTCATCGAGGATATCTACAATACCGGCCGCGGCGGCGTGAAGGTGCGCGCCCGCTGGCGATACGACAAAAAGGAAAATCTCATCGAAATTTACGAGATCCCCTACACCACCACGAGCGAGGCCATTATGGATAAGGTCGCCGAGCTCATCAAAGCGGGCAAGGTCAAGGAAATTTCGGATATGCGCGATGAGACCGACCTCTCCGGTCTCAAGCTGACGATCGACTTAAAGCGCGGAGCGGACCCCGACAAGCTCATGCAGAAGCTCTTTAAGTCCACGACGCTTCAGGATACGGCGTCGTGCAACTTCAACGTGCTCATCGGCGGCATGCCGCGCGTGATGGGCGTGCGCGAGCTGCTGGAGGAATGGTGCGCGTGGCGGACGGAGAGCGTCAAGCGGCGTGTGTACTTCGTGCTCAAAAAACGGCAGGACAAGCTTCACCTCTTAAAGGGCCTCAAAAAAATCCTGCTCGACATCGACAAGGCCATCGAGATCATCCGCGAGACGGAGAAGGAAGCGGACGTTGTGCCGAACCTGATGATCGGCTTCGGCATCGACCAGATCCAGGCAGAATATGTCGCCGAGATCAAGCTGCGCAACATCAACCGCGAATATATCTTAAAGCGCGTGGAGGAAACGGCTTCTCTGGAGTCGGAGATCGAAGACCTTGAGGATACGCTCGCACGTCCCTCGCGCATCCGCAAAATCATCGTGAGCGAGCTTGAAGAAGTACGTAAGAAGTACGCCGAACCCCGCCGCACCGGCATTCTCTACGACTATGCCGAGGACGCGGACGCGGAGGAGGACGCGATCGAGGATTATCCCGTCACGCTCTTTTTGTCGCAGCAGGGCTACTTCAAAAAGATTACGCCGCAGTCGCTGCGTATGTCCGGTGAGCAGAAGTTCAAGGAGGACGATGCGCTCAGCGTGAGCGTGGAGAGCAGCAATGCCGCCGAGCTGATGTTCTTCACCGACCGCGCGCAGGTCTACAAGACGCGCGCGAGTGACTTTGCAGACGGCAAGGCGAGCCTGCTTGGCGACTACCTGCCCTCGAAGCTCGGCATGGACGAGGGCGAGAGCGTTATGGGCATGGTGCTGCCGGGCGATTACAGCGGCTATATGCTCTTCTTCTTTGAAAACGGCAAGGCCGCCAAGGTGGAGCTTTCCGCCTACAAGACGATGTCGAACCGCCGCCGCCTGACCGGCGCTTACAGCGACAAGAGCCCGCTCAAAGCGCTGCTGCACCTCAGAGAAGACCGCGAGATCGCCGTTTATTCGACTGAGCCGCGCGTACTCATCGTCAACACGGCGCTTCTTGGTGTGAAGACGACGCGCACGACGCAGGGCGTCGCGCTTTTGACGCTCAAAAAGAAGTACGTGCTCGACACGGTGCGCTTCCCGGAGGAGACCGGCATCACCGATCTTGCCCGCTATCGCGGACGCAGCATTCCGGCAACGGGCGCACTGCTCAAAACGGAGGACAGCGACGATAAACAGCTGTCGCTGATTTGAAAAAGACAACAAATGGTTGAGAGAGAAGAGAAGTTATGAAGAAAACAAAAGTTTGTGATCAGGTACGCAGTTATCTCATCATCACGCTGGCCTGCGTGATGTACGCACTGTCCTTTGACTGGTTCTATGCGCCCAACGACTTTACCATCGGCGGTTTTACCGGTATTTCGCAGATCATCAATTTCTTTATCCCGGTGCTGCCGGTCGGTGTGATGATCATTGTGCTCAATGTGCCGTTGTTCGGCGCGGGCCTCAAGAAATTCGGCTTTGCCTTTCTGATGAAGTCCATCTACACGATGGCGCTCAGCTCGGTGCTCATCGATGTCATCGCCGCCCTCTATGAGTTTTCACCGATGGATCCGCTGCTTGCCTGTCTCTACGGCGGCGTGACGCTCGGCATCGCTTCGGGCCTTCTGTTCCGCGAGGAGGCGACCACGGGCGGCTCGGAGCTTGGCGCGTGGATCCTGCGCACGCGCATCGAGGGATTCTCTATCGGCAATATCTGCCTGGGCATCGACCTGACGATCATCATGATCTACGCCTCGGTGTTCAAGAGCCTGAACAATGCTCTCTACGGTGCGCTCGCGCTTTATATCACGACCAAGGTGCTCGATCTGGTCGTTTACGGACAGAACACGGCGAAGCTTGCCTATATCATCAGCAACAAGTATGAAGAGATCATGCGCGAGATGATCAAGCTCGACAAGGGCGTGACGCTCCTGCACGGCAAGGGCGGCTACACGGGAGAAGACCGCCCGCTGCTGCTGTGCGCGGTGCATAACAAGGAAGCCGTGATGATCAAGCGCTTCATCAAGGAGCTGGATCCCGATGCCTTCTTCATCGTCTGCGACGCAAGCGAGGTGCTGGGCGAGGGCTTCGGCCAGTATAACCCCAAGGGACTTTAAGAAAAGAGACAAGTTGCTTTTCAGGAGGTACGATCATGGATTTTACAACGGTTCAAAAGAATCTCAAAGAACGCGGCTTTGCTGTGTCGACCTTTGCAACGGCAAAGGAAGCGGCGGACTATCTCAACGCGCAGATCGACCGTTCGAGCGTGTCCTTCGGCGGCAGCATGACGCTTTCGCAGATGGGACTTTTTGAGAGCCTCGGCGCGCACAACACGATGTACAGCCACTGGAACGTGCCGGATGGAATGAATGCGGAAGAGGTGCTGAGAAACGCTTCGACCTGCGAAAACTATCTCCTCTCGGCAAACGGCCTTGCCGAGACGGGCGAGATCATCAACATCGACGGCACGGGAAACCGCGTGTCCTCGTCGCTCTACGGCCACAAGAAGGTGTGGTTCGTTGTCGGCAGCAACAAGCTCGCACCGACCTATGACGAGGCGCTCTGGCGCGCCCGCAACATCGCCGCGCCGAAAAACGCGCAGCGCCTCGGCGTGAAAACGCCCTGCGCCGTAAAGGGCGATCGCTGTTACGACTGCAAGAGCCCGCAGCGCATCTGTCGCGGCCTTGTTGTGCTGTGGGAAGCCGTCAAGGGCTGCGAAACGGAAGTCGTGCTCGTCGACGAAGCGCTCGGCTACTGAGAAAAAACAAAATGCGCGAAAGGGGGGCGGCCGCCGTGCGCAAAAAAGGGATACTGCTTTTGCTGACACTCTGCCTGATGCTTTCGGGCTGCGGCGGCAACGTCGTGCTCGAACGCAGCTACAGCGTTTCTGCGCCGCACAGCGAGGTCTACTGGGAAAACGAGGGCGCGGACACCCTGCGCGCCGACAGCTATCAGGATCTTGTCAATGCGCTGCTGCTGCTCCTTGGCGAGCACAGCAAGGAGGGCATCGTGCGTTTTTACAGCGGGGACGATGCTGCGGCCATGGCTGAGCAGGCCTGCAAGGAAGTGCAGGAGGAAACGGCGCTGGGCGCCTATCTTCTTGACTACATCAGCTATACCGACGCGCAGGAGCGCGGCTATTACGAGATGCGCGTGCGCATGGGGTACCGCCGCACGGCGGAAGAGCAGGCGGCCATCGTTACCGCTACCAGTACCGAGGCATTGCCTGACCTTTTGCGCCTGACGGCGAAGGAAGGTGTGGTCAACCGCATCGCCATGCGCTTTACCTATTTCACGGCAGATCGCAGCGGCGTCCGTGACATGGTGAAGCAGGTGCAGGGCGAGATCGAACCCGGTTTCACACAGCCGTGGCAGGTGAACTTCTATCCCGATACCGACGATGCCGGTATCGTAGAGGTCGTGCTGCGGGAGAACTGAACACAACAAGAAAAGAGCCTGAACATTTGTTCAGGCTCTTTTGGCATTTTGTTGGAGGGAGAAAGCAGAGACGCTCAGGAGAGGATCGCGCGGTCGTTGGCAAATTCATCGCCGCTTGCCTTGGTGAACTGCTCGAGAAGGTCGGGCACGGTGAGATTTTTCTTTTCCTCGCCCGCAATGTCGAGAATGATGTGCCCCTCGTGCAGCATGATGAGGCGGTTGCCGTACTGAATGGCGTCGCGCATGTTGTGCGTGATCATCATGGTGGTGAGCTGACCCTCGCGCACGATGCGGTCGGTCAGCTCCATGACCTTGGCGGCGGTTTTGGGGTCGAGTGCGGCGGTGTGCTCATCAAGCAGCAGAAGCTTGGGACGCTTGAGCGTTGCCATCAGCAGCGTGAGCGCCTGACGCTGGCCGCCCGAGAGCGTCGATACCTTGGTGGCAAGGCGGGACTCAAGACCGAGACCGAGACCACCCAAAAGCTCGCGGTACTGCTCGCGCTCTTCCTTCGTCACGCCCCAGGAAAGCCCGCGCCGCTGCCCGCGGCGGGCGGCAAGGGCGAGGTTTTCTTCGATCTGCATCGAGGGGGCCGTGCCCATCATCGGATCCTGGAACACGCGGCCAATGAAGGCGGCGCGCTTGTGCTCGGGAAGGTTCGTTACGTCTGCGCCGTCGATCAGCACCTTGCCGGAATCGACGAAAAACGTGCCGGCGGTGGCGTTGAGCATCGTGGACTTGCCTGCGCCGTTGCCGCCGATGACGGTGACGAAGTCGCCGTCGTTGAGCGTGACGCTCAGGCCGCTGAGGGCGGTCTTTGCGTTGATCGTGCCGGGGTTGAAGGTCTTATAGAGTTCCTTGAGTTCAAGCATGTCCGTTGCCTCCGTTCTTTGCACTTTGGGGCTGCACCTTATGGCGGAACATCTTGCTCTTCCAGTAGGGAATGGCAAGGAAGATCGCCACGATCAGCGCGGTGATGAGCTTTAAGTCATTGGTGTTGAGACCGAGCTGGAGCACGATCTGCAGCACGATATAGTAGATGATCGCGCCGATGGAAACAGCGAAGAGCTTGAGACCGAAGTTCATAAAGACCTTGCCGAAGATGACCTCGCCGATGATGACGGCGGCAAGGCCGATGACGATCGCGCCGCGGCCCATGTTGATGTCGCTCGAGCCCTGATACTGCGCGAGCAGCGCGCCCGAAAGAGCGACAAGACCATTGGAGAGCATCAGGCCCAGCACGATGTTGGAGTTCGTGTTGATGCCCTGTGCGCGCGCCATGTTGGGGTTCGCGCCCGTGGCACGCAGGGAACTGCCCTTTTCCGTGCCGAAGAACCAGTACAGCGCCGCGATGACCGCGACGGTGAAGATCAGCAGCAGCGGCAGCGGATTTTTGAGCGACAGCTCGCGCACATAGCGCTGCGAGAGCAACAGGGGATACTTATCGACACTCAGCGCCTGGTTTGCCTTGCTGTCCATGATGCGCAGATTGATCGAATACAGCGCAAGCTGCGTGAGAATACCGGCGAGAATGGCCGGGATACCGCAGCGTGTGTGGAAAAGACCGGTGATGAAACCGGCAAGCATGCCGGCGAGCATCGCGCACAGCAGGGCGAGCCAGGGGTTGAAGCCGCCGCGGATCAGCATGACGCACACAGCGCCGCCGGTTGCAAGCGAACCGTCGACCGTCAGATCCGCCACATCTAAAATGCGGAAGGTGATGTAAACGCCGATGGCCATAATGCCCCAGGCAAGACCCTGCGCGGCTGCGCCGGGCAGCGCGTTCATCAGCGATGAAAGGAAACTCATGAGTTTTCTCCTCCTAATTTTTGTTGCAGGCAGGAGCGGTAGCTCCCGCTCCTGCCTGCGTGGGGAACGATCAGTCTTCGATGGCGGTGTAGCCGTCGAGCGGCTCAATGCCGAGGGTTTCACACATGGTGGGGTTGTACTTTGGTGTGGCCTCGGTGAACTCGATGGGCATCTCAGAGATGTTGGCCTCACCGGTGAGGATCTTGGCGGCCATCTTGCCGGTGGTCACGCCGAGGTCGTAGTAGTTGATGGAGAGCGTTGCCACGCCGCAGCCCTTGCAGATGCCCTCTTCGCCGCAGATGGCGGGCACGCCTGCCGGAACGAGGATATTTGCGATAGCCTCAGTGTTGGAGGCGGCGGTGTTGTCGGTGGGGACATAGACAACATCTGCATAGTCGGCAGCGGACTGCGTGACGGAAGCGACGTCGTTCGTGTCGGTGAAGGCAAATTCCTTCGTTTCAATGCCCTTATCGGAGAGGCACTTGGCGACCTCTTCAATCTGGTAGCGGGAGTTGGGCTCGCCGGAGCAGAACAGCAGCGCGACCTTCTTGGCCTCGGGGAACCACTCACTGATCATATTGGCCTGCTTGCCGAGGTCGGCAAGGTCGCTCGTGCCGGAGATGTTGCCGCCGACCGTGCCGTCAAAGTCATCAATGTCGAGGGCAACGCCGTAAGCGGTGATCGAGGTGCCGAGAATGGGGATATCGCTCGTGGCGGCAGCGGCGGCGGTCAGCGCGCCGGTGGCGTTCGCCATGATGAGGTCGACCTTGTCGGAGACAAAGCCATTGACGATGGTGGAGCAGTTGGCGCTGTCGCCGGAGGCATTCTTGGTCTGGAATTCGACCTCGCCGGGCAGCGCCTCGTTCAGCGCGTCGATGAAGCCCTGCGTGGCGGCGTCGAGCGCCTCGTGCTGTACGAGCTGGCAGATGCCGACAGTGTACTTCGTGCTTTCGCCGTCGGTGCTGCCCTGATTGTCGTCCTGCGCGGCCTTGTCGCCGCAGCCGGTCAGACCCAGGCTCATGCTGAGAACGAGGGAGAGAGAGGCAAAGAGAGAAACGATACGTTTGGTGTTCATGCTTTTTTTCCTCCAATTTTTTATTTGTTGTGAAAATAAGAAAACCCGCTGTACGGACTTGTGGTCCATACGGCGGGTTTTTTAACGCAACTCTGATCGAAGTGACCTTTCAGTGTTGGTGGAAACCGTTCAGTTACGGGCATCACAAATCGCTCTTACTTTTTTCTTGCAATAAAAGTAAGAGTAATAATAGCGATATACGTTGCTACAAACGGCTTTCATCATCTGCTCAAGATCCTTTCTAAAAGATGCTTGTAATATAGCACACACAAAAGTGCTCGTCAAGGGCATTTTTATCCAAAAAGCGCCAATATCAGACGTGACTTGGGGACGAGAATGACAAAAGTATGAATTTTACATTAGGAAATGGCATGGGTGTGCTCGCAAAGCTCATTGATCTTCTGCTGCAAGGACTTGAAGTCCTCAAAGGTCTCCGGGCGGCGGCGCGGGTCGCGCAGCAGCGCCGCTGGGTGGTAGACGGCCATCATCTGAATGCCGCTCTTTTCAAACCACTGCCCGTGTTCGCGCGTGATCTTGAAGTCGGGCTTGATGATGCGCATGGCCGCGATGCGCCCGAGGCAGACGATGATCTTCGGGCGCAGGAGTGCTGCCTGACGGCGGAGATAGCCGATACAGGCCTCCTGCTCCACGCCGAGCGGATCCCTGTTTTCGGGCGGGCGGCATTTGACGATGTTTGCGATGTACACATCGTCGCGCTTCAGGCCGATGATCTCGAGCATATCGTCGAGCAGGTGTCCCGCGCGGCCGACAAACGGCTCGCCCTGCGCATCTTCGTTCGCGCCGGGGCCTTCACCGATGAATAAAACCTCAGCATTTTGGCTGCCAATGCCAAAGACAACGTTTGTGCGCGTTTCGCACAGCGAGCATTCGCGGCAATTTTTGCACTCGTGTTCCAGAGCTTCCCAGGTATCAGGCATAATGATGTTCTCCTGTCGATTTTTTGCTATTTTACCATGATTCCCCGCGCATTGCAACGCGCGCAGAGCGCATTTTTCCCGCCGCTGCGACCATACTGAGAAAAAAGACCGCGGAGGAATGCATGGAATTTATCTGGTATTGGTTTGCTTACAGCTTTTTGGGATACTGCCTTGAAAAACTTTTTGCCGCGGCGACGCGGTCAAAGCACCGGCTGCGGCGCTGCTTTGTCTTTCTGCCGCTTTGCCCGGTGTACGGTTTTGCCATGCTTGCGATTTTGCTGCTGGGAGCGGAGGACTTGCCCGGCGCATGGGAGCAGCTTCTGCTCGGGACGCTCGTGTCGACGAGTGTGGAGTACGCTGTGCACTGGACATACGAAAAGCTGTTTGCCGTGCGCTTCTGGGATTATTCCGCAACAAAATGCGACGTGAACGGGCGCATTTGTCTGCCGTTTTCCCTCTGCTGGGGCGCGCTGACCCTGCTTGCCGTGCGGTATGTGCAGCCGGTTCTTGCGAATTTTGCGGCGCAGCTTTCGGAGGAGGCGGCGCTGCCTGCGGTTTTCTTCACCATGTTCGACGGCATTTTGTCCGCGCGCGTCCTGCTTCTGACGCACGACATCGACGCGCTGACGCCGCGCACACTCGTAACGATAAGCAGGCGAACCGCCTGACGGTTCGCCTGCTTGACGTTATAAGTGCTTCTCGATCCAGTTCCAGATGTCGTTGTATACCACCGCACGGCAGTCTTCGTTCAGGATTTCGTGCCGCAGCCCCCGGTAGAGTTTGATCTCCACATCGCGCACACCGGCGCGGCGGAAGGCGTTGTATGCGCGCTTCACGCCCTTGCCCATCTCGCCGACGGGGTCGCGGTCGCCGGAGATAAAGAGAATGGGGGTGTTGAGATTCATCGAGTTGATGTTCTTCTGCGCGCTGACAAAGCGGATACCGCCGAGCATTTCATAGAAGAGACCGATGCTCGTCTTCTGCCCGCAGAGGGGGTCGGCGATGTAGGCGTCAACATTATTGTCGCTCGCGCTCAGCCAGTCGAGCGATGTGCGGTTGGGCGCGAAAGCCTTGTTGTACGCGCCGAAGGCGAGATCCTCCACGCGCGGGGAATGCGCCTTGAAGTCGTGGCGCTTGCCTGCGGCCTTGGCAATGGCGCGCCCGCCTGCAACGACCGCAGGAGACTGGTGTCCCGTGCCCATGATGATGGCGGCGTCTACGGTGCCGGGATAGCGAATGAGGTAGGTGCGCGTCAGGAAAGAGCCCATCGAATGTCCCATGAGGAAATAGGGAACGTCGGGATATTTTTCCTTTGTGCGGCAGCGCAGGGCGTACATATCGTCCACCACGTGCTTCCAGCCATTATAAGGGCCGAAGTAAAGCGTCTCGGCGTCCTTTTCTGCGGAGAGACCGTGGCCGAGGTGATCGTTTGCCACCACGACAAAGCCGTGCTCGGTCATAAATTCGGCGAAGGGGGCGTAGCGCATGCCATATTCCGCCACGCCGTGCGCGATTTGTAAAACGCCGATGATCTCATGCCCCTCGGGGGTCCACTCCGCTGCGTGAATGCGCGAGGAACCGTCCGACGAGGAAAAGTAAAATTCCCTGCAAATAGCCATGGCGTAAAATCCTCCTGCATGGTATAATCACAATAACTTTATTGCCTTAGTATAGCATAAAACCGTGCAAAGGGACAAGGGGGTATCTTCATGCAGCGGTATATTTTGGCGCTCGATCAGGGAACGACCAGCTCGCGCGCCATTCTGTTCGGACGCGACGGCAGCGTCGCAGGCTACGCACAGCAGACGTTCCGGCAGCATTATCCGCAGCCGGGGTGGGTCGAGCACGACCCGAACGAGATCTGGGAGAGCGAACGCGCTGTCGCCGCGCAGGCGCTGCGCAAAGCAGGCCTTGGCCGCGAGATCGCGGCCATCGGCATTACGAACCAGCGCGAAACAACGATCCTGTGGGATCGCGCGACCGGTGAACCGATCTATAACGCCATCGTCTGGCAGTGCCGCCGCACGGCGGACATTGCGGATGCGCTGCGCGAAAAGCACGGCGTGAGCGAGTTGGTGGCGGAGAAAACGGGCCTTCAGATCGACGCCTATTTCTCCGCAACGAAGATCAGATGGCTGCTCGACCATGTTCCCGGCGCGCAGGAGCGCGCTGCGCGCGGCGAGCTGCTGTTCGGCACGGTGGAAACGTGGCTCATCTGGAAGCTGACGGGCGGCAAGGTGCACGTGACGGACTATTCCAACGCAAGCCGCACGATGCTCTTCAATATCCACACGCTTTCGTGGGACGAAGAACTCTGCGCGCTTTTGGATATTCCGATGGATATTCTGCCGCGTCCGGTGTCGAATTCCGAGGTTTACGGTACGGTGGCAGAGGGAATCGAAGGTCTTGAGGCACTCGCGGGCGTGCCGATCTGCGGCGCAGCGGGCGACCAGCAGGCGGCGCTCTTCGGTCAGGGCTGCTTTACGCGCGGACAGGCCAAAAACACCTACGGCACGGGCTGTTTCACACTGATGAATATCGGCGATACGCCGGTGCGCTCGCGCGCGGGACTGGTGACGACCGTGGGCTGGAACATCGGCGGCGAAACGACCTACGCGATCGAGGGCAGCGTTTTCAACGCAGGCTCGGCCATTCAGTGGCTGCGCGACGAGCTGAAGATCATCTCGACCTCGCACGAGTGCGATACGCTGGCAGAGAGTGTGAGCGATACGGGCGGGATCTATCTTGTGCCCGCCTTCACCGGCCTTGGCGCGCCGTACTGGGATATGTATGCGCGCGGCTGCGTTGTCGGCATCACGCGGGGCACGACGAAGGCGCATTTTGCCCGCGCGGTGCTCGAATCCATCGCCTATCAGGTCACTGACCTGATGACCGCCATGCGGCAGGACGCGGGCTGCGAGATCTCGGGCCTGCGTGTGGACGGCGGCGCAAGCGTCAGCGATCTGATGATGCAGTTTCAGGCAGACCTTCTGCGCATTCCGGTCGACCGGCCCGCGATGGTCGAAACGACGGCATTCGGTGCAGCGTCGCTTGCGGGACTGGCCGTGGGCGTGTGGAAGGATCTTGACGAGCTGCGCGCTTTGCGCCGCAGCGAACGTGTTTTCTCTCCCGAGCGCGCGCAGTATGAGTGCGAGGAGCTGTATCGCGGCTGGAAGCGCGCCGTGGGCTGCGCGCAGGGCTGGGTGGAGAAAAAATAGCACATCGTCATAAAAAGTTAATACTTTTATTAAAAATTATCCATTGAAATGCACGGCCCGGTAGCTTATACTTACAGTACCAAGCCAAAGTGAAAGGTTTGAAAGGAGAAGAGAATATGGAATTCTTAGACAACTTCGGTAAGAAGGTTCAGGATGTTGCTTTCATCGCTGCCGAGAAGGCGCAGCAGGTCGCGGCTGTTGCCAGCGAAAAGGCGAGCATCGTTGCGGATAAGGCAAAGACCGAATATGAGATGGCGGCTGAGCGCCGCAGCATGGACAAGAACTACCGCGCCATCGGCGAGTGGTATGTTTCCGCGCTCGAGGGCGACGCGCCCGAGGCGGTCGCTGACATTGTTGCGGCAATCAAGGACTCTCAGGATAAGCTCGCGGCCTATGAGGCGGCCAAGGCTGAGGCCGCCGCGGCCAAGGCTGAGGCTGCCGCTGCCAAGAAAGCAAAAGAGCCTGTCATCGAGGTGACCATCGAGAAGAAAACCGATGCGGCAGAGCCTGTCGCGGAAGAAAACGACTGCGCTCCCTGCGAGGAAGCGCCTGCACAGGAGGAACCTGCTGCGGACGAGGAACCCAAGGAAAACTAAATCCTGAAACGAGAGGCGGCGCAGCACTCGCTGCGCCGCCTTTCCTGTTTGAACGTAGCGTCTGGTCTGCATAATTTGTTTTTGTTTGATTATATGAATAATACCAGTAGGCGGTATAATACGAGCAACAACCAAAACAAAGGAGCATTTGACCATGAATGATAAGAAGATCAGAAAGCTTGTCCTTGCCGCTTTGCTTGCGGCGCTTGTCTGCGTGGCGACGATGGTCGTCCAGATCCCTTCTCCAATGCAGGGCTATGTGAATTTAGGCGACTGCTTCGTGCTGCTCTCGGGCTGGCTGCTCGGCCCATGGTACGGCTTTGCGGCGGGCGGCATCGGCTCGATGCTGGCGGATCTCTTCCTCGGCTACGGCCACTATGCGCCCGGCACGTTCGTCATCAAGGGACTTGTGGCGCTCATCGCCGCGTTGCTGTATGAAAAGCTGGGCCGCACGCAGGTGTCCCGCATCGTCGGCGGCGTTGTGAGTGAGATCGTGATGGTGCTGGGCTATTTCGGCTATGCGTCGCTTCTTCTCGGCAAGGGGCTTGCCGCTGCGGCGAGTATTCCCGGCAATGTTTTTCAGGGTACGGTCGGTCTCGTGGTCGGCGTGCTGCTGGTCGCGGTGCTGGAACGCGCCAAGGTGACGGAGAAGCTGGCATAAGCAAAACAACATGTTAAAGAGGTGTCAGATCATGGCGGGAATCGTACATGAGGTAGAAAATCATCGTCTGGTAGAGCAGGCGGAGCAGGAGGCGGCGGAATGCGCGCGCCAGCTGGCGGAGGCGGCGCATCTGCGCCGCGGGCAGATCGTTGTTGTCGGGTGCAGCACGAGTGAGGTCGTGGGCCATCAGGTCGGCAGCTGGTCGACGCCGGAGGTGGCGGACGCCATCTTCCGAGGGCTCTCCAGCGTATTTTCGCCCATGGGCGTGTATATTGCCGCCCAATGCTGCGAGCATCTCAACCGCGCGCTCATTGTGGAGCACGAGGCGGTGCCGGGCGGCGAGATCGTCAACGTCCTGCCGCAGCCCAAGGCGGGCAGTTCCTTTGCAACGGCGGCCTATGAGGCGTTCCGCCACCCCGTGGCGCTCGAGGAGATCCGCGCCGACGCGGGACTTGACATCGGCGGCACGCTGATCGGCATGCATCTGAAAAAAGTGGCTGTTCCCGTGCGCTTGAAGCAGAATCGCATCGGTCAGGCCATCGTGCTGGCCGCGCGGACGCGCCCCAAATTCATTGGCGGCGAGCGCGCGATCTATGATGAGTCGCTCAAAGAAGGTTATCCTGATTTTGTCGATTGATAGCAACAGAAAATGCGAGATACCCGAGAAAACGGGTATCTCGCATTTTCGTCATTCTCTGCGGTGCTCTCAGGCGAGGAAGCCCTTGAGGATCGTATCCTCGGCCTCTTCCTCGGTGAGTCCCAGGGTTTGGAGCTTCAAGAGCTGATCGCCCGCGATCTTGCCGATGGCAGCCTCGTGGATGAGCTGCGCGTCAGTCGAATTGGCGCTGATGGCGGGGACGGATTCGATCGTTGCCTTGCCCATGATGATCGAATCGCACTGCACGTGGCCGAAGCACTTGCTGTTGCCCACGACCACGGGGCGAAAGACCTGCTTGGACTCGTCCTGCGCAACAGAGCGGGAAATGACGCGGCCACGGGAGTCCTCGCCGTTGAGTTCGATCTCCATGTCGCTCTCGGCAAGCTGCTTGCCATGCGTCAGCAGCCTTTCGGTGACGATGGCCTCGGCGCCCTTGCCGCAGATGATCTTCGTCTTGCGCACGGTGGAGTCGATGCCGCGGATCTGAACGGTCTCCATCTGGATGCTTGCACCCTCGTCGAGGTAGACGACCGTGGTGGGGTTCATCACACGCGCACCGCTGCCGTCGCCCTCGCCGTAATGCTTTTCCGTATAGCGCACGTGGGAATTCTTGGAGATATAAAAGGTGTGGATACCGTCGTGACGGCTCTCGTTACAGCCGGAGTTGTGGATGCCGCAGCCTGCGACGATGTCCACATCGCAGTTTTCGCCGACGTAAAAGTCATTGTAGACCATTTCAGTCACGCCGCTTTTGCTGATGATGACGGGAATGTGGCACTGCTCGCCCTTTGTGCCGTCCTTGATGCGAATGATGATGCCGCTTTTGCCCTCGGGCTGTGGGTCGATGGCGATGTGCTCGGTGGACTGGCGCGCTTCGCAGCCGCTGTCCTTTCGGATGTTGAACGCGCCGACGGGTTTGCCCGTCAGGTCGGCGATCTTTTCAAGCAGGGAAGCGTCGATTTCAGTGATCATGTGTTCTTCCTCCTTACTTGTTCAGCACCGGGCAGGAGCCCAGCGTATCCGCCATGATGAGCGGGAAAATTTCCTTTGTGCTGCCGCGATGCATCAGCTCGCCGCCGCCCACGACGACGATCTCATCGGCCAGCTGAATGATGCGCTCCTGATGGGAGATGATGATCATTGTGGCAGTCTCCTGACGGCGCAGCTGCTCGAAGGTCTCGGTCAGGCGCGCGAAGCTCCAGAGGTCGATGCCGGCTTCCGGCTCGTCGAAGATCATCAGCTCGCTGCCGCGGGCAAGCAGCGTTGCGATCTCAATGCGCTTGACCTCGCCGCCGGAGAGGGAAACGTCCACCTCGCGGTCGAGGTAGTCGTTGGCGCAGAGGCCCACCTGCGTGAGGTATTTGCAGCACTTGTCCTTGCTGAGGTTTTCGTCGCCCGAGGCAATGGTCAGAAGGTTTCGCACCGTGATGCCCTTGAAGCGCGGCGGCTGCTGAAAGCCGTAGCTGATGCCGAGGCGCGCGCGCTCGGTGATGCCGAGATGCGTGATGTCCTGGCCGTTGAAGAGGATCTGGCCGCCCGTCGGCGTGACAAGGCCCATGATGATCTTGGCAAGCGTGGTCTTGCCGCCGCCGTTGGGGCCGGTAAAGACGATGAGCTTGCGGTCGGGAATGTCGATGGAAATGTCCTTCAAGATGGTCTGCTCCCCTTCGGGAGAAGAGACGGTATAGGTGATGTGCTTCAGTTCCAGCATGAAAAGAAGACCTCCTTACAGAAACTGCCGTTGGAGTATTCTTAGCTTAACGCCTGCGGCAGAAAATGAAAAGTTGCAAATGCAACAAAATGTACAAAAATACAAAACAAATGTAGTTTACCAGAAAAATGGGAAAAAATCAACGAGCGGGGTGCGATTTTTGAGATTTCTTTTTCCGGGAGGAAAAGAAGAAAAAAGCAGCCGGCACACAGAGGCGCAGCCGGCATAGAATGGGGCGAGAATTGTTCGGGAAGGGGAAGGAGAATATGATCGAGCAAAAAAATCCGTCCGTTTATGACTACGATGCCTGCCGTGCGCTGTGGCAGCGCGTTTCGCCGTCGGAGGATCCATATCCCGCGGCGGAAGAGGTGGGCACGCAGAGCGGAGAGCTTTCGCTCCCGGGGGCGGAGGGGGATCCCTGCTGCATGGGAACGGAGGCGGCGGATTCCGTCGAGGTGCTGCAAGGCTTTCTGCGCGAGGAACTGGGCGACGCGCAGGTCTACGCCTATCTTGCCGCAAACCTGCCGCGGCGCGAGACAGCGCGCCTTTTCCGCGCGCTCAGCGAGGAGGAAAAGCGCCATGCGCGCGACCTTGCCGCCGCGATCTACCTGATCACCGGAAAGCCCTACTGCCCGCGCGTATGCGTTGAAAGACCGGATATGGGCGATCTCTGCGCGCTGCTGCGCGCCCTTTACCACGGTGAGGCCTGCGCGGGCTACAACTACGCCCGCGCGGGGGAAGAAACGCTCGATCTATGCCTGGGAAAGCTCTTTCAGGCGATGAGCGCAGACGAATACCGCCACGCGGAGACGCTGCTGAAGCTTCTCGGGCGAAAAATGAACATTTGAAAAAAGAACCGGGACAGAGAGTGCTCTCTGTCCCGGTTTGTTCATTCGATGGAGATGATATAGTAGTAGACCGGCTGGCCGCCGCAGATGAGGTTGATCTCGGCGTCCGGGCACTTGTGGGTGAAGATGTCGCACGCCTTGTGCGCGTCCTCTTCCGCCACATCTTCGCCGTAAAAGACGGTGATGAACTCTGCCCCGCGGGACGCGGCCTCGTCGGCAAGACCGCCGAGCAGCGCGGAAACATCGCGGTCGGTGCCGTGAAGCTTCCCGTCGAGCAGCGCAAGATAGTCGCCCTCGTGAATGTCGAAACCGTCGAAATCGGAGTTGCGCGCGGCGTAGGTGATCTGCGCGGTGGAAACGTTCTGCGCGGCGTCTGTCATTGCCTTTGCGATGGCGTCAGCGTCGCTCATGTCGGGATCGACCGCCATCATCGCGCTTACGCCCTGCGGAATGGAGGCGGTGGGAATGACAACGACGTTTTTCTCCGTTAGACCCATGCACTGCTGCGCGGCCATAATGATGTTTTTGTTGTTCGGCAGGACGAAAACGGTGCGCGCGGGAACCTTTCTGATCTCCCTGAGAATGCTCTCGGTCGAGGGATTCATGGTCTGCCCGCCGCTGATGACGCCGTCCGCGCCAAGGTCGGTAAAGACGCTGGCAAGTCCGTCGCCGGCGCAGACGGCAAGGAAGCCGTAGTCCTTTTCGGGCGCAGCCTCTTCGCTGTTGTCCTCCTGCCCGGCAGCCTCCAGCTCCTGCTCAATGGCATCGAGATCGTCGGTAGACTGGGCCGTGCCGCCGGCGGCAAGCTGCTGCGCCTGCGTGCGCATGTTCTCGATCTTGGCAAGCTCGAGCGTGCCGTACTTCTGCGCTTCGCTCAGCGCTTCGCCCGGAATGTCAGTGTGGACGTGAACCTTGAAGGCCTCGTCGTCCTCGCCGATGACGAGCGAATCGCCGATGCCGTCCAAAAATCTGCGGAACGGCTCGATGCTGCGTCCGCTCTTGCGGACGATGAACACGGTGTCGAACGTGAAGGTGATGTCTTCTTCGGAAAGCATGGCAAAATCCGCCTTTTCCTGCGTGTCTTCCGCTGTGAGCTCGGGACGCTCTTCGCCGCGAAGCGCACTGAGCATGCCGCCGAGAATGAGCAGGAAGCCCTTGCCACCGGCATCGACCACGCCCGCCTTTTTGAGAACGGGGTTCATGTCGGTCGTCTGCGCGAGCGTGATCTCGCCCTGGGCGATGGCCTGCTCGAGCACGTACTCGACGCTGTTCTGCTCCTCTGCCGCGCTCGCAGCGCGCTCGGCGGCGAGACGCGAAACGGTCAGGATCGTGCCCTCGGCGGGCTTCATCACGGCGTTGTACGCCGCGGCGACGCCCTCTTGCATTGCGGCGGCGAAGGCCGCGCCGTCGGCTTCCTTGCAGCCCTTGAGCTCCTTGGAGATGCCGCGGAAGAGAAGCGACAGAATGACGCCGGAGTTGCCGCGTGCGCCGCGCAGCAGCGCGGAGGCGGTGACGGAGGCGGCCTGATCGACCGTGGCAGGCTCGATCTTCTTGAGCTCCTGCGCCGCGGTCTGAATGGTGAGGCTCATGTTCGTGCCGGTGTCGCCGTCAGGAACGGGAAATACGTTTAAGTCGTTGATGGCTTGTTGTGCCTGTGCGATGGAGACGGTGCCGAAGAGCAGCATCTCCTTAAACATGGCACCATTGATGGTATCGTGCATGGGATGATGTCCTCCTCGATTTTACAGATTCATGCTGTCAACGCAAACGTCGACACTGCGGATGCTCGCGCCGGTGTTTTCGCTGACCATATAGCGAACCTGATTGATAATGGAGCGGCACACGGCGGCGATGTTCACGCCGTGCTCCACAACAATGTGCAGCTCAATGGAAATGTCCCCTTCTTCGTGGGGAATGATGCGCACGCCCTTGCTCATCGCCTCGCGGCGCAGCAGGTGGACAAGCCCGTCCGTCATGGAGCGGAAGGCCATGCCCTTGACGCCGAAGCAGCTTGTGGCGGCAGCGCCGGTGATATTCGACAGGGCGGCATCGGAAATGCTGATCTCGCCCTTTTCGGTGTGTAGCCTGATCATGGAAGATACTCCTTTCTCCCTGGTCGATAAAATGTGACCATATTACTACTCCATACCATTATATACGAAGCGTGCGGGAATAACAAGAGAAAATATTTTGCGGAAAATGCGGGAAAATGTCAGAGTGTCTATTGAAAATGAACGGAAATTCACGTATTATGGAAACCAGAGAGTATGTTGCGCCGTGACCGTCGGCGCTGTGGAGGGATAACGATGAGAGTGATCACAGGCTCGGCGCGCGGACGGCGGCTGGGCGAACTCAAGGGTATGGAGACCAGGCCGACGACCGATAAGGTCAAGGAGAGCATCTTTAATTGTATCCAGTTTGACGTGGAGAATGCGCGCGTGCTCGATCTGTTTGCGGGCACGGGCCAGCTCGGCATCGAGGCGCTTTCGCGCGGAGCAAAAAGCGCACTTTTCATCGATAAGCGCGCGGACGCGGTGAAGCTCGTGCGCGAGAATCTTGCGCTGTGCCGTCTTGAGGAGAACGCGCAGGTCATCTGCGGCGACTCCGTTGCGGCGCTCGGCGCACAGCGGCAGAAATTCGACATCATCTTTCTCGATCCGCCCTACGGCAGCGGCCTTCTGGAGCAGGCGATGGAGAGGATCGCCTCGTTTGACATTTTATCGCCCCATGGTATAATGGTGGCGGAAAGCGCGCTGGATCAGGCGCTGCCGGCGCTTCCTGCGCCGTACAGCCTGTACCGCGAATACCGCTACGGCAAGATTAAAGTGACGATCTATCACCGCGCGGGGGAGGAAGAGGCATGAAGATCGCAGTCTTTCCCGGCTCGTTCGATCCCGTGACGATCGGGCATCAGGACATCATCGCGCGTGCGTCGAAGCTCTTCGACCGCGTGTATGTGTCCATCGTGCCGAACGGAACGAAGACGCACCCGATGTTTTCGGACGAGCAGAAGCTTGCGCTGATGCGCGCGAGCATTGAGGACTTTCCAAACGTGGAAGCCGAGCTTGGCGGCGGACTTTTGACCGACTACGCGCTCCGAAAAAACGCGCAGTTTCTTGTGCGCGGTGTGCGCAACAGCGTGGATTTTGACGCCGAGCAGCAGCTCTCGCTCATCTACCGCGATGTGGCGGAGGGGGCGCTTGAAACGGTGCTGCTCGTTGCAGAGCCGAAGTATCAGCACATCAGCTCCACGATGGTGCGCGAGATGATCAAATACGGACAAAACCTTGAAAAATATATGCCGCTGCGCGCAGCGGCGCTTGTGAAAGAATGGGGAGAAGACCATGGCGAACAATGATGTGCAGCATCTTCTGGATATGCTTTATGAGATGATCGACGGGGCGAAGAATGCGCCGCTGTCGAGCGATAGGTGCATTTTGAACCGCGATGAGGCGCTTGATCTGCTTGATGAGATCCGCGCACAGCTGCCGGTGGAGCTCGCGCGCGCGCAGGAGCTGATCCGCGCGAAGGAGGATTATGTCAAGGCTGCCAAGCGCGATGTGGAGCGCATGATGCAGCAGGCTGAACTGGACGCGAAAGCCAAGGTCTCCGAGACTGAGGTGCTTACCGCTGCGCGTGATCGCAGCCGCGAGATCATCAAGCGCGCCGAAGATCGCAGCCGCGAGATGTACCGCGTTGCCAACGAATACACGGAAGATGCGCTGCGCCGCACCGAGGAGGCCATTCAGATGGCGCTGGCCGAGGTGCAGCAGTCCCGTTCCGACTTCCGTGCCGCATCTGTGGCGCAGATGCAGAAAAAACGCGAGGAACTGGCACAGTCCGCTGAAAAACAAGCGTAAGTACAATGAAAAATTGTCAAAAGTGACAAAAACCGACAAAATTGGTAGACATAATCTATATTTGGACACAAGAAAAAGGAGCTGCCACAAGATATTGTGGCAGCTCTTTTTTGTTCAAAACAAAAGTAGAACAAAGGTTTCAAAAGAGACGCGCGGCGGCCGCTTTTTTGCGGGAAAAAGCGGCAAAAGCCTTGAAAACGCAGGGAAATTTCTGCTTGCATTTTTTATGTGAATCTCGTATACTCAAAGCGAAGGTGGGGAAAAGTGGGGCATCATACCATGAAAATGGTTCTCTTTCCCACGTGAGCATCAGGACAAGCGCGGCACGGCTTTTTCGGAAAACGGGAAAAGGCCGCGCTTTCGCGCCCCCGCGATGCCCCAAATACCAAAAAAGGAGGGAGCCGCTGTGACAGGTCAGTATCAGCATACGATCGATGCCAAGGGGCGGCTCTTTATTCCTGCGAAGCTGCGCGAGGAACTGGGCGACACGTTTTATGTCACCATGGGCATGGATTCCTGCCTGAGCGTCTATTCCGACGCTTCCTGGGCGCGCTTTACCGAAAAGTTTGAAGGTCTGCCCTACACAAAGACCAAGGCCATGCGCCCGCTCTTTGCCAATGCCGCCAAGTGCGAGCCGGATGCGCAGGGACGCATCGTGCTTCCGCAGAAGCTCAGAGCCTATGCCCATCTTGAAAAAGATGTGGTCGTGATCGGTGTGTCGAACCGCGCCGAGATCTGGAACGCGGAGAAGTGGGCAGAGATCGAGGCCGCGGAACTCAACCCCGAGAATCTGGCCGCCGTGATGGAAGAGTTGGGATTCTGATATGGAAGAGAACTACGGTCATAAGTCGGTGCTGCTGCACGAGTGCCTCGATGCGCTCGCCATCAAGCCTGACGGCATTTATGTGGACGGCACGCTCGGCCGCGCCGGCCATTCGCTCGAGATCGTGCGCCGCCTGACGACGGGCAGGCTCATCGCGCTCGACCGCGACGAGACCGCCATCGAAGCGGCGAACCGCCGCCTCGGCGACTATCTCGATAAGGTCACGCTCGTCCACAGCAACTTCAGCGCGCTTGACTCTGTGTTGTACGAGCTGGGCGTCCGCGGTGTGGACGGAATGCTCTTTGACCTCGGCGTTTCCTCCCCGCAGCTTGACGAGGCGCAGCGTGGTTTTTCCTACAAGCAGGACGCGCCGCTCGACATGCGCATGGACGAGTCCGCCGCACTGACGGCGCACGAGGTGGTGAACACCTGGTCCTATGAAGAGCTGCGGCGCATTCTTTTTGAATACGGTGAGGAGCGCTACGCGCCCGCCATTGCAAAGAAGATCTGCGCATACCGTGAGCAGAGAAGCATCGAGACAACGCTTGAGCTTGCAGACCTGATCCGCTCGGCGATGCCGGCGAGCGCGCTGCGCGAAAAGCAGCACCCCGCCAAGCGCAGCTTTCAGGCCATCCGCATCGCCGTGAACGACGAGCTGGGCGAGCTTCCGCCGATGCTCGACGCGGCAGAGAAGAACCTGAAGCCGGGCGGACGGCTTGCGGTCATCACGTTCCACTCGCTCGAGGACCGCATTGTTAAGAAAAAGCTCCAGGAGCTTGCACAGGGCTGCATCTGCCCGCCGGAATTTCCGGTGTGCGTGTGCGGCAGAAAACCGAAGGTAAAGCTCATTACGCGAAAGCCCATCGTGTCGAACGAGGAAGAGCTTGCCGAAAATCCCCGCGCCCGCAGCGCAAAGCTGCGCGTCGCAGAAAAGTGCTGACAACAGCAAAGAATACGCAAAAGAAAGGAGATCGCCATGGCCAGCCGCAGAGAGCAGAACATGAAATACCGCCGCTACAGCGGACGAGTCAATGGCAATCTCGCTTACGATCCCGCCTACGAAGAGCACCAGCGCAGGCTGCGCCGCGAGCGTGAATACGAGCGCGAGCACGAGCGTCAGCGCGAGGAATTCATGCGTCCCCCGCAGCGGAAGGTGCAGAAAAAGGCTGCGCCTGTCCGCCGTCAACGCGAAAAGGTCTCGCTCGGCACGCTGTGCGGCTTTATGGCGCTGGCCGCAATGGTCGCGCTGATGATCATGTGCCGCGCACAGCTGACGGAAATCTCCGCGCAGGTCGTCTCCGTGCAGAAGGAGATCTCCGCGCTCGAGGACGAGCATGTCGCGCTGCTCACGCGTTATGAAAAAACCTTTGATCTCACCACCATCAAAGAGGCGGCGGCCGCGGCCGGTATGGCCAAGCCAAGCGCCTCACAGGTCTACTATATCGACCTGTCGGAAGCTGACAGCGTGGTCGTCTATCAGCAGAAGAGCCAGAACGTGCTGGCTCGGGCGCTCACATCGCTTGGCAACGGCGTATGTGCGGTGGTGGAATATTTCAAATGAGCGAAGCTATACATAAGGAGTAAGGAGCTTCCTTACTCCTTTTCCATCTTTAAGGAGGATGAACAGCAGTGGCACAACCCCAAAAAAGACGTCCCGAATCCGCGCGACGGGCAAACCGCATCATTCAGACAAGAACGCTGCTGCTTCTGGGCGTGTTCGGCGTGCTGACCTTCGTGCTGCTCTTTGCCAAGCTTTATCACTGGCAGATCACCGAGCACGATGAGCTTCAGTCCGTCGCCGTGCGGCAGCAGACGCTGCGCACCACGGTGGAGGCGAGCCGCGGCACCATTTACGACAGAAACGGTACGATCCTTGCGATGTCCGCCTCGGCGGAGGATATTTTTCTCTCGCCCAAGGAGATCGTCGAGAACGATCAGGATCAGAACCTGATCGCAAACGGCCTTGCTGAGATCCTGAACCTCGACGCTGCTGACATTCTCAAAAAGATGGAGAAAACAAATTCTCAGTACGAGATCCTCAAGAAAAAAGCGGACGATGAGCTTGCCGACAAGGTGCGGGAATTCATCAACGAGAATGAACTCAGGGGCGTTTTCCTGCGCCCGACGAGCAAGCGCAGCTATCCCAAGGGAACGCTTGCCTCACAGGTCATCGGCTTTGCCAACGACAACGGCGGCTCGATGGGACTGGAGGCGACCTATAACGACGAACTGACCGGTGAAAACGGCATGGTCGTCACCGCGCGCGACCGCGACGGCCGCTCCGTGCTCTACCAGTATGACCAGTATTTCGACGCGGAAAACGGCTGCGACCTGCACACGACGCTCGACACCACCATTCAGTATTACCTTGAAAAGGGCGTGCAGGAGCTGGAGGCACGCTTCGGCACGGGAAAGGGCGCAACGGGCATCGTCATGGACGTCAACACCGGCGCGGTACTGGCGATGGCGTCGCTCCCGACTTACGATCTGAACGCTCCCGGCAAGGTCTACAACGATTTTCTGACCTCCGGCATGACGGAGGAGCAGATCGAGGAGAACATGAAGGATCTTCTCAACAAACAGTGGCGCAGCAAGGCCATCAACGATACCTATGAGCCGGGTTCCACCTTCAAAACGCTCACGCTCGCCATGGCACTTGAGGAAAACGTCGTCGATCTGAACACGGGCTTCTACTGCGGCGGCAACATGACCGTCGAAGGGCAGAAGATCTGGTGCTCCAAGCGCACGGGCCACGGCCAGCAGGACCTTTCCACGGCCTTTGCAAACTCCTGCAACCCCGCCTTTATGAACATCGGCCTTCGCGTCGGCAACGCGAAATTCTACCAGTACATGCAGGATTTCGGATTGCTGGAAAAGACCGGCATCGACACCACGGGCGAGGCCAGCGGCTTTGCCAACAGTGAGATCAAGTATTCAACGCTTGCCCTGGCGTGCTATGCCTTCGGCCAGAACTTCAACGTCACGCCCGTTGCGCTGCTTGCGGCGCAGTGCGCCTGCGTCAATGGCGGCTATCTCTACACGCCGTATCTTGTGGAGGAGATCACCGATCAGGACGGCAATGTTGTCTCCCGGCACGACGCAACGCCCATTCGTCAGGTCATCTCTGCGGAGACCTCCGCGCTCGTGCGCGATATTATGGAGTACGAAGTGACCACCGGCACGGGCAAAAACGGCCAGGTCGCGGGCTACCGCATCGGCGGCAAGACGGGCACAGCCGATAAGGTCGGCGGCAACGTCATCGTTTCCTTCGTGTGCTTTGCCCCTGCGGACGATCCGCAGGTGATGATGCTTCTCACCCTCGATGAGCCGAACAAGTGGACCGGAACCTATGTTTCCGGCCGCAACATGGTCGCGCCCGTGGCAAGCTCCGTGATGGGCGAGATCCTGCCGTATCTCGGCATCGAGCCGAGCTACACCGCCGAAGAACTTGTCGGCGCGGATAAAACCGTGCCGAACGTTGTCGGCCTTTCAAAGGACGCGGCGGCCGAGCGCCTGAGCGCGAACGGCTTCAGCTTCCGCACCGTCGGCAGCGGCGACACCGTCACCGACCAGACGCCCGCGGGCGGCGCGATCGTGCCGAACAGCGCAGAGATCATTCTCTACCTCGGCGCGGAGAAATCGGGCGAGAAATGCATCGTGCCGAATGTCGTGGGCGACAGCGCCGCGACCGCGAACCAGAAGATCGTGAACGCGGGGCTTATCATGGGTGTTTCCGGCGCAACGAACGCAAGCTCGTCCACCGTGCGCGCCATCTCGCAGAGCATCGCGGCGGGCACAGAGGTCGAGGCGGGCACGGTCGTGCGCGTCCAGTTCAGCGACAGCTCGGTGCGCGACTAAAGACAGCAAGACCCAATTCCGAAAGGAATTTTTGAAAACGCAGTTATCTGAGCTTGTTTCCGTATTGGAAGAAAAGGAAGTGCGTGCGCCGCAGGATCTGACGATCGGCGGTCTTGCGCTCGATTCCCGCGAAACGGGGGAAGGAACGCTCTTTTTCGCCCTGCCGGGGGAAAAAGAGGACGGCGGCGACTATATCGCCGAGGCAAAGGCGCGCGGCGCGGTCTGCGCCGTGTGCGAGCAGCCGCCGGAAACGGAGATCCCCTACATTCTTGTGCCCGATGCGCACAAAGCGCTTGCGCTTTGCGCGGCGGTATGGTATGGTACTCCGGCGGGAAAACTCACCGTGGTCGGTGTGACCGGCACGAACGGCAAAACAACCACGACCTGTCTGATCAAGCAGCTGCTGGAGCGCACGAAGGGCGCGAAGGTCGGACTCATCGGCACGAATCAGAACCTGATCGGAGAAAGTGCCGTTCCGGCAGAGCGCACCACGCCCGACGCGCTGACCTTGCAGCGCCTGCTCGCCCAGATGGTCGATGCGGGCTGTACTTACGCGGTGATGGAGGTCTCCTCCCATGCGCTGATGCAAAAAAGGGTGGAGGGGATCCGCTTTCGCGTCGGCGTTTTTACGAATCTGACGCAGGATCACCTCGACTATCACGGCACGATGGAAGCCTATTGCGAGGCAAAAGCGCGCCTTTTCGACCAGTGCGACATCGCCTGCGTCAATGGCGACGATCCGTGGACGGAGCGGCTGCTCGCTCGCTTTGCGGGCGAAAGTGTGACATTCGGGCAGAATATGACGAACGATCTTGTCGGCTGGCGCGCCCGCTACGAAAACGACGGCGTGCGCTTTACCGCCTGCACCGATCTTGACCATGAGGAGACAAGGATCGGCATTCCCGGCGGCTTTTCGCTCTATAATGCGCTTGCGGCGCTCTGCGCCGTGCAGGCGCTCGGCGTGCCGCTGCACGCGCTCGCGGAAGCGCTGCAAGGCTGCATCGGCGTGAAGGGCCGATGCGAGGTCGTGCCGCTTTCTGCACCGTTTACCGTTATCATCGACTATGCCCACACACCGGACGGACTGAAAAATATCCTTTCCACCGTCTGCGGCTTTGCCGACGGGCGGGTGATCGCACTTTTTGGCTGCGGGGGAGACCGCGACAAATCGAAGCGTCCCCGCATGGGACGCATTGCCGCGGCGCTTTCGGACTTTGTCGTTCTCACGAGCGATAATCCACGCACCGAAGACCCCTACGCGATCCTGCGCGACATTCTGCCCGCGCTTTTGGAGAGCAAAACGCCGTTTGCCGTCGTGGAAGACCGGCGCAAGGCCATCGGCTTTGCGCTGTGCGAGGCGAAAGTGGGCGATGTGCTCGTCCTCTGCGGAAAGGGACACGAGACCGATCAGGAGATCGGAACGACAAAATACCACCTCGACGAGAGGGAGGTCGTGCGCGAGATGTTCGCGCAAGTACAAAGGAAGGAAGCCGCTGCGGCGGCGAAGGAAAACGAATATGAAGATCATCATTGCCTGCATACTGAGCTTCGCGGTCTCCGCGATCACGGGAAAGTTTCTGGTTCCTGAGCTGCGCAAGCTGAAAGCGGGACAGAGCATCCGCGAGGACGGCCCCACATGGCACGCCGGAAAGGCCGGCACGCCGACGATGGGCGGACTGATGTTCATTCTCGGCATTCTGGTGTCCATTCTTGTCTGCGGCTGGAAGGGCATGATGGAGGGAGATCTCAAGCACCTTTATATCTTTGCCTTTGCGCTCATCTTCGGCGTCATCGGCTTTTTAGACGACTTTGAAAAGGTGAAGCACAAGCAGAATCTCGGCCTGACCGCCATTCAGAAGTTTCTGCTGCAGCTCGCCGCGGCGGTTGCGTTCCTCTGCCTGATGCGCTTTGAGGGTATGCTGACGCCGAACCTCTATGTGCCGTTTTTTAACAAGAGCTTTGTGATGAGCTGGCCGGTCTACATGGTGTTTGCGGCCTTTGTCATCGTGGGTACGGTCAACGCCGTCAACATCACCGACGGTATCGACGGCCTGGCCGGCAGCGTGACGGTGCCGGTGGGACTCTTCTTTGCGGTGCTTTCCATCTGGTGGAAAGGCTATGACCAGCTCGGCATTTATTCCGCGGCGCTCGTCGGCGGTTTGCTCGGCTTCCTTATCTATAATTTCCACCCGGCCAAGGTTTTCATGGGCGATACTGGCTCGCTGTTTCTCGGCGGTACGGTGGCGGCGCTGGCCTTTGCCTATGATATGCCGCTCGTGCTGATCCCTGTCGGCTTTGTTTACATCTGCGAGACGCTTTCCGATATTTTGCAGGTCGGCTACTTCAAGGCGACACACGGCAAGCGCCTGTTCAAAATGGCGCCGCTGCACCACCACTTTGAGCTTTGCGGCTGGAGTGAAGTGAAGCTCGTCGCTATCTTTACGAGCGTGAGTCTGCTGGGCTGCATCGCAGCGATATTCGGCGTCATGAACCGATTTCATTTTTAAGATATTCAAAATCGTGCAGGGCACGATTTTGAGAGGGGGCAGTGTGCGCCACTCACCGTGCCGCACACTGTAAAGTGTCGCTGCGGACGCGCATGTCGTCCTTCGCGACGGATTAGAATAGTTTGCCGCCTGCGGGCGGCAAAGGGACGGGGGCACAACGCCGCAACGGTGACCGTCCTCCGCGACGGATTTGGTTTGCTTTCCGCCTGCGGGCGGCAAAGGGACGGGGGCACAACGCTGCGCTGGTCGTCCTCCGCGACAGATTTGGTTTGCTTTCCGCCTGCGGGCGGCAAAGCATGTGACACTTAAATGGCGCTCAAAATTGCGCGCTGCACAATTTTGAGTCGAATGAAAGGGGGAGAGCACATGACCAAGGAGGAGCGCCTGCTGCGGCAGGAGCAGCGCGAGCGCGCGAAAGCCATCGAGGCAGCGGCGCGCGAAGCGGGCCGCGGGCCGCTGGATCTTCCCTATCTTCTTCTGGTGCTCATGCTCGTGGGCGTGGGACTCATCATGCTGTTTTCCGCAAGCTTTCCATCCGCCTACTATGAAAAGGGCAACCCGGCCTACTACCTGATTCGTCAGGGCCTGTTTGCGGTGGTCGGTATTGTGGCGATGGCCATCATCGGTAAGACCAACTATGAACGATTCCGCGGCGCGGCGCGCATCGCGCTGATCGGTTCGATCATTTTGCTGGTGATCGTTTTGATCCCCGGCGTCGGTACGGGTAAACTGACGCACGGCGCACAGCGCTGGATCCGTATGGGCCCCCTCCAGTTTCAGCCGTCTGAGCTTGCCAAGGTCGGCGTGATCCTCTACTTTGCCGACAGCATTTCAAAAAAGAGAGACCGAATGGCCACCTTCCGCGAAGGGATCCTCCCTTATGCGGGAATTCTTGCCACGATTGCCATTCTCATGGGATTGGAGCCGCACCTTTCCGGCATGGTGCTGCTGCTTGGCATCGGCGCGGTGATGATGTACGTCGGCGGCATTCGCAACTACTGGGTGTTTGCCGGCTTTGTGGTCGTTGCCTTTGTAGCGTACGCCTTTGCAACAGGACTTATCACCTACAACTCGAGCCGAATCAACATCTGGCTCGACCCGTTCAACGAAGAGTGGATGCGTGACAAGGGCTACCAGATCCGCCAGAGCCTGCTTTCCATCGGCTCTGGCGGCCTGTTCGGCGTAGGACTCGGCAAGAGCCGGCAGAAGTTCCTCTTCCTGCCCGAAGAGCACAACGATTTCATCTTCGCCATCATCTGCGAAGAGCTTGGTTTGGTCGGCGCGACGATCATCATGGTCATGTTCGCGCTGCTCATCATCCGCGGCTACTGGATTGCTCTGCACGCACGCGACCGCTTCGGAAGCCTTCTTGCCGTCGGCGTGACAACGCAGATCGCGCTTCAGGTATTTCTCAACATTGCGGTCGTGTCGAATCTGATCCCGAATACGGGCATTTCCCTGCCGTTTTTCAGTTACGGCGGCACGGCGCTCGCCGTGCAGCTTGCCGAGGTCGGCATCGTATTGAGCGTTTCGCGCCAGATGCGTTAGCGTGGAAAGGAGAAAAGGCATGAAAGTGATCTTTACCTGCGGCGGTACGGCGGGGCACGTCAATCCCGCGCTCGCGCTCGCGGGCTATCTGCGCGAGAAGGACGCAAGCACGGAGATCTTATTCGTCGGCGCGGAGCGCGGACTGGAGCGCGACTTGATCGCGCACACGGATTACCCCTTCCGCACGGTGAACATCTCTTCGTTTCACCGCTCGTTCAGGCCTGCGGAGATCCGGCACAACCTTGTCTCGCTCAAAAATCTCGCCCACGCCGAGCGCGAGGCAAACGCCATTTTGAAGGATTTCCGCCCCGATCTCATCGTCGGTACCGGCGGCTATGCAAGCTATCCGCTTGTGCGCTACGGCGCGAAGGCGGGCATTCCCACGGCGGTACACGAGTCGAACATCGTGCCGGGCCTGACGACGCGGCAGTTAGAGCCCCACTGCGACCGCATCATGGTTGGCTTTGAGGACTGCCGCGCGCACTACAAGCACCCCGAGAAGGTGGTCGTGACCGGTACGCCCGTGCGCGGCGACTTCTTCATCAAGACGAAGGAGCAGGCCAAGGAAGCGCTCGGCGTGAACGACGGCCGGCCTTTGATCGTTTCCTTCTGGGGGAGCCTCGGCTCGGGCGCGATGAACCGCGCGATGGCAGAATTTCTTGCACTGGAGAGCGCGAAGGAGCCGTTCCACCACATTCACGGCGTGGGTGAGATCTGCTGGAAGTCGATGCAGCAGTGGATGCATGATGACGGGCTGGAGATCACTGAGCACCCTGCGCTCGATGTGCGCGAGTACATCTACAATATGGCGAGCGTCATGCGGGCAGCCGATCTTGTCATCTGCCGCGCGGGCGCGTCCACGCTCAGCGAGCTGACGGCGCTCGGCGTACCGGCGATCCTGGTGCCCTCGCCCAACGTGACGAACCACCATCAGGAGAAAAACGCGGCGCTGCTCGGCGACCACGGCGCGGCGCTGGTGCTTGCGGAAGAGGGCCTTGACGGCAAGAAGCTCTTTGCCGCCGCGGCGGGCATTCTGAACGATCCGCAGCGCATGGAAGAAATGTCGAAAAGCATGGCGGCGCTTGGCATTCCCGATGCGACAAAGCGCATCTACGACACGGTCATGTCGCTTCTCAAGTAAAAAAGAAAAACAAAAAGGAAGCGAGCCCTTGGCTCGCTTCCTTTTGCTTTTTTCCTTATTCGGACTTGAGGATAAAGTCCATGTAGATGGGGTTGTGGTCGGAGTAGCGGTAGCCTGCGTCGACGACATCGGCGGAGACGACCTCGACATTATCGGACACGAGGAAGCCGTCGACCGTGACGCGGAAGGTCGTCTCCTCGTTGTAGGGTTCGTTGGCCGTGCGGCAGGTGGCGACGGGGTGTTCGGGGTCAAACGGCACGACAAGGGAGAGCCCGTCGGGGATCGTGCCTTCGGGAATGGGCTGCGCCCAGGTGTCGTTCTCGCCGCCCGCGACGCCGAAGATCTCGGCAGAATTGCCGAGCAGGTCCTTATTGAAGTCGCCGCCCGCAATGCAGTAGTTGCCGCTTTCGTACTCCGCGAGCATATCGGCGCAGAGCATCTCAAGCTGCTCGGTCGCGATGGTACCGTCAGAGGTGTAGGCGGAAAGGTGGAGGTTATAGAGCACAAACTCTTTCCCGTTTGCCATCGGGATGCGGCTGATGGAGTAGCAGCGGTCAAGGTCGACGAGCTTCATAAAGCCCTGCTCGATGGGGAGCGAGCGGCGAATGGCAGACGAGATGGGCAAGGTAGAATAGGTGATGATGCCTGCTTTGTTCGCCCCGTGCGGGGAGAGGAAGGGGTAGAAGAGATAGGGGCTGTCGTAATTCTGCGCATAGACCTCGTCGAACTCGCGGCCCGCCATCGCGTCGCGGAGATAGGCGTCCTCGGGAACGTGCCAGCTGCGCGTACCGTCGATGTCGACCTCCTGAAAGAGGGCAAAATCGGGCGAGAGAGCCTTGACGAGCGAAGCCTCGCCGCGCATGTTTTCATCAACAGCCTCGGCGCTGCGGGCGCGGCTTTCCTTGCCGCCGTCCATGAAGAAGCTGTAATCGTCGCTGTAGGCGCCAAAGCCCACATTGGCAGAAGCGATGCGGTAGGTGACGTCCGTCTCGGCCGCGTCCTCCATGGGGACGGGGGATTCGCAGGTGGTGCGCACCACGTCGAGCGACTGATAGTCTTCCACGCGGTAGTAAGCGGCGAAGACATAGATGACGTAGGCAAGGACGATCAGAACGAGCGCCAAGAGCGCATAGAGCGCGATCTTGAGCGTTTTTTTCATGTGGAAAACTCCCTTCGGACTGAAAACAGTATTTTCTTTATTCTGCCATAAAGCGCTTAGGAAAGCAAGGCAAAAAGAAGTTGACGCGCCGCGTGAAAATGACTATACTGAAAATGAACTACTATTGCCCTGCGGAAGCCGGCAGTCACCCATTCCCCACAAAAGCATACGATGGAAAAGTAATGTGCTTGCGGGAGGGAATGCCATGTGTGAGCTGTTGGTAGAGGGCGGAGAGCGCCTGTACGGGGAACTGACGATACAAGGCTCGAAAAACAGCGTTCTGCCGATCCTGGCGGCAACGCTTTTGTGCGCGGATACCTGCGTGATCGAAAACTGTCCGAAGCTCAGAGATGTGGAGGCGTCCGTTGCCATTTTGCGGCACCTGGGCTGCTGTACGCACTGGGAGGGCGGCGCCCTTGTGGTGGATACGGCACGCATGGATCGCTGCACAGTGCCCGACGCACTGATGCGCGAGATGCGCTCGTCGGTCATTTTTCTCGGCGCGATCTTAGCGCGCTGCAAGGAAGCGACGATCTGCTATCCCGGCGGCTGTGAGCTGGGGCCGCGCCCCATCGACCTGCACCTCGGTGCGCTGCGCGCGCTGGGCGCGGAGATCAGGGAAACGGGCGGCGAACTCAAATGCCGCGGCGGAAGGCTCCTCGGGAGCGATGTGTACTTACCCATGCCGAGCGTGGGCGCGACAGAAAACGCGCTCCTCTGCGCCTGCGGCGCAGACGGTGTGACGACGATCTACAACGCCGCGCGCGAGCCGGAGATCGTCGATTTGCAGAACTTCATCAACGCGATGGGCGGCAATGTCCGCGGTGCGGGCGGCTCGATCATCACGGTGGAGGGAAAACGCGTGCTGCACGGCGGGACATATCGCATCATTGCCGACCGCATTGTGGGGGCGACTTATCTCTGCGCTGCGGCCTGCTGCGGGGGCGAGGTGCGCCTTTGCGGCATTGAAACGCGGCCGCTTTCGACCGTGTCCGGCGCGCTGAGCGAGGCGGGCTGCCTTGTCAGGAGCGAAGAGAACGAGGTGTTTCTCCGCAGCAGCGGCGTTCTCAAGTCCATTCGTCCGGTGCGCACAGCGCCCTATCCGGGCTTTCCGACCGACGCCCAGCCTGTGCTGATGGCGGCTCTTCTCAAGAGTGAAGGCAGCACCGTTTTTGTAGAAAATATTTTTGAAAACCGTTACCGTCACGTCGATGAGCTTGCGCGCATGGGCGCGGAGGTGCGCGTTGCGGGACGCGTTGCTGTGGTCACGGGGCGCGAGCACCTGCACGGCGCACGCGTCAAGTGCACCGACCTTCGTGCGGGCGCGGCACTCGTTATCGCGGGACTTCAGGCCGGGGGGCTGACGCGCATTTCACGCATCGAGCATATCGACCGCGGATACGAGCGCATCGAGGAGAGCCTCGGCGCACTGGGCGCGCATGTGCGGCGGGAAACGGATCCATAAGCAAATGAAGAAAAAGGCAGGAAAACTATGGCGTCAAAGCGAAGAAACAGGCGGCGCAGGCGGGGAAGAGCACCTTTCCCGCTGAGACTTTTGTGCCTGGCAGTCGTGATCGCTGCATTTCTCGGCGCGCTGACGATGTTCTTCCGCATCGACCTGATCGTGGTGGAAGGCAACGAGCGCTATACGAAGGAGCAGCTCATTGAGGCGGCCGGCGTGCAGAAGGAACAGAACCTTGTGCTGCTGAACAAATATAAGGTCAAACAGGCTATTTTTGATGCGCTCCCTTATGTGGAGACCGTCAGCATCAACCGCAAATATCCTGATGCACTTATCTTGACGGTAACGGAGTGCGCGGCGTCTGCTGCGCTGACAGAGAATGACGGCACGTGGCTGATGAGCGACGAGGGAAAGCTCCTTGAGCGCACCGCGCAGATCCCCGAGGGCTGTGCGCGCGTGACAGGCTGCGCGCTTGTCGCGCCGGAGGTCGGTGCGCAGGCGATGTTTGCGGAAGAAGATTCGTACAAATTCGAGCGGCTCCTTGCGCTGCTGCGCACGGCGGAGGATAAGCAGCTTATGTCCATGATCGGCGAGGTCGATTTGAGCGACGGCACGGCGATCACCTTTACTTATCTTGGCCGCTTTACCGTCAAGATGCCGTGGGATGCGGACATTGCCTACAAGCTCGAAAATGTGCGCACAGTGGTGGGTGAACTCGAGGATAACCAGACGGGGATCATCAATCTGATGATGGAGGGTAAGGCCAGCTTTATCCCGGAGTGAGAAAGCATAGGTTGACGTAAAAAAGTTTTTCTGAAATGACCGATTGCTATTGACCCCGCGGGAAAACCGTAATACAATGATGAAGATAACAAATACCTGATATTGTGGCGCTTGCAGCGGCAGGCGCTTTGCCCATACAACAGATTGCAGGAGGAACCGACATGGCATTCGGATTGGAAACCGGCCCCGAGAACGTAGTGAAGATCAAGGTCATCGGCGTTGGCGGCGGCGGCAACAACGTTGTTAACCGCATGGTGCGCACCGGTGCGCGCGGCGTGGATTTTGTCGCAGTCAACACAGATAAGCAGGCGCTCAATGTTTCCGCCGCTACCGATAAGATCCAGATCGGCGAGAAGCTGACGCACGGTCAGGGCGCAGGCTCTGATCCTGAGGTCGGCCGCAAGAGCGCCGAAGAGAGCCGCAACCAAATCGCCAAGGCGCTGGAGGACACGGATATGGTCTTCATCACCGCCGGCATGGGCGGCGGCACCGGCACGGGCGGCGCGCCCATCGTTGCCGAGATCGCGCGCGAGGCGGGCATTCTGACCGTCGGCGTTGTGACGAAGCCCTTCGGCTTTGAAGGCCGCCGCCGCATGACGCAGGCGGAAGCGGGCATCAACGAACTCAAGACCAAGGTCGACTCGCTCGTCATCATTCCAAACGAGCGGCTCAAGCATGCAACCGATCAGAAGATCACCTTTGCCAACGCTTTTGAGATCGCAGACGATGTGCTGCGCCAGGCGGTGCAGAGCATTTCTGACCTCATCCGCGACACGGGCTTCATCAACCTCGACTTTGCCGACGTGACCGCCATCATGAAGGACGCGGGCCTTGCCCACATGGGTGTCGGCCGCGCCGCAGGCAAGAACAAGGCCGAGGAAGCTGCGCGCATGGCGATCTCCTCCCCGCTGCTGGAGACCTCCATCAACGGCGCGCACGGCGTGCTCATCAACGTCACCGGCTCGATGGACATCGGTCTCGACGAGGTCGAGCAGGCGGCGTCCCTCGTGCAGGAGGCCGTGCATCCCGATGCGCTCACCATCTTCGGCGCGACGTTCGACGAAACGCTCGACGATGAGATCCGCGTCACCGTGATCGCCACGGGCTTTGACAAGGCGCCCGGTGCGCTTGACTTCAACAAGGAAAAGGGTCAGGCGGAGCAGAGCGGCGAGGCTGCTGCCGGTCTTACCCCGCTCGATTTTGATAAGGAAAAGGCAGAGGAAGAGGCAAAGCACGAAGCTGAGCCCGACCCGTTCGACGATATCTTCAAGATTTTCAACCGCGAACGCTAACGAAAATATTTCCAAAATTCCGCAGACTTTGGTCTGCGGAATTTTTTTGCCCCCCAATGCCGTCCTTTTTTCAGATGCCGGTGCCAACGCATCAAAATTTTGCACCTTTTAATTTTGCCCGAAGCGCAGAAAGTAAATGCGCCGGACGAAAAAAGAAAGAAAAAGACAGAAAAATGCCGGCGTGAGCGGGCGGCTGCTTTCTTGCGCGCACAGGACGCGCCGCCCGCTCTCATTTTTTGAAGGGGTGAGAGAATGGATGGAACGCATTGCATCGGAAAGCGCGCGGCGGCGATCCTGCTGGGATTTTTTGCCTCCGCCGCGCTCATGCTGCCGTCTGCACAGGCGGCGGAACGGACGGTCAGCGAGCTGATCCCCGTGGGACAGGTCATCGGCGTGAAGCTCTTTTCTGACGGCGTGCTCGTCGTCGGCCTTTCCGATGGAGAAAGCCCTGCAAAGGCTTGCGGGCTGAAAGAGGGCGACGTGATCACCGCTGTCGGTGGACAGGAGCTTGATACGATCGAAGAATTTCGTCAGCTTCTGGCAGAAAACGGCGCGGACGCTGCGGCTTTGACCGTCAAGCGCGGCAGCCGCACGCTGGAGCTGTGCGCAGCGCCGGAGAAGGACGAAAGCGGTGATTACCGCCTCGGCGCATGGGTGCGCGACAGCATGGCGGGCATCGGCACGATGACGTTTTACGACCCGGAGAGCGGCATTTTCGGCGCACTGGGACACGGCGTGACAGATGCGGATACGGGAAAGCTCCTGCCGCTTGACCACGGCAGTATCATGGACGCATCGGTCAAGGCGGTGAAACGAGGCGAGCGCGCAGCGCCGGGAGAACTCAAGGGCGATTTTGACCTGACGCGTGACAGCGGTACGCTTTTTGCCAATACCGAGAGCGGCATTTTTGGAAAGCTTTCCGCCGAGGACGCAGAGAAGCTTCGCACGCAGGCGCTGCCCATTGCCGGAAAAAGCGAGCGAAAAACCGGAAAAGCGCAGATCCTTGCAACCGTGGATGGCAAAGAAACACGCGCATACGACATTGAGATCGAAAAGATCTACTCGTCTTCCGGCAGCACGCGCAACTTTTTGCTGCACGTGACGGATGAGGCGCTGCTTGCGCAGACCGGCGGCATAGTACCGGGAATGAGTGGGAGTGTTGTTTTAAAAGACGGGAAGATCGTCGGCGCAGTGACCCATGTTTTATTGGACGACCCGACAAGAGGTTATGGCATTTTTATTGAAAATATGCTTGCTGCCGCCGGATTGCAGACGGCATAACCCACCGCTCCGGTAGAGAGACCATTCTGTTAAGGAAGTGTGAAAATAGCTGATTTTAGAGGGAAAAATGCAAAAAAGATAGTTATTTTCGACAAAAACTGCTTGAAAACGCTGTCCGAATATGTTAACTTTATGCCATGGCAGAATGAAGACGTCATATTTTGCTGTTTAGCCGACCGGCTTGGCCGGCAATCTAAACTTGTGTAAAAAGGACGGGATGACATGGAGAACAGGATTACAGTCGTATTGGCAGATGCGAACGAGGAGTTTCGCACGGCGCTGCAGCAGACATTGGAAGCTTCGGAAGGCTTCGACGTAGTGGGAAGTGCGGCCGACGGATTGGCGGCCGCTCAGCTTGTGCAGGAGAAGAGACCACAGCTCCTTGTCATGGATCTGCTGCTGCCGGGACTGGACGGCTTCGGCGTGCTCGAGCAGCTGGAAAAGGCGAAGGTGCAGGTGAAGAGCCTGATTGTCTCGGCGCTCTATCGCGACCAGATCGTTGCGCAGGCGATGAGCCGCGGCGTGTCCTTCTTCATGCCTAAGCCCTGTGAAACGGCTTCGCTGTTGGAGCAGATGCGCCGCGCGATGAACGAAGGGGAAGAGAGCGAGAGCGAATCCCAGTCACTTGAACGCGAGGTCACGGCGGTGATCCACGAGGTCGGCGTACCTGCGCACATCAAGGGCTACCAGTATGTGCGCGAGGCGATCGTCATTGCGGTGCAGGACATGGACGTGATCAATGCGGTGACGAAGGTGCTCTATCCGGAGGTCGCGCGCCGTTACAGCACCACACCTTCGCGCGTGGAACGCGCCGTGCGCCATGCGATCGAAGTCGCATGGGATCGCGGAGACCTTGAAACGCTCCAGCACTATTTTGGCTACACGGTTTCCAACACAAAAGGAAAGCCGACCAACTCAGAGTTCATTGCCATGATCGCCGACCGCATCCGTTTGCAACGTAAGATCCGAAAAGCATAAGGGAGAGCCTTTCGGATCGTGCCCACAACGAAACGAAGAAGAACCACACCGCGGGACATCCCGCGGTGTGGTTCTTCTTATTTTTCCTGTTTCTTTTTCATGCGCTTTTCGATTCGCCGCAGACCCAGCAGGCACAGCCAGGAGGCGGCGCCGAGCAGCAGGGAACCGAGCGCATAGCCCTGTTTCTTTTTCATAATAGCTCCTTTATGAGATTTACGGCGTGCTTTCGCGCAAAACAATATCTGCGGTGAAGCGTCTGCCGTCGCGCTCGACCAGAAGGCTGAGCGTTTCGCCCGCTTCGTGGCGGCGGCGGACACGGAGAAGGTCGGTGGATTTGGTCAACGCCTCACCGTCTGCCTTCAAAATGAGATCGCCCTTTTGAATGCCGGCTTCGTCGCCGGGGCCGCCGGGCGTGACTTCCATGACGAGCAGCGCAGTCTCGCCGCTGTCGAGCGTGACGGGTGCGATCTGCACCGAGACGCCGATCATCACCTCGCCGTGGATCTCGCCGTAGGCGATGAGATCATTGATCATGTAAGCGGTCGACGCGATGGGAATGGCGAAGCCGAGCCCCTCTACGCTTACGGTGGAGGAGGAGCCCATCTTCATCGTGTTGATGCCGACGACCTGTCCGTATACGTTGATGAGCGGGCCGCCGGAGTTGCCGCTGTTGAGTGCGGCATTCGTCTGAATGAGCGTCATTGTGATGCCGTCAACGTCTACATCGCGGTTGATGGCCGAAACAATGCCGTCGGTCAGCGTGCCGCGCAGCTCCACGCCGAGCGGATTGCCGATGGCGTACACGGTATCGCCGACGGTCAGCGCATCGGAATCGCCAAACTCCGCAGCGGGGAGGTCTTTGGCGGCGATCTTGATGACGGCAAGATCCTTTTCTTCGTCCAGTCCCAGAAGGCTGGCGCGGTAGTTCTTGCCTGTGTCGAGTACGACATAACACTCAGCGCCGCCCGCGATGACATGCGCGTTTGTGAGGATATAACCGTCGGACGTGAAAATGACGCCCGTGCCGACCATGGCGCTGCCGTCGTTCATGGAGGCAAACACCGTGACGGTGGAAGGATTGACCTTCTGATAGACCTCCTGAATACTCAGCGCCTCGCCGTGCGTTTCGCTGTAGCGGAGCTTGACCTTGTCGGTGTTGGGCAAGCGTTTGATGGTCGTTTCGCCGTGGTTTGAATTGTCGTAGGATTCGGCGTCATTGCGATGCTCGAAATGATCGTCAAAATAGGAGTCGTGGCTGTCGAACACACCGCTGAGGCACAGAGCCGTGATGCCGCCGCTGATGAGGAGCAGACCGAGCATGCAGAAAAGAAAGATCCTGAGGCCCTTTCTTTTTCTGCGCGGCGCGGCGGCTTTGGGCTGTCCGGGCAGCGGCGTGGGCTGCACATAGCGCTCCACGATGGGAGTGACGCGCGCTTCGTAGCGCAGCACGACCTCCTGCGGCTCATTGGTGCTGCCGCTTTGAGGAAGATTCTGCTTTTCCTGATCCATAGTGATTGTTTCTCCTGTCGGGGGACTCACTGGGGGGCGATCTGCCCACCGGCCAGCGTGACGGTAAAGGTGAAGGTGGTCAAGCCGTTTTCACTCGTGACGGCGATGTGCTCCTTATGCTGATCGAGAATGGTTTTGACCACGTAGAGCCCGAGCCCCACGCCGTCCTTATCCTCGGAGCGGGACTTATCGCTCTTGTGGAAGCGCTCAAAGAGCAGCGGGATCTCCTCGGCGGGAATGGTGTCGCCCTCGTTGCGCACGGAAACAAGCGCTTTGCCGTTTGAAGTGGTCACACCGAGGTAGAGCGCGGAGCCTTTGCGGGCAAATTTGGTTGCGTTTTCCAGCAGATTGTAGATGACCTGCGTGATGAGGTCATTGTCGCCGAGCACCATGATGCCGCTGTCGGGAATGTCGGCGTCCACATCAAGCCCGCGGTCGGTGATCTTCTTTTCCATCGAGATGAGCACGCGGCGCATGCTCTCGCACACGTCGAACGGCGCCTTCGTGCGGTTGAGATCGCGCGACTGGAGCTGCGAGACCTCAAGCATGCGGCGCACAAGACGGGACAGGCGCCGCGATTCGTCCGAAATGATGCGCAGATATTCCTTCTCCTGCTCGGGCGGGATCGTGCCGTCGAGAATGCCGTCCGTGTAGCCGGCGATGGTCGTCATCGGGGTCTTGAGCTCGTGGGAAACGTTGGCGATGAACTCGCGGCGCTGCCGCTCGGTTTCCTGGAGGGAGTCGGCCATGTTGTTGAAGGCGTCGGCCAGCTCAGTGATCTCCGTCACGCCGGCGTAGTTGTGCATGCGCACATCAAAGTTGCCGTCGGCAAAGCGGCGGGTCGCTTCCGCCATCTCATGAATGGGGTGCGACTGGCGCATACTGACCCACGCGCTCACAACGAAGGAGAGCAGCAGCACCGTCACCGCCGTCATAAAGAAAAGCCCGATGAAAGCGCGCCACATCGTCGTCAGCGCCCGTGCGCCGGTCACAGCCAGTACAAAGCCGACGGTCGCGCCGCCGGATTCAATCGGCACACCGACAACAAAGTGTGTATCCGCATAGATGCTGCCGAGCGTGGTGCGCACCGCGTATGGTTCGCTGCTCATCGCTCCCTCGGAGACATCCTTCGGCACGGTGAGTACGCGATTGGCGAGCGAGGGGTCAGTCGTCAGCAGCAGGTTCCCGTCTGCGTTGCAGATGAGAAACTGCGCGTCCGTTACGCTGGAGGCAAAATCAGCCAGTTCGCGCAGTCCTGTGAGCGAGCCGCTTTCCATGTAAGATGAGACCATGTGCGAAACGACGCTCGCCTTGCTTTGCATCTCCTCGCTGCGCTCGTCGATGGCATAGGAATATGTCAGCGCGAAGAATGCACTGCCGAGCAGCGCCAGCGTCAGCATGACGACGCTGGCTGTGAGCAGGAAATTCTGCCAGTAGATCGTGCGGCAGCGCGTTCTGGCCTTCAGGAACCAGCCTTTTTTCTGTTTTTTCTCTTTGTTTTCTTCCGGCATGCTCAATTACTTCACTTCAAATTTGTAGCCCACGCCCCAAACGGTTTTGAGCGCCCACTGATCGCTGACATTTTCGACCTTTTCGCGCAGGCGCTTGACGTGTACGTCCACCGTGCGCGAATCACCGAAATAGTCAAAGCCCCAAACCTCGTCGAGCAGCTGATTGCGCGTGTAAACGCGGTTCGGCGTGGCGGCGAGATGATAGAGAAGCTCCAGCTCTTTGGGCGGCGTGTCGATCTTCTTGCCGTCCACGATCAGCTCATAGGAGTCAAGGTCGATGACGAGCTTGTCGAAAACGAGGCGTTTGTGCGTGTCGTCGGGGATCTCGCTGCGGCGCAGTACCGCGTTGATACGCGCAAGCAGCTCTTTCATCTCAAAGGGCTTGACGACATAGTCGTCCGCGCCCATCTCGAGGCCATGAATGCGGTCGTTGACCTCACCCTTGGCAGTGAGCATGATGATCGGGCACTTGGACGTTTCGCGGATCTTGGCGCATACGCCCCAACCATCGAGCACGGGGAGCATCACGTCAAGCAGCACGAGATCCGGCTCTTTTTCCTTGAATTCTTCTACCGCCTTGCCGCCGTCGGCTGCGATGCGGACTTCAAAGCCCTCTTTGTCGAGATACATTTTGATGAGGTTGGAAATATTGTTATCGTCCTCTACGACAAGAATATTGCGTGCCATGCTCTTATCCCCTTTCACACAACCGTGTGCCTTTCTTCTGTGATGGTCATTGGTATCATTATTATACGCGAAACTGCGGTTTTTTCCTGAACATTCTGTTAAAACGTCACGCTTCTTTTGCGGCGGAAAGCTCGTTGAGTGCAGTGACCGGCCGAGAAGAGGAACGCAGGCGGGCGAGCAGTGCGCTCCAGTTTTCCTGAAGGTTGGCATCGCTGCCCATGTAAGCGATGCAACCGCCGGAGCGGGCCTTGCGGAGAATGTCGCCGGCGACGGGCGGATCAGCACGGTAATCCAGATCGAAAACGATGGGGCAGTAGCCCGCCCTGCGCACGGCGCGCAGCGTTTGGTCCGATGTGTCGGAGAGGTAGACGAGCCGTGTTTTTTCGTTGCATGCCGTCCAGAGGGCATTGTTTGCACGCTCGATCGCGCTGAGCGTGCGCGCGCTGCCGCCGGAGGCATCGATGTACAGCGCGGCGGCGCTGCCGCTGATGACGATGCGGCGCAGCAGATCGCCGAGCGAGGAGAGCTGCTCTTCCGAGAAAAGGAACGTCGCTTTCGCGTTTTCCTTGACAAGCGTGTCAAGCAGCGCGTTCGAAACGTTCTCGTCCGTTACGCGCAGGGTGAGGCAGACAAGATTGCGGTCATTGTCCGTGTCGCTATCCGGGGTAGTATCTGCGCTATTGGAGCCATTGTGCGTTTTCATGTAGTCGTTGTAGCGCTGCTCCATGGACATGGCGGCGGCATCGATGAATTTTGCGTCCGAGAGCACGACGGTGTCGCTCTTGAGACGCACAAGGTATCCGTAGGTCACGCGCGTGTAGCTGTAATCAAGCGAGAAAAATTGCGTTAAAAGGTCAAGCGGCAAAAATACCACATCGCCGCGCACGATGGCTGCTCCGCTGTATTGGCGGTCGTTCTGGTCGGTGACGGTGCCGGCGGCAAAGTCAAAGGTCAGCGCGCTGCCCTGCCGGTAAACAACGGCGGTGCTCTTGTCGCGGCTGCGGGAATAGAAGAGTCCCAGGTCTGTGCCGGCGATCGCTGTGTAGGGAACATACAGCCGCCCGCCTGACCAAAAGGGCATCGTTCCGTCGCTGAGATCCGGGAGGAGCTGATCATTGACCGCGGTAAAGTATACGGTCGTTTCAGCCTCCGTCTTGGCGGGCGCAAGCGTAAAAAGCAGCAGCGTTGCAAGCAGCAGACACAAAAACCGTTTTCCCTTCATACGTTTCGCCTCCCGTCATTGAATCTTGTAATTATAACAATTTTTTCTCCGCTTTGCAATATCTGCGCAGTGCTCAGACGCCATAATAGCCAACCGTGGTGTTGGAGAAATAGTGCTGCACGATCTCTTCGGCGGAAAGCCCCTGTTTGGCAAGAATATTCGCTCCGTACTGGCTCATGCCGACGCCGTGGCCGTAGCCCGTGACGTGGAAGGTGAAGGAACCGTCCTTGTATGCCACAGTGAACGAGGGCGAGCGCAGCGAGAGAATGGTGCGCAGATCGTTTCCGCGCAGCTTGATGCCGCCGACCGTGACGGAGGCGACATAGTCCGAGGCGTTTCGCACGATGTCGCGGATCCACCCATCTGGATTGCCGGAGAGATCAGCGTCCGGCTTTGCGGCAAGGAAGAGAGACTTGAATTCCGCCGCCGTAAAGGTCGAAACGGAGTAGTAGTTCGGCACAAGCTCTTCCGTTTCGGGGCTTGAGACTTTCTGGAGGTAGGGAAGGTCATTCAGCCACACGTCGCCCGCACCCTGCGTGCTGCCGTCGGCGGAGGAGAAAAAGACGGCAAGGATCGGTGCACCGTCATAGAGGATCACCTCACCATCGGTTTCGCTCACAGCGCGCGCAAGCTTTTCTTCGTAGTAAATGGCCATGCTGCCCCAGTTTGCCGCGGCCTGCTCGGCGCTTAAGTACGCCTTGCAGCAGGTGTGGTCGTCGCAGGCATCGGCATCGGGGTGGTTGGCGCTGCCGCCGCCGCGGATGCGGTAGAGCGTATAGGTGCGTGCGGCGATGGCCTGCGCCTTGAGCGCCTCTTCTTCAAACGAGGCGGGCATTTCCGCGCGCAGCACGCCGAGAAGATACGTGCCCATGTCCATCTCCTGCACCTCGCCCCGGATCAGAACGCGCAGAAGATCTGCGCTGTCGCGTTCGCCAGGGGCGGCCGGTTCACCGGAAGAAACGGAGGATTCGCCGTCGGCGGCGGGAGCGGCGGCGCTATCGAAGCGGCCTGCCGCCGCCCAGGCGAGGATCCAGATGAAGCCGATGAGCAGAAGCGTAATACGAAAGAGCTGTTTCAAAATGTGTTCCTCCTTGCAGACGGTTTGCCGCAGTTGCTCTGGTGAGAGCTTTTTATCACTATATGACAGACTTGTCCGTGAAATGATTCATGGACAAACGGGAATGAGTGTGCTATCATGATGGAACAGATATTTTCCGGCGCCGTGCGCGCCGTATTCCGGAAAAGGAAAGGGTTCGGTTTTGTGAAAATTCTTCATTGGCTTTTGCTGGCGCTGTTTTCTGCGGCAGCGGCGTTTACGCGTCTCCGCCTGCTCGCTGCGGGCTTTGATGCGAACGGGCTGCCCGTCCCGATGGACCTGAACACCATGGCGCTGCCTGCGGTGCTTATCGTTGCGGCAGTCATCGCGCTCGTTATGGCGCGGCGTTACCCCGCGCAGCGCGAGCTGTGCGGCGGCATGGACTTATACTTTGCCTTTGACCGCTCCACGCTTGCCGTGATGCTGACGGTGCTCGGCTGCTTTGCGCTCATTGGCTCGGCGGTGTACTCGATGGTGTTCTTCCTGCGCACGACCGTCACGATGGCGCTTTCAGTCTTTCTGGCTGTCGGTGCGGCATGCCTGCTGTACGCCGTGGCCGCGCTGCGGCGCAAGGCGGAGTTCCCCGGCGTTGTGCTGCTCGTGCCCGTGTGCGCGATGGTGCTTGCGCTGATCCTCTTTTATCGCGAGCATGCGGCCGACCCCGTGCTGCGCCACTATGATGTCGAAACGCTGGCGCTCGCAGCGCTGACGGTGCTGCTGCTCGAATTTGCTGCCTTTGCCTTCCGCGGCGGTGCGCCGCGGCTGCTGATGCCCGCAAGCTCTCTGAGCGTGATCCTCTGCGCCGCGGCTCTGGCGGCGCGCCCGGCACTTTCTGAGATCCTCTTTTACACAGGCGGCGCGTGCATTGCACTTGCCATCGGTGCGGCGGCGGATTTTGACCCGTGAAGGCACAGAGACACAGAAATGTCGAAAGAAAACGAAAAAGGACGCCTCACGGCGTCCCTTTTCTTATAAGATGGAAGATTGGATGAAAAGAAGCTATTGTCTCTTGCAAGTATTAAGATAAGGGACGCATGTTAACAAAGTTCGGGGAAAAGTGTTACAAAAGTATTAAATGAATGATTTCTTTCGAAGCTTAGCGCAGGGTGCGGAAAAAATCTGCCAGCACGGCCCGGCACTCATCTTTGAGAATGCCGCCCACGAGCGCGGGGCGGAAGGGGAAGCGCTCCATAAAAAGGTTCAGCACGCCGCCACAGGCGCCCATCGCCTCATCGCGCGCGCCGTAGAAAACGCGCGGAATACGGGCGTTGATGATCGCGCCCGCGCACATGGGGCAGGGCTCAAGCGTCACATAGAGCGCGCAGCCGTCGAGCCGCCACGACTTCAGCGCTTCGTTTGCCTGCGCGATGGCCTCCATCTCTGCGTGCGAAGAGGTGCGCTGCTTTTCCTCGCGCCGGTTGCGGCCGCGGCCGATGATCTCACCGTCCTTGACGATGACGCAGCCGACGGGCACCTCGCCCTCCGCTGCGGCTTCCCGCGCAAGAAGAAGCGCTTCGTGCATATAGTTTTCGTGCTCCATGGCAGACTCCTTGTTTGAAAAAAGGAATATTTGTCCATACTTTCCATACACTGACTTTGCAAAGGTATGGGAGGGCGGAACAATGCGAAAGGTCAATTTGCTGCGCTGCGACATCGCGCGCGACGCATCCATGCAGGACTTGTTCAGCGAGCTGAGCGACACGCGCGTGGCGCTCTCGCAGGCGTATGCCCGCTTCAACGCGGTCTGTGAGCCGGAGCTGGTCGACGCCTGCGTATATGAGATCAACGCCGAGCTTTCGCGTTATGATTATCTGCTGCGGCAGATCAAGGAACGCGGCGGCAGAGCTGTGTGCAAAACGTGCAGCGAGGGGGCGGTGAAATGGGAATAACAGAAAAGGTGCTGCTCGTCCTGCTCGGCGTGTTTGCGCTGCTGGCGCTGCTCAAGCTGTTTGCGGCGCCTCTGAAGCTCACAGGCAAGCTGCTCGTCAACACGCTGCTCGGCTTTGCCCTCTTGGGGCTGCTGAACGTGCTGGGCGTGCTGGCAAGGCTCTCACTGGGGCTGAATCTCTTCAACGCGCTTGTGATCGCCATTCTTGGCGTGCCGGGACTGGCGCTGCTTATTTTGCTGCGACTGGTGTTCATTTAGTCTACATATTCTGATATGTGATTGCCGCGTAGGAACGCGGCAATTTTTACATTTCGCGCTCGTCGCCGGTTCCCCAGCCGTAGAGCGGATAGCGCTGCATCGCGCCGAAGAGCTTCTGCTTGAGGTCAGGGTAGCGCATCGAGAGCGACTCGATCAGTTCCTTGACCTCCTGCCGGCGTGTTTCGCCGTTGGCAGGGCAGGGGTTGTGTACGATGGGAAGATCCAGCTTGGCGGCGGCGCTGCGCACCTGCTGCTCTTTGACATAGAGCAGCGGGCGGATCTGGGTCACGTCCGTGCGGCTGAGGTAAGTAACGGGCTGGAAGCAGCCGATGCGCCCTTCGAAGAGAAGATTCATCAAAAGCGTTTCCACTGCGTCGTCGTAGTGGTGACCGAGCGCGATCTTCTTGATGCCGTGCTCGTTCATCGCTGTCGAGAGCGCGCCGCGGCGGAGCTTTGCGCACAGTGAGCAGGGATTTTTCTCCTTGCGCTCCAGAAAGACGACCTCGTAGATCGGCACATTCACGCGGATATACGCTACGCCGAGCGTTTCACAGTAGTCGGCGACCGCGTCAAAGTTCATGCCCGGCACGCCCGTTTCGACCGTGATGGCGGCGACGCGGAATGGCTTCTGGTAGAATTTGGAAAGGCGTGCGAGCGCGGTGAGCGTGACGAGCGAGTCCTTGCCGCCGGAAACGCCGATGGCAACGGTCTCGCCGGATTCGATCATGTCATAGTCCGTGACGCAGCGGCGTACAAGCCCTAAAATTTCCTGCATAGGTGTAACTCCTTGAGAAAAACAAAAGAATTTGATTTTGTGATTTTAGAATTCAAGAGATAATGGGAGAAAAACGAAGCATTTGCGAGCATTGACTGCGCTAAATTAAAATGGTGTTGACATTTCTGCGCGGGAATGCTATAAATAGACTCGTTCCGATTTTACCAAGGGACAAAGAAAATGTAAAGCACGAGCTTTCATTCATAGATCAAATGGAGGAAACACACCATGTCCACTTTTATGGCGAACAAGGGCAACATCGAGCGTAAGTGGTACGTCATCGATGCTGCCGGCAAGCCCATGGGCAAGACCGCCGTTGCTGCGGCTGATCTGCTCCACGGCAAGCGCAAAGTCACCTATACCCCGCACGCCGACTGCGGCGACAACGTCATCATCATCAACGCTTCCAAGGCTATCCTCACCGGCAACAAGATGGAGCAGAAGTACTATCGTACGCACTCCGGTTGGGTCGGCGGCCTGAAGGAGACCAAGTACCGCATCCTCATGGAGGAGAAGCCCGAGCTCGCAATGCGCGTGGCTGTGCGCGGCATGATGCCCCGCAACACCGTGACCAAGGACTCCCTGAAGCGCCTGCACATCTACGCTGGTGATACCCATGAGCAGCAGGCTCAGAAGCCCGAAGCTTACGAAGTCTAAGGAGGAAGAGAAGAATGTATCAGTCCAAGAAGCCTTATCTGTACGGCACCGGCCGTAGAAAGTCCTCCGTTGCCCGCGTTCACCTCTTCCAGAACGGCACCGGCGCCATTACCATCAACGGCCGCGACATCGACGAGTATTTCGGCCTCGAGACCCTGAAGATGGTCGTCCGTCAGCCCCTGGCCGCTACCGAGGAACTCGGCAAGGTCGACATTGTTGCCACCGTTGAAGGCGGCGGCGTTTCCGGTCAGGCCGGTGCTCTGCGCCACGGCGTTGCCCGCGCTCTGCTGCTGGTCAACCCCGAGTACCGCACCGTCCTGAAGAAGGCCGGTTTCCTGACCCGCGATCCTCGTATGAAGGAACGCAAGAAGTACGGCCTCAAGGCCGCTCGTCGCGCACCTCAGTTCTCCAAGCGCTAAGCCACTTCGTTTCGAGAACGGATTTTTCAATCGAATCGCTCAAAAGCCCCGGAAAACCATCGGTTTTCCGGGGCTTTTCTTGACTCTGATGCCGTTTCGCCTCCACTGCCGCGGATACCGCAGAGCGCAGAATGCGGAACGAAATATCATAATATTGCGCAAAGCCCTATTGACAAACAAAAAAGATGCGCTATAATGTGAACCAATTTAATCTTTCAAACCGTTGAAGCGGAGATAACGGCAGCGATGCCTTTACAGAGAGCCTGTGGTGCTGAAAATCAGGCAAGAAACACGTTGTCAAATGGGCCGCTGAGGGTGCAGTCAAATGGGGCTTTTCCCAGAGTATTCTGCAACGTGTTGGCATACGTCAGTTGCCGGGATATGTTGGTATCCTGCAAAGCGCACGGGTCGCACCGTGAATCAAGGTGGCACCGCGGATAGTGTTGTTCCTATTCGTCCTTGGCAGAGAGTATTGTTCTGTCGAGGGCGTTTTTGCTTTGATTAAAGCTCCTTTGACATGAAATAAGTCAAGGGAGCTTTTTCCTGTTTTACAAGGAGGTCGATCAAATGAAGATGCAGCGATGGCGGCGTTCCGCACGCCAGATAGATGAAAACAATCAGAATATGATCGTGACCGACACCTCAACCCAAATCTAAATTAAATTGACCGGAGGAACATCAAATGAAGTTTAACAATGTTGATTTTGATACCTATTTCAAGAACTATCCCGACGCCGAGGGCTATTTCGGCAACTATGGCGGCTCCTATATCCCGCCCGAGCTGCAAACCGCCATGAACGAGATCAGCGAAGCCTACCAGACCATCTGCAAATCCCGCAAGTTCATCAGTGAGCTTCGCCGCATCCGCAAGGAGTTTCAGGGCAGACCCACGCCGATCTCCCACCTTGCAAGACTCTCCGACAAGATCGGTACGGGCGTTCAGCTCTATGTCAAGCGCGAGGATCTGAACCACACCGGCGCGCACAAACTCAACCACTGCATGGGCGAGGTGCTGCTTGCAAAGTACATGGGCAAGAAGAAGGTCATCGCCGAGACCGGCGCAGGGCAGCATGGCGTTGCGCTGGCGACCGCTGCCGCTTACTTTGGCCTGGATTGCGACATCTATATGGGCGCGGTGGACGTCAAAAAGCAGGCCCCGAACGTGGCGAGAATGAAGATCCTCGGCGCCAGAGTGATCGAAGTCACGGACGGGCTGCAAACGCTGAAGGAAGCGGTCGATGCGGCCTTCGCAGCCTACTGCAACGAGTACAAGGACGCCATCTACTGCATCGGTTCCGTTGTCGGCCCCCATCCCTTCCCGATGATGGTGCGCGATTTCCAGAGCGTTGTGGGCATTGAGGCAAGAGAGCAGTTCCTCGATATGACGGGCGAGCTTCCCGATGCGGTCGTCGCCTGCGTGGGCGGCGGCTCCAACGCCATGGGCCTGTTCTCCGGATTCCTGAACGATCCCGTCGATCTCTACGGCGTTGAGCCGCTCGGCCGGGGTACCAAGCTCGGCGACCACGCCGCCAGCCTCACCTACGGCGAGGAGGGCATCATGCACGGCTTCAAGAGCATCATGCTCAAGGACGAAAACGGCAATCCGGCTCCCGTTTATTCCGTGGCAAGCGGCCTTGATTACCCGTCCAGCGGCCCCGAGCACGCCTTCCTGCACGACATCGGCAGAGTGAAGTATGACGTTGTGAACGACGATGAGACGCTCGACGCTTTCTTCGAGCTTTCCAGAATGGAGGGCATTATCCCCGCGATCGAAAGCTCCCACGCGGTTGCCTACGGCATGAAGCTCGCAAAGACGATGGGCAAGGGTTCGGTGCTCATCAACCTCTCCGGCAGAGGCGATAAGGATATGGATTACATCATCGAGAAGTACGGTATCCGATAAAACAGCGAAGCTGCTATGGCAATCTGCGCGAAAGCGAAGCATAAGAAACCTGAGGAATTGGCTGACGGTTGAAAAATATGAAAAGACAGGAAGCACATCTTCCGCATTTTCGTGCGGAAGATGTGCTTCCTGCTTATGTTTGATGAAAAATCAGGTTTTGGAACCTTGGAAGGACAAACCCTGCGGTTTTCCCTCTTACTTCAGACTCTCCGCAACGGCGACGGCGACCGCGACGGTCGCGCCGACCATGGGGTTGTTACCCATGCCGAGGAATCCCATCATCTCCACGTGCGCGGGCACGGAGGAGGAACCGGCGAACTGGGCGTCGGAGTGCATGCGGCCCATGGTGTCGGTCATGCCGTAGGAAGCGGGGCCGGCAGCCATGTTGTCCGGGTGCAGGGTGCGGCCCGTGCCGCCGCCGGAGGCGACGGAGAAGTACTTCTTGCCCTGCTCGATGCACTCTTTCTTGTAAGTGCCGGCGACGGGGTGCTGGAAGCGGGTCGGGTTGGTGGAGTTGCCGGTGATGGACACATCAACACCCTCAAAGTGCATGATGGCCACGCCCTCGCGCACATCGTCTGCGCCGTAGCAGCGTACGTTGGCGCGCTCACCCTCGCTGTAACGGATCTCGCGCACGATGTTCAGCTTGCTGGTGTAGTAATCGAACTGGGTCTGGACATAGGTGAAGCCGTTGATGCGGGAGATGATCTGAGCAGCGTCCTTGCCGAGGCCGTTCAGAATGACGCGCAGCGGCTCCTTGCGGGCCTTGTTGGCATTCTTGACGATGCCGATCGCACCTTCTGCGGCGGCGAAGGACTCGTGACCGGCGAGGAAAGCAAAGCACTTCGACTCGTCGGAGAGCAGCATCGCACCGAGGTTGCCGTGGCCCAGACCGACCTTGCGGTCTTCGGCAACGGAGCCGTCGATGCAGAAGGACTGAAGACCCACGCCGATGAGCTTGGCAGCCTCGGCAGCGGACTTCACGCCGGACTTGAGCGCGATGGCCGCGCCGACGGTGTACGCCCAGCAGGCGTTTTCAAAGCAGATGGGCTGAATGCCCTTGACGATCTCATACGGGTCAAAGCCCTTGGCCTTGCAGATCTCGCGGCACTCTTCGACGGAAGAGATACCGTACTGAGCGAGGACGCCGTTGATCTTGTCGATTCTTCTCTCGTAGTTTTCAAATAAAGCCATTGTTTCGTCCTCCCTTCCTTATTCCTGACGCGGGTCAATGTACTTGACCGCGCTGTCCCACTGACCGTAGTGACCCTTGGCCTTCTCGAGCGCTTCGTTGGCATCGATGCCCTTCTTGACGAAGTCCATCATCTTGCCGAGGTTGACGAACTCGTAGCCGATGATCTCGTCCTGCGCGTTGAGCGCCATCTTGGTGCAGTAACCCTCAGCCATCTCGAGATAACGGGGGCCTTTCTCGTTGGTAGCGAACATCGTACCGACCTGAGAGCGAAGACCCTTGCCGAGGTCTTCGAGGGATGCGCCGACGGCAAGGCCGCCCTCAGAGAAGGCAGACTGGGTGCGGCCGTAGACGATCTGCAGGAACAGCTCGCGCATGGCGGTGTTGATGGCGTCGCAAACAAGGTCGGTGTTCAGCGCTTCGAGAATGGTCTTGCCGATCAGGATCTCAGAAGCCATGGCAGCGGAGTGGGTCATGCCCGAGCAGCCGATGGTCTCAACGAGCGCTTCCTGAATGACGCCGTCCTTGACGTTGAGCGTCAGCTTGCAGGCGCCCTGCTGGGGGGCGCACCAGCCAATGCCGTGGGTGAAGCCGGAGATGTCGGCGAGCTGCTTAGCCTGAACCCACTTGCCCTCTTCAGGGATCGGGGCGGGACCGTGATATGCGCCCTTTGCAACGGGGCACATATGCTGTACTTCGGTCGTATAAATCATAACGAACTTTCCTTTCTTATCCTCTGTCTCCGTGAAAAACACGGAACATTCCAAACATGTTCCTATCCTAACAAAACCAAAAGCCTTTTGCAAGGTAAAAAAAGCAGAAATTGCACCAAAATCTGCATCTGTTTTATGGCCTATCCGCGGCGGCATCCGGTTTTCTTATAACAAATGCCGCACAGGACGCAGCGCAACGCTTAATACTCTGTAAAGCGCGCGCTTCAAGGGCGGCAGCGCGGTTTCCTCGAACTGCGCGCCGCAAGCCGTACTGCCATCGTGAAGAACAAGGCGGCTGCGCGCGATGTAAGGCGCTTCTGCCTGCCGCAGCACATCGTTGAAGGATTTGCTCTCGATGACGAGCATCAGTTCTGTATCGAGATAGGCGCTGCGCATATCGGCATTGAATGAGCCGACGATGCTCAGATCGTTTCCGATCAGAACCGTTTTGGTGTGCAGCGACTGATCGGATACCGCCTCGTATACATCAAGCCCGCACGAGAGGATCGTTCTTTTTTCAATCAGATAGTCCGCGCAGCCGCTCGGATTCGCGCCGGTCTCCACGGCGTTTGTCAGAATGCGCACCTGCCGTTCCCCGGCAAGATGGGCAAGATCTCCATACATCGCGCGGTTGCAGATGAGATAGGGCGTTTGCAGCAGCACGTCGTCCCCCTGCTCCATCAGACGGCAGAGCGTGTCCCACAGCTCGGGAGATTTGTTCTCCGCGCGGGGAGAATTGTGCAAAAGGCTCACGCGCGCGACCGGCATGGTCATCTCTTCCCAGTCGGCGTCCGCGAAGGCCGCAGGGCAGTTCTCCCGCAGCGATTCGTATCTCTCGTGCAGCGCGCCGGTTTTCTCCGATGCGCGCCCCTTGATCGTCCGGTTCTCCGGCTGCGACCAGACGGACTCAAAATATGCCGCAAGCTGACGGACGGAGCTATTTTCGCTCCCATTCGACACGACCAGCACATCGCGGTCGATGTTTCTTTTCTCCTGATATGAGCCAAGAAAGAGGTCGCTCGTGTTGCGCCCGCCGAGGATATAGCGCTCGCCGTCGGCGATGAGGTACTTGTCGTGCAGGCGGTAGTTGAGCTTCCAGGGACGCAGCAGATCCACAGGGTCGTAGAACCGGACTTCGACGTTCTCCGCCGCCGCGAGCGCGCGGAGGGTTGCGTCCCCCTGCAAATGGAGAAAGCCGTTGAGTCCGTCGACGATCATGCGCACCTGCACGCCGCGCTCCGCCGCTGCGCATAGGGCAGACATCACGTCCTGCCCGCTCTCATCTGCGCGCAGGTCAAAGGTCGAGAAGATGAGGTCCCTTCGTGCGCTCTCGATAAGCTGCAAGCGGAGCAGCAGCGCGCTGTCGGAATCTTCAATGGTCATCACACGCTCCTGCGCGGCGACGGTATCCAGACGGGCTTCATATTGCCGCCAGAGCTCGCCGCTAGCCTCCTTTTGCGGCAGCGGGACGAGGATCGCCGTCAGCACCGCGTACAAAAGGTATATTTTCAGCACCGAAGCGATGTGTTTTTTTATCTTTCTCTCTTTCATATCGCACCTGTTTCATAAAAATCACAGCGCCAGTTTATCATAAGGAGGTGGATACTGTCCAGCCTCCGCAGCCCTTCCGCACCAAGGCAAAATCTCCGTTTTGCCCAAAAAATGCTTGACAAACCTCTATATTCCGACCTATACTATGGGCAATTCAAGAATACCCCACAGGGGTATTGTATCTATCCCGAAGGAGGAATCCCGGTGAAAAAAGAAACCTACGATGTGACCGGCATGAGCTGCGCCGCCTGCTCAAGCCGCGTGGAAAAAGCTGTTTCCGGGCAGAACGGTGTGCGGCAGGTCAGTGTGAATCTGCTGAAAAACAGCATGGTCGTCGAATACGACGAAAGCACGCTCTCCTCCGCGCAGATCGTTGCGGCGGTCGAACAGGCGGGCTACGGCGCATCACCGCACGAAAAGCCCGGCGCGGCAGCGCCCGCCGCGCAAAGCGGTAAGCAGGGCGGCCTCAGCGCCGCGCAGGAGGCCTACCGCGGCATGAAGCGCCGCCTCGCGCTCTCGCTCGTCTTCACCGTGCCGCTTTTTTATCTCTCAATGGGGCACATGATGGGCTGGCCGCTGCCGGAGTGTTTCCTCGGCATGGAGAACGCGATGACGTTCGCGTTTACGCAGTTTTTGCTGCTCATTCCCATCGTCTTTCTCAACCGCCAGTATTATATCGGCGGCTGCAAGGCGCTCATTCAGCGCGCGCCGAACATGGATTCGCTCATCGCGCTTGGCTCCGGCGCCGCCATTCTGTACGGCATCTACGCCATCTATCGCATCGGCATCGGCTTCGGACAGATGGACATGGACACGGTGCATGCCTATATGATGGAGTTGTACTTTGAGTCCGCCGGCACGATCCTGACGCTCATCACCATGGGTAAGACCATGGAAGCGCGCGCCAAGGGCAAAACCTCCGATGCGATCACAAAGCTCATGGATCTTGCACCCAAGACCGCGACCGTCGAGCGCGACGGCACAGAGCGCGTCATTTCCGCTGCCGAGGTGCAGCCCGGTGAGGTGCTCATCGTCAAGGCGGGCGAGAGCGTTCCGGTCGACGGCGTGGTGCTCGAGGGCGCGTCCGCAGTCGATGAATCCGCGCTGACGGGCGAGAGCATTCCCGTCGAGAAACAGGTGGGTGACACCGTCATCGGCGCAACGATCAACAAATCCGGCTACTTCAAGATGCGCGCGACGAAGGTCGGCGACGATACGACGCTCTCCCAGATCGTACGTCTCGTGGACGAGGCCACCAGCTCCAAAGCGCCCATCGCCAAGCTTGCCGACAAGGTGAGCGGCGTGTTTGTCCCCGTGGTCATCACGATTGCCGTCATCGCGACGGCGGTGTGGCTCCTGACGGGGCACAGCGTGGAATTCTCGCTCTCCATCGGCATTTCCGTGCTCGTCATCAGCTGCCCCTGCGCGCTGGGTCTCGCCACGCCGACGGCCATCATGGTCGGCACGGGACGCGGCGCGGTGAACGGGATCCTCATCAAGTCCGCCGAGGCGCTCGAAACGACGCACAGCGTTACGACTGTCGTTCTCGACAAGACCGGCACCATCACGCAGGGAAAGCCCGTCGTCACCGACGTTCTGCCCTTCGGCGCGGAGAGGGACGAACTCCTCGCCGTTGCCGCATCGCTTGAAAAGCGCTCCGAGCACCCGCTTGCCGAAGCGATCGTGTCGGAAGCGGAAAAGGAGCAACTTACGCTCCTGCCCGTCGAGGAGTTTGAGCAGATCCCCGGCCAGGGCCTTCGTGCCGCGGTCGAAGGAAGAATCTGCCTTGCGGGCAACCGCCGCATGATGGAGGCGAACCATGTAGAAAACAGCGAACTCTTTTCGCGCGGCGAAACGCTTGCAGAGGACGGCAAGACGCCGCTCTTCTTCGCCCGCGACGGCCGGCTTCTCGGCCTCATCGCCGTGGCGGACATTGTCAAGCCCACAAGCGCGCAGGCCGTTGCTGAGCTTTCCGACATGGGCATCGAAGTGGTCATGCTCACAGGTGACAACGAGCGCACCGCCGAGGCCATTCGCCGTCAGGTCGGCGTGGATCGCGTGGTGGCCGAGGTGCTGCCGCAGGACAAGGAGCGCGAGATCCGGCGGCTGCAGGAAAGCGGCAAAAAGGTTGCTATGGTCGGCGACGGCATCAACGACGCGCCCGCCCTCGCGCGTGCGGACGTCGGCATTGCTATCGGCGCGGGTACGGACATCGCCATCGAGTCGGCGGACATCGTGCTGATGCGCAGCGACCTTCTGGACGTTTCCACCGCCGTGCAATTGAGCAGAGCGGTGATCCGCAACATCAAGCAGAACCTCTTCTGGGCGTTTTTCTACAACGCCATCGGCATTCCCATCGCGGCAGGCGTATTCTATCCCGCCTTCCACCTCAAGATGAACCCGATGCTCGGCGCGCTCGCGATGAGCTTCAGCTCGGTGTTCGTCGTGAGCAACGCGCTGCGCCTGCGCTGGTTCAAGGCAAAGCACGCAGCGGCACATACGGCACCTTCTCCGTCGGACGGCGGAGCGGAGATAACCACCAATCAAATGACAGCAAATGAAGAAAAAGGAGAAACGACAATGGAAAAAGTAATCAACATCGAAGGTATGGCCTGCATGCACTGCGTCAAGCACGTTCAGGAGGCACTTGCCGCCGTTCCCGGCGTGCAGACGGCAAACGTTGACCTTGAGAGCAAGACGGCGACCGTCAGCGTGGACGGCAGCGTGAGCGATGAGGCGCTCAAGGCTGCCGTCGACGGGGCGGGCTATCAGGCCGTTTCCATTCGCTGAGGACATGAGAGCCGACCGGGATTCCGTCCGCCGCAAGCTCAAAATCGCGCGCGGCCAGTTGGACGGCATTTTGCAGATGATCGACGACGATCGCTACTGCGTGGACATCTCCAACCAGATCCTTGCCACGCAGTCGCTCTTAAAAAGCGCCAACCGCGAGATCATGCGCGCGCATATTGAAGGCTGCGTGCGCGAAGCCCTGCAAACAGACCATGTCGACCCCAAGCTGGAGGAAGCCTTCCAGCTCCTCGATCGCATGGCGCAGTCGTGACCGCACAAAAAAGGACGACAGCTATTTTTAGCTGTCGTCCTTTTTTGTTATTCGATCAGATCCTCACGGTCGAGTTTCTTTTCTGAAAGCTGCTGTGCGGTGTGCTCATGTACGAGCTGGAGTACTACCGCCGTGAGGGGAATGAAAAACACAATACCGACAAGGCCGAAGAGCTTGCCGCCAAGCAATGCCGCAAGGAGCGTCCACAGCGGCGCAAGCCCCACGCTGCTGCCAACCACATGCGGGTAGATGAACTGATTTTCCGTGAACTGCACCGCCTGATAGACGATCAGGCACAGCAGCGCCTTCTCCGGCTGGGCAAGCAGCGTCAGCAGTACGCCGATTGCGCAGGAGGCCAGCGCGCCGATGTAGGGAACAAAGGCGAAGGCCGCCGTCAGCACGGCGGTCAGCCCCGCGTAGGGAATGCCGCACAGGGAGAACGCGAGAAAGATCATCGTGCCGAGGATCACGACCTCCACGCACTGCCCGGACAGGAAACGGGCGTAGGTGGTGTGCGTCAGGCGCGCGATGCGGCAGACCTGATTGGCCTTTCGCTCGCTCAGGTTGGCGTAGAGGAGTCTGCGGCTCTGTTTAGCAAGGCTGCGCCGGTCGAGCAGCACATAAAACATGATGACGATGGCAAAGGTGACGTTGGCCACCGCCGAGACTGTGGTACCGGCAAGATCCACCACCGAGTCGATCAGCGCGCCAGCGCCGGTGAGCGCCTTTTCCAGCACCGTTTTCCAATCGAGCGCGGCGATGCGATCGGTGAGCTCGCTTGTATCCACGCCGTGATCCGAGAGAAGGCGCGCCCAGTCCGGCCAGTTCTCCCTGACCAGTGTGCCGATGCTCTTGAGCGACGCGGCAAGCTGCGGCAGTGCCAGAACGCACAGCAGTACCACGACGATGACCACGCACAAAAGCGTCAGCAGCAGGCTGAGAAGGTCAATGTGTTTTTCCTTTGCCTTTGGCATCAGGCGCGTCAAACGTCCTGCGATGCCCTGCATCGGCACACTGAGGACAAACGCCATCAATAACCCTATGATCACCGGCGTGAAGAGGGTAGCGAGCCTCGTGAGAAACGCCGCGACTTCGTTGAGATTCATCAGCGCGGCATAGAGCGCCACGCCGAACGCGACCAGAAGAAATTGCTGTTTTCCTTTTTTATCCATTGTTCTTTTCTGCACCTTCCACGCGTTCGCTCTGCCACCGGAGCGGAAGTGCCGAACGCTGTGCATATCCTTTCAAATTAATTATAGAATGGCTTGCGCTGCATTGCAAGTTCTTTTGCCCGTCGCTTGGTAGTTTCTCTCGCCCGCTGCTTTTTTCGCGCAGACTTTTGCGGAAAATCGGCATTTCTCCCCTTGGCGCGGCGGTGATCGTCTGCTATACTGAAAGGGACAAAAGCACATCGGGCGGGCGTTGACGCTTCCGATGGAAAGGAAGGCTCAGAATGAATCGAACGGGGAACGGCGCCGCACTCTGCGAAGATCCGCATGACTTTCTTGTCATGCAGAATCTCTATGACGCGGCGGTTCGGCAGCTCACGTTGAAATTCAATATTCTCAACAGTGAATTCAATGTTCTTTATGCACGCAATCCCATTCATCACATCGACGGGCGCGTCAAGTCTCAGTCGAGCATTGTGGCAAAGCTTGTGAAAAAGGGACTGCCTGTCAGCATCGAGTCTGCACGGGAAAACGTGAACGATATTGCCGGTGTGCGTGTGGTGTGCAGCTACATCGACGATGTATACCGCGTGGCGGAGATGTTTGAGCGGCAGACCGATGTGGAGATCGTGAAAAAGCAGGACTACATCAAAACGCCGAACTACAACGGCTACCGTTCGCTGCACCTGGACATTAAGGTGCCCGTCTATCTCTCCAACCGGACGGAATATGTCGGGGCAGAGATCCAGATCCGCACCATTGCAATGGACTTCTGGGCAAGCCTTGAGCACGATATCCGCTACAAGGTGGACAAGACAAAGCTGCCCGAGGGCATCAACGAGGAGATGTTCGAGTGCGCGGGCAAGATCGCCGAGATCGACCGCCAGATGCAGGATATGTACCAGCGCATCAAGGCTTCGGACGCTTACAATGAGGACTGAACCGCCGCAGCGTGAGATGCACCGGCATGAGCGTGCGGTGAATCTTATCAAAAAACGGAGGAGTACCTACCATGAAAATCGCAGTTACCTATGAAAACGGCATGATCTTCCAGCACTTCGGTCATACCGAGCAGTTCAAGATCCATGAAGTGGCAGAAAACGCGGTCGTCCGCGCAGAAGTGGTCAACACCAACGGCAGCGGCCACGGCGCGCTGGCGGGCTTTTTGGCGCAGCACGGCGTGGATACCCTGATCTGCGGCGGCATCGGCGGCGGCGCGCAGGCGGCGCTGGCTGAGGCGGGTATCAAGCTCTACGGCGGCGTCAGCGGTGAGGCGGACGCGGCAGTTGCCGCGCTGCTGGTCGGCCATCTCGGCTACAACCCCAACGTTCACTGCGACCATCATGACCACGACCACGGCTGCGGGCATCACAGCTGCCACTGATATGGAGCAGATGGCAGCTCGGCTTCCGTTCTGGTCGTTGCTGACGGACCGGGAGCAGGAAACGGTGCGGCGCGGCGCGGTCACGCGCCGGTATGAAAAGGGTGCGCTTATTCACGACGGCGGCAGCGAATGCCTCGGCATGCTTTTGGTGCTCTCCGGCGAGATCCGCACCTACCTCCTCTCCGACGAGGGGCGAGAGGTGACGCTATACCGTCTGTATCCTGATGATTTGTGCGTGCTGTCGGCCTCCTGCGTCATCAGCCAAATCACCTTCGACACACAGATCTGCGCGCAGCGGGAGACGGAGGTTCTGATTATCCCGGCAAGCATCGTCGCCGCGCTCAGAGAGCAGAATCTTCCGGTGCGCTGCTTCCTCTACGAACTGGCGACCCAGCGCTTTTCCGACGTGATGTGGGCGATGCAGCAGATCTTATTCAAGAGCCTTGACCGGCGTCTTGCGACCTTTCTTCTCGCCGAAGCCGAGCGCACCGACTCTTCCGCCATCCGCATGACGCACGAGCAGATCGCTCAGCACATCAGCTCGGCGCGCGAGGCCGTGGCGCGCATGCTCAAGAGCTTTTCGGAGGACGGCCTTGTTGCGCTCAAGCGCGGCGAGATCGTGCTGCGGGACGTGGACGGACTGATGAAACTGCAATAGCGCACAAAATCGGCGGCATGTTCCTTCGCAATCATGTCGAAAAAGATCAAATCCCCGTGCTTGACAGCGCGGGGATTTTTTGTATAATGATATTGAACAATGTTCACATTGAGGGGAAGCACATGAATACAGTCGTAACATCAAAAGATGAGATCCTGAAAGCCAGCCGGGAATTGATCCGCGAGCGAGGATGGTCTGCCATCAGCATTCGCTCCGTTGCGGCGGCGTGCGGCGTGTCGGTCGGCTCGATCTACAACTATTTCGACTCCAAAGCGGAGCTGATGAGCGCTGCGGTGGAAAGCGTATGGCGCGAGATCTTCCACCGCCCGGAGGACGATGCCGTCTTTCGTGATGTGCAGGCCTGCATCGTGTGGATGTATGAGCGAATGGCCTACGGCTGCCGGCAGTATCCGGGCTTTTTTACGCTGCATTCTCTCGGCTTCATGCGGGAGGAAAAGGACGACGGCAAGCGCCGCATGCAGCAGACTTGGCAGCATATTTTAGCCGGGCTCTGCTCTGTTTTGAAGCAGGACGCCAAAATCCGGCCGGACGCTTTCAACGAGCAGCTCACGGTGGAAAAATTTGCGGACGTGCTGTTTTTCCAGATGCTTTCGGCGCTGCTGCGGCAGGACTACGACCCCGCCGCCGTGCTGGAGATCGTCCGAAGGACGCTTTATTAAAACAAAAAAATTCCCACCGCGCCGTGGGAATTTTATATCCCACAAAGTGAACAATGTTCAGCAAGAGAAGGTCACCTGTGAAAGTAAAACGGAATACCCTGCTGCTCCTCGCGTGCCTTGTGTGGAGCGCGGCGGGCTTCAACATTCTTCGCATCGGACTTTCGGCGTATCCCGCCTACCGCGTAGCGGGAAACTACCTGCTGTCAGCAGTGGTCTTTGCCGTTTTCCAAAAATTCATTTTCGGAAAACTCGTCAAAAAGCACACCGCGCGCATCAGCGCCTACGAGGAGGAGCGCCACTTCTTCCTCAAGTCCTTTGACGTTAAGTCCTTTGCGATCATGGCGGTGATGATGAGCGGCGGCATTGCGCTGCGGTCAAGCAGGCTCGCGCCTGAGCGCTTCATCGCATTTTTCTACACCGGTCTCGGCGCTTCACTTCTGCTGGCGGGGCTGCTGTTTGGCTGCAACTTCGGCAAAAGCCGCCGCCAAGAGCAACGAATCATTCAAGAAAAGAGGAAAAAACTATGCAGGCAATCGTTGAAACACTTTTTGATGCTGTTTATCTCATCTCGGTCATCACCATCGGCATTCTGATGATCCGCGGGAGCAAGGGCAACGCCCAGTTCAAGCTCTTCGGCCTGATGGCCGTGGTGCTGGGCGCGGGCGACTCGTTCCATCTCGTTCCCCACGCGCTGGCGCTGTGCACCACAGGCCTTGAAAACTATACCGTTTCCCTGGGGCTTGGCAAGTGGATCACCTCAATCACGATGACGGTCTTCTATGTGCTGCTCTACTATGTGTGGCGCAAGCGCTATGAGATCAAGGGAAAGGCGGGACTGACCGCCGCCGTGTACGGCCTTGCCGCCGCGCGCGTCATTCTCTGCATGATGCCGCAGAACCAGTGGCTGAGCGCCGCCTCCCCGCTTTCCTGGGGCATCTACCGCAACATTCCCTTCGCTATTCTGGGCCTTCTCATCATCGTGCTCTTCTACCGCAGCGCGAAGGAGCGCAGCGACAGCGCCTTCCGCTGGATGTGGCTGACCATCGTGCTGAGCTTTGGCTTCTATATCCCCGTGGTGCTGTGGGCGGATACGATCCCTATGATCGGTATGCTGATGATCCCCAAGACCTGCGCCTATGTGTGGACGGTGCTGATCGGCTACCGCGCCATGAAGCAGGAGTGCAAGTAAGAGAAAACGAAAAGATCCGACGCCGTTTGTGCGTCGGATCTTTTTTTGCGGCAATGTGACTTTGTCACAGAGATCCGCCGGTCTTTGCGGTATGATAAGGCCACAACAAAGAAAGGAGCCTTCCCCATGGCTGAACTGAACATTACTGCTTTGAATTTTGAAACCGAAGTGCTGCACTCCGACAAACCCGTCCTGCTGGACTTTTACGCCAACTGGTGCGGCCCCTGCAAAATGCTCTCCCCCGTGCTGCATGAGATCGCCGAGGAATATGCCGATACCCTCAAGGTCGGCAAGGTCAATGTGGACGAGCAGATGGAGCTCGCCGTGCGCTTTCAGGTGTCCAGCATTCCGATGGTGGTACTCTTTAAGAACGGCAAGACTGTTGCCAAGTCGGTGGGTTACTGCCCCAAGGCGCAGCTCCTTGCCATGGTACAAGGCGCGTAACGCCGATAGGAGAGACTGCCAAAGTCCCCGCGGCACAATCGTGCCGCGGGACTGTTTATCCTGCGGGAGCAGTGCCTTGCCCTTTGCGGCGGCACGGAATAAAGAATAAGGAGAGCAGATTTTATCTGCTCTCCTTATTTTCAGGCGGTTGATGATTCAGTTGAGGCTCAGGAAATCAAGGTAGTTCACAACCGAACCGTCCGGAAGACGGACACGGGACACAGAGGAATCATTCATACGAAAAGAGCTTACATCGTGGAACAGAACGCCCTGCGGCGTGACGGTCGCATACTCAAACGTGCGATCTCCCCAGGGAAGCTGTGCGCTTACCGTGACGTCACCGTTACTGCCGATATGCCACAGGCGATGCGCATCAGAGGACAGGTAGTACAGATCTCCGCCGTTGGCAAAAAGGAGAGGATAGAGCTCCTTCGCTTCCTTCGGAAGCGTCGCCATGACCTCGCGCAGCTCCGGTCGGAGCAGGCTGAAGCGGACGATGCGCAGGGGGACTGTATCATCCTTATCCCACTCCAGTGCATAGGCGGTCGCGCCGTCAAAGGCGATCTCACTCATATCAAAGTCGTCGATATCCACCGCGCGGCCCTTCTTGCCGGTCTCAAGGTCAAGCGACCAGAGCGCATAGTTGTAGAAAACATAGCCGCTTCCGCTGCTGGAAGGCTCCGTGCTGTCCCCAAAGAGGAAATACGCCTTGTTGTTGAAAATATGGAAACGGTCCATGTTGATTACCTGATTGAACGTAATGCCGTCCATCAGACTTCTGAACTGCCCGTTTTCCACGCAGCCGAAGCGGTAGCGCCATTGATCCGGATAGTTGGAGTCGCCGGAGTAATTTTCCAGCACATAGAGCCTGCCGTCATAGATCTGGAACGAGTCGATCTTGCCCTTTGCGGCGTAGACCTCCTCGAGCTTGTCGGCGGCGGGGTCGTAGCGGAGCAGCTTTTCCCAACACAGGAAGTAGAACGCACCGTCCTCACTGAGGTAAAGGCTGTCCGGTGCACGGTTCGAAGTGAAAACTGTTTTCGTGCTGCCGTCCGTCTTGCGGGCGATAAGGCCGTAGCATTCTCCGCTGTCGGCTTTCCGGTCGTCGCGGAACCCGTAGTAGACCGTATCACCGGACTGCACGGCAAGTCCGCCCTGATAGTAGTTGCCCATCTGAGCGGACATGGCGGTATTGATGCGGCTGTCATGGCTGACGCGCTGGCCGGGCAGCAGCAGACGGCTGACGATCACAGCGATCTCCGCGCGCGTGGCGGAACCCTTCGGATCGAAACGCCCTCCGTCCTTGCCGGTAAAGACGCCTGCGGCGTACATCCGCTGCACTGCGGCGCGGAACTCCGCATCCACAGCAGCAAGGTCAGGGATGCTCTGATCGTTGAGCGGGGGCAGGTCGTCCGCGCGCAGCACGTTGGCGAACAGCCCTGCCAGCTCCTGACGGGTGATGGTCGTTGACGCGGCGGCGACGCCCTCCGGGCAGGTGGACGGCAGCAGCTTTGCCTGCGCGGCATAGGCGAGGTACGGCTCGTACCACTGACCCTCCGCGGCGGCGATTTCCGCGCCGCCGCAGGCGGCGTGGATGCGCGCGGCAATGGCAGCAGCCTGCGCCCAGGTGATTGTCTGGCTGGGAGCGAAAGCTTTTCCGCCCGTGCCGTTCATGATGCCGCGGGTGTACACAGCGCGGACGCCGGCTTCATACCAGCTGCCCGCTTTGACGTCGGAAAACATTCCGGGCTGATAGGTCTGCGTTTCCTGAAAGGTACTCAACCCGTCCGCTGCCAGCGCGGAAACGGACAGCAGCAGGCAGAGCAGCGCCGACAGGAGCGCGATGAACAGCTTGCGCATGGGGGTATCCTCCCTTACATGATCTTGTTTTCAAAGGTGCGGTGGCAGATGCTTTGTTCAACGGCAATATTTCTCAATATAGGCGTTCTGGCAGTTGATGATGATCTTGATAGCTTCCTCGCGGCCGAGGACGTCGCTGACGATGGTCTCCTTGCCCTCAAGGCTCTTATACACGCGGAAGAAATGACGAATTTCGCTTGCCACGTGGTTCGGCAGCTCCGAAATGTCCTGATAGGTGTTGTAGGTGGGATCCTGGAAAGGAATGGCGATGATCTTCTCGTCAAGGCTGCCGCTGTCCTCCATCGAAATGACGCCGATAGGGTAGCACTCCACAAGGCTCAGCGGACGAATGCACTCCGAGCAGAGCACCAGAACGTCCAGCGGGTCCCCGTCGTCCGCCCAGGTGCGGGGAATGAAGCCGTAGTTGGCGGGATAATGAGTCGAGGTGTAGAGAATGCGGTCGAGGCGCAGCGCGCCGGTATCCTTGTCCATCTCGTACTTGTTTTTCGAACCCTTCTCGATCTCGATGACCGCGAAGAAGTCCTCGGGGCGCACGCGCGCCGGTGCGATATCATGCCAAAGATTCATAATAACTCTCCTCCGTGAGATTGGTGTTGAGAAAGCGCGCAGAAGAGTACGCTTCTGCGCGCTTTCGCTGATAAAGTTATTTGCTCAGTGCTTCATCGATGCTCTTGGCGGCGAGCTTGCCCGCGCCCATGGCAAGGATAACGGTGGCTGCGCCGGTGACGGCGTCGCCGCCGGCGTAGACGTTCTGATGGGAGGTAAGACCCTCTTCGTTGACCACGATGCCGCCCTTGCGGTTGACCTCAAGACCCGGAGTGGTGTTCTTGATGAGCGGGTTCGGCGTGGTGCCAAGGGACATGATGACGCAGTCGACCGGCAGATCGAACTCGCTGCCGACCTTCTCGATCGGGCGGCGACGGCCGGAAGCGTCGGGTTCGCCCAGCTCCATCTCAACGCAGGTCATGGAAGAGACATAGCCCTTGTCATCACCGTTGATCTTGACGGGGTTATTGAGCGTCTTGAAGATGATGCCCTCTTCCTCGGCGTGCTCAACTTCTTCGCGACGGGCGGGAAGTTCTTCCATGCCGCGGCGGTAGACGATGTAAACATCGGCGCCCAGACGCTTGGAGCAGCGCGCGGCGTCCATGGCGACGTTGCCGCCGCCGACGACGGCGACCTTCTTGCCAGCAAGCGGCATGATGGGCGTGTCGGAGCCTTCCTTGTAGGCCTTCATCAGGTTGATGCGCGTGAGGAACTCGTTGGCGGAGTAAACGCCGCAGAGGTTCTCGCCGGGGATGTGCATGAACATCGGAAGACCCGCGCCGGAGCCGATGAACACAGCCTCGAAGCCATACTCGCTCATCAGCTCGTCGATAGAGACGACGCGGCCGATGACCATGTTTGTCTCGACCTTGACGCCGAGCGCCTTGAGACCGTCGACTTCCTTCTGCACGATGGCCTTCGGCAGACGGAACTCGGGGATACCGTAGACCAGCACGCCGCCGGCAAGGTGGAGTGCTTCGAAAACGGTGACGTCATAGCCCTTCTTGGCAAGGTCGCCTGCGCAGGTGAGGCCGCTGGGGCCGGAGCCGATGATCGCGACCTTGTGGCCGTTGGAGACGGGCTTGGCGGGCGCTTCCTGCACGTTTGCGTTGTGCCAGTCGGCGACAAAGCGCTCAAGGCGGCCGATGCCGACCGGCTCACCCTTGACGCCGCGAATGCACTTCGATTCGCACTGCGTTTCCTGCGGGCAGACACGGCCGCAGACGGCAGGCAGGGAGGAGGTCTCGTGGATGACCTGATAGGCGCCCTCGTAATCCTTTTCGGTGATCTTCTGGATGAACTCGGGGATCTTGACCTGCACAGGGCAGCCGGAAACGCAGGGATGATTCTTGCAGTTCAGGCAGCGTGCTGCTTCGTCGAGCGCCTGCTCCTCGGTATAGCCGAGGGCGACCTCCAGAAAGTTCTTGTTGCGGACGTTGGGGTCCTGAGAGGGCATTGCGTTTTTCTTCAAACTCATGTTAGGCATCTTACTGAACCTCCTTGCTGAACAGGTTGCAGGTTTCTTCGTATTTGTGACGCTCCCAGTCGAAGTACATCTTGCCGCGCTTGAGACTCTCGTCCCAGTCGACCTTGTGACCATCAAAGTCCGGGCCGTCGACGCAGGCGAACTTGGTCTCGCCGCCGACGGTGAGGCGGCAGCCGCCGCACATGCCGGTGCCGTCGACCATGATCGGGCTCATGGAAACGGTGGTAGGGATGCCGTAAGGCTCGGTGGTCTTGGAGACGAACTTCATCATCATGGCAGGGCCGATGGCGAAGATCTCGTCATACTGGTTGCCGTCCTCGATGAGCTGCTTGAGCGCGTCGGTCACGAGACCCTTTTCGCCGTAAGTGCCGTCGTCCGTCATCAGCTTGAGAACGCTGGAGACCTCGCGGAACTTATCCTCAAGGATCACAAGATCCTTGCTCTTGAAACCGACGACCGCATGGACTTCTGCGCCGCAGTCGTGGAACTTCTTCAAAACGGGGTAGGCGATGGCACAGCCGACACCGCCGCCGACGACGCAGACCTTCTTCTTGCCCTCGGTCTCGGTCGGACGGCCGAGCGGGCCGACAAAGTCCTGAAGGAACTCGCCTTCGGCCTTGTGTCTGAGCTTTTCGGTGGTGGCGCCGATCGTCTGTACGATGATGGTGACGGTGCCCTTCTCCCGATCGTAGTCGTGGATGGTGATGGGGATTCGTTCACCGTTTTCATCGACGCGCAGGATGATAAACTGACCGGGCTCGGCCTTCTTCGCTACCATCGGCGCCTCGATCTCGTAGAGAGTCACGGTGGGCTTGAGCGCTTCTTTTTTCACGATGCGATACATGAACGGTTTCTCCTTTTCATTCGTGATTCATCGCCCGGCCGTTCCGAAAGAACAGCGGGCGGGACTGAATAAGTATAGGGCGCACGCGGGACGTCAGCGCAGCGTGACGCTGCGGCCCTCCGTGCAGATCAGCCCCTCTTCGCGCATTTTGCGCATCTCGCGCATCATGGCGCTGCGGTCTGCGCTGATGTAATCAGCAAGCGCGCTGAGGGAAAACGGCAGGGGAAAGGTTTGGCTTCCGCACTCTTCCGACTGCTGCGAGAAAAAGCACAGCAGCTTTTCCCGGATGGAGCGGCAGGCAAGCACCTCGACCCGCCGGCTGAGGTGCAGGGATTTTTTTGACAACAGCTGAAAGAGATTCGTTACGACCTGACTGTGGCAGGCACAGGCATTTTCGCACCTCTTGGTGATCTGGTCGTAGCGCATGAAGACCACGCGGCAATCCTCGCGGCACTCGATGAGCGCGCTGCCGTCGCGAAAGCCGGTGAACGCCAGCTCTTCGCCGAAGACGCTGCCCTCCTCCAGAGATTCGAGCACGGTGCTGTTGCCGTCCGGATGCAGGCGCAAAAGCGCGGCACTTCCGGAGAGCAGCACGCCGATCATATCCTGCTGCTGACCGCAGGTGAGGATCGTCTGCCCGGAAGTGAAGCGCTGCTCATAGGCGCTGAAGCAGCGCAGCATGTTTTCGCACGACGCTTCGTCCACGCCGGAAAACAGCGCAGAATCACGGCAGTCCATCGCTCTCCCTCCTGTCGGGCGGCGCTGACTTTATCGGTGCAGCGCAGCTGTTGACCTATTTAAGTAGCATATACCAAAGCGGTGAAAAAGTAAATGCCATTTTGAAGAAAAAACGCACGAAAAAGCGCGGAAGTGCTGTAAAAAAGCACCTGCTTATTGGGCAGATGCTTTCTCTTTTGCTTTGCGCGCGTAGTCATAAAACACCTGCGCAATGGGCGATAAAATGCTGTTTTTGTGCTTGACGATATAGAGCTGGCGGCGGAAGCGCGAGTCGGGGAAGGGGAAGGCGAGAAGCTTTCCGAACTGAACATAGTCCTGCGCGGCGCTCTGCGCGATGAGACCGACGCCGAGACCCTCGCTGACCATCTGCTTGACGCTCTCGGTCGAGCGGATCTCGACCGCGGTGCGCAGCTGGGCGATGTCGATGCCGAGCTCATTTAAGAGTTCCTTGCCCGCCTGATACGTGCCGCTGCCCTTTTCGCGGCTGATGAACGTCTCTTCCTTGAGCTGTTCGATGGGGAAGGGCTTGCCCGCAAAGGCCTGATACTTTTCGGTGTTCGGCGTGATGAGCACCATCGGGTCGCTGGCAAAATCCTGATAGACGCATTTGTGGCTCGCCACCATCGTGCCGCAGAAGCCGATCTCCACGCTGCGCGTGGCGACGAGCTCTACGACCTTGGGACTGTCCTCCATCTGGATGTTGAAGGTGATATCCGGATAACGGGCGCGGAAATCCTGCAAAAGATGCGGCAGATAATACTGGCTCGGCACCGTGGAGGCGGCGATGGAGATCGTCCCCTTCATCTCCTGCGAGAAGTTGCGCAGCGCGATCGCCGCGTTTTCGCGCACTTGCAGGATCTCCTTGGCGTACTTATAGAGGAGCTTGCCTGCGTCGGAAGGGTAGGTCTCCTTCGTCGTGCGGACAATGAGCTTGATATTCAGTTTTCGCTCCAGTGCGGAGACATGCGAGCTGATGGTCGGCTGCGTCAGGTGCAGCAGCTCCGCGGCGCGGGAAAAGCTGCAATTCTCCACCACGTAGACGAACGCTTCGAGCTCCTTGATATCCATATCAATGTCCATAAAGTTCCCCCGTCTAAGCCGGCGGCGCAGGGCGTCCTGCGCTGCCGAAGTTGCGTTGTGACCGCATAAAGATTGCCGGTAATTGATTCAGTATACATAGTTTCCTGCACTTTGTCCAGAGAGACAAACAACATTTTGCAAGAATTGATGCATTATTTGCTGTCGGAATCTGCCATGCAGGAATTTGGGCAAATTACTGCTTTTCCTGCGCAAGCGCCTCCGCCAGCGCGATGGAGAGCTGGTCGGGGCAGGAGGTGTTTTTAAAGCCGCAGCGGATGCCGCGCATGCGCTCGATGGCGTCCTCTGCCTTCATGCCTTCCACCAGGCGGGAAATCCCCTGAAGGTTGCCGTTACAGCCGCCGATGACCTCAACATGCTTGATGGTGTGGTCATCATTCAACTCAATATGCATTTCCTTTGAACACACACCTTTGGTGCGGTAGTTATAAATCATTTCTATCTCTCCTTTTCTGATAGTCCACGCCTATCATAGCATGCCCGCCCCTTTTTCGCAAGGGGGAGGGCAAAAAAGGAAAGAAAAAGAAGATGCGGCAATTGAGGGTAGTATTCCGCGAACAGCTGTGCTATAATTACTCTGTTAGAATATCGCCATCATAGAAGAAAACGGAAAAAGGAGTTGTTGTTCATGTCTGTTTTAACCGCCGTTCTTCTCGGCCTTGTGCAGGGAATTGCGGAATTTCTGCCCATTTCGTCCTCCGGACATCTCGCCATTGCCGAGCATCTGCTGAACATGCAGGGGGCGAGCAATGTGCCGGACTTTTTTGACGTGCTGCTGCACCTCGGCACGCTCTTTGCGGTGTTTGCCGCATACTGGGACGATATCCGCGATATGGTCGTGGAGTTCTTTACCGGCATCGGGAATCTTGCCCACCACCGCACGCCGAATCCCGTGCCGCCCGCGCGCCGCCTCATTCTGCTCATCATCGTGGGCACGCTGCCGCTTTTTGTCATGGTGCCGTTTCGCCGTTTTTTCTCGTCCCTCGGTGATAACATGTACTTCATCGGCGGCGCGCTGATCTTTACGGGTATTCTGCTCTTTGTGAGCGACCGCGTGCGCCATGGCCGCAAGAGCGAAAAAACGGCCACGCTGCTCGATGCGCTGCTTGTCGGCGTGGGGCAGGCCATCGCCCTTTGCCCCGGCATCTCCCGCTCGGGTATGACGATCACGGCGGGCTGCTTTGCGGGCTTTGAGCGCAAGTTTGCCGTGCGCTTTGCCTTCCTCCTATCCATTCCTGCGGTGCTGGGCGCGAACATTCTCACGCTCAAGGACGCGCTTGAAACAAACATCGACTGGGCGAGCGTGCCCGTCTATCTCATCGGTGTTGTCGTGGCGGCGGTATCGGGTTATGCCAGCATTCGTCTGCTGCGCTATGTTGCCGACAAGGGCCGCTTCGGCGCGTTTGCCTACTACTGCTGGGCGGCCGGCGCGCTTACGCTGCTGCTCACGATCCTGCACTAATTTTTGATTCTGAGGTGAATCATGGCACAACAGAAGAAAAAAACCACCACAACAAACAAAAAATCAGCGAGCGCCTCGCGCACGTCCTCCGGCGGCAAGCGCACGGCAAAGAAAAGCCAGAAACGCCCCGTCCGCCGCGAGGTCGCGGGCGCGATCTTGCTGGTGCTGGCGCTGTGCCTTGGCTTCAGCTACTTTCAGTCGGGCGCGTGGCTGCTTGATCAGCCCGCGCAGCTGTGCCGGTCGCTCTTTGGCTGGGGCTATTACCTTGTTGCTCCCGCACTGTTTCTGGGGAGCTATATCCTGCTTTTCCACCGTGGGCGCAATGTGACCTCGTGCCTTGTCGGTACGGCGCTGCTGCCGGTCGTGTTCGGTGCGATCATGCACATCGCGATCTGCAAAGAGGAATATGCCGCGATGGACGGTATCCTGAAGCTCCTGTGGACGAGCGGCAACGCACTTACATCCGGCGGCGCGGTGTCTGCGTCGCTTGCGATCATGCTGGTGCTGCTGGTGAAAAAGGTGCTGGCAATGATCCTGCTCGTCGTGATGTTCGTCACATTTTTGATGATGGCATTCCGCTTGACGCCCGCCGCCGTGATCGAGGCGGTGCGCTCGCATGAGCGCGTGCCCTATGAGCCGGAGGAGGAAGAGCTGCCGCCGCAGCGTCCCGTCCGCGCGCCGCGCCGCAATGCAGGGGTATCCGATGCGTCGATCGACATTCCGCTCGACGGTGAGGAACGCGTTGTCAGGAAGAATCCATCGGGCGGCTTCTTCCGCAAGAAGTCTGACAATATCAAGAGCCCGGACGAGCTGCTTGCAGATAGAAATGCTGCGGAGGAAAAGCCTGCCGCGCCTGCACCGGCCAAGCCCGTAACGGTGACGGCCGATGATTTTGACCTGCCGCCCTTTGACCTGCCGCAGGGAACTCCCGTCGGCACGCCTGCTCCGGCGTCCGCACCCATTCCGCCTGCGCCGTTTGCCGTGCCTGCACCGACGGCGCAGGGCGCGCCGATTGCCGCAGCTGCGGCGGCGAGCGCCGTTCTCACAGACAAGCAGGAGGATAGGCTCCGCCGCGCCGAGGTCGACGCCGCGCGCGAAGAAGTCACGCGCGAGATCGAGACCGGTGATAAGCCCGAGCCGCCCGCCTATGAGTATCCGCCCATCACGCTGCTGAAAGAGGGCAGCGTAACGAACGCTGCCGAAGCAGGCGCGGAGCTGCGCAACAACTCCCGCCGCCTGGCGCAGACGCTCACGAGCTTCGGCGTGGACGCTCAGCCGGGCGATGTGGTGCGCGGCCCGTCTGTCACGCGCTACGAATTCACGCTCAGCCAGGGCGTGAAGCTCTCGAAGATCACCAACTTGCAGGACGATATTGCCCTTGCGCTCGGCGCAAGCGGCGTGCGCATCGCCCCCATTCCCAACAAGATCTCCGTCGTCGGCGTCGAGGTGCCGAACAAGCTCGTTTCGCCCGTCAATATCCGCACGGTACTTGAATCGCGCGAGTTTACGCAGCACCCCTCCACCACGGCCTTTGCCGTTGGTAAGGACATCAGCGGCAGGAACATCGTCGGCAACATCTCGAAGCTGCCGCACGTGCTCATTGCCGGTACGACGGGCTCCGGTAAGTCTGTCTGCACGAACTCTCTCATCGTCTCGATGCTCTATAAGTCGACGCCCGAAGAGGTGCGCTTTATCATGGTCGACCCGAAGATGGTCGAGCTTGCGCCCTACAACGGCATCCCGCATCTGCTCATTCCTGTCGTCACCGACCCGAAAAAGGCCGCGGGCGCGCTGCAATGGGCGGTCTACGAGATGATGAAGCGCTACAAGATGTTTTCCGAGCATAATGTGAAGGATCTTGCGTCCTACAACAAGCTTGCGCAAACAGATGAAGCGCTTAAAAAGCTGCCGAGCGTCGTCGTGGTCATCGACGAGCTGGCCGATCTGATGCTCGTGGCGGCGAAAGAGGTCGAAGAGTCGATCTGCCGCGTGGCACAGATGGGGCGCGCCGCGGGCATGCACCTCGTCATTGCGACGCAGCGTCCCTCTGCCGATGTCATCACGGGTCTGATGAAGGCCAATATCCCGAGCCGCATTGCCTTTGCCGTCGCCTCCGCGATGGAATCGCGCATTATCCTCGATACCGCGGGCGCGGAAAAGCTCGTCGGCCGCGGCGATATGCTCTATGCGCCTCTCGGCGAGGGCAAGCCCAAGCGCGTGCAGGGCTGCTTCATCTCGAGCGAGGAGATCGAGCGCGTGGTCAACTTCGTCAAGGAAAACGGCGAAACGGACTATGATGAATCCGTTATCGACAAGATCAACGCCGCCGTTGCCGAAAAGGAGAAGGGCAGCGGCAAGGGCGGCGGCAATGCCGCGAGCGAGCAGAGCGCCGCCGACGAGGGCGACGAGCTGCTGCCCGCCGCGATCGACGTGGTGATGGAGACTGGGCAGGCCTCCGTCTCGATGCTCCAGCGCCGCTTGAAGCTCGGCTACTCGCGCGCTGCGCGCATTGTTGACGAGATGGAGACGCGCGGCATCGTGGGGCAGTTTGAAGGCTCCAAGCCCCGCCAGATCCTCATCACGAAGGAGCAGTGGCAGGAGCTCAAGATGAAGGGCGCCTACGGCCTCACCCCGCCGAAGGACGGAGAGGACGCCGCAGGCGGGGAAGAAAACTGAAGCAAAGCGAAAGCGCCGCAGACATGACCTGCGGCGCTTTTTTTCGTTGGGGCACTGCGGGCGGCAGATGCATAGACTGGCGGGGAAGAAAAAATGGGGGAGGAGATCGACATGGCCTATTCCGACAGAGAGCTTCTTGCGCGGCTCATCGAGTGCGAAGCGGGCGGCGAGGGCGAGAACGGAATGAAAGCGGTGGCGAGCGTCGTGATGAACCGCGTGCGCTCGACCGGCGGCGAATACGCGCGCGTGGGGCAGGGCAGTATCCGCAAGATCATCTTTCAGCCGGGCCAGTTCGTCTGTGCGAGCGAGACAGAGCATGGCGCGTATAATCCGCAGAATATCTACAACATGCGTCCGACCGATATTCATTATGAGATCGCGGATTGGGCCATTGCCGGCAACCGGCTTCCCGGACTCGGCGATGCGCTGTGGTTTTTCAACCCCTTTTCGCCGTCCTGCCGGGCGAACTTTCCCTCCGGCGTGGGGGTGTTCGTTATGCGCATCGGTGACCACTGCTTCTACGAACCCACCGCGGCGTATTACAGCACCTGAGAGAAGAAAATCAGCAGCATCGGGAAAAGGAGAGAACTTGGCTATGATCCAGATGGGAAAAAGTATGCCGTGCCTTTATGAGCAGATGGTTGCCGTGCCCGCCATGGCGAGCGTGCAGCAGAGCGGCAACAGCAATAATAGCAGTAATAACAACAGTAACAACAACGCGAGCCAGAGCTATGAGGAAATGCTTGGAGGATCGTCGGGGGCGGGGGGCATGTCGCTCGTGCCGCAGGGCGGCGCGAGCGGGCAGTTCCAGCCCACGCCCGACAAGATCGAAGAGTCGCAGACCGTCGACAAGATGGCCTACAATTCGTGGAAGGGGATGCTCGCGCGCAACATCGGCCGCGCAGTCATCGTAAGCTTCCTCGTCGGTTCGCAGAACACGGTCGTGGCGGTCGGCACGCTACAGGAGGTTGGAAACGACTATATCACGCTGTTCCACCCCGGCCGCAGCGCCTACATCACCGCCGACATCTACTCCATCCGCTTCGTGGAGTTCCCACAGGGGGACGCGGTGCTCACGATCAATTAAAAAGGGACGCTTTCGCGTCCCTTCCTTTTTTGCGTGTTAGAATCTCCTTCTGCGGCCGCGGTAGCCGCTGCCGGCTCTGCTGCGGCGGCGGTGGCCGTAGCGACGGCGGCGGGAGAACATTGTTACATAAACAACGAGCGCGACAATGAGCAGCAGTACGACGACGGAGAGGATCTTGACAAGCGGCTTTGCAAAAAAGTCTGAAACATCGCGCCGCGCCGTCAAAAACCAGGAGGCCGACACATCATTGAGCGCCAGAAGCTGCGTTTCGGCGTAAACGGTGTCATTGTAAGAGAGTGTCAGCGTGCCGAGCACGTCGCCTGCTGCAACAGGCGCGTCAACGGTCTCGTTCGTCAGTGTGACTGTTCGCTCGAGCATCTCGGGTTCTACATTATCCGGCAGCAGACAGGAAATATCCTCCGCGGCGTGAGCGACCACATAATTTGTCTCGCTCGAGAGTGCAACGGGAACCTCCTGCACGGGGTCGGCGGAGGAAAGAACGTCGCGACGGACGAAGTTATCAAAGCCCCAGTCGAACATGCGCGAGGTTTCCGAGAAGCTGCGCGTTAAAATGGTCACGCCGTCCTCAAGCGTCACGCGCTCCGCGCCCAGCACCACGCTGATCATATGGCGGCTGCCGCGGACGGCGGAGGAAATGAGGCAGTAGCCCGCCTCGGGCGTGGAGCCGGTCTTGATGCCCTGCGCGTCGCGGTAAACATAGCCGCGGGCGCGCCAGTTGGAGATGAGAAAGTTCGTCGAGTGCAGCTCGCGCGGCTTTTCGGTCATGTTGGTGGCGGGCACGGTGTAGCTCTTGGAATTGCAGATCTCCATGAACTTGTCGTGCTTCATCGCCTCGCGCGTGATGAGGTAGAGATCCCATGCGGTCGTATAGTGCTGGGAATTGTGCAGACCCGTGGCATTGGCAAAGTGTGTGTGCTCGCAGCCAAGCTCTGTCGCGCGCTCATTCATGCGCGCAACGAACGCCTCGACCGAGCCGCTGATGTACTCGCCGAGAATGTTGCACGTCTCGTTTGCCGAGACGATGAGCATGCAGTTGAGCAGCTGCTCGACCGTCATCGTTTCGCCGGCGACGATGTTAGCGGTGCTGCCGTCACTTGCAAGACCATTGAGCGCCGACTCCGTTGCGGTGACGGAGTCGTTGAGCGAGAGCCTGCCCTCGTCGATGGCCTCGAATACGAGCAGCGCGGTCATGATCTTCGTGAGCGAAGCGGGGTAGTTCTCCTGGTGGGCGTTTTTTTCGTAAAGGATCTCGCCCGTGTCCGCTTCGATGAGAAGACCCGCGCGCGCGTCCAGATCAAAGGATTCGTAAGCGTCGGCGCTTGTCAGAGAAAAGAGGGGGAGCAGGAGAAGAAAGGATAAAAAAAGTGACACAAGACGGCGTTTTTTCATGGAAATATACCTCATCGTATGATACAATAAAATATAGAATGTAGTTAAGAGAATGTAGTTAAGATGAGCGCGCCGTTCGGCACGTTTCGACATCAGTATAGCAAAAAAGGCAGGCGAGCGCAACCGTGGAAACAAAAGAAAAAACAGGCAGCTTTAGCGGCATTTCCCTTGTGCTTGCGGTGCTGACGGTTTTGTTTGCCGTTTCGCTCGTGTTTCTGCACAAAACGGCATACGAGGGGAACGCGCATGGCGACTATACCGTGACCGTGCAGCACAGGAACGATGAGATCACCGCGCCCACGCGCGTGCTCGTAAACGTCAATACCGCCGACGCGGCGGAACTGGAAACGCTCACGGGCATCGGCCCGTCGCTTGCGCAGGCGATCATCGACTATCGCGCCGAGCACGGAGACTTTACCGCGGCGGAGGAGCTTTTGCTTGTCAAGGGCATCGGAGAGGCAAAGCTCGAGGGCTTCCGCGCGCAGATCACATTCACGGAGGAGGAACCCAATGAAGATTCTGGTCGTTGATGACGAGCTTTTGCTCGTCAAAGGCATGAAATTCAATCTGGAAAACGAGGGCTACACGGTCGAGACCGCTTACGACGGCGCCACGGCGATCGACATGGCGAAAACAGAGGAATTCGACCTCATTATCCTCGATCTGATGATGCCGCAGGTGGACGGGCTGACGGCCTGCATGCGCATTCGCGAATTTTCCAATGTGCCGATCATCATGCTCACTGCCCGCAGCGAAGACGCCGATAAGATCATCGGTCTTGAGTCCGGCGCGGATGACTATATCACAAAGCCGTTCAATATTCTTGAGCTCAAGGCGCGCATCCGCGCGCTGCTGCGCCGGGCGAATGCCGCCCCGCAGCAAAAACAGCAGCCCTCACTTCTGACTGCGGGCGGCATCACGCTGGATCCCGAGCAGCGCGTCGCCATGAAAAACGGCGAGATCATCGAGCTGACGGCCAAGGAATATGACCTCATCGAGCTGCTTGTCAGAAATCCGCGCCGCATTTATTCGCGCGAAAATCTGATGGATCTTGTCTGGGGCTACACCTACGCGGGCGATTACCGCACGGTGGACGTACACATTCGGCGGCTGCGCGAAAAGCTTGAAGACAATCCTGCCGCCCCACAGCATATTCTGACGAAGTGGGGCGTGGGGTACTATTTGAAGGACTGAGCGCAACACGTGAGAAAGAGGAAAGGAGGCACCGCCATGCAGGCGCATACGAGCTTACAGCGCAAATTCAGCTTTGGCTATATCGCCATCATTCTGGCGGTGCTGCTTCTGCTGAACACATACCCTCTCATCACGTCGGAAAACCTGACGTTTCGCTCCAAGCAAAGCTCGCTGCAAGGCAGCGTTTCGGTGATGGTGACGGCGCTTGCGGGACTTGAAGAGCTGAGCGAGGAAAATGTGGCAGGCGCGATGACGCTTGTGGAAGAGAGCGGCATTTCGCGCGTTCTGGTCACGGACGCGTCCGGCCGTGTGCTGTACGATACGCGCGAGACCGACGGCGCCATCGGGCGCTACGCCTTTTATACGGAGCTTGTGCAGGCGCTGCGCGGGGAGGATGTTTTTTACACGGAGTTTTCAGATAAAGCGTTCAAAAGCCGCGCGGCCTCACCGGTCATTTACCACAACCAGACGATCGGCGCGGTCTACGCCTACGAATATGACACCGAGCAGGCGGCGCTGCTGCTGTCGCTGCAAAGAAACCTTGTGACCATTTCCATGGTGGTGCTGGTATTTGCCGGCGGGATCAGCGTGCTTTTATCCCGCGTGCTGACGCGGCGCTTCGGCGTGCTGACCGACGCCATTCGAAAAATGCGCGAAGGCTCGTACAGCCACCGCGCCGAAGTCGGCGGAAATGACGAGATCAGCGAGCTTGCCGCCGAGTTCAACGACATGGCGGATCGCTTGCAGACCATTGAGGACGCGCGCCGCCGCTTTGTATCCGATGCGAGCCACGAGCTCAAAACGCCGCTTGCGGGCATTCGCCTGCTGTCTGATTCCATTTTGCAGACGCAGGATATGGACGCGCAGACTGTGCGCGAATTTGTCGGCGACATTGAGCAGGAATCTGAGCGCCTTGCGCGCATTACGGAAAATCTGCTGCGCCTGACGCGCCTTGACAGCGGCCTGCTGCCGGAGGCGCAGCGCGTCGATCTTTCGTCTGTCGTTGCGCGCGTGGCGCGCATGCTGCGCCTGGTGGCGGAGGAAAAGAAGGTCGACCTCTCCTATGAAGTGCGCCGCGAGGGACAGACGCTTGCAAGCGAGGACGAGATCCATGAGATCATCTATAATCTGACGGAAAACGCCATCAAATATAACCACCCCGGCGGCTTTGTGAAGCTTGCTCTGGCGGGGGACGAGGACAACTGCCTGCTCACCGTCAGTGATGACGGCATCGGCATTCCGGAGGAGGACATGCCCCGCATCTTCGACCGCTTTTACCGCGTGGACAAGATGCGCTCCCGTGCAGCGGGCGGTACCGGCCTCGGCCTTTCCATCGCGGCCGACACGGCGCGCCGCCGCGGCGGCAGTATCGAGGTGTGCGCAAGAGAGGGCGGCGGCACAGTATTCACCGTGCGCCTGCCGCGCTGCAAAGAGGGAGGGGAGGAACGATGAAGAAACGCATTCTTCTTGCCGCGGTGCTTGCTATGGCGCTCACGCTCCTTTGCGCCTGCGCGCAGCGCGTACAGGAGATGGACGAGAGCGGCTACGAAGTCTATTTCCTCAGCGATCCCGCTTCCGCGGGCGGCGAAGACGCCATCTGCGCGCAGCGGACGCGCCTTGCTCTTGACGATACGATGGAAACGGAGGACTGCGTCCGCGCCCTGATGGAGGCGCTACTCACGGGGCCTGAGGACAAGTCGCTCAGATCCGCCGTCCCGGATGGGACAACGCTCAAGTCGCTCAAGGTATCCGGCCACCGGGCACAGATCGACCTGAGCGCGCAATATGCGCGATTGTCCGGCATTGACCTGTCGCTTGCGGACTATTGCATCACACTGACGCTGACGCAGCTGCCCAACGTGAACGCGGTGAGCATCACGGCGGACGGGCGCGAGATCCCGTATCGGGAAACGCAGGTGCTCCTTTCGGCGGACACGCTGCTCTCTTCCCGCGAGAGCGGCCTGCGGCCGATCACCGTTTCGCTCTACTTCTGGGAACCGGCGCGCGGCGAACTGCGCGCCGAGCAGCAGACCCTTGCCCTCTACGAAGGGCAGACGCGCGTGAACGCGCTGCTCGAAGCGCTTGCGCAGGGGCCGGAGGACGGTTCGCTCGTTTCGCTCCTGCCGGAGGATTTTTCGGTGATCTCTTCGCGCACTGAAAACGGCGTCTGTTATCTCAACCTTCCGGCGCACGGCGCGCTGCCGGAGAGAGAAGACGAGCGGGCGCTGATGCTCGAGGCGATCGAGCGGTCGATCCTCTCGCTCAGCGGCGTGGACGAGGTACAGTTTCTCATCGAAGGCGCGGCGGGATCTGTCCCGCACCGATAAAAAAAGCCCTCCGCAGAACCTGTCTGCGGAGGGCTTTTGCAATAGAATTTTGCGTCAGACGCGCGCGAGCATCGCCGCGCCGATCACGCCCGCACGATAGCCGAGCGTACACAGCTCGATGCGCGTGTGGGAGGCGGCATAGCGCGCGCCGAACGAACGCGCGCGCACCCTTTCACGCAGCGGCGCGAGCAGCACCTCGCCCTGATTGGCAACGCCGCCCGAGAGGGCCAGCACTTCGGGGAAGAAAATGTTGACAAGATTTGTGAGCCCGCAGGTCAGATGCTCGATATAGTCTTCCACGACCTGCGCGCCCGCCTCGTCGCCGCGCTCCTTGGCGAGAAACGCTGTGCGGCCGTCCACACCGCCATGCTCCGCGGCGATCGTATGCAGAAGACTCTCGGGATGCGCGGCCATGGCGCGCTTTGTGTCGCGGATGAGGGCTGTTGCGGAGGAATAAGCTTCAAAGCAGCCGCGGCTGCCGCAGGTGCATTTCTCGCCGTTTTCCGCGATGACCATGTGCCCAAGCTCACTCGCGGCGCCGGTGTAGCCCGTGAGGAGCTTGCCGCCAAGCACCACGCCGCCGCCCACGCCCGTGCCGAGCGTGACGACGATGGTGCTCTCCGCGCCTTTGCCGCAGCCGAAGAGCGCTTCGCCCAGCGCCGCAGCGTTTGCGTCGTTGCCGAGGTGAATGGGGAGCGCCGTATACGCGCGCAGCGCGCTTCTGAGGTCAAAATTGATAAAATTCAGGTTTGCCGCAAAGCGGACGATGCCGCTTGCGTCGTCCACCGTGCCGGGACAGCCGACGCCCACGCCGCCGATGGCGGCCTCGCCGTCAGAGAGCTGCGCGATGACCTGACCGATGCGCGACGCGACGGCCTCAGGGCCGAGGTCGACGCAGGTCGGCATGGAGCATTCCTGCAAAATGTTGCCCTCTGCGCTCACAAGCGCCCCCTTGATGTTCGTGCCGCCGAGGTCAATGCCGATATAGTTCATAAAAGCCCCTCCCGGGTAAAAAGTTGTCCTCATTGTATGCCGCGGCAGGGGAAAAAGCAAGAGCGGGAACGCGGAAAAGTTTTCCTGAAAAGCGGAAGCGTGAAACTTTTTTGCGTTTTCTTCGTCTAAGAAAGTAAAGGAACAGAAAAGCGCCGCGCACGCGCGGCAAGAAGGGAGAAAGACATTGATGAACCGTTGGCAAGGGGCGGCGCTCGCCGCGTTGAGTGCCGCGCTGCTGCTCGCGGGCTGCGGCGCGCCGGAAACAGAGAACGATGCGGCGCAGGAGCATCAGATCACCTACGAACACATCTGTGAGAGGAATAAGATCTCATCGCTGCTCGAGCGGCACGAGGTGGTGACCGTTGTGCGTGAGAGCACAGACAGCAGCAACGGAGGTCAGGACGTCAAGAGCACCGATCAGTACACGCGCGACGAAAAAGGCCGGCTGCAAAACTGGAGCCACGGCTGGTATTCTGATGAGTACGGCGCAGACGATATTTATAGCGTGAATGTCTGCCTGGATGAAGTGCCGGACGGTATGTGCATTATCGCTGGAACAAATGATGACGGCAGCGCTCGAATTGCCAGTGTGATCGCCTGCGGAAGCAATGAATGGTACGAGAAAAGCACCGCGCAGGAATCGTTTTTGCCCGTAGCCGGTGACGGCATCACCGTGGAGGTCGAAGAGCCGTATGAGCAGGACGGCCAGCTCGTGTTTCCGATCAAACATTATATCACCGACGATGACACTGACTACTCGCTGCGATGGCTCTATGTCGATCCAACCTCCGATGACCTGATATCGATCAAATCGGAGCGGCACAGAAAAGACTTGCAGGGAAAAGACACCTGCTTTGCCACGGGAAGCTATACGTTCAGCTATGACCGTCCTTATGAACCGGAGGAAGACCTCTACGCGCTGATGCTGTCGGACGATGTTCCCAAGCATGAAATCACGCTCGTGTGGGACCCGGGCACCGTGCAGGAACACGAGCAGCACTTTACCGTGCCGAGCACAGCGTACTTTTCCCCGAGCAGCGGTAAGGGCGTCATACTTTACTACGACGCCGCCATGACGCAGGAGTATCAAACCCCTGAGATTGAATGGCCGGACGGCGAAAGCACGACCGTCTATGTGAAGAGCGGGGATCCCGACTGACGAGCCTGCAACGAAAATGGAGGAAACCAAGGTGAAAAACTGGAAGAAAACTGGTATTGCCGCGCTTTGCGTCGCGGCACTTCTTGCCGGCTGCGGCACGCAGGGCGGCAAGGACGACAAAGAGGACGATACCATCGGCGCCGACACGCCGATGGACGTGACGCTCGAAACGCTGCGCGAGGTCAACGATCCGTGCGTACTGCTTGCAAAGTACGACGCCGTGACCGTGAACATTCAGGGCACCGACCGGGACGGCGAGGTGGCCTACACCGCAAGATTGCAGTACACGGACGGGGGCGACAGCACGATCCTCATGTCCTCGCACTACAGCTATACCGCCAACAGCGGCCCGGGCGAGGATGAGCTGTGGAGCGAGGGGTGTGGCAGCCTGTACGCCACGCGCATGACGAGCGACGATAACGCAAGCCTGAACATCTATCCCATTCCGGGCGAGGGGACGGAGTATCTCCTTGACATACTGCCGCAGTGCACCGACCCCGCCGCCAAGAATGCCGAGGAAACGCTCGACGAGCGCAGCGAGCAGGACGGCGCGGTGCTGCTCTCGACCACCACGCGCTTTCAAGACGCCGGCGGCTACTACTATACCACCCTCTACTACGCCGATCCCGAGACGGGCGAGCTGCTCGCCATGTCCGTGACCGACTACATCGAGGACGGCGAGGGCGGCGCGACGGAGATGGGCACGACGCTCTACAACTGGAGCTACAACGAGCCCTACAAAGAAGAACCCTACAAGTCAGGCCGCTACCTTCTGAACGATGTCGTGTACGCGACGGACGACACGAGACCCGCCTGCCTGCTGACGGTCTGCCTCCCCACGAAAGAAGGGGGCGAAGACTGGTGGGTGAATGAATACCATGTGGCGAGGGGGACGTATGTCACCATCTGCTGCAGCATGGGCTGCACGCTCTACGCGGACGCGGCGCTGACGCAGCCCATCGACGACACCGTGTCCATCGACACAAATGGCGAAGAGATGACGGTCTACGTCCTGCCCGACGTGCCGCTGGACTAAAAACGGCATGAACTTAAAAAACGGCGGACTTCAAAAAAGTCCGCCGTTTTTTTCGCACAGCGTGAAACTTTTTTCTCATTTTTTCGTCTAATCATAACACAGGGATATTTGCGCGACAATTAAACAAATCTTAAAAAAATTGTAACCAAATCGCGCCTGATTGTAACGACTTCTTCATACGATGCGATTATAATAGAAACCTAATTTAGAATTGAGGAGAATCTGCGATGGCAAATGACCAGAAGCCCGTCATCTCGGTGCGAAAGCTCCGAAAGGTCTACATGATGGGGCAGGAGCACGTGGTCGCACTGCACAATATCGACCTCGATATCCCGCGCGGCGAGGTGTGCTGTATTTTCGGCACGTCCGGCAGCGGCAAGTCGACGCTGCTCAACCAGCTGGCGGGACTCGAAAAGCCCACGCGCGGCGTGGTGCGCATCGGCGGCGTGCCGATCTCACAGCTCAACGAAAATCAGCTCGCGGCCTTCCGGCAGAAGCACATCGGCTTTGTTTTCCAGTCCTACAATCTGCTGCCGGAGCTGACGGCGGCGGAAAATGTCGCCATGCCGCTCATGTTCAAGGGCGTCGACCCGGACGTGCGGCTGCTCGAGGCAAAGAAAATGCTCTGCCGCGTGGGACTCAAGGACCGCATGGATCATTTTCCCAACCAGATGTCCGGCGGTCAGCAGCAGCGCGTGGGCATCGCGCGCGCATTCGTCACGCACCCCGAGGTGGTGTTCGCCGACGAGCCGACCGGCAACCTCGACACAAGGACGACGAAAGAGGTCATGCACATGATCCGCGGCTTTGCCAAGCGCTTCCACCAGACGATCGTGCTCGTTTCGCACGACCCGGAGATGACCGAATATGCCGACCGCATCGTGACGCTCATCGACGGCAGGATCGTCAGCAACGTAGAAAACCAGGTCAAGGCGGAGATCGACGCCGCCCCCTACATCGAATAACGGAGGAAATCGAACATGAAACGCATTTCAAGATCCCTGCTCTCGCTCTGCCTTGCCCTTGTGCTGTGCGCGGCGCTGCTGCCAAACACGAATGCCGCCGCTAAGACAGACGTTGGAAGTGAACCTGGGGAGGAGACATCGGTGCCTCAGACCAAAGAGCCGACGTTTTTGATCACTGGCTATGAGGCGAGCCGCAGCAGTATCGAGACCGGCGACACGGTGAGCATTACGGTCTATTTGTCACGCACGGACGGCAGAAGCGATAGAATTCGTGTTGTGCGGAGTCTGGACAGCTTTCAGGGCGGTACAGCGGACACCATTACAACGGGCTCTTACGGCTCGTATGTCGTGACGTTCAAAGACCTTGTTTATACCGGCGACACGAATAAGGCACTCAACTTTACCATCTACTATGATGGTGCCAAAGACGCAGATGGCAATGATATTGTCAAGGGCGGTTATCAGCCAGACAATAATGTCGCACCGATCCGCGAGTGCGTGCCCTACACCGAGCCGAAGCCGGAGCCTGAGCCGACGCCGGAAACGATCCCCGCGCCGCGCGCCGTGTTCAATTCTGACGGCATGGTCTCGGCCATTGCTGCCGGAGAGACGAAAGTCATCACCGTTTACATTCAGAACGCCGGCACCACCGCCATGCGCGACCCCATTCTGACGCTCAAATCCTCCGGTTCGCTCCTCATCATGGGCAGCCAGGACTACATGCTCGACGATATCCGTGCGGGCCGCGATACGGCCGTCAACGTAACGGTCAAGGCGCTCGACAAGGTCGAGTCCCAGATGCAGACGATCGACGCCTCGCTGTCGTTCTACTATGACGATGGCACGCAGCTCACCAACGGCAGTGCCAGCGGCAGCGTCAACGTTCTCTCCGCCGTCAGCAACGATGGGCAGAATGAAGATATCGCAAGCCCCACGCCCATTGTCATTCTTTCAAAGTACAACTACGGCGGCTCGTCCGTTGCGGCAGGCTCGGGCACGAACCTGAGCTTCAGCTTCACCAACACCAGCAAGAAGCTTGCGATCGAAAACGTCATGGTCACCGTCACCGGCGGCAGCGATTTGATGCTCAACGGCTCGACCAACACCTTCTATTTTGATTCCGTCGCCGCGGGCGGCAGCAAGAGCGTTACCGTGCCGATGAAGGCCGCACAGCTCATCAGCGCGAGCGCACAGGACGTGCAGATCGCCGTTACCTACGAATACGTCGATCAGAACGCAAGAAAATCCGGCAGCGCAACGCTTTCCCTGAGCGTGCCGCTCTACCAGCCCGATCGCTTTGAGCTGAGCGAGCCCAAGACCTCCTATACCGGCTACGTCGGCGAGGAAACGAGCCTGACCATCGACTATGTCAACAAGGGCAAGAGCGCCATCAGCAACGTTGATGCCACCATCTCCGGCGACATTGATTCTCCCACGCCTTATCAGCGCGTCGGCACGATCGACGGCGGCAAGAACGGCACCATCGCCTTCGCCGTGACCCCGCAGCTGGAGGGCGAGAATCAGGTCAAGATCGTTATCACCTACGAGGATTCCAACGGCAACACGAAAGAGCGCGTCTTTGAAGCGACGGTCGAAGCCATGGCCTACGAGCCGGCCGACCCCGGCATGGATGATCCCGGCATGATCGACCCCGAGCCGGCGAACACCTTCCCGTGGAAGTACGTCATCATCGCGGTGGTTGCTGCGCTTATCGTCCTTCTCATCGTGCTGCGCATCCGCAAGAAGAAGGCCAAGCAGAAGGCCGAGCAGGCGCTCTGGGACAAGTGGGACGAAGAGGAGCTTGCCGAGGAGAAGAAGGAGGCAGCGGACGCCGCGGCTGAAAACAAGGAGACTGCGGCCACGGGTGCTGAGGAGCAGAACAAATGAGATTCGCAGATATCCTGAAAATGTGCTTCGACAGCCTGTCGCGGCGCAAGGGACGCACGATCCTGACGGTGCTGGGCGTGTTCATCGGCTGCACGTCCATCATCGTGATGGTCTCCATTGGCGCGGGCATGCAGGAGTCCTACGACCAGATGCTCAAAAATATGGGCGACCTCTCCATCATCGAGGTTTACCGCGGCTACAACCAGAATACCGGCACACAGACGGAAAGCAAGCTTGATGAGAAAGCGGTCGAAAGCTTCCACGAGATCGCGGGCGTGCAGGCCGTCATGCCCAAGGCAAGCCTCGACAACTACAACATTTCGTTTAAGGCGGGCATCAACGACCGCTACAGCGCAGACTGGGGCACCTTTGTCGGCATTGACGTGAGCGCCCTTGAGGATATGGGCTTTGAGCTGGTCGCGGGCCGCTACCCGCAGAGCAGCGATGAGGTGGTCGTGGGCCAGTATTTTGCCTACAACTTCAAGGATACGCTCATGCCGGACGGCAGAAATTATGTGAACCGCTATAACTGGGACGAAAACGGCAATCTCGACACGGAAAACGTCCCCGACCCGTTCTTTGACCCGCTCAAGACGGACGTGAAGATGCTTCTGACCTCCTGGGACGACTCCGGCAACGAGACGACGCCGTATAACGTCAACCTCAAGGTCGTCGGCGTTCTGAAGGAAGATCAGGGCAAGGGCTACGAGACGAGCGAGGGCGTGATGATGGACATCAATGCGCTCAAGTCGCTCATTCAGGATCTGACGGGGAAGACCGACACGAAGTTCGAGTATTCGTCCATCAATGTCAAGGCAGAGAGCCTTGAGGCTGTGCCGGATGTGGAACAGGCCATCAAGGACTTAGGCTACAGCACCTATTCCATGCAGAGCCTGCGCGACGAGCTCAACAAGCAGACCCGCCAGATCGAGCTGATGCTCGGCGGTCTCGGCGCGATCTCGCTTTTGGTCGCGGCCATTGGCATTACCAATACGATGATCATGTCCATCTCCGAGCGCACGAAGGAGATCGGCATCATGAAGGCGCTGGGCTGCTATGTGCGCGATATCCGCGCGATGTTCCTGATGGAGGCGGGCAGCATCGGCCTTCTTGGCGGCGTGCTGGGACTGATTTTCAGCTTTATCATCTCCGTTGGCATCAATCTATTCTCCTTCGGCGCGTTCGGCGGCGGGGGAGTGACGTGGGAGCTCATCAAGCAGGCGCTCATCGGCGGAGAGAACGTGACGCGCGTTTCCGTCATCAAGCCGGAGCTTATCCTCTTTGCGCTGGTGTTCTCGGTGCTGGTGGGCCTTGTGTCCGGCTATCAGCCGGCAAACAAGGCGGTTAAGATCTCGGCGCTCGAAGCCATTCGAAACGAATAAAAAATACAGCAGTGGGGCGGCGTCCGACAGGACGCCGCCCCATTTTTGCGTGCGGGCTTTGCTTGACCGCAACGCAGCGTTGTGGTATCATATACCAGTAAAATTTTTCACAAAACAGGAGGCGATCGCCTTGGCAACCGTCAAACGCAGATCCACCGTTCCCTATTATGCCGCGGCGGGAACATGGGTCATTTATGCGCTGCTGTTCCCGCTCTACCGCGTACCGCATTTCCTCTTTGTGGCGGTCGTGTCGTGGGTGGTGTTCTTCATTATGAACGCCGTGTGCGGCACTGTGGAGGTCACTGTGCCTGACCCGCCGAAAAAGGAGGAGACCACCGGGAATCCGGAGCTTGACAAGATGATCCGGGACGGCAATCTTGCCATCTCCGAGATGAAGCGTCTGAATGATTCCATCAAGGACGCGAAGATCTCTGCCGACATCGACCGGCTCGAGGATTTGAGCGCGAAGATCTTCGCGCAGGTCAAGGCAGACCCCAAAAAGCTGCCGCAGATCCGCAAATTTATGGACTACTATCTGCCCACCACGCTCAAGCTCCTGAATGCCTATGACCGCATGGGCGCGCAGGGTGTGAATGGTGAGAATATCGATAACACCATGCAGCGTGTGGAGAGCATGATGAGTACCATCGTCGCCGCCTTTGAAAAGCAGCTCGATATGCTCTTTGGCAGCGAGGCGATGGATATTTCCACCGACATCACGGTGCTTGAAAACATGATGAAGCGCGAGGGACTGAGCGAAAGCGACGGCGTGCAGGCAAGCGGCGGCACGGCGACCGCCTCGCAGGGCGACATCAAGCTCGAGCTGTAAAGGAGAAGACGATGCGAAAGAAAGTGATGGCGTTCAACGCCAAAGTCAATGCATGGATTCTCAAGCGGCTCAAGGGCGTGTGGCTCGACCCCGTTTTCTGCGCGGTCTTTGCCGTGATGTGTGTGGTCAGCCTTGTGGGCGCGCTGCGCCTGCACAAGAGCAGCTTATACTATTCCACGGCGATCTGGGCGATGGCCACACTGCTGTGCCTGCGCCGCATCCAGCGCATCAAAAAATACGAAAAGGAACAGGCAGAAAGCCAGAATACGGAGGAGAAATGATATGAGTGACAACATGATGCCCGAGCTGACCCTGAACCCCACCGAAGCGGCGCAGGAAGCCGTCCCTGAGCTGACGCTCACCCCGGACGCGCCCGAACCCGAGCAGGAGCAGAAAAAGGAAGTCGAGCCGGTCAAGGTAGACGAGAGCATGCTCTCCGAGCAGGAGAAGAAGGCTGTCGACGAGTTTGCCCAGAAGATCGACATTAAGGACACGAACCTCGTACTCAACTACGGCGTGGCCGCGCAGAAGAGCGTGGCGACGTTCTCGGAAAGTGCCCTCTCTTCTGTGCGCAACAAGGATCTGGGCGGCGTGGGCGAAACGCTCTCGAACCTCGTTGTTGAGGTCAAGGGCTTCGGCCAGGAAGAAGAGAAGAAGGGGCTTGCCGGTCTTTTCCACAAGCAGAAGGACAAGCTTGAGCTGATGCGCGCACAGTACGGCAAGACCGAAACGAGCGTGAACCGCATCGTATCCGAGCTTGAAAAGCATCAGGTCGCGCTGATGAAGGACATTGCAATGCTCGACCAGATGTATGAGCTGAACCTCAAGTACTACAAGGAACTCACGATGTATATCATCGCGGGCAAGAAGCGCCTTGCGGAAGTCCGCTCCGGCGAGCTCGAGGAGCTGCGCAAGAAGGCGGAGGCGAGCGGCCTTGCTGAGGACGCGCAGGCCTACAACGACTACGCACAGAAGTGTGACCGCTTTGAAAAGAAACTGCACGACCTGGAACTGACGCGCATGGTGTCGCTCCAGATGGGCCCGCAGACGAGACTTTTGCAGAACAACGACACGCTGATGGTCGAGAAGATCCAGTCCTCGCTTGTCAACACCATTCCGCTCTGGAAGAGCCAGATGGTGCTCGCGCTCGGCATGGAGCACAGCCGTCAGGCGACGGCCGCGCAGAGCGCCGTGGCGCAGACGACGAACGAGCTGCTCAAGAAGAATGCCGATATGCTCAAGATGGGCACCATCGCCACGGCCAAGGAGGCCGAGCGCAGCATCGTCGATATCGAGACACTGCAGCACACGAACGAGCAGCTTGTCTCCACGCTCGACGAAGTCGTGAACATTCAGCGCGAAGGCGCGCAGAAGCGCAAAGAAGCGGAGGTCGAGCTCGGCCGCATCGAGGGCGAGCTGAAGCAGAAGCTCATGGAGCTGAGAAGCTGAGAGCGCTCCGGATAGGAGAACCACATGAAATTCTTTCAAAAACGCGGCGTCGCTATCGCGGTGCTGATTCTGGCGATCATTGCTTCCGGCGCGTGGGGACTGCACAAGGCGCCCGCCGTCTCTACGCCGGAGGGCGGAGAAAAGCTCGATCCCTCACTTTCCACGGCGGCCTTTACGCAGTATGTGCGCGATGATGCCGATGTTCTTTCCGACAAGACCGAGGAGGCCATCGGTCTCTACAATGCCAACTGGGACAAGATGTTTGGCAGCATCATGGCCGTCGTCACGACCGAATCCGCAAACGACATAGAGAATGCGGCGTATGATTACGCCATCGAGATGCAGCTTGCGGAAAATGATGCGATCCTGGTCATCGCAAAGCAGCAGCAGGACTACTACCTGCTTGCAAGCGGCAATTTTTACGACCTGCTCAGCAGGCTTTCGCAGAGCTTTGTTGCCTCCTGCATGGCGGATAATGTGCAGAAGGGCGATTATGACGCGGCGGTGCGCTCGCTTTGCGCCGCGCTCCATGTGGAGCTGAGCCAGCAGTATCAGCAGAGTGAGGCGGCGCTGGACGAGGCGGCCAACGGTGTGATGTTCATCATGATCCTCATCATATTCTTTATCATCTGGATCATGCTTGATGGCATGCGTTATCGCCGCTATCGCCGCCGCTACATGATGCCCGGCATGGGCATTCCGACGGTGGTGTACCGTCCCATCTTCTGGGGACGCCGTCCCCCGCGCGGCCCACGCCCGCCCCGTTCGGGCGGCCCGAGGCCCCCGCAGGGAGGGCCGAGACCGCCTTATAGCGGCGGCAGCTCCGGCGGCAATCGCCGCCCGCCCCAGCCGCCGAGACGACCCTCGAGCTCGGGCGGTTCGTTTGGAGGCTTTGGCAGCACAGGCCGCGGCGGAGGCTTTGGCAGCGGCAGTGTCGGTGGTTTCGGCAGCAGCCGAGGCGGTGGCTTCGGTGGAAGCCGCGGTGGCGGTTTTGGCGGAGGCCGCGGCGGTGGCTTCGGTGGAAGCCGCGGCGGCGGTTTTGGCGGAGGCCGCGGTGGCGGCTTTGGCGGTCGGCGCTGAAAAGCTTCAAAGTCATCTTACAGGACAAAAAGCACGTCGGTTTGAACCGACGTGCTTTTTCTGTTTGCGAGAACTTACAAAAAAACGCCGGAGCAAAGCCTTCTTTGCTCCGGCATGGTGCCGGTGACCGGACTCGAACCGGTACGCTGTCGCCAGCGGCGGATTTTGAGTGGTTATATCGATTCTGTTTTCCGCAGCAATCTGCACTCCACCGTTCCCAGAAAGCGTTGATATTACTGGCTTTTTGACTTTTTCGTGTTTTTATTAAGCAAATACGGAATGTCTTGGTGTTCTCTCCTGACAGCTCAAAAAAGCGGTTTGGAGAGAACTAAGAGAGAACTCCGGTACAACCCATTTTCTCGTGAGGAATGGTGGACATAGGAGAGAACTCAAACGAATTTTGAAGTTTTAGGAGAGAACTGAATCATACTATAGGTATCGAACCCATCTGTCAATGGTAATTTAGACGGAGGTTCGATCATGGAAAAACCAAGGAAGAGATATATACAACAATTCAAGCAATACCCCGATGTAGTGTCTGTACTAACATTTCGTGAAATGTTAGGTGGAATAGGCGATAGCTTTGCTCGAAAGTTAATTCACGAAGGACTTGTAAAAGCCATCTTCATTAAACCGCACTACTGGATCTTCAAAGAGTCCATTATTGACTATGTATTAAGCGAGGACTACGCGGAGAGAAGGCTGAAGGTGCGGGTATGAAAAACAGGCAGCTTAGTCTTTCGGATATTCAAAAAGACTATATCAGCAAAGAAGAATTTTACCAAATTGCACATATATGCAAGGAAACTGCATTGTGGTTGATAGAAACCGGCAGGGTATCCGCAGAGAAGCCGAAACGAAAAGGATTTGGATACAAAATTGCAAAGGAAGAAGTTGAAAGGTATTTGGCTGATCGTCAACAGAATCCATTGTACTATCTCAAGGGCAAGCGCCACAACTGTATCCCATATACTCCACCGCAGCCATATTCAAGCGAATTAGGCGGCGCTATTCGGTTGGCTGTGGAGCAGGAAATGTCCTCTCTGCCGGATCTGCTGACAGAAAAGCAGGTATGCGCGATTTTGGGATATCGCCCAAAGCAGATATTAGACTGGAAACATTCTGGAAAATTGATTGCTCTGAAATGTTTTAATAAAACATATTTTCCTAAAATTCCACTGATGGATTTTGTTTCTTCAGAAGATTACTACAATTTGCCGTGTAAAGGAAGGAAACACATCGAATTGCTGAGGAGAGTTCAAAAATGAGCATGAATACTATCGCAATCACCAACCAAAAAGGCGGTGTTGGCAAAACAACTACCGCTTTGAACCTCGCGGCTGCCCTCGCAGCTGAAGATAAAAAGGTCCTGCTGATCGACAATGACCCCCAGGGCAATCTCACCGCAGCCCTCGGCTATACGCCGGGGGAACAGAAGAATACGCTGGCAAAGCTGCTGCTTGTCCAAATTGACTCTCCGGAGGATCTGGAGCTCCACCTCGATCGTGCTGTACTACATACCAGCAGCGGCCTTGACCTGATCCCTGCCAACAAGCGATTAGCGGACGCTGCAGCCCGCTTGCAGGTCATGCAGCTTTCACAGTATAACGCATCTGGCATCTCAGATGACCCTTGCGAGAAGGTGCTGGACAAGCTGTTGGCATCCCTGTGTGGACTGTATGATTACATCATCATAGACTGTGGACTGAAGCATGAACTATTGACCGTTAATGCTCTGGCTGCGGCAGATTACTGCATCATTCCGGTGCAGGCACACTTCCTCGCCAGTGAAGGGATTCCCGATGTTTTAGAAATGGTGCGTAATGTACAGAATCGATTCAACCCCGATTTGAAGATTGCGGGCATTCTCTTGACCATGTATCAGTCCCGCCCGCAGCTCTGCCAAAGCGTTCGCTCCAGCGTGGGAGAGATCTACGGTGACAGCATTCATGTATTTGACCGCCCCATTGAGCAGACGATCAAGGTTGCGGAGTGTCCGGCAGCAGGCATGAGCATTCTGGATTATGCACCTAAGAATCCTGCCGCTGACTCCTATCGCTCCCTTGCCCAGGAGGTGCTGCGGCTTGGCTAAAAAAAGCATGGATGACCTGTTAAAGCGGCGCATGAGCGCAGCGCAGCAAGCATCAGAGTTGGAAGTAGGCAATGAGGCTTATGAAACCATGTTTCAAGCAAAGGCGGATGCGGCAGCTCCCCGCTTTTGCGAACTGCCGATCAAAAGCCTTTGCCCTTTTCGCACGGCAGACATTGGATTTCATCCCTACCCGCCCGAAAAACTCCGTGCATTCTCTCAGCAGCTTGCCGAGCAGGGCATCTACGAGCGCATTATTGTTCGTCCGATTCCGAATAGTGAGCAGTATGAGATCCTTGCCGGACACAATCGTACTGAAGCGTGGCGGCTGACCGGGCACTCAACAATTCCTGCGGAGGTCGTGGAGGCCGATGACGCAAGAGCGATTTCCATTGCCGTTGCCACCAATCTCCTGCGGCGGCAGGACCTCACCATCATTGAACGTGGCAAAGCGTATCGGGCGTTGCTTGATGAGAACAATCGCCACGGGCAACGGAACGCAACACCATCCTCAACAACTTTTGGCGATTCTCGCCAAAAGTTAGATGGAGATAGCAATGGCGAGACCTTTGGCGAGAATCGCCAAAGGTACAATGCCCGCAAGATCGTCGCAGATTTCTTCGGCGTGACGGAGTATGAGATCCGCAAGGCCATCAAGCTGGCAGCACTGATTCCGCCGCTTGCTGATATTTTGGAGAACAGTCCACGCAAGTTACCGATTGCCTGTGCGGAACTTATTGCCGATTATGATGCAGACTCTCAAAGGGCATTTGTAGAAATGTGCACCATTGAGGGATATGTACTCAATAAGTCAACCATACAGAAGATCGCCCATACCTGCCCACCTCCATCCGCTGAGCATCAAGACTTTTACGCGGCTTGGCGGCAGGCACGGGCAGACGAGGAAATGCGCCGCGCTGCACCACCTAAGAAAATCGCCTTTGACCGTAGGAAATTTGCACCTTATCTGGACAAACTGAACGGCGATGAAGATTTAGAAGAGCTGTTTCTGGAGTTCTTGCGGCAGCGAATTGGCTGATGTATAATCGAAAAAAGAAAGAGAAAGGATAGCAACGCTATGAGCGAACAGAATAAAATTCAGCTTTTTGAAAATCAACCCATTCGCACGGCTTGGAATGAAGAACAAGAGGAGTGGTACTTCTCTGTTGTCGATGTAATCCATGTACTGACTGGAAGCGAGAACCCTCGCAGATATTGGAGTGACTTAAAGCGCAAGTTGAAGTCTGAGGGGGCAACTCAGTTGTACGAAAATATCGTACAACTGAAAATGAAATCGTCGGATGGAAAGAACTATAAGACCGACGCTGCCACAACCGAGCAGCTTCTCCGCATTATTCAGTCTATCCCATCCCCCCGTGCGGAACCGGTGAAACGTTGGCTGGCAGAGGTCGGCAGGGAACGCATTGAGGAGACCATTGATCCGGAGCAGGCCATCGACCGCGCATTGGAAACCTATCTGAAAAAGGGCTATGATCCTGATTGGGTACATCAAAGGCTGCTCTCTATCCGCATCCGAAATGAGCTTACCGATGAGTGGCAGAAACGCGGTGTGGAAAAGGGGCGTGAATTTGCGATTCTGACCGATGAGATCACCCGCACGTGGTCCGGCATGACCACGCGGCAGTACAAGAATCTCAAGGGGCTGAAAAAGGAAAACCTGCGGGACAACATGAGCGATACCGAATTGGTCTTGACTATGCTGGCCGAGGCGTCCACCCGTGATATTTCCAAAGCCTCCAAGCCGGAAGGATTTTTCGGCAGTATGGAGGTTGCCCGACAGGGCGGTGAGGTTGCCGGTGTAGCACGAAAGGCTCTTGAGGAGCGCACCGGCGCTCCGGTTATTACTGCGCAGAACGCCGCGCAGATGAACACCTTGGTTGTGGGCATGATCGAAGAAGCCGCCGCGCTACCGGCGCAAGCCGAAGCAGATGACAAAGAATAATAAGACTTATGCCAGAAGGCTCGACACCGCAAGGTGCCGGGCCTTTTTCTATCCCATTGTGAGGTACAAAGATGAAAAAAATGAATATACAGTTCCACAAAACACGACCGCAAAATCCGTTTGACGATGGGGCGAAGGCCCGTTTGCACCGTATGGGCCTTCTGAGGATAGATGGAAGTGTGGACGAAGCCACATTGGGCGCCTTGAGCCGCGCCTATTCCGGCTTATTGTTTGATGACTTGTGCGACACTTGCCAGAATTCTTGTGAGATCACAGAGATCCTTCGGAGACTATATGAAGCTGCGGAGCAGGCCGAACCACGGCAAAAGTTTCTGCTGATCTGCCTGCAATACGACGCGCTCTCTCAGCCGCTTCCCAATCCAATTTGGTGGATCAGCGGTGATTCGGAGCTTGCCGGGGACTTTGCAGAGCGTTTTATCTGCCATCTGAAGAAGCTGAGCAAGGCAATGGAGGTGACGGAGCCATGAAGGGAATCCTAATCTATCAGCCAACAAGCAAGTCCGCTCCGCTCGCCGATTTTATTGATGGGCTTGATCCGCGGCTGCGGGAAAAAATCCTCCTGCGGCTGTATTTCCTGACCCAGCTTGAAAAGCCGGAAATGAAAGAACCGCATTTCAAGCGATTTTCAATCGAGCGCTATCGGGATCTCTGGGAGCTGCGGGTGAAGAGCAAAGTGCTCATACGCATCATTTTCTGCACGCTTCCCAATGGAGATGTTCTGCTTTTGCATGGCTTTGTGAAGCGTCAGAAGCGGGATACAATGCAGGCACTGGAGCAGTCTATCAGAATACTTGACGCGCTGCGGGAACATCCGGAGCGCGCGGTAGAATACAAGATCAAGGAGGAGAAAGCGTCATGAAGCAGGTATCTGGCATACCGCCTGACCGTATGGCAGGAATGCGCATCACAAAAATTATTTGAGAAGGAGGCTCTCCCAAACATGAAAAGAGTAATATCCTGCGTGCTGCTGATGCTGGTTCTTACCTCCAACGCCTTTGCGTTGGAGGTGCCTACGGGCACAGTGGTTCAAAACCTCAACGGCAGTCAGCAAGCGATCAAAACCTTTACAGTATCCCCTGAGCAGGACCCTGCGGCACTAATTGAGGAGCCCTTTGAGCTGGAAGGGTATCTCTACACCTTTGCGGACATTGTAAAAAGTGAGAATCCCGTGGAAGAAAAGCGGATTCATACCGAGGTTATCACCGTTGAAACAACGAAAGATGACCTTGCTCTGATTCTGGAGCAGCTTAAGCCCACCATCGAATATGATGACGGCAGATTTCAGGGTACCCTCGCATTGGATCACACCAGTCTCAATACCGTAGCCGCCGGCTATGCTACGAAAAACTACACGGTGACGGAAACCAAAACCATCGGGCAGCTTGACCGCAACGACATGTCCTATGTCCCCGCGACAACCATCAAGAACGGCAGAACCCTGAGCCTTGCCAATGTGGAGTGGCAGGTCACCGGCACCGATCTTGTGGGTGAGGCGCTGATGCCCTCTCAATATCAGGCTGTTGCTACCTACTCTGCGAAAGCGTCCTATCAGGCGGCTACAGGCTATGTTACAACAGCGGAGTATATCGGCGATGTGACCCACGAGGGTGTTGAAAGTGTTACTTATGTTCTGACCTATATCGGGACAGAAGCGAACCACAAGGGCGTGTCTGCCGCTCAGGTCGGAGCGTTTTTTGCGGATCACTTTCCTTGGATCTTAGGTGGAATCGTTCTGATTTGCGCCGCTGTTGGCGGCACGCTGCTTGTATGCCGCCGAAAGGCCGTAGCGAAAGCAGAATGTGAAGCGGATGAAACAGAGGAAAACGAAGAAGATCAGGAGGCGTAAAAACATGAAACTCTTTCAGAAACTGGTCTGCATGGCATTGACGGCGACAGCAACAGCATCCCTTTCTATTTGCGCTTTTGCCGCGGACTATACCTTTGACACAGCCGCGGACACCGACTATTACCCTTCGACCTCTTATGAGGACACCTACGGTACCGCGTATCATTACGGCAGCAAAAATCTTGTGGATTATCAGATTCCCGAACTTCCCTACGGCGTTCTCAGCACCACACAAACCGGCGTCATGGAAAAGCTCCGACTCCCCGGCCTACAGCAGACTGTAGGCGGTTCGGCTTCCGGTATCTACGGTGTGGATAGTGGCGTAGGTATCCCAGCGGTCACACCCGTCATTTCGTCCTATCAGGAGCCTGCTTATACAAGTGCCAAAGATATGGAGCGAAAGGACGGCAGCATCGGCACCCTGAAAATTCCATCCCTGGACATCAACATGAAGGTCTGGGAAGGAGAAACAAAAGAAAGCATGAAAAAGGGACTGGGGCATTACAGCTCCACCTCAGCGTGGGACGGCAATATCGGCGTGTGCGGCCATAACCGGGGCGCCAAGTACACCATCGGCAGCATCAAGGATCTGGAAATCGGTGACACCATCACCTATACCACGATCTACGGCACCCGCACATATGAGGTCGTTTTGGTAAAGACCATCTCCAATTCCGACTGGAGCTATCTGCAGGCGACAGCAGACAACCGTATCACGCTTACTACCTGCCTCGCCAATCAGCCTGAAAAAAGAATTTGCGTTCAAGCAGTGCAAATAACTCAATAAAATGATGGAAAACGGATGGAATTGTGCAAAAAATGTTGTGTCTCCGTTTTATCGGCGTAAGGATTTAAAATAAACCTTTGACAGCCTGAACCTTCTGTATTATCCTCAAATTACTCCGGAGAATCTTAATCAAAAGGAAGTATCAGTTTGGTACAGAATTTCAGACCAAATAGGAAAGATGACGAAATACGGGTCAAAATGGACATCACTGTTGACCTTCCCGCGGAAGTCGCGGAACAGGCAGAACGGATGGGCATTTGCGAGTTTGATCAATGCACCTTTGACGAAGCTACCCGACGCATGACCGCAAGTGTAACCACCGTCTTTTACCGGAAAGGGGCGTGATCATTTGAAGCGGATCCGAGTTATTTCCCTCGCTGTAATTGCTGCACTATCCTTAACAGTAACTTCTTTTGCCGCCGAAAAAAGTCCGCAGCAGTCTGCTGCCGCCTATCTGAGTGAAGCCGGCATTATGCTGGGCAACGAGTCCGGCGACATGATGCTGGAGCAGGGGCTGACACGGGCGCAGATGGCGGCGCTGCTCACTCGAATTGTCACAGATCCCGAGCAATTTGAAACGGACAGCGCCTTTTACCGCAGCCTTTGCAGCTTTACGGATGTTCCGGAATGGGCAAAAAGCTATGTGGGCTACTGCGTCGCAAATAATCTGGTTGCAGGGTATGGCAATGGACGCTACGGCTCCAATGACCCTGTTACTTCTGCGGCGGCCTGCACGGTGATGCTGCGGTGCTTGAATGATGTTGATGCTGTATGGGATTATCAGTCTGCCTGCCGGACTGCCGTTCAGTTGGGACTTGCTGCGGAAGAAACTGTTGCGGACGCCGAGATTACCCGCGGAAATATGGCGGTGCTGATCTGCCGCACGATGGCAAGGCTTGGTTATGACGTGAAATTGTCCGAAACTGCACAGCCAAATCTCTCTGTCAATGGAACATCGGACGCAGCCGCCGTGCAGGAAACAGCAGAGCCCTTCGATGCTGCTGCGGCCAAGCAGGACATCATTGACCGAACCAACGCTCTGCGCCGCGAAAAAGGTGTTGCCGCGCTGACTGTCAACGACAAGCTCATGCAGGCGGCGCAGGTACGGGCAGATGAGATGGCGGCCAGCGGTGTCTACTCTCACACAAGGCCGGACGGGAGAAAGTATACGACAGTCACGGACTGCAAATACATCGGTGAAAATATTCACTTGATCGGAGAATGGCAGATTCGAGATTCTTCGCTCCCGTCCTTTGCAGTTGAAGCGTGGAAGAATAGCGCGGCACATCTGAAAAATATGCTCAATACGAGATACCATGAGATCGGCGTTGGCGTTTCAAAAGGTACCGTCATGGACGAGCCCTACTGGTATTGCGTTCAGCTTTTCTTGTTGGACGGCTACAATGTCACATGGGTGGATGCGCCCGCAGCAAAAGGGTGACTTCGCATAATCAGTTGACATTAACGGAAGTCCAATTACGATGAACAATTTCATAACACAACCAAGCAGACCGAGGAAACTTGGTCTGCTTATCTTTTGCGAAAAAGGAGGAAAAGACCTTGAAAAAGATTCGAACAAGACTTTTATCATTATTGCTTGTACTGGTGACCGTTCTGAGTCTGCTGCCTACCTCGGCACTGGCAGCGTCCAGCACCGGTACCGGCATCAAGCCCACCAGCAACACAAACTACTGGACCACACGCCTGCTCCACGATGGAACGCCCTACAGCTATAAGCCGCCCATGGCAGCGGGGAAAATGCTCTATTGCATGGACCGCGGCTACGGCTACCGCTGGGGTACTCCGTCGTTCCTCAACTCTTACACCTATACCTCTGCCACCGGCGCGGACGCGGACGCTGTCCTGAAAACAGCGCTGGCGCAGAGCGGCATGGGTGAACTGGATGCCCAGCAGCTTGAAAACTTCAAATGGATGATGACGTTCATTTCGGACTATAAGGGTGACATCCCCGGCAGCCTGTTTATGGCAGCACAGACCTATGTGTGGGATCACCAGACCTTTAAGGGTGAGGGCGATGGAGATATTGACGGTGGCGGTTACGCCAACGCGGATACCTATGAAACCTATCTCGGCTATATTGACTGGATGTTAGCCGAAAAAGCAAAGGAGGACGCAGCCTTCCAGAAGCAGATCGAGGAGTACGCCGCACAGGGCGTCATTGCTACGGTTGTTGAAGATGACACCGCAAAATGGGCAGTGTGGGCAAAGTCCAGCGTAAAGGGCCGCCAGAGTTTTTTCAACTATTACGCGCCGAGAAAACTCTCTCTTGAAGCGCAGCCGGGAGAACCGGATATTCCCCCTGCGGGTACAGGCGATATTACGCTGAAGAAGGTTGCCGCAGGAACCACCCGTGGTTTAGATGGTGCCCGCTTTCTGATTTACCGGGACGGTCAGATCGTGGGCAGCGATGTAACGGCAAACGGCGGCATCATCGGGGTCAACGATGTCACCAAGGGCCTGTGGAGCTTCGTAGAAACGGAGGCTCCGGCCGGGTACTGCACCGATCCTACCCCCATCAGCGTCTATGTGGATACCACAGATGGCGATAAGCAGTACACGGTCACTGCCGAAAATTACGCACTGCCCGATATGAAGATCACCAAGCGGGATGCCATGAGCGGCAAACCGATTGCCGGCACGGTGTTTTCCATTAAGTCCGTTACCGGCAGCTATTCCACCTCCGTCACGACCGGGACGGACGGCTCCGCAACGCTCTCGGCCATTCCTGCAGGTGTCTATGTTGTGCGTGAGGAATCCGTTCCCGAGCCGTACATCGTAACCAATACCGAGCAGACCGTGGCGCTGCGCCCCGGCAAAACCTCCGAGGTCACTTTCGTTGACTATGAAAAGCCCGGTCTTGAAATTGTCAAGAAGAACATCGCCAATGGTGAGCCCATCGAGGGCGTGACCTACCGCATCGAGCAGATCGACGGCAACTTCTCCACCAGCGCCACCACCGATAACCATGGGCGGATTTTCCTTGAGAGCATCCCTGTGGGCAGCTACAAGGTCACGGAGATCAATGTTCCCAACCATGTTATTCTCTGCCCCATCCCGCAGGAAGTGGCATTGAAGGCTGGCGAAACCTCTACCGTCACCTTCTTCAACGCGCTTAAGCCCAGTCTGGAGATCCGCAAGGTGGACAGCATCACCGGCGATCCCGTCAAGGGCGCCAAGTTCCAGATCTGGTATGGCAGCAACCACACCGACACCGGTGAGCTCAACGATCTCGGCACTTACTTTTCTGACGCAAGCGGAAAAATCATTCTTCCTGAGATCAAGGATGGCTGGTACAAAGTAACGGAATTGGAACCGGCGTCCGGGTATGCCATCAAGGAGCCTGCCACGCAGGAATGCTTCGTCGCCGGTGGTGAGAGCAAGGTGTTGATTTTCGAAAACACACCCCTTTCCGCCATCATCATCCGCAAGGTGGACAGCGAGAGCGGCCAGCCGTTGGAGGGCGCATGGTTCCGCATCCGCTACCTTGGCGGCACCTCCGGCACCGGCGGTACCGTAGTCGGAGAGATCAAAACCTCGCAAAACGGGACCGCCATTTTGACGGGCCTCGCCGCAGGCACTTATGTCTGCGAAGAGATTTCCGCGCCGGACGGGTATGTGATCACCGACGCCACGGAGACGGTCTATCTCTCCGGCAAGGATCAGGACGTCATTACCGTGACCTTTGGCAATGATAAGAAGGGTTCCCTCCTGATCGTAAAAAAGGACGCCGTGACCGGCGCCCCCATTTCCGATGTGGAGTTCTTCATCACCGATTCGGATGGCAGCGTGATCGGCAACGCCAACGGAAAGTATGTGACCGACAGTGCGGGAACCATCCGCATTGACGGCCTGACTCCCGGTATGACAGTCATCGCCCGTGAGGTGCGGGCAAAAGACGGCTACATTCTGGACGATACCCCGCAGAGCATCAAGATCAAACGCAATGCCGTGATGACGCTGGAGTTCCGCAACCAGCCCAAGGGTGGCATTTTGGTGAAAAAGGTCGATGCTGCAACGAACGAACCGATCTCCGATGTTGAGTTCCTTGTCACGGATTCCGACGGCAATCTCATCGGCAATGCCAACGGCAAATATGTGACGGACAGCGCAGGCACTTTCACCATTACGGACATCGCCCCCGGTACCACGCTTGTCATCAAGGAAACCCGTGCGAAGGCGGGGTACATTCTTGATGATACCCCGCAGACCGTCAAGGTCAAATCCAACGAAGTCACCACGGTGGAGTTCCGCAATCAGCCCAAGGGCAACCTCATCATCGTCAAGCAGGATTCCATCACAAAGGCACCGCTGGAAGGCGTTCAGTTCAAGATCACCTATGCGGATGGCTCGTATGTAGATGCCGAGGGCGGCACGCTGTCCTCCACCGGTCTGTACTGGACGGATAAGGCGGGTAAAATCTCCATTTCCGGCATCTCCGGCACCATAGTAGCGACGGAGGTGAAATCGATCCCCGGTTACACCATTGATGAAAACACCCGTACCCAGACCGTGGTTGTCAACCCCAACGATACACAGACTCTCCACTTCTACAACACGCCTATTGGTGGCGTGGAAATCATCAAGGTCAACGAGGATAACCACAGTGAGCGCATCCCCAACACGACCTTTGAGATCCGCAAGGTGGATGATGCCTTGGTGGATACCGTTACGACGGACAAAAATGGCCGTGTGTTCGTGGCTCTGGAGGATGGCAGCTACTATGCAAAAGAGGTCACATCGAACAAATCGTTCCGGCTGGATGATACGCCCCACTATTTTGAGATCAAGGACGGTAAGCATGTGACGCTGCAGGTGACCAACAAAAAGCTCAGCGGCATCGTCATCCACAAAATTGACAGCGCCACGGGAGAAGGGATCTATGGCGTAAAGTTTGTCCTCTATGATGCGAACAAGAAGCCCATCGGCGAGTACACCTCGGACGATGAGGGCTACATTTACATTGACGAGATCCCTGGCGGGCTGAGCGGCCGCTTTTATCTGAGAGAGCTGGAAGCCGCCCCCGGCTACACGCTGGATAAGCAGTATAAGACCGTCTATGTCTCTCCGGGCAAGACCGTGGAGATCGAGTGGGAAAATACCGCTGTCACGGGCCAGATCCAGATTTATAAGTACGCCGCTGAGTATAACGAGGTCACCGGCACCGCCGCAGGCACCCCGCTCAAGGGCGCTGTTTATGAGATCGTCAATGCCCGCAGCGGCAAGGTGGTGGACTATATCACCACCGATGCCCGCGGCGTTGCGGCAAGCAAGGCGCTGCCGCTGACCCGTTATCAGATTCGTGAGGTCACAGCGCCTGCGTATTGGCAGGTGTCCTCGGAAATGTTTGATGTCACGCTGGAATATCCCAGTCAGATCATCAAGCTGTCTGCCTTCGATAAACCTTCCTCTCTGGGCGTTACGATCACCAAGCGCGGCAATAGTGCTGTGATGGCTGGCAGTCAGATGCGCTATGACTTCACCGTTGCCAACACCAGCAATGTGCCGCTGGAGTCATTCTTCTGGCATGACCGCATTCCAACGGATATTGCCAACGCAACGGTGCTGAGTACCGGCACCTACAGTGCGCGGCTTACCTACCGCATCCTCTATAAGACCAACTACAGCGCAAGCTATCAGGTGTTGGCGTCCAATCTGCTGAGCAGCAACAACTACAGCTTTGCCCTAAACGCCATCCCCATGCAGGCAGGTGAGGTGGTAACCGACATCTATTTTGACTTCGGAACCGTGCCGGTGGGCTTCCAGTCTGTGGCGAATCCCACTCTGAGCGTTATGGTCAAGGGCATGGCGGTCAATGGCTACCAGATGGTCAACCGCGCCGATGCCGGCGGCAAGTATCAGGGTACCTGGCAGACCGCAACAGCCAACTGGATCACCATTGTCCGCAAGATCGGCACTACCCCGAAACTGCCCAAGACGGGATATTAACTACTGAAAGGCGGCAACCAGCTTTACGCTGGTTGCCGCCTGCTATATACAAATTATGCTTCAATCATTGTGCGGAAATCGACTTGATGAGTACCGTTGTCAGAACACGCTGGCTTTCTCTGCTGCATGATTCACAGAACTGATTTTTCATTGCAAAATCGACCGCAGAGGAAATGCGCCGAAGATCCTCGGAATCTAATGTATCCGCTGCAAGATGCTGCCATACACGGGAATAGGCTTTTCTCAGGTCTTCTGATGTATGATTATCAGAAAAAAAGGAGCCGAGAACTCCTTCAATCATTGCAATTTCCTCGCTCGTAAATATCAAAGCTATCACCCCATAACGATTTAATTATAACGAAACAATACCTTGATTGCAAGGACACTTTTCTTGGCTCGTACAATGAGTAACGGCAAATATCAAAAAATCTATTGAACTATGCAGCTTAGCTTTATTTTCATATGACAAAAAGATCGAAATTCCCGATTCCAGTATTCTCTCGTAAAAAGGAGCCGCTTTCTATGATCAGAAAATGCTACAAATTCTACACACTTATTATGACCCTGATGTGGGTTATGGCCGCGATGACCGCATCAGCCTTTGCCGTAGACGATATGTGGACTGTTGCCAACCGCATTATCGTAGATGTTTACACAAAAATTGTCGGCATCAGTACGGTGCTGGCAGGTTTAATGTCCGCCGTTGCCGTGATCGGAGCAAAAATTTCAAATAATCAGCATAAGACCGATCAGGCGTGGGATTGGCTCAAGCGCATTTGGGTCGCATGGGCCATTATTAACGGCATCGGCGCTTTTATCGCCTATGTTGCACCGCTCTTCAGCGGCCTTGCCACTCTGACGCCGTAATGAGGTCAAAGCTCCGGCGCAAAGGAGGTGTCCCCGTTGCTTGAGCTTATTTTTCAAGGCTTTCTCGAATGGGCCTATGGGCTCGCTCTGGAATGCTGGCAATATTTCTCTACGGCGCTGCTGGATATTATGAGTATGGATTTTGCATATCTGAAAAGCCACGCTCCCGTTGTGGACGAGATCATGCAGATCCTTCTGGCAGTTGGTTGGGCGCTCCTGATCGGCAATCTGGTTTTTCAGGCGCTCAAAAGTATGGCGGTGGGGCTTGGCTTTGAAGGAGAAGATCCAAAGCTGCTCTTTGCCCGCACCTTCGTTTTTGCGTTTTTACTGCTGGCAAGTCCGCAGATCTGCGAGATCGGGCTGAGTATGACGTCAAAGATCATTGAGCTGCTCCAGATTCCTGACGCAGTTAATGTCACATTTGTAGATGAGAGCGTATTCGGAGCCATAGGTGCAGCATGGCTGCTGGTCATTATTTTCGGCATTATCGTGATGTTCAAGGTGTTTAAGCTTCTTTTGGAGATTGCGGAGCGGTATGTCATCCTCGCTATGCTTACGATCACAGCGCCGCTGGCCTTTGCTATGGGCGGCAGCAAAAGCACCTCGGAGATTTTCACAGGCTGGTGCCGGATGTTCGGCAGTATGTGCCTTTTGATGGTGACGAACGTGATTTTCTTCAAAATGCTGCTGTCTGTCCTTGCCACAGTTCCCAGCGGTTTAGATGTTCTCCCGTGGATCGTGCTGATCCTTACGATTGTCAAGGTCGCACGGAAAGCAGACGCCATTGTAACACGCATCGGCTTAAATCCCGCCATCACCGGCGACTCTCTGGGAAGAGGACTCCCCGGCACGCTGACTTATATGGTGGTTCGCAGTGCGGCTTCTCAAATTACAAAGGCAGTGGGCAAGTCCGCAGGAAACGGCGGCAAAGGCGCTGCGCCCAACGCGCCGTCCGGCGGCCCCCGCATGGGCGGGCCCAGCGGAGGTCATGGCAACACGGCGGAGTATGTCCGGCAAAGCGCAGCGCAGCAAAGCAGCACAAATCAAAGCACATCACAGAAATCGTCTGATGCGCAAAGCGCCTCAGTACATACAGGCGCGCCGCAATCACCCTCGCAGGAAAAGTCCGCCCCATCTGCTGCGCAGGACAGTATGCCTAAAAATTCGACAGCGCCAAGGCCCTCGCAGGAACGGAAAAGTTCTGTTCCTCTCGGCACACGCCGCTCTCCGACACATATCAAGGCTGCAACAAAGATACCGCCTGTCGGTGTGCAGAATGCATCCGGCAGACCCGGTACGGCAGGAAAAGCTGGCGCTTCGGCACGCCCCAGTGTGGCGGGAGCGGCAGAGACTCTTCAAAGCGGCGTGCGCTCCCCAGCCTCGCAGCGCATGAGAGTACATTCGCCAGAGACAACGCAGCCCGGCCGTGCAGGAACGTCGGCAGCACCATCCGCTTCCCGTATGAGTCAGATAAACTCACAAAAGGTACAGGGCAGCACAGCGAGTCAGGTGACGCAGGCCGCAGAGCACACAGGGATCACGGTGGGACAAACCACCAAGAACACCTTGCAGGACAACTCTCCAAGACCTGCGGCGGGGATTGGTGGCGCGATGCTTACCACCGCCTCTGTTCGCGGCGGAATACAGACCGTGCAGCAACATACACCCAATGCGCGCTATACGCAGCGGCCACCCAAGCAGCCAACCGGTCAGGCATCGCCGCCTCGGGCGGAAAGCCCGCACCCCGGCACCGCAGGAATGCAAAGCGCCGTTTCTGCGCAGCGGCCGTCTGGAGAACCGCGACCCGGCAGGAATGGTATTCCAAGCCGCACGGCAGTTTCTCCGGATGCACGGCAGCATAGTCCGATCCGGCAGGAATCGCGCAGTGCTTCCGCAGCCGCCGCGCCGACACTCAAAGGGACAGCGCCTAACCGACACCCCGACCCGGCAGGAACGGCGGCAGGCGTCCCATCGGCATCACAGTCGCGGCAGACAGTCAGACCGTCCGCACCTTCTGCGAAAAGCAGCGCGCAGCCCGGAAAGAAAGCGGTATCCACAACTGCGGCACTCAAAGGCAGCGTAAAGGCAGACGGCGATGTAAAACCGTCAAGAAAACAGCGGGGTAAGAAGCATGGATGAGAAAGACAATTCCCGATCTTCCCTTCAAACGGCGGCTGATCTTGGCCGTGCCGCAAAAGCAGCCTACCGGATTGCGCAGGCTGCTGCGGTGTCTGGTGTTCACGGTGCCGCTGCCGCTGCGGTAAAAGAAACCGTTCCGGCCCTGGTAAAGTTTCTCCTTGTCGTTCTGCTCATCATGATCGTGATCCCGATGGTAGTATTTACAGCGCTGCCCAATATTTTTTTCGGCTACGATTCCTCTGATACCGCTTCGGTGATCCATATGACGGAACAAGCCATGCGTATAGGCGGGGCGTATATGAGTCTGGATGATTTCGAGCGAACGCAGATCGACTCCATCGTAACCGGTATTGCGGCGGAATATGAGGCGGATGGAACGGCAATTGACCATATTGAAGTCAAAAACACGATGAAAGAGGATGACCTGCTCTGGATCATTGCAATCAATTCCGCCGCCTATGAGCAGGATCTGGACGCCATGAGCGCGGAGCTGATTCAGAATTTCTGCCAATCCACCCTGTCCTATCAGCCATCGCTTTCTCTTCTGGGTGGCAGCACCTCCGCAACGCTGGAGGTAGAGATCAAGCGGATCGATCCGGAAGAGTTGATGGAGCAGATGGGCTTCAATGAGGATGCCAGACAGTGGGCAGGCGCCCTCTTTGAAACGCTGAAGGATAGCGGCGCGCTTGAGAAGTACGGCGGGTACTTCAGCGCCTACCAACCGGATTACAGCGGGGATGGCTCCTATTCCGGCGATATTCAGCATGGTACAAGCTATGATAATGACATTGACATTTCCCGTTTTGTCAGCCCGTCTACGAAAAATAATCTCGACCTTGCCGCCTATGCGGTGCAGGCGTGGGAGAACAACTGGGGCTATGTGTGGGGAACTTACGGCAATATTCTCACAGAGTCCCTCTTTGCCTATAAAAAGCAGCAGTACCCGGACGGAGTCGGCAATTACGCTGATTTTATTGAAGCAAACTGGCTGGGACGGCGCACGGCAGACTGCATCGGCCTGATCAAAGGCTATGCGTGGCTGGATGCTTCCACCATGCGCATCGGTTATGCCGCAAACGGAATGCCGGATTACGGTGCGGATCAGATGTATCAGGCGGCAAAGAATGCCGGCATTCAAGGAACAGACTACGGCACGGTATCCTCCATGCCGGAAATCCCCGGACTGATGTTATGGAAAAGCGGACACGCCGGCGTTTATATTGGCGGCGGTTACGCAATAGAAGCCATGGGAACGCGAAAAGGCGTTGTGAAAACCGAAGTCAGCGGACGCGGCTGGCAGGGGTGGTGTAAGCTGCCCTATATCGACTATCTGGAGGTGGAGTAATTGGCGGAGACAACCTATTTACGCTATATACGGCTGAAATGCGGCATTACGCTGATGAAATTGGAAGAGCACAGCAGCTTCAGCAACCAGTATTTGAGCCTGCTGGAACTGGGCAGGGCAAACTGTACGCCCAGAAATGCGGAAATACTGGACCGTGCCATGCTGAATATCATCCTCTCCCGTGCAGAGGAGCTGATGAAGCTGGCACGGTTTTGCTATGAGCACAAAGGGCATTTGTTAGATACCGTGGAGGTGGATCCGAATGAACTATGAGGTCTATCACATTCCTACCAATTTTACAGATGCAGGCCGCGTTATGGGACTCTTTGAGCTGCGGAATCTGGTGGAGGCTGTCCTCCTGACGCTCCCGGCACTGTATCTTTGCATTGCTTTTCTTCCGCTGGATCTGACTCCGAAAATCATAGTGACGCTGACGATCATTGTGCCGCTGGGCGGCTTTGGGCTGATCGGCATCAGTGATGACAGTATGACACGGTGGCTGGGAAGCTGGTGGAAATGGCGGAGATCCCGCCGGATTATCTTATTTCGAGGGGAGGTCAGAAAATGAATCTCAAGGAACTGATTTTTGGCGAAGGCGTCCATACCGGCGGCAGCGGCGGCGTATACCGTGACAGCGTGCAGGCGTGGCTTCCAATCAAAAATATCATCGGCGGCGTAGTCATCACCAAAGATAACCGCTTTGTGAAGATCATGGAAGTGCTGCCTGTCAACATCTATCTGAAGTCTGCCATTGACCGGCAGAATATTATCTCGTCCTTTGCATCGTATTTGCAGATCGCGCCGGATGAACTGCAGATGATCGCCCGCACGCTGCCCGCGGACACGCAGGCGTATGTAGAGCAGATGCAGCGCTATGCAGAACAGGAGGAAAACGAAGCGTGCCGGGAGATGATCGAGGATAACATTCGGGAGATCGGTCATGGCATCGCCGGCGGCGCCATGCGGCATCGCTTTTTCCTTGTGTTTCAGTATGAACCCTCCATGCGGGCCAAGCGCAACACGGTGCAGGCCATCATCCAGCGGCTCAACGAAGAGGCCGACACCGCAAGGCGGTATCTGGATCTATGTGAACTGGAGGTATTGGAGCCTCAGTATTCCGATAATTTTGTGCTCAAGCTGCTCTATGAGATTTTGAACAAGAAAACCAGCCAGCGTGTGCGTCTGCCGGAGGGCGTTTTCGATATGACAACGGCCGTTCACGGCATTTATGAGGAGTAAGACGATGCAAGTAAAGAAAAAACCGAAAAAAACTGCAAAAGCAGTTCCAGAGAAGTCCAGAAAGAAAAAACAGCCTTCGGAAGATCAAATCAAAAAACAGCCTTTTTTGAAGCGGATGCTCTTTGGCGAAGAAAAGCCGGATCTCAGTGAGCTTGAAGCCGGCTCCACCACCATTCTCGACATTCTCTCTCCCACCACGGTGGATACAAAAAGCCGTGACTACATCATCGTAGACGACGTGTATCATGCTTATCTCTATATCACGGGCTACGGTTACACCACCACGGTTGGCACCTGCTGGCTTGCGCCTTTGGTGGAGGCTGGCGAAGGGATTAACCTGAGTTTTCTCGTCAAGCGTCAGCCCAAGGAAAAGATCCTCTCCAAAATCGCCCAGACCACTATGGTCAACCGCTCCCGGATGCGGGATGTGGGCGATACGCGGCAGGACTACGAGGAACTGGATAGTGCGATCAGTTCCGGCCTTTATCTCAAGGATGTAATGAACCGGCAAGGCGAGAATTTCTATTATATGCATACCTTGATTGAAGTGACGGCATCTGATCCCGAAACGCTGGAACAGCGCGTCACAGAGGTGGAGAAGCTGTGCGTATCCGTGGATATGATCGCACGGCGCTGCGACTATAAAAACGAGCAGGCGTTTCTCTCGGCTCTTCCCATTCTGGCGCTTGATCCGGATATTGAGCGTAAGGCACGCCGCAATGCGCTGACCTCCGGCGTGGCAGCAGCCTTTCCGTTCGTTTCCTATGAGCTGAGTGACCACGATGGGATTTTTCTGGGACTGAACCTCTATAACCGCTCCCCGGTATTTCTCAATCCCTACGATGATTATAAGTACACCAGCGGCAACTGGTGGATCGGCGGCTCTACCGGTGCAGGCAAGACGGTGACGCTGCAATGTCTCGGTGGGCGGCTGCGGGAACAGGGCAAGCGGGTCATCATCATCGTTCCCAAGAAAGGGCATGAGTTCCGCCCCCTCTGTGAGCGTCTGGGCGGGCTGTATTTGCGGATGTCGCCATCATCAAAGGACTGTCCGAATCTGATGGCGATTCGGCGGAAATCGCTGGACTCCTACGCAAAGCTCAAAAATATCGCCGCGCGGGATGACTCTGTGCTGGCAGACAAGATCGCGCAGCTGATCATCTGGTTTTCTCTGAAGAAAAAGGATCTGAACGAAGAGGATAAGAGCCGCCTTGACTCCTCGCTGGTGGAGGTTTATAAGCGCTACGGCATTACCTTCGACAACAGCACCATTGTCGATGAGAACGGAAATTTCCGCACCATGCCCATTCTCTCGGACTGGTATGAGATTCTTTATCAAGAGCAGGACACGCGGCATCTGGCGGTGGTGCTCTCTCGCTATGTCACTGGCTCAGCTGCGGCAATGGCAGGCCGAAACGACATTGAACTTAACAATAAGTACATTGTCCTCGACCTCTCTGGTATGCCGGATGATATGATCGCGGACGGTACCTTCTGGGCCACCAGCATCGCCTACGACCTCATTATGAACTGTGAGGACGAACTCTCGGCGCTTCTGGCAGACGAGTTATGGAGTCTTGTGGGTGCTACGGCAAACCCGCAGGCGGCCGGGTTTGTGCTGGAAATGGTAAAGACCATCCGTGGCCTTGGCGGGATCGCAGTTACCAGCACCCAGGGAATGCAGGACCTTTTCAGTCTGGAGGGCGGGAGTTACGGCAAAGGAATCCTCGATTCCAGCCGCATTAAACTGGTTATGCAGATGGAGGAGCAGGAGGCACGGCTCATTCAGGATAAGCTGAACCTTTCCGAAGATGAGGTTCGGCAGATCACCCGCTTTCGGCGCGGCGAGGGACTTCTCTGCATCGGCTACAACCATGTTCCCATTGCGTTCCACACGACGCCAAAGGAATATGAAGCCATTACCACTTCACCCACCGATCTGCGCGTAAAGCGAACGGGGCAAATCGATGAATGATCTAAAGCGGGATATGATGCGGATTCAGGAGCTGATCGGCAATGCCTTCCGTCAGACCGGCTCTCTGGTTGCCCTGACAGACGGCGGGCAGATGAATCCAAACAAGCTGCAAAAGACATTGGAGCAGACGATGGAACAATTTGAAGCAGCCACTCTGGAACTGCGAAAACTCTGCGAGCGGTACGCACCGGGAAGCGGGGGCTTTGCGAAAAAGCCGATTCTGCCATCCATGGATGTAACGGGCAGCGTGGAGGCCTTTGGCTATGGCTGGCTCCATATCACGATCAATACGCTGCTGCCCCATTGCCGGTATCAAAGCCCCAACTGGCTCAGCGATACCATTCGGCGGCTGCTGGACAGCTATGAGGCGTGTGGAAAGGAATTGCCGTTTTTTGAGCGGGCCATGCTGATCATTGATGAGCATACCGCCATGGAAGGCCGGCATATTTTCGATCAGGACAACAAGGGGTGGAAGGCGGTCAGCAACGCCATCAAAGGAAGGCTTATTCCGGATGATGACCAGCATACGCTGGCAGTCGCCCTTCTTTCTACGGTAGTGCAAAGCCAGGAGTGCTGTCATATCACCGTTCTGCCCCTGTCCGATGCTCATGACTTTTTCTCCGCACATTCCAGTGACTATGCCCCCGGAAACTTCTATTTCGGTGGGTGGTGCTGATGGGCAAAGCAGGTGAAAAAGCTGCGAAAACACCCAACAGATTGCTGCCTGATTTCAAGCGCCTTGGAGCTGCTTTGCAGCGCGGCTGGCCTGTTGGGTGTCAGCGGGCTTGGAAGGCTTGAAACAACAGCTTTTTTGAGAAGTGTTTTTGGCCGGTTTTCGCATACTGACCTGTCTACTATGTGGGGGCAACAGGCTGCGCCCACATAGCGGCTCGTAAGGACGCCGAAATTGTTCTTGCGCCGTTTTCGGCGCAAGGGCGATTTCGGCGTTCGCAGGAATTGGGAAGGGGGTGGTTCATGTGTGCTTATGAGCGTAAGAGATATGGATGTTCTGAGGCTTCTCTGCTGGTGTCAAAATGTGCGTCCCGATGATTTGAGCAGTATCTCTACAGAAACAGAGCGTGAAAACTTGATAACGCTGGGCTTGATCAAACGCCATCAACGAAGTGACACACTGCTTCTCACAAACAGCGGTAGAGCCTTTTTGCAGGCAGCCTTAGAGGGTGATGTTCCAAACTTGACGCTCTCGTACCATGATGCGGCGATTGAGCGGCGTGTGCGGCTTTCCTCTCTGATGATGACTGCTTACCATGCGGGGATCAATGTATTCACAATAACAGCGAACAGTCTGGCGGAGCTTTCCACGCTGTTTATTACTGCGATTACAAGAAGCCGCGGACACAATCCATGGGGCAGCGCCCGCGTCGGGGCGATTGCACATCTGGGCAGCACTTACTACGCGGTACATTATATCTATTCTGGAATCGGCCGCATGGCGGTCAATGACGAACTGGCAGCGTTTCATAATCACACCAATTTCGGCAAAGACACGCAGCGTGCCTTTCTTTTTGCCGGAGCTTCCTACGCTGACATCATAGAGGAACTCAAGGTGCGTGATGAAAAGCGGGATACCAAGCTGATCCGATACAGCGAAGCCTATCGAGGACTTCATTATCCCGTTCACCTGCTCTCCTGCGATGAAACAGGCGCGCGGCAGCTTCAGATCATGGCTGTTCCGGACTACCGCATGAAGCTTGCAAAGCTGATGCTGCGCTCTGCTTACCGCCCTCCGCCGGAGGATGCTCCCGCGTGGGACGCCATCTACCAGAACCGCCCCTTCGTCATTGGAGCGGATATGAACCTGCGGCGGATTGATGCCGCCATCGCAAGCGCAAAAAAGAGGGGATGCCTGCCGATTTCACTGGCCGCCTTAGACGCTCAGGGTGACGCGGTGCTGCTGCGGCGCTATAAAGATACCGGCTACGCCGTCATCTATAAGGTGACGGAGAGCGTTCTGACGGAGCTGTTCGGCCATCCTCCGTCGCTCTATCTTCCCCCTTGCACACAATATCTGACGAAGAAAGGAGCCGTGGTGGATGCCCCGCTTATCCAAGTTGATCGAAAAGATAGAGGATCGCCTCGCAAATAAATGGGGCTGCTGGTATGAACGAAATAAGGCCCGCGTGCCGCTGTATGCGGTGCTGGGCGGCATCGGCTGGTATCTCTACGGAATGTTCCTCAATTCCCTCAAGTTGGGAAAGGAATCCGTATTCAACACCACCGGTGAAGTGATCGAGAGCATTTGGGTATTCAACCCCTTCAAAAATCTCTTCGCTGTTTTTACGCCCTTTGGCCTTGGCGTTTCCGCCTTCATTGCCCTTATGGTCTGCCTCATTACGAAAAAAGGCTACAGCTGGTTTTCAGGCTACAAATTTACCCGGGACGCCCGCGGCTTTGATATCCTGCCGGACGGCACTCACGGCACCTCCGGATTTGCGACAAAAAAGGAGCTTGCTGAGCATCTGGAGCTGGGCAGCGCCGAAGAAGTTACCGGAATGCTCCTTGGACGCATTAAGGCGCGGCCGGATGATCCGGAAAAATACGCCACCTACGTGGCGCACCGCATGAAGCCTGGGGAAAACAATAACATCCTCTGCATCGGCGCACCCGGATCCTATAAGTCCAGAGGCTTTATCATACCCTTCCTCATGGGCTGCGCGCAGCGAAGCAGCGGCGGACACCATGAATCCGTTGTCGTGACCGACCCCAAAGGCGAACTCTTTGAAAACCTTGCGCCGTATTTTCGGGAGCATGGCTTCTATGTCAAGGCGGTCAATTTCCTCGATATGGCGCACTCTGACGGTTGGAACTGCCTTGCGGGACTGGAAGCAAATCCTGACCTTGTAACCACCGTGGCCAACACCATCATTCAAAACACCTCCGGCCCCAAGGAGGCGGATGACTTCTGGAGCCGTGCGGAATTGAACCTCCTGATGGCACTTATCCACTATGTCTGCAATCTGAAGGATGCCCGCGGCAATCTTCTTCCGTTGGAGCAGCGCAGCCTCGGAGACGTCTATAAGATCCTCGCCTATAAAAGCGTCAACGAGATCAACCGCATCCTTGCGGAGCTGCCGCCGGAGCATCCCGCCAAAGGCCCCCACGGCCTCTTTCTGAAAGCAAGAGAAAACCTCTGGGGCAACATCATCATCGGCCTTGGCAACCGGCTCGCGGTCTTTCAAAATCCGCTGGTGGACAAGATCACCCGCAACCACGATGTAGACCTGCTTCTTCCCGGGCAAAAGCCCTGCGCCTACTTTGTCATCATCTCCGCACAGGATAGTGCCTACCGCTTCCTCAGCTCGCTCTTTTTCTCCCTGACCTTCCCGCAACTATCCAATTACGCCCGTCTCCATGGCGGGCGGCTTCCCGTACTGACAAACTTCTGCTTGGAAGAATATCTCAACATCGGCTACATGGAGGGCATCTCTGATGTTTTCAACTCCATCCGCGGCTTCAATATGTCTGTGCAGGTGGCGGTGCAGTCCCTCTCCCAATGGCAGGAAAAATATCCGGGGAAGGAATGGGAAAATCAGCTCGGCTCCTTTGACATGACCCTCTACATGGGCTGCAACGATATGACGAGCGCGGAATACTTTGCTAAAAAGTGCGGTAAGGTCACGATCTCCGTCACCAACAATCAGTTTCCCTTGGCCCCGCTGTTCTCTCCCATCTACAGCACCACCCGCCCCTATTCCCAGACACGAAGCAACACCCAGCGGGATCTTCTCCAGCCCGATGAATTCCTGCGGCTCAATAAGTTTCTCTGCATTGTGATGTTCAACCACTATAAGCCCGCCCAGCTCTATAAGATCATGCTGGAGGAACTGCCGGAATACAAAAAGCTGAAAAAATGCAGCGTCTTTGACTATGTGCCGGAATGGAAAAAGAGAGAAGAAGAGGGTGCAAAGCGTTGCACGGCAGGAAATCGCACATCGGCCGCTGCAAGGAACACATCGTCTGCTCCGCCCGCACCGCAGCCGTCGCCTGCATCGGGGAAGCAGCCTGATATGCAACCGCAGATTTCTCCAGTCGAAGAAGCCGCAACCAGCGGAAGCTCCTGCGGAAATGACAGCATGACGCCGGAGGAAATTGGTCTTGTGGAGATGACCTGCGAAGCTATTCTGGAAGGCGATGACCCGGAACTGGAAGAGATGGACGATCCAACGCGCATTCCACCCGGGCGCGGAATATGAAAAAGAGGTCGAGCAATCGGCCTCTTTTAAAGAAGATATTCCATTGTCAGCGTGCTGTCTGACCGTACTCTCGCTTTATGGCGTCAATAGAAACGACCCATTGCCTATATCGAAAAAGAAAGAGGAGGTGCCCATTATGAGGGCAGCGAAAATGAAGGAGCGTCCAACTTTCCAACTGATGTGCCAGACAGATGTGCAGAGTATTTATCATATGCAGATGCCGCGCTGGTTATTTTCTGATCCACGTTACTGCGAGATGAGCCTGGATGCCAAGGTGACATACACCTTTCTCTTAAACCGTTTCCAGCTTTCCCGCAAAAACGGTTGGGTCAATGACCGCGGCGAGGTCTTTGTGATCTTTCCTCGCAAAGCGCTTGCCAAAGAGCTGCGCATCTGTGAGCAGCGGGTCACGGCAGCTTTTAAGAAGTTGGTGGAGCTCAAGCTGGTATGGGAAAAACGCTGCGGGAGAGGTGATGCCAATCAGATCTATCTTGCCCGTGTCACACCGATCGAAGATCCGGACTATTCCTGTGCGCCGTTTATCACGGAGGATGAATCGGAAGTACGCGGTTCAAGAACCTCGGATCTGGAGGGTCTTGCTGACGGGGAACCCTCAGCAGCATGCCAAGAACCGCAGAATCTGCTGTCCAAGAATCGTGAAGCTTGCGCTTCAAGAACTGCAAAATCCGCGTTCCCAGAACCGCAGAAATTGACGCCAAGTAAGAAAGAAAAAAGAAAGATTGATCAAAGTCATATGGAAGTCCGTCAGTCTGTCAGAGCCCCGGTGCAGGACGGACGGACCGACGGGGACGCAGAAGAAGAACTTTTGGATATTTTGGACGGCTGCGAGCTTGAATGCTTCGCACCGGAAACCGCTCTGGTGTTTGAAAACGCCATTGAGCGGCTTTTTTATGCCGACAGCTTCCGTATTGGCAATGCCACGCTTCCGCAAAGCCGCGTGCGGGCAAAGCTCAGACGGCTGGACGGCATGATCCTGCGGGAGGCAGAGAGTAAGCTCCGCGCCAATCAGGAGCGGAATGTAAAAAACAGCACGGCCTACACCATGGCAGTGCTGTTCAACTGCATTGCCGAAAGTGAGAGCGATCTTATGATCGACCCATATCTCAACGCCATCTGCGCAGCAGTTTGAAGGGAGGAAGATCAATGCTGCTATCCAATCAGCAAAAGTATATTCTCGAAATACTCAAGGAGTTTAAGTACCTGCGTGTCCGCCAGCTCCATGCTCTGGTGCAGGCCCATTACCGTACACAGGGAATCAAAATTGACGAAAGGCGCATGGAGATCATGCTTCGCCAGATGCGCACAGGCACCAATTATGTCTGGCTGCGGGGTGATGTGGTTTCTTACGGAGACCGCAGGATAGACCCTCGGCTATTGGAAGCACTGGACGTTATGCTGGAACTGACAAAGGCGCGGCCCGGATTTTACTCGAAAGACGGACTGCATGAACCATTTCTCCTGCGCTTTACCGGAAATGGAAAGGGGGCCGGATACCTTTTCAGCGTGGCATGGCTGGACGCCGCTACTCACATTGCAACCGTCCCCCGTATGAAGGGCGAGCGGATCATCTGGATTTCCGAGAGCGGTTCCTTTGGAGAAATCGATCTGCCCCGGCATCACTTTTTCGCCGCCCGACAGAAGGACGGTACTCATCGCTTTTTTGGCTCCAATGAGCCGGAAAAAATATAACACTTAGGAGGAACATTATATGGCAAGGAAAAAAGTTACCCCTGAAGAAGAGATCGTAAATACTGCCGTTGAAGGAACCGCTCTGGGGAGTGTCCCTGCGGATACCGCGCCGCCTGATGAGACAGGCGCAGATACCGGCGACGTTCCCGCAGAGTTGCCGGAGGGGGATCTTTCTGCGGAGGAAACGGCAGAGCAGTCGGAGACGCTTTCTGCAATGGAGGCAGCCGAGACGAAACCGCTTGGACTTTCCACAGAAGAGAAAACTGCATCCCAAGACGAAAGCGATACCGCAGAGGAGCGAGTGGAAGAAGCGGAACTGCACGAAGAAATGTCGGAAATTCCGGATGCCGAGGAGAATTTGCTTTCAGATTTGCCCACTTCTGTTTCGCAGGCTTCTGAGGCTGATGAAGCGGACTGGGGCTTTGGGGAACCGGTCCCGGAAGAAGCCGCTGCAGAACCTGCGGAGGATGAATACCTGGCAGATGGTAACTCTGAAATGCCTGATGCACCGGAGGAAAAGAGCGAGCGCACGCTTTTCTACGAACTGGACTTCAACGAACTGGATCGGGGGCTGAGTGAAGAGGAGCGGAAGGAATGGAACTCTATCTATGCCTCTTTCCGCGGCCGCAGTGCCATTACCGGAACGATCATCGGCGTGGATCTCTACGCAAGATACCTTCCGCGCAGTGAGGCAAGAATGCTTGAAAACAGACGGGAGCTCTGTGCCGTTGTGGTGCCGTATCGCATCCCCATTCTGATCCGCGAGTCCGAAATGTGGGAGCTGGGAGAGGAGCGACCTGACTTCGTGCTGCGAAATATGGTGGGGGCCAGCATCGATGTAATCGTCACCAAGGTGGAGCGTACCGCTAACCGTGCACAGGCGTCCCGCCGTCAGGCCAGTCGCAGCCAGCGCCGCTTTTTTGCTGCCCGTGAGGATCTTCATGCTGTCGGTTCCCGCATTACCTGCAGGATGCTGGCGGTCGGCCCCCGCCGTTGCCTTGTGGACTGCTATGGTTACGACCTTGATATGACGCAGAAAGAGATCCGCTACGCGGCCATCCCGGATCTTCGCACGGAGTTCCACCCGGGTTCGGAGATCGACTGCATTGTAAAGGAGTATCACCCCCGTACTGGTGAACTGATTGTTTCCGCGAAAGAAACGGAAGTCAACCCCTTCTTTGGTGCGGAGGAGCGTCACCCTGTAGGCTCCCGCCGCTTTGCGATGATCTCCGGAAAATATGGCGGCGGCGTATTCTGCAACCTCCCTGATGGCGTGACCTGTATGTGTAACTACTCCTATCAGCACGAGGATGCGGACTTCATGGTGGGCGAGCACGTCATGCTGATGGTGCAGCGCTACGATCATGAAAAGCTCCAGATGTACGGCAAGATTATGAGCAAGTGGTGATCTTTCGTAAACGTCTTGGATCTTGAAAGCGACCTAAATTTCCTTACAGTTTGCCCCCTGCAAAGAAGCCATTTATTTATCCGATAGCCGGTGCAGCAGCACCGGCTATCACTTTGAAGGGAGAACTTTATGCGGAAAAAACTATCTGTACTTTGCACGACATTCCTACTGCCCCTGCTGATGACCGTTCTAGCGTTTGCGGCGGACAGCCCCTTTTCCGATGTTGCCCCGGACGCACCCTATGCTGAGAGCATCGCCTATCTGGTAGAGCATGGCATTACCAACGGCACCGGCGCGGACACCTTCTCTCCGGACGCACCCGTGACCGTCTGCCAATGGTCGGTCATGCTATGCCGCGCCTATGGATTGCCCATTGAGGGCGACACATGGGAAGAAATGAGCTACGTCGCCATGGTTGAGGCGTACAGCCACGGCTGGATGTATTCGTCCATCTTCTCGGTTTAGTTCAGAAAAAGTGTCAATCGTAAAAGTGATCATCAAAGTAGAAAGAAATTAAATCATAAGTACGCATTTTTGTCATGTCAGTGACTAAAAAGATTGGAGTGTCCAAGGCCGCCTGTTCACGCATATCAAGCCATTGCTGCTGTTCAGTCTCAAGTACATCCTTAGCTGATCCAGTAAGCTTGCTTTGACATAGAGTGTAGATTGTTACCATTGCGTGCTCCCATCCGTTATAGGAACTTTGAAAAATGGCATCATACTCATCTTCAGTATTGTCTCCATGGATTGAATGGTCGTTATACAACAAATCAGACAAAGAATCCAGGTAATCCTGCATGGGAGTAGAATGGTGCTCATATGATATCGCCACTTCCTGTGCCTCAAAATAAGATGGCAGACATTCTTTTACTGCGCTTTCTGTGTATTCATGCCAATCCACATCAGGTAGCTTTTTATATTCGTCCCGCAGCTGATTAAATGTAACTTCGTCTATTTCCTTACCATTTAAGTAGTAACTTACCGACTCCTGTTCAACTGAAGAAAACTTTATATCGGTATCAAACAATTTGCCTAAAAAACGCATCTTCCCAACAGAAGTGTTACTGCTGCCTCCGGACATCGAATAAGAGCCATCTTTTTTGAGACCCGTAAGCCCCCTGTAATTGACATCATAACCATAAATATCGCCATCTTTATAGCGTAAGACTATAAACCCCATATAGTCACCCCGCTGATAAACAACTTCAGGCAACTCATCTCCATCCATATCTACAACAGCAAACTTTGGAAGGGACATCGTACTTTGATCTTCCGCTGCAATCTCAGAGAGGTATACATTGCTCTGATAGATGGGATTGCTGTTAGAATCAGTATAAGAAAATCGCCTTTGATTAAGTAGTACATTTTCAAAGGCCTCGTTTGGCAAAAGCGAGGTTTCTAAATCTTCAGTTGGTATAGCGCATCCCGCGCTCAAAACAGCGCACCACCACATAATTGAGAATGGCAGAGCGTATCTATTTGCGAAGTAAACTATTACTGCATCAATGAAAGCAAATAGTGCCATTCCTATGAGGGGCTTTTCCGCATTGGCGTTCATAACATTTCTCCTTGTAATAAAACGTACAGATTAGTTATAATAGGATCATCGTATAGAAAAGTACCCGGACGCACTTACTCGCCGGCCCGTATCGGCCTTGACCCTTGACCTTTGTATATGTTTGTTACGACAATACTTCGGCCATAAGTTATGCGATTTGTTGGGCTAATTCAGTGCGTTATCTACTACAAAACGAATATCGCCAATCTCGCTTTCCATCTGGCGATATTCCTCCATCGTTTCCGGCGTGCATTGCACATCGCTGGCATAGTACAGGAGATAAGTGCCGTCTTTGGTCGTCATGATATACCGGCACAGGGCGTAATCCCATTCTCCACCGGCATCTACCTGTTCTTTTGTGAGTTGCTCGTCCCAACACCTAATGTAAAACAAAACCCCGCCGGTTTGCCCTTCGTCGCCACCTATGAGTGCCTTACGGATTGCGGGGTTGTAAACTTGATATACTTTTGAAAATTCACTCTGCTCAAGTGCGCACCGACCTTTCCAACTGTCCGGTAAGATTAAGGTAAGCCCGAGTGTCTCAATTGTAAGTGACTCCTGCTCTATGGGGACCTCAACCACGCGTTCTCTCGCAAATGCGAACGCGCCTATGCAAAAGCTACAAGCCATGAGCGCGAAGCACGCAGCAATCGCGGTCCAGCTTCTCAGCCGCTTTTTCCGGTGCTGCTGCGCGTAGTTCGGTATCTGCTGCGCCTGCTGAACGAGACGGTTATCGGAATTCTCGATGCAGTCTGATAGCTTCTTCGGATTCATATTTCAATGCCCTCGCTTTCCAAAGTTTTGCCTTGTGTTGAATAACATAGACTTGATCTTAATCGGATGTATACTATCATTTTGCCTGAAACGACTGGATAAGCCAACTATTGTTGCTTTTCTGCAATGTCAAAACGGCTGTTCCTCCACTATAGGATGATGCTCCCCATAACGTAACAATGTTACCGCTTTTTTCGCCATAGCTTAGGTTAAATACTCCGGGGCCAAAGTCACTTGTAGTAGTGTAGAAACAGTCCGTTTCGGGAACATAGCACAGTTCAGCCCTCCAGTCTGATTGCATATCTTCCATAGTGATGCCAGCGTACTGCATCAAAATCTTGTTAATGTAGCTTCGTGGTAGGCGGTGACAGGGAACGGGCATTTCTTCGAGCGTCAACAGGTGACTACTGGTATTGCGCCAATCCAGCTTTTTCTGCACGAGCTGGAATTCAGCCTCATCCTCTGGTCCAAGCTCTTCCTGACTTGGACAGTAGGTGATGAAAGCATTTGCGTCCAAGTTGCGCGGATCGTCATATAGAGAGGTAAAGAAGCAGCTGATGGGCGTGGACGAAACCACATATCCGCCCCATTCTTCAACGTAAGTGCTTACCTGACTGGATGTGAAAGCTTCAAACTCGTCCAATTCGTCTGCGGCGAGCGGAGTTCCAGTACTGCGGTTGAGAGTGGCAGCTTGGGCTTCGTTATACCAATTTCCAAAAGTGTCACAGAGCATCCAACTGAGTTGCTGTGTCGAATCGGTTTGCGCTAAAGTGCTATCTGCCAGCCTAAACCAGTTATCTCCAATACTAGTAGTCACATGGAGAGGGCGAACTCCTTCAAATCCGTTTCGGTAGGCAGTAAGCGATACGCCATCGCCATTGAACGAATAGTGGCAGTCGCCGTTGGAACTCCAGTGTTCTGGCGGCTGACAAATCTCCCACATATCATAATTCTGTAATTCAGTTATGTATTTTTCTGCGCGGATAGCAGCGTTTGCTGGGTATGTTTCCTCATTTTCGCCATTGTAGTAGGTCAGTGTTGCATTCGATGCATCCAGCGTTGATAAGATCTCCTTGAGGTCGGTGATGTCCAGCGCTGTTGGTGTTGTGTTTGACTGCTCCGGATATGACGGTTCTCTTCCACTGCATCCGGCTATCGCAAGCAACAAGATGAGAGCAAGTGAAGAATGCACAAATCTCTGTGTCGTTCGGTTCATAATCTTTCCTTCCTGTCATAGCAAGTTTAGCGGATGAAAATGATTTATTGGAATCGATAGCCTTGTGTGGTGAGTGTGCTGAGATAGGCCATGAAGTCTTCCTGTTGCAGAAAGTGTATGAAATCACCGCTTTCAACCATATGGAACGAAGCTACCTTTTCCGAAGTGTCCACCCAGACCGAGTACATGCTCATTTTATCAGTTTCCATAATTTCTAAAAAGCTCCTTAATATGTAACAAGTTTTTGATTATCCCTCGACATCCATATATTTCTTTTTTCTCAAAGAACTCCTTTTATCTTCTGCTCATCGAATTGCTTTTGCTGTTTTATAGATGTTTATTCTTTGCAAGAAAGCGCATTCTTTTTACATCTATATATCAGATATATCTAAATCCGCTATGTGGATTGTTCGTTTTTAAAACCGCATCTATGATAATCGGGAAAAGTCATCCGCAACTCGGATTTGAATGTGAAAATAGGGTCCAACATCACCCATACCGGTATAACTGCGATCTGCAGTATATTGAAAAAAGCCTTCATCTCCCAGTGGAGTTTCACTCAAGCGGTCAACATTTAAGGTTATGGTAAGAACCACATCGTTTTTCTCTTGTGTGATCTCTGCTTTTTCAATTAGCAGACAATTTCCCGTCAGTTCACCAGCAGGAAAGTCTTCCGGATAAAGGGAGCCATAGATTTTCAAATAATCTGTAGTAACACCATCCGCCAACTCTCCGCTGTCCAGAAACGTATTATGGAACCTAACAAAAATAACATTTCCGTTTTCTGGAAAAGATATCTTTGTATAGGGGATCTCACAGTAGGCGGCTGTAAAATCGCTGCCGTCTGCCAGAGGTGCAAATGCCACAGTAACACCACCCGCATCAATCTGAGCAGAACGAACAGCCTCCCTTCGTTCCTGCATCCCCATATAATAAGTTTCACCAGAATCGGCCCAGTAAGTGCTAGACACACTTGTCCCATAGCCGCTGTAAGGGAAACAATCTAACGGTATACCCTGCTCATCACAGATAAAATCCAAAGTTGCAGTCTCCACATGTGGAAAACTAGGCACACCATTATAGCTGTTCGGACCACCAATAACGGCTTTAACTGCAGCCTTACGCAAAATTTTTAAGTCCAAAAGCGGTTCATCCAAATACATCATCTCATATCGGATACCACTTTTACCGTAAACCCAATCTAGCCACTGACCGCTTCCTTCCCAGCCTCGCTGTACCAGGAAATCCCCCTTATAGGCCGTTACAGACAGAATCGGAGGATTGGTGGGGTCATCTGTATAATCCAGAGCGTACAAAGCACGAATTTCATTCTCAGTAGTCACCGGAGTATATAAATCGCCCGAATTTGCCGTTTGATTACCGTCATGAGATTTACTACCGGTAGGAGCTTCGCTATCACATTGGATCTTGCCGCTTTTTGCTGGAGTATTTCTACAGGCAGACATAATTAACAGTAGCAGAAGAACAATGGTCAAGCAGAAATGAGACCTTTTCATGATAGCACATCCTTTCGTTTCTACCTTTAATACCGACAGTACCGAAAGGTAACAGATAGTTGTCGGCGCACACGTGCTGGTGGCTTTTCTTATACATCAAGCCACCACGCCTCACCATTAAGTGCGATATTTTCTTTGCTGCGCGGCATTGGCAGATAAACGTATCCATAGGGCATCTTTCGGTAATCACCCGTCAGCGCATTGATATAGTGTGCCTGCGCTGAATACAGCTTCTCATCTAACTCCAGTATTCCAATACACTCATCTTCGCCCATCGTCTCAGGCGCATAACCAGAAGAAGTATTCAAAAGCTCCTCATATCGCGCAAAAAATAATACATCGCCGTTATCCCACACGGCCTCCACATTGGATGGCGGCGGTTCCAGCCTCAACCGCAGCGCATTGCGAGGGATTGAAGAATAGAGTACATCGGCTTGCTTGTTCGGCAGATATAGCCGATAGATCCCGATACCCTCGTCTGTCCCTGCGAGGAAAAAGAGCGTGCATCCGTCCGTCAAATAGATTGGTGCGTGTTCTTTCTCCGCAAGGCTGCGCAGCAATCCTGTTCTATCTGCAAAGAGCGTTTCTATTTTCCCAGAATAACTTACACGCACGAGCTCTGAGGCCTCGGAAATACCATAAATCCAGTTCTTATCAGCCGTCTGAAAGAGATATCCCTTCAATGTAGCAATGTCCCGCATAGGGGTCCCTTTGCTATCCGTCAGGCGAAGCACTGTACCGTCGTAGCTAATATCAGCATCCTGTAATGACCAGCCAGAAAAGACATCTTCTGCATAATCGTAGAGACGTTGCTGAGAAAAGTATTCCTCATAGGAGAGGTATGCTTGCTCCTCCACCTCCCACGGTGTTTTATGCGGTTCTGCCTTCCAGCAGTCTGTAACTAAGAATGCTGCCAACACTGTGAAAATGAAGAGAAGCCGGGTGTATAGACGTTTCATGGGGTACGCCTCCTCCATGTTTATTCCATAAACTATTTATGAATCCTCATTAATGTGTGGTCATTACGCTTTTCGTTCATCGTCTCCAAAGACGCCCGCCTACATCAACAACATCACTAGTAATACTAATATCGCATTTGTAAGCATGACCATAAATGTTGTCGGGATTATTGGAATCAATTCATTGCTCTGCATACTTTTTCTTTTTGGGGTTCTCCAAGGAAACACTCTCAATGATATCAGCGCTAACAGGAGTACATTTCACATTGTTGCTCGCAAAATTCGCAGGTGTGTTGATTGAGATTCTGCACGGCATCTTCTACATCGGCGTGACTTTTTAGAAAATGCATTGCAGTACGTTCCATTTGAGGCCGATATTGTTCGTATGTCTCTGTAATCGTTTCTGTGGAGCATGCAGTCATTGTTAGTGTAAGTATGAGCAATACTATACCCATACAAGTTCTTTTTTGCATTTGTTTCATCTGCTACACTCCTTTATTCTTCTTGTTTGCATCTATCGTATCAATCTATCGGTTTCAATGATTGGTAAAAGCAACAAAGTCATGTCTGAGCCAGCACTGAAAGGTTGCACGCAATATGACATCTCAGCGGGCATTCACCTTAATTATACGATGAACGCAGGTGAATTTGGACAGGCCCTCAATAATTTTTTCTGCGCTGTCCTCTCTGCATGAGCATTCCCCTATAAAATGTGGAATTAATTTGCAGTATCTGCTATTATAACAGAGAAATCGACTTGAGGGCGGTGAATAGTTCTATGATAGTGTATCTGCAAATGATTGAGACGGACGAGGACAAGTCCAAGTTCGAAGAAATATATCAGGAATATAGGAACCTAACGTACTATGTGGCTTACAAACGAATGCAGCATGAACAAGATGCTGAGGATGTAGTCCACCATGTATTTGTTAAAATTGCTGAAAATATTAAAAACATTGAGCCAGTGAGTCCAAAAACCAAGCAGCTTATCGTAACTATGGTTGACAACAGGGCAACGGATGTATTCCGTGTCAGAGGCAAGCATCCTGTTGTGATGTACGATGACGAGTTGAAAAACAGTTCTGTTACAGAAAATGAATGTGAGGATTTGCTGACGGAGTGTATTTTAAAGCTGCCTGAGCAGCAACGCATGGTGATTTGGATGAAGTATAAGCAAGGCTACTCCCTACGAGAAATTGCGAAGGTGCTCGACATATCATTAGTGTGGGCACAAAAAATCGATCAGCGTGCGAAGAAAAAGCTGGAGGAACTTTATTTGGAAGGCGGTGGTATTTTATGATTACGGAAGAAATGCTTTGCGCAGCTGCTGCCAGATCCTGTGAAATTTATGTGTCCTATCTTGAACGGGGGTACAATCCTGAGAACCAACATGAATTCTCTCTACAATTTAAGAAGAAGATTAAAAAGCTAAAGCGGAAAGCGGATCATCCTGTTTTTTATCACGCCGCAAGGCGCATAGCATCAATTGTGCTTGCAATCCTCATTGCAGGAGGTGTGTGGATTACTGTTGACGCGGAGGCAAGAGCAGCTTTCGTTGGCTGGGTAAAGGAAATTTACGGAACATATTTTGTTTATCACTTTGAAGGAAGTTCAGATGTGAATAAGGAGTTGGTAGATTATCGACCAACATTGATTCCGAATGGTTATACTGAATTTTATTCAGATACGACAGAAGATACAATTATCGTGGTATATGCTAATGAAGAAGGAGAAATGCTCAAGTTTAGCTATAGCCACAATCCCGACAATACAACTTGGTTTGTCGGAGCAGATTCGCTGACGGTTCAGCCGATTACAATAAATGGCATTTCTGGAGAAGCGATTACATCGACTGAACAGGGTGCTGCAACTGCGATTATGTGGATAACGACGGAAAACACAGCGTTTAACATCTCAGGATTTTTAAGTGTTGAAGACTTGATTGCAATGGCCGAGAGTGTGCAAATCATAAAACCATAAAAAATCTCTTTAATGTGTCCAAAATCACCTCCTTTCATCGTATTAGAAAACGAGAAAGGAAGTGATTAACTATGAAGAAACAGTTCTTGTGTTTGTTGCTCGTGCTATCTGCTATTTTTGCGGTTTCCGCATACGCTGCTTCTGATAGAACAATTGACGTATACCCTCACCTTGAATTTAATGGAACAAAGGCCAACTGTAGCGTCACTATCTTGGGCGAGCGGACAACGGACAAGATTTCCGCAACTATGGAACTTTGGCAAGGAAATACACTGATTGATGACTGGAGTGCTAGTGGTTCCGGAATTCTGAAAATGGACAAGACTACTGCTGTTGAAAAGAACAAAACCTATATGCTGACCGTTGAATATGCAATTAACGGTGTAGCGCAGAAAACCGTGTCTGTGTCAGGAACCAATAGATGATGTGTGACTTGCATATGCAAGTCACACGGGGTATACCCCGTGTGACTAATGGCTGTTCTGTGCCATAAAGATTGCGAATAGGCGGTGATACATTGAAGTCCAAAAGACTTTGGGGTATAGTTTTTATCTTGATAATGGGACTGCTATGTTGCAATTTGTTATCAGGGAAAAACTCTAAAATATAAAATATCCCTTGACATGTTTACTTTCTAACTGAAGATAGCTCCTTTTCAAAAAAGGAGTTGCTTCAGTTGGGAAAATTGGAGGATTTAATCAAGAAGGCAAAGAACTATGATGACATTGCAATGATTGAAATCATAGATATGTTTCAACCTGTTGTACGTAAGTACTCCAGAATGATGAATCATGATGAGGACATCGCTTCGGAGCTTGTACTTGCACTCATAGAGTTGGTACATAACATTCGATTGGACAAGCTGGATGCCCCGAACGATTATGTGCTAATAAGCTATATCGGTAGATCCCTGTACCACAAATACATTTACGTATCCCAGAAAAGATGTGCGGTTGTCAATTGTGAGGCATCATACGAAGATGATGCTGAACTCGAACGGGCCAGCTATAGAAATACTGTTATCATTTTAAGAAAGAGGTGATTCCAATGGGTCAGAAAATCAGCCGTCCATTTTCTCCCCAGCTAAAAAAATAAGGAGGTTTGCTATGAAAAGAGTCATTGCTTTATTCTTATCTGCTATTCTGTTGGTTTCCCTTTCCGTTCCAGCCTTTGCTGCAGAGCCACAACAGAGTAATCGTATCCACGCTGCCCTAGACACCCCCGAATTCAAATCTGCCTACAAAGATTTACAAGTAGTAAATGAAATTATCGAAGAGGTGCCTAACAGCAACATCTGTTATATCTACCATGATCTTTCGGATGGCAATTCTATTAGCTATATGCTCAAAAACAACAAAGTAGTATATAAAGCTTATGTTGTTACCAAAGAGCATAAAGTGACCGAGTATAATTATTCCGAAGACGGTACTTGCGTTGCCTCAACGAATGTTTACCGTTCTCCTGAAACACAATATAACCTTGCATCTAACACTTCACTTACATACGCTGGTCAAATAAAATATTCCACCCCTAAGGATCATTTAGGCACTATATCAACTTTTTACATGGATTGTAGTTATCGTAAAGAAGTAGATCCTGTTGCACAATATAATGTAGCCAAACAAAGTCAAAACAAAGCAGCCTACGCAAGTTTTCTTGCTAGCTTAATAAGCTTGCCCCTTGGCTTTGCCCACCCCCTTGCAGGAGCAATTATGGCACTTTTCGGTCTTGGTGCCAGTGCGGTTGGATTTGCAATTCCAGACTATATGCTTCATGCTAAAAAAACAACTATGCACTGGAAAATCAAAGATACCCGTGCTGCTGACCGCACATATTTCACCACTGATTGCGAATATATCATTACTGACGAGGAACAACTGAACGAAAAATATAGCGATGTGCACTACTATACATATACAGACTTTGTAAACAAAAATAAATCCATGGCTTCGCATTTCCAGCAATTGATCTACCGTGGACTTTACTTAGAACCTGTTCAATGGACCATTGGTTAAAACCGGCACTACAGAAAGGAGATATAGTGAAACATATCCTTAGTTTATTGTTAACATGTATGTTAATAATTGAATGTCTCCTGTTTCTTCTCTGGACTTTAGCATACTTTGACCTAAGTCCAATTCCACAATCACCTTTTGGGCTACAACTCATTGCAATACTTATTTTAATCTTATCTACTGTCATTCTACTTTTTTATATCAGAAAGAAAAACAAGAGATAATTACAAAAAGACTAGCAAACTCAACATTGCCGCCTTAATCGCATAAAAAGGGTAGGAGAAATTTTCTCCTACCCTTTTCATTTTTCCCAAAACCAGCTCCACCAGCTCCGGGGCGGCTCTGGCTGCGGCTGCTGCGGTTCCGGCTCTGCCCGATCTGCGCCGCCGTCCATGCGCTGCGCCCCCTCTATGATCGTTTCCGCAAGCTGCTTTTGTTTTTCTGCGGTCTGACCAGCAACCAACGCCGCTTGACTTTCTGCCAATTTGGAAAGCGTGTCCAATAACTGCCGGTCTTTCTCCCAGTTATGCTGCCGCTCTCGTTCAAGTGTTAAAGCCGACCTGATTTGACGAAAAAAAGCCGGGCTGTTTTGTCGGATAGCCGGAGTGTTTTGGCTGCATGGCCGAGTTGTTTTGTCATTTTATCGGCTGTTTGATGTGGCAAGCCACATTTCGTCATTTATAAAGGAACAAAACATTAGATTTTTCGTCTATTATCGTGTAAGATATAATAGAACTTGTGTCTATAACGAAAAACGAGGTGGTGTAGTATATGAAAGCACAGTCCAAAACGATAGGAATGGCTATTGGCGTTGTTTTAATAATTGCTATATTTACTGGGGTGGTGTTGAGCAGCCGGGGTCAAGCTATTTCAAGTGAAATTTCGGGAAATTCGGAGGGAGGTGCCGCATTGTCTCTCGCAAACACGGAGGATACAGAAATTATAATAAATGAACTCGCCTCGGAAATTCCCGAAACAGGCTTCTTTGCTTTGGGCCCCGACAACTACCATGAATACACAAAAGAAGAGCTTTTTGATTACTATGGGACTGAATTTGATATTTCAAGTGTTTTCCCCGACATGATTGAGGAGAACACCGGGTCTTATGGCATCTTCAAGTTCAGCGATGGAAGCGATATGCAGGGGCATAATTTCATATGGGCCAACCCTATCGGTAATGAGAAAGTAAGTATAGAAATAATCAAAGACGGAGCACCAAAGTCGGACAATACCCAAGTAACTAACGATAGTGCGCCATTGACCTCTACAATTTCGGGAGAAAATGTAAATATATTCCGCTTTGACAGTGACGAGCAAAGTGGATATTATGCTGAGTTCGTCCACAAAAGTCTCGGGTTTACAGTCTATGGGTACAACTTCGATAAAGATGATTTTGTCAGGATTCTATCCTACTTAATTTCTTGTTAATGGTCGATGTGAACTTGTTCCAGATCTGCCGGGTAAGGGAATATTTCAGCTCTTTCAAATACTTCTGGTTTTGGGGGTACATGGGAACCGGCTTATCCAGGACATAATACAGGTGCAGGCCGGTTCCGCTGTTCACCACAAAGGTGGCCTTGGGTAAAATACTGCTCTCCATTTGATGCAGCGTGTCCCGGAGCTGCGGCATCCCCACACCGTCCAGATCAAAGACCAGGGCATACAGAAACCGGGCATTTTTTCCGCTGCGCCGGTTGCCGAAGTAGGAGATCGGGGACATGATCGTAAAATCGGTGTCCTGAAGATCTGGCAGCGTGGCCAGGTCATCCGTGATCGTGTACCGCTTTGCCCGACCGTCCCCCTCGATCTCCAGGGTAATTCCATTTTCGCCGCCCTTGCTGCCTTTCGTCCCTTTCGGGGGAATGGTAACGGCTATTCCGTTTCCCTTTTGATCTTCATAGACCCCTTTCCGCTCAAACGAGCCGACCGGGAAGATCTCACGGTAAAACTCATAGGCCGTCACCAGTACACGGATCAGATACGGCCACTGTTCCTTCAGATAGTATATGGCTTTGCCCAGCGCAGATTTTGGCGCAGCGTTGGTTGTTTCTGCCCATGCCAACAAAGCGTCCATCACGGGCTTGGACCGTTCCAGACGCTGCGTATATTGTTCTTCGGGTGGCAGTTCTGCTAATTCCTGCTCAATGGAAAACAGTCTGCTGCAATACGCCTGTCCCTGCAAAGCCGCAGCATTTGCCTGGTCCTTCTGCGGCAGGGACTTTACCGCCTCGTCAAACTTGCGGCGCAGATGCGCCCAGCAGCCAACCACACGGATGTGCTCCGGCAACCTGTGGTAGCTGGGATAATGCGGGATCGGACTCGCTGTATTCGACGTAGCTCGGTGTTCTGAGCCGATATGTATCGTCCTCCGTTTGTGCGACGACAACGCTATGTCCTACGATGACTGGTGGAACGTCCTCACTCCATTCACCGGGATAGCAGTCGATAAAGAAAAGAACGCCGCCTTCGCCGTTGTCATGGGTCGGCTTGTGCTAAAAGGTGATGCAGTTCCCACCGCTATGCTGAGGAAAGGGGTTTGGTAAAAATATACTATCCAGAGCATTCCCTTTACTATGGAAAAACTCCAACTATACAGTCTTTCCCCGTAATGCTACAATGAAGCTGTATTTCAGGGCGAAGTAAGTTAGGGCGGAGTAAGTTAGGAAAGAAAGAGTGGAAAGGAGGTAGTATGCCCTTTGCACAGCTCATGGCGGTTTTACCGCTTAGAGATGTGGCATGCTCCTTGCGAGTACCGTCGAACTCAAACGGCTTGAAATGTAATAAGGACGAGAATGAAACCGTAATTGCTCATAGGAGTGATTGCGGTCTTTTTTTGTTTCGTCAAAAGAAAGGAGTCAGGCAATGGATGTCCAATAGTAAGCTGATCGAACTGAGTTACTATGACCCATCCGCACAGGTGCGCTTGTCGGCCTATGCGGATACGCTGGTACTCGACCACGATCAAAACGGCAGCATCATCAGTGCCATCCGCTTCGGCGGCTATCCCGAAATGGTGCGGGCAATGGCAGATGCCATCTACGGCGGCGCGACGATAGAAGCCGCCCAAAACGACACGACCCGAATGCTCCAAAGTAGCCTCAAAAGTTATCAGCGGCAGATCACGCACGATGGGATCTACGCCGTGGCAACATTGATGGCTGCGGACACCGTACAGGAGGATGACAGAAGCGGCAAGCATGAAAAAGACGAGGATACAAACCTCGTAGATACGGAGCAGATGGAGCTGCAACCCCGCAGGTGCTACATCTTCTGTCCTGCCAGGGATCAAAAGCGGCTCTTTGAGGAACTGGATCACAAAACGGCAGCGCCGCTGATCCCGGAATTTCAGGATTATGTGCTCAGCAGTTTGCGCCAACGGGGAGATCTCCGGCAACTGGAGGTCATTTCCCTGAGAGAGCGGATAGACGCATGGGTGCTGGATCTGAAGCCGCAGGATCAGAATGTGGTGGAGGTGCTGGAGCAGGGCTTGCAGAGCGGAGCCATCCAGATCCCCGGCACCTTGCCGGGCATCCCAGACGGATTTGAGAATGTGGAAAATGTCACAGGCTATCTCAATACCTTTGGTGTTACCGTAGCTGACCGTATCCGCAATCAGTTCATGCCCCTTTTTGATCCTGCCAAGGAACCGCTTTCCGATGAAGTGCTCGCTATCAACGACTGCATCATGAGCCGTGTGGGATATTCCCTCTACGATGCCCAGCTTGCGGTGGCAGAAGCCGTCAAACGGCAGCTTGCGCGCAAGCGTGTGGCGCTCATTATCGCAGAATGCGGTAGCGGCAAGACGAAGATCGGTTCGACTGCTCTTGGTGCTTTGCACGGGCTGTGGGCCGATCAGAAGCGGAAAGACGGCAGGAAATCCTTTGGCATCGTTATGTGTCCCTCCCATGTCACACAAAAGTGGGTGCGGGAGATTGGAGAAACGCTCCCGGATACCTACGGCATGGTGGTGCGCACGATTCAGGATCTCAACCGTCTGTATGCGATGTACGAGAAGGGCGACAAAAGTGTATTTGCTGTTTTTTCCAAGGAGCAGGCGCGGGATGGCTATATGCGTTACCCCGCCGTGCGTTGGAATCGACGCAGACGCGCGTTTCTCTGCCCAGACTGTGACGGTGTGATCGAAATGGAGATCAGCGAGGACGGCAGTCGCTATACGGTGCCGGCCGACCAGTTCTTTTTTCAGAAGGAGCACAAGAAAAATCACACCTGTCCCCATTGCGGTACGCCGCTATGGTCCGCGGTCAATCCGGACAAACGGATCGACTGGGTGAAGATCGGAGAATACGGATGGGTCTACCGCTACGGCGCGCAGGCACATCTGCATCGTACCAAAAACGAGCGTGTTCTCGATCAGCTCACTGAGATCGCCAAAAATCCGGATGCATTCTACCCGATCCGCGGAGCGCACCGGCGGTTTCCCCTGAGTACCTACATCAAGAAGAAGCTGCACGGGCGCATCGACGGCTTCCTCTGCGATGAGCTGCACGAGTACAACAACAATAGCGGGCAGGGCGATGCCATGGCAGAGCTGTACGGCGCGTCCAGGTGTTTTGTCGGAATGACGGCAACGCTTATCAACGGCTATTCCTCCGGCATTTTTCACCTGCTCTACCGTATCGTCCCCGGGCTGATGCTCAAGGATGGCAAACGCTACAAAAGCCCCGGTGATTTCGATGCGGAGTACGGCGTGGTGGAAAATACCTATGAGATACAGGATGCGGAGTACAATTCCAATAGGCGCACCAGTAAGCGCAGAACAAAGTCAAAGCAGCTGCCCGGCGTATCGCCGCTGGTATTTTCCCGTTTCCTGCTGGAATACACGGCATTTCTCTCCCTCTCCGACATGGGCAAAGACCTGCCGGACTACGAAGAGATCCCCGTACCGCTGGAAATGCCGGAGGATGTACGCACGGCCTATAAAGAGGCGGAACACGAATTGCAGAAAGTCCTGCGCACAGACCGAAAGGCGGCGCAGAAGATCCTGTCCACCTATCTCAATTTGCTGACGGTTTACCCGGACCAGCCCTACGATCAAGCGGAGGTAGTGCATCCCATAAACGGAATGCCCATTGTAACGCCAAAGAACTGCGGCGATTTTTCCCGTCTGCTTCCCAAGGAGGAACGGGTATTGGAGCTGGTGCGGCAGAAGGCGGCAAACGGAGAGCGCGTGCTCATCTATACCAGTTGGACGCGCACGGATTCACAGAAAAAGCTTCAGGAGCTTCTTTGCTCGGAAGGCTATCGGACAGAGATTCTGACGCCGCAGATCGCTACGGATAAGCGGGAGGACTGGGTCAACAAGCGTGTCAAGAACGGTTTGCAGGTGCTCATTACCAACCCGCGCTGCGTGGAAACCGGCCTTGACCTCAATGCCTTTACCACCATTATCTTCTACTCCATGGGCTATAACCTCTTTACGCTGCGGCAGGCATCCCGCCGGTCGTGGCGGATCAATCAGACCGCCCCCAGAGTGGAGGTATATATGCTCTACTACGCCGATACCATGCAGGCAAAGGCTATGAAGCTGATGGCCTCCAAGTTGGCGGTAGCGGGCATCATCGAGGGGACATTTTCTGAAGAGGGCCTTGCGGCCATGAGTGATGTAAAGGATCTGACCTCACAGATGGCAAAGGAGCTGGCGCTGGGAATCCGGGATAATGTGGAGGATATTGCGGCGGCCTTTCGGAAAATGGCGGTCATTAACCCGGAGCGGAAAAAGAACATTACCGCTGCACAGCCGAAAGATACTGCGGCAGAAGAACAAAAGGCGCCCGCAGCAAAGGATTCCTTCGGCGTGCGCACGGCGCAGGCGCAAGTGCGTCAGGCACTCTATGAAGGGCTGCTTGCCAGAACTGCGGAAGAACAGAAGAAACGGAAGTCGAAGAAGGCAGAGGTGGATGAAAACCAGCTGTCGATCTTCGGCTTTGCTGCGTAAAGGAGGAGATTATTTGAATGTAACGATCAATCGGGCGGAAATGCTGAGCGCCATCAAGCGTGCATCAGCCATCGCACCGGCGGATTCGCCGTTGGACGTGCTCCGGGGCGTTTTGCTGGAGGCGGATGCCGCCGCAGGAAAGCTCACCGTCACCTCGACTAATCTGGAAGCGGCACTGGAGGAAAAGCTCCCCTGTGCCGTTCAGGAGAATGGGGCGCTGGTATTTGGCGCGAAGATGCTTGCAGAAATGCTCTCACGGCTGCCGCAGGATACCGTGCAGCTCTGCCGGACGGAAAATCAGGGGCGCATGACGCTCAGAAGCGGAGACGCCTGCTATGAAGTGGATGTATGGGAGCGAGGCGCTTTTCCAAAGCCGGATCTTCCTTTTCCGGAGGATACCGTCAAACTCAGCGGGATTCCCGCTATGGCGCAGCACACCGTATTTGCAACCGCACAGGATAACAGCAAGCCGCTTCTCAAGTGCGTCAATCTCATGTTTACCAGCACGGGACTGCGCGCGGCCGGCAGCAACGGAAACTGTATCGTGACGGCCAGAGGCGACAATCAGAGCACGGGGGATGTGAGCCTGCTCATCCCCGCCGCCTCGCTTGGAAAGCTCTCGAATATGTGCCAGGACAAGGATGAATTCCGTGTCGGCACCACGGGAAAGAGCATCGTCTTTTTCCGCGAGAACTTCCTTTTCAGCGCGCGGCTCATGGAGGGCGGCTACATCGATACGGATCAGTTGGTAGGCAGCATCCGGAATGCGTTTACCGTGCTGACGGATATTCACGACATGAGAGCGGCGCTCTCGTCCGTCCTAAGCATTGGCACCGGAAACCGGGTGAAGCTGAGCTTTCAGGATCAGCGCCTTGTATTCCAATGCGCAGGCGATTGCGTCAGCGCATCGGCACCCATTGAGGTAATTGCATTGACCGGCACCCCTGCGGGAGATTACTGGTTCAACGCAAAGCAGCTTGTCACCTGCCTGAAAGCCTTGAGCGGCACGGTCACGCTGGGGATCGCGCAGGGCGGAATGCTGACGCTTGCCACGCAGGATGCTTACTATCTGCAAAACGCCATGCGGCCGGAAGCACAGAAGAAAACTCAAAAAGCCGCGCAGCCGGCTGCTGCGAAAGCGGCGTAAGGAGGGATGCCTTTGGTAGAGATTCCGACGATCTGCCGCTATTGCGGCGGCGCAGTCCATCTTGTTCCCGCAGCAAAGGTGTATGGCTCCGCGGCGGCAAAAAGACTGGGCTTGGAACGCGAGAAATTTTATCAATGTCAGAACTGCAATGCCCGTGTGGGCTGTCATAAGGGCAGCGCGCGGCCGCTGGGCAATCTTGCCAACGAAGCCCTTCGCATGAAGCGGATGGAGACCCATCAGGTCTTTGACAGCTTCTGGAAGGAGCGGGGAATGAGCAGAACGCAGGGCTATAAGTGGATGGCAAAGAAGCTGAGACTCTCTGAAGAGCTTGCCCACATCGGAGGCTTTGAGATGGATCGGTGCCAGAAGCTGATCCGGCTATGCGAAAAGGAACGAAACAAAGAGAAAAAGAAGGAGACAGCATAAATGTGTGAGAGAACATATTGCCGGCATGAGCATGAGAGACTTTGCTCGTGTCCGCCGGTCGCTTGCAGGGACGCCCTTGGAATGGCCGCGCATTTGGCGGAGAACATGGAGAAAGTCCAATGGAGCCTGACCTACAACAGCCTGAAGGAGATAAAGCCCTATCAGCTGTGTCTGGTCGGGAAATGCAGGATCTGCGGCGGGCGGCTGTGCATGGAGCAAAGGCCCGTTGAGGCGGATAGCACTGACGGTTTCCTTGCTGCGGTATACCGGCATTTATACCATTTTCACCGCTCCATCGGTCAGTGCTTGCCTCGCGCGGCGTTTCGCACAAAGTTTGTAGAGATGTTCCGTAAGGAGGATCGCGCCGCTGTTGAGGACTGGCTGAGCATGCCGGAAAACCAGTCGATCCATGCCATGATCTGCGGAAATGCGAAGAGAGTCTATACCATCGTCCACTCCTGGGCGGATGCGGATCAGGGCAATTTTCCTGCTCCGGAAGGTATGGCAGCCTTCACTGTGAAGGAGGAGGCCCGCAAGGAGCTTGCGCGCCTTGTGACGGAGGAAAAGGAAAATCGGACGATCCCGTTTCCGACAGAAGAATACTGTGAGGAGTACGGCGAGGATTTCTGGGAGGCTTACCGGGACGGCTATGCCGCCGGATGGTTTACCCGCTATGAGATCATCGAAAGTCCGCTGTACGCAGAAAATATCGAAGAAAAAGGAGGTGCGGCTGATGATGCTGCGAAAACCGACCTGCGCTGATTGCCCACATAATCTCCAATACATGGAAAGATTGCCGATCAAGAAAAAGGGCGTCACCATGCACTTGGGGGAGCGTTTCTGTGTTGCGGGAAAGCGCGCGAGGAAATTCAAACGCAGTGATCCCAAAACCTATGTGCCAAGCTGGTGTCCCAGACTCAAGGCTCCCTGTGAGCTGCGGATCTATGGCTTCAAGAATCAGAGAGAATGGAGGATGCACCGCAGTATGTGCGCGTATCTGGGCGAGGATACTTCTCCATCTGCATTCCGCTATGCGGTGCGCTATGAAGGACATACCGATCTGGCACCGTATGAGTTTTTCGAGTGCTGCAATGAAAAATCGGATGATGAGATTTTGGGTGCAGCAGTCCAGCACTACGATGTTGTGGAAATTGACGACGGTATCAAGCCTGCCTTTTTCTACAAAACGGAGCATGGCTATGAGCTTTTATTCTCGTTTGATGCCAAGACTGCCAAGAAGAATATCAGGGAGGAAATTGATTGAAGGAAACTGTAAAAAGCTGCAGCAACTGCCGATATTCCTATGATCTGCCGAGCAATCGCGGACCGATGGCAAAAACGCAGTACTGTAGAAACAAGAACTATAATTCCGTGAACTATACCACCAAAATGTTGCTGGAGGACTGGGACCAAGGCCACTGCCGCTTTTGGGCGTCCATACCAGAGGAAGGAAACGACAATGAAAAATAATTACTCAATCGCTCAGCGCAACGCCATTGTGGAAGCAAATCTTTGGTGCATCGACAGCGTGATCCGTCAGAATCGCCCGCTCATGAGAGCGGCTCGGCTGGAATATGACGATGTGTACCAGCAGCTTGCCCTGCGGCTTATCAAGGCTGTGGCGGGCTATGACCCGGAAAAGGGACGCCTGGAGCAGCACATTTTCGCCCAGCTCAAGTATGAGCTTCTTAGCTGCAGATCGGCCTACCGGCTCTGCGGTATGACCGGCACACCGCACTCGTTCCGAAAGAGCCATATCATTTCCATCGACGCGCTCTCTGAGGACAGCAGCCTCTATGAAGAGGCGCTGGCGGCGTAAGGAGGCACGGAAATGACGCTGAGAGATAAGATGCTGGCGGTCATTGCGAATACCAATGATAGCGTAGCTGAGCGGGAGGAATTGGTGGAGATGATCGCCATTGCCCTGCTGACGCGAAAAAACCTGTTTGTTCTGGGTGAGCCGGGACAGGCCAAGAGCTATGCCATCAACCTGTTCCGTCGGCACATCACCGGTGCGCGGCAGTTTGAGCGGCTTCTTTCCAAGCAGAGCGATGAAGAACAGCTTTTCGGCCGTGTTGATCTTGCGAGTCTGCTGCCGGGCTCTGTGCCGCCGACCGTGCTGGAGCAGGACGCAACCTATCAAAACCAGCGCTTCAACCTGCGTGTCCTCGTCGAGGGCATCGGCTCCATGAAGGACGAGCCCGCAACATGGGAAAAGCTCAAGAGCGGCACCGAAAAGCTGGAGCTTTATCGTGCAGCGCTCTCGGCGCTTCACAAAAGCGAGCCCACGGTGCAGACAGCCGGCAAAATTCCAGAGGCCGATATCGTATTGCTGGATGAGATCTTCAAGTGCAACGACGGCGTGCTGAACTCACTGCTCACCGCCCTCAATGAGCGGAAATACACCAACGAGGGACGTACCTATCCCATTCCGGTCATTTCTTTTTTTGCAGCCTCCAATGAGATCCCTAATTTCAACGATCCGCAGGAAAAGATCCTGGAAGCGCTGTATGACCGCCTGGAACTGAAGGTCGTGACGGCCAATATGGAGGATCGGGGCACGCGCCTTGCCGTTTTGAAGAATAAGCAAACCGGCGCCTTCGGACAGATCTCCGCCACAATCACGTTGGAGGAATTGCGGCAAATGCAGCAGGAAGTCGCGTCGATCCTCGTTCCCGACGCCATCAACGAGTTGGCTGACGATATCCTCTGCGAGCTTCGTAAGGATATGGCGGTGTCGGACCGAAAGTATCTGGGCTATTATCCCATCGCGCAGGCCAAGGCATGGCTTTCCGGCCATGACAAGGTAGAATCCTGTGACCTTCTGGCGCTGAAGAATTATCTCTGGCGCCTGCCCTCAGACCGTGAAAAGGTGGAAGCGGTGCTCACCCGCCTGTGTGTCAACCCCATGCAGGATAAGGTCAACAATATCCGCGGTATGGCGTTGGAATCCAAGGAGGAATTTGACGCTGCGCTGGGGGATGGAAGCAAGGCCGATACTGTGCGCAAGGCATTTATCAAGCTGCGCGGTGAATTGACGCATCTTTATCAGATGCAGTGCAGCCTTCGCACGGCGGCGCAGTCTGACAGCGAGATTGCGCTGGTGGATGACCTCTTGGCTGATTTGGAGAAGATCAGCCGCAAGGCCCACGAGCAGACACATTTTACTTATACGACGCTGGAAGAGATCGCAGCGTTAAATTAAAGAATATTGGAGGAATCACGATGCTGAACAAGATCATTCTTATGGGAAGACTCACGCGCGATCCCGAACTGCGCAGGACGGAGAGCGGTACCGCCGTTTGTTCGTTTTCAATCGCGGTGGATCGGGACTTCAAGTCCAAAAACGGGGAAAAGGAGACGGACTTTATTGATATCGTTGCTTGGCGCGCCACGGCGGAGTTTGTGAGCAAGTATTTCACAAAAGGCCGCATGGCCGTCGTGGAGGGCCGGCTCCAGATCCGCGACTGGACGGACAAGGAAGGCGGCAAGCGCCGCAGTGCCGAAGTCATTGCAGACAATGTCTACTTCGGAGACTCCAAGCCGAAAGACGGCGGTGAGGAGGATGATATTCCTGCCTATACCGGAGCGCCCGACAGCTTTGCCGTGCCGGACGGCTTTACACCAGACTTTGGCGGCGAATCCGGGGAAATGCCATTTTAAGAGCACCAAATAAGCGAGGGAGGGCATCAGCCCTCCCTCCATATAAAAGATAAGAGGAGAAAACAAAATGAGCATTGTTTTTACGGAAGTACGGATCGAAGACCGTGGTGGCGTGGAGCTTTCCTTTATGGAGGGTGGTTGTTTGGATGAACTTGATATCCGCGAGCTTTTGAAGCACGACCAGCCCTTCCGCGATATGTGGGACGCAGTAGGCAGCGACGCAAGGATCGCCGTCCAGCAGTATCGTTTCCGGGGCGGCAAACAGGGAGAAGAATTGGGTGACGAAAACCACTTCGCCCTGATGCGCGCGTATGATCGCGCACTCTCAGACGAGGACGGATCTACTTTTGTCGAACGGGACGATGTAGACTGGCTGGATGACTTTGAACTCACCAAAGACGATCTTGCGGATGGTAAGTGACAAACTCGCATTGATAGGGGAGCGTTTTATATGGAAACGAGTATTCTTAGCGCCTATTCCAAGAATGAATGCCAGAAGTATTTTGACTATCTGGAACGGCTGCGTCAAAGCGGCGAAACAAATATGTACGGAGCCGTACCATACTTGCAGGAAGAATTTCCGGAGCTGCGATATGCGCCGGAACGGGCAAAAGAGATCCTGCTGGCGTGGTTTGGCACATTTGAGAAGGGAGAGAATGAGAAATGCTGAAGCCCTACCGGACGGTTCAGGATGTTCTTTCCTCTCCGTGGGCGCAGGTGCAGAGAGCAAAAAGCAGTTCGCAGCAGACAGACCGCGTGCTGCGTTCCACCAAACTGGAGGATAGCATTTACCGGGATCTGCGCATGGAGGATACAGGTATGGACGAGATCGAGAACAGCGCAGGCGAAAAGCTGCGCTCTTTTCCGGCGCTCTCGCGGGATATTTTCCAGTCCTTTTACTCCCTGATGCCCCGGCGCAACACAGAAGATGATCTTTCAGTGGCGGCGCGGAAGATCAACATGCCGATTCTGGAGCACATCACTCAAAGCGAAGACTACCCCACACTCAAGGCGGTGTGTGAAGGGCGGGAGCTTCCAGCCTATGAAGCAGCGGCAGAGTTTACTGCCCAGACCTCGGGAGAACTGGACGAGTTGTTGTCCAAATTAGGCGGAAAACCCGGTGCTGTGCAGACGCTGGAAAAGCTGGAGCAAGCAGAGAAAACCGCAGAGGACAAGCTCGCGGCACTGCTGGAGCAGCTTCGTGGGACTCCACAGGACGATCCGGCTCTGAGTGCCGCTGTGGTAAAAGCCGCTAATGACGCCGAGAGCAAACGGCGGCAGGCAGATGCGGTCAATAAGCTCGTTGACGCCGGCCTTGCGCAGAATCAGGCAGAAGCCGGTGCGCTGATCGCCCGTGCGGTGTCTGCTGCCGCGGAAAGGGCGGAAGAAGTACAGACGATCCTCGGCGCATGGAGTGACGCCCCCGGTGATATGCGGAAGACAGACGCAAATGCGGCGCTTTTAGAGCGTGTGCGCGATAGTAAAACGCTGCAGGACATTTCCCGCTATCTGGGGCGTTTCCGGGAAATTTTTGCGCAGGGCAAGCGCAATGGCTATGCCTATGGCCGCGGAGAAAAATATGCATTGGAGCTGGGAAATGATCTATCTCGCGCACTAACCTCCGAGCTTGCCATGCTTGCTGTGCCGGAAACGCTGCCGTTGTTCCTGCGGAAGTATCAGCACCGGCAGATCAAGCAATACCGCCGGCGGGAGCCGGTCTATAAGGGCGCAGGTGATATCATATGCTGCCTGGATGAATCCGGCTCTACTGCGGGAGATCTGGCCGCGTGGGGAAAAGCTGTTGCCCTGACGCTGCTGGAGATCGCGCAGAGCGAGGGGCGGAAATTCGCTCTTGTTCATTTCTCCGGCCCCGGCCGCTTTCAAACGGATGTATTTCTTCCCGGGCAGTCTTCTCTTGAAGAGAAGCTGCACGCGGCGGAAACCTTCTTGGGCGGCGGCACGGATTTTCAAACGCCGCTTGCGGAGGCGGAACGCCTTATGCGGGAGGGCGGCTTTGAAAATGCTGACATCGCGTTTATTACGGACGGTGAGTGTTCACTGCCAGAAACCTGTGTGGAGATGCTGCAAAAGGCGCAATCAGAGCTTCGCTTCACCGTCACAGGGATTCTGCTGGATGAGGGAAACGCCAGCATGGATTTCAGCCTGAAACCCTTTTGCCAGAATATTTACCGTACCAGTGAACTGACCGGGGATCAGATCGTCGGGGAAATTGTACTGGATCGCGTATGATATTGGTTGCGCACAGAAAGGAAACAGGCTATAATATTATGAAATATAAAGATGAAGGAGGACGGTTATGCAGACTCTTTACCATGGAAGCAGAGTGGTTGTGGAACAACCCGAGATCCGCATTCAAAAATTCCATAAGGATTTTTACTGGGGCTTTTACTGCACCTCCTATGAACAGCAGGCGCTGCGCTGGGCAACGCGCTTTGGAAAAGCCGGGGTTGTCAATGTCTATTCCTTCGATGACCAGACCGAGCTCAAGATCAAGCGCTTTCCGGAAATGAGCGATGAATGGTTGGATTTTATTGCGGCATGCCGGAATGGAGTTCCCCATGACTATGATGTGGTGGAAGGCCCGATGGCGGACGATACCATCTTCAATTATGTGCAGAGCTTTTTGGATGGTGAGATCTCCAGAGCTGCTTTCTGGGAATTGGCAAAATTCAAGTATCCCACCCATCAGATCAGCTTCCACACTGCACGTGCTCTCGCTGCACTGAAATTTGAAAGGAGCTATGTCGCCAATGTGCAAGAGAAACAATGACGCGCTCTTTTTCACCTGTTCTCTGATCGAACAGCTTGGCCGCTCCCTTCACATGCGGCGAGGTAAGGTGGCTGCGGAACTGGGCGAGGCCGGCATTCAGACGCTCTACCGCAATGCAGACATTCTGCACTGTGAGCCGATCGAAAAGGTCGCGGACGATGTGATCACGGAATTTTCACTGCAAGGCGGAGACTTTGACAATCTTGCTGAGGCAAGATATACAGTCCCCGATGTGTGGACGATGGGAAAGGTCTATGCAAGGCTCATCGAGGATGTGTCCGATGAGGACAACATCGTAGAAACCATCTTGCAGGTCTTTACCTCCTGGATCGACAGTCTGCTTTCGGACTATAATGCTGCCTTCTATTATCAGCCCCGCGATTATATTGCGGAGTGCTACCGGCAGAAAACGGTCCTGGACGGTTGAGAGGAACGAAAAAGGCGATGGTTTTCTATCGCAACACTCATAATAGTAGAGGCGGGAACATCATTGAAGATGTTCCCGCCTTGTGCGTCTATTTGTCATCGTCTCTGTACATCTCCCATAAGCGCCCAGCCATCATCGGCCCAGATATTTCTCCGCCGATCTAGCAAAAGATTTGGGATAAAATATTTTGTGAGAACTGGCAAAACCCTGTGAAACAGCGCATTACACCGCATTTCCTGACAACAAGGCCCTCAAATTACTACGAATTTACTACTATACGGCATTGGCACAGGTGATGGGGAGATCGTAACGGTGGCTCTCTCCCAGCTCGGCAATGTAGGCGGTCGGCCCTATTGGTCCTGGTATGGCTTCGAGAGCCGGGTGGATTGGTGCGCCTGCTTTGTTTCCTGGTGCGCCAACGAGTGCGGCTATCTGGACACCGGCGTCATCCCAAGGTTCGCAAGCTGCTCCATCGGCCTCCAGTGGTTCCGGGAGAGAGGACTGTGGCGGGACCACAGCTATGAGCCGCGCCCCGGCGACCTGATCTTTTTCGATTGGGATGATGAGGACGAAGGCCAGGACGGAGCTGCGGACCATGTAGGCATTGTGGAAAAGGCGGATGGCGGGATTGTCTATACCGTGGAAGGAAACTCTGGCGATAGTTGCCGGGAAAATCGCTATGCCATAGGCCATTATGAGATTTACGGGTACGGCACACCGACTTATTAAAAGGGGAACAGCCTGTGGCTGTCCCTACATAGCGCAATAATATCCCTACTTATATTTAAAAATATGCTTATCGGCTTAACTCAGCAAGGCACAAGATTTAGGTGCCTTTCCCAACTGATTCTCGCTGTTCCTGCGATTGAATCAGGGGTAAAGCTGATCCATACAAACCACATTTTGTAGGTTGCTGTCTAAAGTCGATAAGCATTTTTAAAAATATCAGCATTTGTCATCTACTGTAACTGAATATTATGTGATATAATTCTTAAGGGTGGGCCAGGGCAATTTCTCAAAGACTTTACCGCCATCCAAACAGGCCGGCACCGCCCGCAACCGCTTTTCCACGGTGTGATCTTTTCTCATGACGGAACCTCCCGTCTCTTGTCTGGAGGTTCTGTCATGATACGCCTTCACCCAGTCCAATACCCGATTTTCCGAGCACAGTTGATACTTTTCCGCAATGGACATAGAACTGCCCTGGCCCGACAGATATTCCCCCACCACCCTGCGCTTTACTCCCCAACTGTACTGACACTTGGCCTGGTTTCCATTTTCCCGCAGCCCGGAAGCACCCTCGGAACGATACCGGCTGATCCAGTTTTCCATGGTGGAATGGCCTAACCTTGCCTCCCGCGCTGCCTCCCGCATCCGTAGCCGTCCTGCAAGGTATTCCTCCACCAGCGAGACCTTTTCTTCCGATGCAAGCTCTTTCCGCTTTCTCATCTGTGCTCTCTCCGCTGTGATTTCCTTGTCTGTCTTATTGGGAGCATATCAAAGTGTTCCGCAGCTGTTTGCGATATTTTGAAACTCAGTACCCCAAAATGAACAATTGGATATAGTAAACAAAATAGCAGGATTATGTTTTATGGTGAAAATAAAGGGAGATCGTTCTATGTTCATATATCTAGCTATAATCGACTCTCCGGAGGGGAAACTAAAATTTGAGGTCATATATGAGCGGTACAAAGGCCTGATGTTCTATACGGCAAATAGCGTGCTGGGAGATACACGGGATTCTGAGGATATAGTTCATGACGCTTTTTTAAAGATAATAGAAATAATTGATGAGATTGATGATCCAAAGAGTCCCCAAACGAGATATTTAATCGTTACTATAACTGAAAACAAAGCAATTGACCTATACCGAAAGCGAAAAGCAAAAACAGTTGTTCTTTGTTATACCTTATTGGGAAAGCAGCCTTTCGTGTTGAGTGTCAATTCACGGTTGGCTATGCTTTCGTAGTCTGTGCCTGTCAATTCGCTTTTTGCTGTTATCATGTCATATAGGGTATCTACTTTCTCTTGTGTGCTGAGTCCACCATTAACCTCAAGCCACCAAAATAGCTTTAACTGCAAACCTAAGTACTTTGTTGCTGGGTTTCGCTCCTCTTGCCTTGGATAGAATGCCGCCAACTTTGCGTGTTCCGCATTGATGCGCCCAAGATTATATGCGCCCTTTCATGTATTCACCCGCCTTCGCGTCCGCAAAGGCGGGTGATACGGTTTTCTTCCCCTTTCGCCACTAAAA
>ENA-UOJR01000070-UOJR01000070.1-human-gut-metagenome-genome-assembly--contig:-C115P-NODE-70-length-151864-cov-28.020592_pt1 | contig 151864 bp, 126 predicted proteins | sample MGYA00242354_ERZ723901 | MGnify/ENA metagenome assembly ERZ723901
AGGGTTTGGGGCAGGCACGCCCCAACAAGATCACTTCGGAAATGCAGACGCATTGAAGAAGTGAAGTCCCGGATGGACAGGAAATTTTCAAGAATTGAAAATTTGTGGCCACGGGACGGTTCTTGCCCTCTACCGCTACGCTCAAAACCGTTTCTGGGTAATTGTTTCCGAATTGTTAAGGCGCAAAAAATAAGTAAAAGATCCCTGCTCATGTAAGGGAATCACCGTTTGCTCCGAACGAAGTTCCTGCCCCTGTTTTGCAGCGGCGTTGGCCGGCTCGCTCACAGAAAATGTGAGGTCGTGGCACGGTATCACGTTCAGACGGCTTATGTAGGATTCAAGGTACAGTATGAAGAAAGCCGGGCGCAGTGCGGACACTACGTTCTGCTTCTTTCAAACACAAGAATAACACTTTGAGGTTGTGCGGCCAACAACCGAAAACAAATTTTGGAAGATTGAACAACTACATAAGATTTTATTTGTGAAAAAGAAAAATACCGCCCACGCAGCGCAGCGATGATTTTGTCGGGTGAATCGGCGGCAAAATGAATCGGGTGTGTTGCGGGGCGGTAAATTCTTTCGTGGACTTTTCCTCACGGAAGTGGTGGGTCTCACGGTGATAACCAACCACTTTCTGTGGCTGTGTTCAAAATGAACACGACCACATCTTGTAGAGGGTTTCAAACCAATCCACAAGAACGGTGGGATTTAAAAGAAAAATACCACAGTATGTAGAATGCGTCAAGAGGATTTTGAGAGATTTATGCCAGTGAAGTGGAGAGAGTAGGACTTATTTTATCGTGCAATCCCTGCCTTACGCCTGATTGATCTGGCCCAGGATGCCGTTCAGCTGCTCTTCGGTCAGAACGTGGAAATCGATTAGCGTGTTCAGCTGGATTCCCATCATCATGGACAGCGAGGAAGCGTCATCGTCCTTTTTCCCGGTCGCGCCGCCTGCGGCGGAGGCCATGCGCTGCAGGATCGGTCCGATGATCGCAGCACCGACCGGGTGGGTTATGACCTGCTTCAGGGTGGAGGCTGTGGTAAAGTGTACCGGCAGCGGCTGAGCTGCCTGCCATTCCATCCAACCGGTCAGGCGCAGATTCCGGCTGGATGCACCAACACAGATCTGGTAAGTGCCGCTTTCTGCATACGGTGCTGAACGGTCTGGACTACGGCGAATGGTGTGAGCGGGCATTACCCCCATGCAGGCGATGATGAACCCCCGCAAAAGCGTGGGTACGGCGTATCTGGCTTATTCCGGGCGGCTTCTGGCAGAAATTGCACAGGCTCTGGGCAAGGCAGAGGACGCAGTGCAGTACCGTGACACGGCAGAAAAAGCCCGCCTTGCCTATCGTGCAGCCTTTACGGATAACGGGAAAATCACATCCGACCGGCAGTGTGAATACGTCCGTGCCATTGCCTTTGCGCTGCTGGGCCAGGAGGAGAGCCAGGCTGCTGCGGATACGCTGAACCGGATAGTGGCGGAAAACGGCTATCACCTGAACACCGGCTTCCTTTCCACGCCCTTCCTCTGTGAGGTGCTGGCAAAGTATGGCCATGCGGACACCGCTTACAAGCTGCTGCTGCAGGATACCGCCCCCAGCTGGCTCTATGAGGTCAAACAGGGTGCTACCACCGTCTGGGAGACATGGACGGGCATTGACACCAATGGTCACCCCAGCAAATCCCTGAACCATTACTCCTACGGTGCCATCTGCGGCTGGTTGTTCGGCGGCGTGTGCGGCATCCATCTGGCAGGTCAGACCCTGACCATCGCCCCAACCCCGAACCCTGCACTGGGTTGGGCAAAAGCGGTGTACGATTCCCCGGTGGGGCGTATTGAAAGCGGTTGGCAGTATGCAGGCGATGCCGTGACCTACACTATCACCGTGCCCTGTAATCTGACCGCAGAAGTTGTCCTCCCGGATGGCAGAAACCTGACCTTGCAGCCGGGAACCTATACCCTGTAACGCAAAAATATTCCCCGCAAAACATAACGCCCCGCACCGGAAGGAGTAACCGGTGCGGGGCGTTGTGTTTTATGGGGGACAATGAGGAAGAAAAATGATGAGGAAATGGCAGATCAGAATTTTTGTGCTAGATACTTTGCACTGAGCTGGAAGTTCTTACAATAGGTTCGTTTTATCGAATCAATCCTTGGAAATGCCCTGCAATACACGGTTCAGCTGCTTGATGTCCTCTTCCGAAGTGCCCGCCTGCATCAGCATGGATTGAATGGTCATCCGCTGCATGGCACGCTCCATCATGGCCACCAGAGCCGGATTGTCCTTCACGGCGGCAGCAACGTCTCCGCGGGAAGCAGCGGCCTTTTCCCGGATCTGCTTCAGGATGGGACCGGCTTTCGGGTCTGCCATGGCGGCAGCCATGTTGTCCTTCACCGACCAGCAGCTTTCGTCCAGCTCGCCGTCAAACCAGTTGGTCACGTTCTTGCGGTTGTCCATGGCGTAATCCGGGTTGGGGGCGTCCACCTTGTTCACCAGGATCACGCTGCTGTGCTCACCGGAGCGTGCCTCAATGCTGTGCTTGCCGGTAATGGGCAGCTGGAAGGTGAACACCTTGTCGCCCTGCTTGGTCTCCACCAGCTGACCGTCCTTGTACAGCGAGACCTCCAGCAGATTGGAGTAGACCTTGATCTCGGTCACATCCTCGGCGCGGTCCACATAGCGGCTGCCACACAGGTGCACGAACGGCTCCTTGCTCCAATAGGCCTTGTAGAGATAGAAGGGGTCTTTTTTCAGCTTGCGGTCAAAGGTGACAAGTCCCTTCTGGTTCTCGCCGTGCTTGCCGCCCTCATCACGGCCATCGGCGGCAAAATCAAACATATTCCACACATGCGTCGCCCACAGCCAAGGACGGTCGGCAATCATCTTTGCAATGTGCTCGTGGTAAACGCACTGATAACTCTCGGTGTAGTCGCCTTTTTCCGGGTGGCTGCTCTGGTACTGGGGGTTGGCGTCTGCGCCATACTCCGAAAAGCCGATGCAGCGGTCCGGGAAATCGGCATGGTATTTGTCAAAGAACTCGTCGTTCTGCTCCAATTCGCCCAGATACCAGCCGAAGTAGAGGTTGTAGCTGTTCACATCGGGAATTTCCAGAATGGGACTGGTGGTCTCCAGCATAAACACATTTGCCATGGTGGTCTTGCGGGTGGGGTCTAGCTTGTGCGCCAGTTCGTTCAGCAGACGGTGGTTTTCCAGCAGATCCTCGTTGACAGCAGAAGCAGCGGTGATCTCGTTGGACAAGCCCCACACGGCAATGCAGGGGTGGTTGTAGTTCTGGACGATCAGCTCTTCCATCTGGGTCAGGGTGTTGGCACGGCCGTTGGTCATGTGCATGGTGATGTAGGGGATCTCTGCCCAGATAACAAGACCCTTTTCATCACACAGGTCGTAGAAATACGGTGCGTGCTGATAGTGTGCCAGCCGGATGGTGTTGGCGCCCATTTCCAGAATGATGGAGATATCCTCCTCCATCATTTCGTTGGTCAGGGCATTGCCCGCACCCTTACGGTCCTGGTGGCGGGAAACACCACGCAGCGGGTAACTGCGTCCATTCAGATGAAATCCCTTCTGGGGGTCGATCTCAAACTTGCGGCAGCCGAACCGGGCGGAGGTCTCCTCACCATTGTCCAGCTTGGCAGATACGGTGTAGAGGAAGGGGTCGTCCACGCCATCCCACAGATGGGCGTTGTTCAGCGTGAAAACAACCTTTGCGGTGCCCTTTTCCACCGGGGCGGTGAGGGTCTGACCCTCCAGTGCAAAGGTCACGTTCTGTGCGCCCACCACGGCGGCTTCCACGGTGACCTCAGAGGTCTTGGCAGCAAGATCGGTGACGATGGGGGTCACCTTCAGTGCCGGTGCGCCATTAGCGGGCAGGGCAAAGTGCTCTGCCGGGACGATATGCAGGGTCACATCCCGGTAAATACCGCCGTAGAAGGTAAAATCGGCTTTCTGGGGATACACGGTGTCGTTGTCGCGGTTGTCCACGGAAATGGCCAGCAGATTTTCCTCTTTGAGGTGGTCGGTCAGGTCCACCCGGAAGGTGGAGTAGCCGCCCTTGTGCTCGGCCAGCTTTTCACCGTTCAGGTAGACGGCGGCGGTCATGGCTGCGCCATCCAGCTGCAAAACAGCCTTGCCGCCTGCCGGGATGGCGGGCTTTTCCAGTGCCAGCGTATACCAGCAGGTGCCGCGGTAGTAATCGTTGCCGCCGTCCTGACCGTCCACCGCGTTCCATGTGTGGGGCAGGGCAACGGCCTCACCCATAACAGCGGTGGGGATGCCGGGGTTCTCCTTGGTAAAATGCCAGTCGCTCTGATTCAACAGGATGGTCTTGCTCATGGTAAAAACTCCTTTATATTTATAAAAGATGGATAGAATCAGCAAAAACCGAAAGAGCGTATGAATCCTTTCGGTCTTTGCGGGGTGTTACTGCATATTCTCTGCAATTACTTCATGACGAAGGGCGTCTTTTTTATCTGCGATGCGCTTCTGGACGTTGACCATTTCTTCCTTGGTCAGCGGGCAGCCCGGCATGGCGATCAGGGTGATGACCCAGCCCAGCATCGGCAGACCGTACTTGATGGCAAGGGTCATCCAGAAGATGCCGCTGGTGTAGGGATCCGTGGGCTGGGGCATGGTGGTGGTGTAACCCAGAAGGGCGACCGCACCGGTGGCGATGACAGCAGCCACCGAGGTGATGAGCTTATCGATCAGGCTGTAAGTGCCGGAGACAACCGCCGGGATGTAACGGCCGCTGCGGTCCAGCTCGTAGTCGATGGTATCAGCCATGTAAGAGTTGTTGGAGGTGGTGATGCACATGTTGGAGCCGTTCTGCAGCAGGGTCAGCAGGACGTAAACGATCATGTTCCAGCTGCCGATCACACCGATCTGACGAGTGTCGGTAAAGATGAAGAACAGGATCAGCACAGAGGTGATGGCCATGCTGACGCAGGTCCAGGTCACGATGCCCTTCTTGCTGCCTTTTTTGCCTACATACTTTGCACCGAAGGCCGCAAAGAAGATGGAAGGCACCATGCTGATCATGCTAAGGGTGGTAGCAAGACCCATGTTGCCGATGAGGATGCCGTTCAGCATCGTGTTGATGATGGCCTGGCTGCCTACCTGCTGTGCCAGCTTATCGGAAGCGTGGGAGGCAACATAGCACTGCAGGGGCTTGTTGTGTTTGAACACCTCAAGAATATCCGCAACCTTCAGCGGTTCGTGATTTTTGCTGATGCCCTCAAAGTTTTCGGGCTTATCGTAGGCGGAGATGCCGGCACAGACAATCAGGGTGCCGATGCCGGCAATGATCAGGACGATGGTGCAGACCGTGCTGAGGAAGCCCTGATTGAAGGTGCCGCCGCACTTGGGCAGGATGACGGTGTAGACCAGCATGCTCATGCCCATGGGCACGAAGTAGTTCAGCGCAGTGGTCCAGACACCGATGGTGGGACGCTGGCGGGGATCGTTGGTCATAATAGCCGGCAGGGTCTGGATGGTCATGTTGGTGACGGTATAGCCGATAATATAAATAATGTAGGTCAAAACGAACACCGGCAGGCCGAAGCCCTTGCTGGAACACAGGTTGAACATACACAGCAGGCCCACCGCTTCGATCAGGTAGCCGCTGATCAGCAGAACGCGCAGCTTGCCGAAACGGGTGTTGACGCGGTCGTAGACGAATGCCAGCATCGGATCGGTGAAGGCGTCCAGAATGCGGGCCAGCATCAGGATGATGCCAACGGTTGCAGTGGTGATGCCGTAGCCGATGCTGGCAGAATAACTTGCCATACCGATCAGGGAGTAGACGCTCATGCCCACAAAGGCGTTGCAGGCATAACAGATGATCTGCCATGTTTTGGCGCGGCGGTACTGGACGTCGTCTACCTCACTGGCACTGGGTTTCTTTTGGAACATAATGTTTTTCCTCCTTTTTGTGTGAACTGAGTTCTGCTTTTTCTGACACCAGAATAACAGAATGCAATAGGTACTGCCAGACAAAAAATTTGAATTAAGGATAAAAATTCGTGTAGTTCTGACCGCTCAACGAAAAATTTACCAATAACGTGAAAAATTATCCTTTTTGCTCCGCACAGACCTGTTACAATAGGCACAGAGAAAACACGGCTTCTGATAAAAAGGAGAATCATCATGCTGCCATGGAGAATGCACAGGTGTTCGGCATACCCCAGCCGCAGATCTTTGTCAGCGAGCGCACCCCGGAGGGCGCAGAACTGACCCAGATGGATTACGAGGTCTATCCGCAGGCACTGGAACACGTCCTCCGCAAGGTGGCAGAAGCATTCAAGGGCGACCTCATGGTCACCGAAAACGGCATTGCCACCGCTGAGGACACCCGCCGTGTGGCGTTTATCCGACAGGCACTGGAGGGCGTACAGCATTGCATCGCCGACGGCATCCCGGTGAAGGGCTACTTCCATTGGAGCCTGATGGATAATTTTGAGTGGCAGAAGGGCTATGCCATGCAGTTCGGCCTGATCGCCGTGAACCGTGAAACTATGGAACGGACCGCAAAGCCCAGCCTTGCGATGCTGGGGGAGTATTGCGGAGCTTGAGAGGGGGTTCCGGGCATCGGTAGAAAAAACGGCGGAAGTATGATATACTGGCTCTATCAATGAGCCAATGAGCCGGAGGGGTTACACATGAATGTTCTCCAGAATATGATGCTGTTTTCCGAGCTTGTCCAGTGCGGCGGAAATGTATATACATGGTGCTATGATGCACAGGGGAAGCTCTTGCGGAGCAACTGCCCGGACGAGGCATTTCTTTCCAGTGCATTTGAACTGTTCGGTTGCAAACAGCGGATGCTGGAGCATGGGAACCGGGACGATGTGCCCGTTACCTTGGGGACGGCATTGGGCCTTTTGTGGGGCACAGCCTTTGAAAAGGAAGAGGGAAAACTGAAGCGTGTCTGGGTCATCGGGCCGGTGTTCCATCGGGATGTGACAATGCGCGGGATCGAGGAAGGGCTGAAATATTACAGCAAGCTGGAGATCAGTGTGGCATGGACGATCCAACTTTACAAAGCCCTTGAAAAAGTTCCTACCCTGCAAAACACCATTATGAACCGCTATCTGCTGATGATGCACTACTGCCTGACCGGGCAGCGGCTGGAGTTGAGCGATGTGAACAGCAGTGCAGCACAGGACGAACGGCTGAAAAGCGATGCGATTCCCCATGACCGGCATAAGATCTGGATGGCGGAGCAGGGAATGCTGCAAATGGTTCGCACCGGAGACCTGAATTACAAGCAGGCGCTTTCCAACAGTATGAGCATGAGCGCAGGCGTGCCGGTGCAGAGCAGCGATGTTCTGCGCCAGAGTAAGACTTCCGTCATCGTGTTCACCTCGCTGGTGTGCCGTGCCGCCATTGAGGGCGGTCTTTCCCCGGAGGAGGCGTACTCCCTGGGGGACAGCTACATTCAGACGGCAGAAGCGGCAAAATCGTTGGATGAGCTGCACCCGCTTGCAATGATGATGTACGATGATTTCATCCGGCGTGTCCACAAACACCGGACGAACCCCAACCTCAGTATGCAGATCCAGAAATGTGTGGATTATATCGAGATGAATCTGGACAAAAAGATCATAGCGGAAGATCTTGCCGCCCTGGTGGGCTACACGGAATATTACCTCACTCACAAATTCAAGGAAGAAACCGGTCTGAGCGTCACGAACTATGTGAAGTTTGCAAAGGTCGAACGTGCGAAAGTTCTGCTGAAAAGCACACCGCTCAGCGTCCGGGAAATCTCCGAGCAGCTTGGCTTTGCCACCCGCAATTATTTCAGCGCGGTCTTTCAGCAAGTCACCGGAAAAACGCCTATGGAGTTCCGGGAAAAATAAAGCAGAACAGGCATCTTGTGTTACCGCTTGGCGGTATCGGACAGGATGCCTGTTCTGCTATGATGAAGAAAAATGGGGGAGAATGGCTCAGTTAAGGAACTTCTCGTTCAGGGTCACGCCAAAGTCGTGAGCAATGGCGCGCAGGTCGTCGTCGGTGATGGTCTGCCGGATGATGCCGCCGCCCATGGAGAGCACCTTGACGTAAATTTCTGCGCTCTTTTCGATGGTGTGGGTCAGACCGAAGGTGATGTCAAAGTCCGGGCCGGAAGCAAACAGACCGTGCTGTGCCCAGATGGCGGCCTGATATCTTCTGTTTTATACCCTGCGTGGTGCGGGGCTCATTCGAGCAGGGGGAAAGCCATATGGTACTCAGCACCGTGGACAGCATGGTGACCACCGGATTGGCTCTCCACGAAATGCTTGCCTTATGTGCACAGAGCATTCTTGCAGAAGCTGAAACCACCAGCGCACGGCAGGTCATTTTGCAGGCAGCGGAGACCCTGCGCAAAATTACCAGCAGGAACTTTGCCTTGCCGACCTGCTGGCAGAGGCGCACATGAGCAAAAGCTATTTTCTGCGGCTGTTCCGGCGGTATATGGGCACGACACCGTATAATTATCTGGTCAACTTCCGCATCACACAGGCAAAGGAACTGCTTGTCCTCACCGACCACAGCGTCAGCGAAATTGCACAGAAGGTAGGCTTTGGGGATGCCAGCAATTTTTCCACCCGCTTTGCAAAAGCCACCGGGCAAAGCCCTCTGCAATACCGCAAAAGTGCGCTGAAGCCGGTGGAGGGGGCACGGTGAGCGGAGGAATTGTGTCAAAATGACACAATTCCTCCGGGTGCTTTCATAGAACCATGGAATGTGAATGTTTTGCCTTTAAAGAGCGTTCGTTTTTTTGATGAATCTTATGAGAAACGTAAAAAATGCTTGCAATCATCTGTAAAATGTGGTATATCCATTATACGAAACATTGCTTTGAAAAAACGATCCACCGTTCAATGATGTGTAAATGGGAGGTGCCTGACATGACTGCCGTGATCTATGCCCGCTATTCTACTGATAGTCAGCGCGAAGAATCCATTGAAGGTCAGATCCGGGAATGCACCGCCTATGCGGAAAAGAACGGCTTCACGGTGGTGAAGCATTACATTGACCGTGCCATCTCCGCCAAGACCGATAACCGCCCGCAGTTCCAGCAGATGATCAAGTACAGTGAGCGTGGCATCTTTGATGTTATCATTGTCTGGAAGCTGGACCGCTTTGCCCGAAACCGCTACGACAGTGCCCGGTACAAGACCCAACTGAAGCGGAACGGCGTGAAACTGGTATCGGCAACGGAAGTCATTTCGGCTGGCCCGGAGGGCATTATTCTGGAATCGGTGCTGGAAGGATACGCCGAATATTACTCGGCTGACCTGTCCGAAAAGGTCGTGCGTGGTATGACCGAGAACGCTCTCAAGGGCATTTATAATGGTGGCACGATTCCGTTCGGCTACATGATCGATGAGACCCGGCATTACCAGCCCGACCCGTTGTTGGCTCCGTATGTGGAGCAGACGTTCCAGAAGTATGCGGACGGTGCGACCATGACTGACCTGCGGGATTGGTTGAAGGCACACAACATCAAAAATTCAATGGGCGGGGAGATGTCCTACAATACGATTCAGCGGATGCTGAGTAATCGCCGGTACATCGGCGAATTGCGTTTGCGGGATGTGGTACAGCCCAATGCAATCCCGGCACTGGTGTCGGAGGACTTGTTCAACAAGGTGCAGGAAAAGCTGACGAAAAATAAAAAGGCCCCTGCCCGTCATAAGGCAGAAGATACCTATCTGCTGACCACCAAGCTGTACTGCGGTAAGTGCGGTGCGCTGATGTTTGGCGAAAGCGGTGTCAGCCACACCGGGAAAATGTATACCTACTATAAATGTGCTGCTGCCAAGAAGAAAAAGACCTGCGATAAAAAGGCCGTGCGGAAACAGTGGCTGGAAGATCTGGTGGTCAACGAGACCATGAAGCTGGTGGAAGATGACGCTTCCATGAATGCCATCATTGCCAAAGTCATGGAATTGCAAAATCAGGAAAGCACAGACCTGCCCATCTATGAAAAGCAGTTGAAGGAAACGGAAGTCGGCATCACCAATATGCTGAACGCTATCCAGATGGGCATTCTGACCAGCTCCACCAAGGAGCGGCTGGAAGCTCTGGAAGAGCAGAGGAAGGAACTGCAAGCCCGCATTGCAGAGGAACGGCTGGCCAAGCCGAAGATGAAAGAAGAGTTCGTCCGGTTTTGGCTGCTTCGCTTCCGCAAGCTGGATATGACCCAGCCGGAGCAGCGGCAGACACTGGTGGATACCTTCATCAATGCCATCTATCTCTACGATGATAAGGTCCTCATCACCTTTAATTATAAGGAAGGTACGGAAACGGTCGCTTTCGGGGAAGCCGTGAAAGTAGAGAAAAGTTCGGATATGAGTGCGCGAGGTGCACCAGACATTGAACGTCAAATCGTAAGATTTGGCGTTCTTTCTTTATGTAGAAAAGCGGCTGCACACTTTCTGCACACCGTTTGCACATTTGCCCGAATCAGGGGCTTTTCTGCGCAAGGTTTGCACAGCCTGCTTTCCTTTGCATAAAAAGAAGAAATTTTAGGCGAACAAGGCTCTCGTCAATTCTCTGCGTTCGTCTGCGTCCATCAGCCGGATGGCTTCAAGGATCTCCTTACCAGAGATTTTTGTGGCTACCGGCTTTTTATTTTGCTGGATCTGGGATGCTGCCGGGGTCAAATCTTGGGAATAGAAGTTGGCTTCGATTTTCTCGGTCAACTCCAGCCGGGGTTTGTCGAAACTCTACTTGTTCACACGGAAACTTTAGCAAAAAGAGAGAGGGCTGGACGGTGCCAGCCCTCTTGACAGAACCTAATATCAAAGGTTCAGAGATATTTTCAAAAAATTGAAATTCCGAATCGTTTTTACGGTTCAATGACATTGAAGGTTTTTTCAAACTTGGACGCATATGCCAGCAGGCGTTTCAGGACAGTGGGATCTCCGCTGATCTGTATCTGCCCGGCCTTTTGACCCTGCATCAGGGCAAAGAGCTGCAGACGCTTGCAGGTGACGGAAGCCTGCGCATCCGGATGGTTCTCGCCGGGGTAAGACAGCAGGATGCCATTCTTACGGGTTACATAGAACTGTTCATTCACATCTGTCACCGTCAGATTCAGAGTCAGATCATCGTTCTGGGCGGCATTGGCATCACTCATGATACCGATGTAATCCAGCAGCATGGCGATGGTCATCTCGCCCATTGTCGCGGTCAGTCCATTGGCTGAGCGCGCCAGTTTGGACAGGTTGCCTCTGCGGAGTTCTGCAGCGCCCATCAGGTAGGCGTTGCGCCACGCGCCGGACTCTGCCTGATAGCCAAGTTGTTCCAGTGCATCTGCACACAGATTGCGTGCCTTTTGGTTGGATGGGTCGGCGTAGACCAGTTCTTTGGTGATCTGCGCCACCCATTGATACTCGCCCTTTTCAAAATCCTTCTGCGCTTTGCGGAGGACTGCATCGGCACTGCCCAGATATTCTACCAGCTTCTTGGCGGTATCGCTGGGCGGGAGCGGATTCAGGTTGACCGGGTTTGCGTCATACCAGCCCAGATATTTCTGATAAACGGCCTTGGAATTGTGCGCCAGCGTACCGTAGTACGGACGGGTATACCAGACCTTTTCCAGTTTTTTGGGCAGGGTCAGCATCGCCGAGATCTCATTTGAGGTATATCCCTGATTCATGTAATGCAGGGTCTGGTCGTGGATGAACTTGTAGATCGCTGCCGTGTTCAACAGATACTCATGGATCTCCGCGCCCCAATGCGGCCAGTTGTGGCTCTGGAACACCACATCAGTCTTGCTGCAGAAGCGCTGATCTGCCTCGATGATATACTTCGCCCAGTCGTTGGCATCGCGCACCTCTGCGCCGCGCAGGGTGTACAGATTATGCAGCGTACCGGTGCAGTTTTCCGCCATCCAGAGGGCGCGGTATTTCGGGAAATAGGCGTTCATCTCAGCAGGGGCTTCGGTGCCGGGGGTCAGCTGGAATTCGATCTCCAGCCCGTCGATGGTCAGCTTCGGAACATCTTCCCCGATCTCGTAGGTGGGAGCGATGAGGGACACCGTACCGGTGGACTGTCCCATGCCGATGCCCACGCTCAGCGCACCCTTTTCGCCCTTGTCAAGCACCGTGCCGTACTGGAACTGTGCGCGCCGCGCCATGGCGATGCCCGCATAGACATTCTCGCTGATGGCGTGCTTCAGAAAGCCCGCCGGCGCAAGCACAGGGGTCTTGCCGGAAGCCAGCTGCTTTTTAAGCGAAAGCGTTGCATCCGCTACCTGCTCCCGGGTGATAATGCCCTCCACGCCGCCGAAGTGGTCCACGTGAGAGTGGCTGTACAGCACCGCCTTGATGTCCAGCGGACCGAAGCGCTCCTCCATCAGCTCCCTGGCAGCCTTCATGTTTTCCTTGCACATTAGCACATCAAACACGATCCAGCCGTGGTCGGTGCGGATAAAGGTCGTATTGGCCATATCAAAGCCGCGCACCTGATAGATGCCGTCACATACTTCAAACAGACCGGCTTTGGCGTTGAGTTGGGTATTCCGCCACAGACTGGGGTTTACAGTGTCCGGAGCATCCCGGTTCAAATCGCCGTAGCTTTGCAGATCCCATGCGGATCTGTTATCCTCACCATCGATGACCCTGCCTTCCGCATTGTCCAGCCAGCCGCGTTCTGCGTTGGCAAACTCCCGCCGATCGGAAAAATCCAGCTTTTCATACCATTCGGCGTTCTTTTCTGCCGTGATAGCCGTTGCCTCTTCGATCTCGCCCGGTTGGGTGGAGTCCTTGAAAATGTCTGTGATAAAGTTCAGACTGTTTTCATCGGTACTGCCTGCTGCGTGTGCGGTCAGGGATGCGCCGCAGGCTAACGCCGCAACCGCTGAAGTGGAAAGAAAGTTTCTGCGGGTCATCTTCATGGTGGTTTGTCTCCTTTATATCTGGGTTTATTTTACACAGACCGTGGGCGGCTGCCAGCCGCTCAGGGCATTTATCTTGCGAAAAAACCATTTAACCTTCTATGTTACAGAATACATAGAAAATGCCTGAAAGTCAACGACTTCTGCACTTTCGACATTGAAAACGTGAATATTGACAAAAATATTCGATGCAAATTGGCGAAAACTCCGTTGAAATGAATTTCAATCAAGCTGTTCTTGTGCGCTGCACGGAGGTATGCTATACTAAACATATCCAACTGACAAAGGAGTATGGCGATGAATGATCTGCATGAGTGGTTTCAGAAAAATGACCTTTGCCCAGAAAACATCTTGTATCTTTACCGTAACGACCGCAAAACGGTCATTCACCGCATGGATGGGGAAGAAGTTGCGCTGTATGCTCCGTTGCACAGCGTCTGGTCTGCTTTGCCGGAAGATATGTTTCTGAACATCAGTAAGGGAATCGTAGTGTGCCGCAGCCAGATCGTAGATATTAGCAATGACGGTATTTATACAATGTCAGATGGCCGCAGTTTTCAGGGACGTAGACGTGGTCTGAGCGACCATCGCCGCTTGCGCGCAGAAATCAGGCGGGTGGACGCACAGCTACGCCCAATGAGTATGAGCCTGCTGGAAAAATGCAGTCTGCTGGACGATATGCCGCTGGCATTCTGCATTATTGAGCTGGTGTTCAATGAGGACGGACACGGGGTGGATTTTATTTTCCGCTACTGCAATGCCGAAATGGCAACGATCGAAGGCGTGCCGGTGGAAGAAATGCTTGGCCGTTCGTTTTACGAAGTGTTCCCCAATGGTGATAAGAAGTGGCTTGTATCGTATGCGGATGTGGCGTTGAACGGAACAAAGCACATCCTTCACGACTACAGCCCGGAGGTGGACAAATGCCTTACGATCCATTGCTACCAGCCGGAACCGGGGTATTGTGCCTGCGTATTGCAGGCAACAGATCCGTGACAGTGACACATTGAAAAGAACCACAAAAAACACATCAGGGAGCAGCTGTGACCTATGCTGCTCCCTGATGTGTTTTGAAATGTCCAAATCCCTGCCATGAATCGTAGTCGGGGCCTTATTTCTGACTGTATCTCAAAAGCCGCCGCACGAAGGGCCGGAGCGAGTTGATGAACTCTTCATCCGAAAGCTCTGTCTGACGTTCCAGTTTCCAGACACAGAGATGATGGAAAAATTTTCAAAAAAGTTGCAGATTGTGCAGGAAAAATTTCTTGTAGTCCGTTCTGTTAGGTGGTATCATTATAATGGTTTGCGCCGCTAACCCGGGGCAGTATCTCGCAGACAGGTCATTTTTGGCGGACGCTGTGGGGGAAAGCGCAGAACGAATGAAAACAGGCAGAAAGAACTTTTCTTTTTCATGAAACACAGGAGGTTAGGCTTTTCATGCTAGGTTTCAACAAGAAGACACAGGACGCCTCTCCGCAGGAGAATACCGGCGGAGAAAATAAGGTGTTCCACTTTATCAAGACCCACAAAAAGCGCTGCATCGCGGTGGTCGCAGCCGCAGCGGTGCTGGTGGCGGTCATCGTGCCGCGCAAGAGCCGCAGTGCGTCGGCAGACCTTGCCTACACGCAGGAGAAGCTGGGACGCCGCGACATCGTGAACGTCTACGACGGTAGCGGCACCATCAACGCCGCCGATTCCTACACCGTCAAGTCCCTCGTCACCGGCACGGTGCTCACCGCCGATTTTGAGCTGGGCGACAGCATCGAGAAGGGCGATGTTCTTTACACCATCGACATTTCGGATGTGGAAAACAACCTCGCGAGCGCACAGCTCTCGGTGGAGCAGGCACAGCGCAATTACGATGACATTGCGGATATGCAGAACGTCCGCACCAGGATCAGCGGTGAGGTCAGCTCCTTTGCAGTCGCCGCAGGCGACGCCGTGCAGGCTGGTCAGACTGTGGCCACCATCCGCGACACCTCCGTGATGCTGCTGGCCGTGGATTTCCCTGCCGCAGAGGCCCAGAGCTTTGTCGCCGGTCAGGCCGCACAGGTCATGCCGGACACCACGTTTGAGACGCTGAACGGCACCATCCGCTCCGTTTCCGGTGCAGACCCTGCCGGCGACGCCAGCCTGATGACCTGCACCGTCACCATCGCTGTTCCCAACGCGGGCAGCCTGACCACCGCACAGGCCGCTGTGGCACAGGTGAACGGCGTCAGCTCCCTCAATTCTGCACACTTTACTTACCAGCGTGAGGAGACTGTCGTGGCAGCTGCCTCTGGTACCGTGTCTGAACTCTGCGTCAAGGAGGGCAGCACCGTCCGTCAGAATGACGTCATCCTCCGCATTACCGGCAAAGATCTGGACAAGCAGACCAAAAACGCCGCTGACAGCCTGCGCGCTGCCGAGCTGCAGATGTCTTCTGCCGAGAAGACCATCAGCCACTATACCATCGACGCCCCGATCAGCGGCACCATCGTGGATAAGAAAGTCAAGGCCGGCGACAAGCTCAGCGCCAACGACACCGCCATGCAGAACCTCTGCACCATCTACGATATGAGCTATCTGGAAATGAAGCTCAACGTGGACGAGCTGAAGATCCGCTCCCTCGAGGTCGGCCAGGAGGTGGACATCACCGCCGACGCCGTCCCGGGTGAGACTTACAAGGGTGTCATCAGCAGTATCCTCGTGGCAGGCACTACCGCCAACGGTTCCACCAGCTACCCCGTCACCGTCCGCATCGACGACATGGGCGAGCTGCTGCCCGGAATGAACGCCACTGCGAAGATCACCACCGCCAGCGTCAAGAATGTTCTGGCCCTGCCCAACGCCGCCCTCGTCCGGGGCAGCTATGTGCTGGTGACCAAGGATTCGCCCAGCGCTGCCAATGCTGAGACTTCAATGACCGCTCCCGACGGCTACGTCTACGTCAAGGTGACCACCGGCATCAGCGATGACGATTACATCGAAGTGAAGAGCGGCCTGCAGGAGGGCGATACCATCGCTTACGACAACTCCAGCGTCAGTGCGACCGACTTCTACAGCAACATGATGGCCTCCGCCGAAGGAGATGACGAATGAGCACGCTGATAGAATTTGATGGGGTCTGCAAGTATTACCAGATGGGCGACACCCTCGTAAAGGCCGCCGACCACGTCTCTTTCAAAATCAACAAAGGCGAGTTCGTGGCCATCGTCGGCCAGTCCGGTTCTGGTAAATCCACTTGTATGAACATCATCGGCTGTCTGGACGTGCCTACCGAAGGCACTTATCTGCTGGACGGCAGGGATGTCGGCAAGATGAGCCGCCGTGAGCTGGCAAGCATCCGGAACGAGAAGCTGGGCTTCATCTTCCAGCAGTACAACCTGCTGCCGAAGCTGACGCTTCTGGAGAATGTGGAAGTTCCCCTTGTGTATGCGGGCATCCCCGCCGCACAGCGCCACGCGACGGCAAAGGCTGCCCTTGAGCGGGTGGGTCTGGGCAATAAGCTCAAAAACCTGCCCAACCAGCTTTCCGGCGGTCAGCAGCAGCGTGTGTCCATTGCCCGTGCGCTGGCTCGCGGCCCGGCGGTCATCCTGGCCGACGAGCCGACCGGTGCATTGGACTCCCACACCAGCCGCGAAGTTCTGGGAATGTTGCAGGATCTGCACAAGCAGGGCAATACCGTCGTCCTCATCACCCACGACAACTCCATTGCTGTGCAGGCCGAGCGCATCATCCGCCTTGAAGATGGCCGCGTCGTCTACGACGGCGATGCCCACGCACCCGAGGCAGTCGTTCAGCCGAACTTTATGATGGCAGAGCCGAAAGCCGGAGAGGAGGGGACGCAGGCATGATAAAGGAGACCTTCAAACAGGCCGTCCAGAACGTCTTGAGCAACAAAGTCCGCACCTTCCTCACCATGCTGGGCATCATCATCGGCGTCATGGCCGTCATCGTCATCGTTGGTCTCGGCAACGGCATGACCAACATGATGCAGGACTTCTACTCCGACATGGGCAGCGATATTCTGAGCGTCAACGTCATGACCGCCAGCACCCGCTCAGTGGAAGTGGACGATGTGTACAGGATCATCAATGAAAAGCCCGAGTATTATAAGGGCCTTTCGCCGATTGCCAGTGTCGGCGACACGCTGCGGGTGGCGGGCGAGAAGTACCGCCGCACCTACATCAGCGGCGTCAACGAAGATTACATGACCATCAACAACTACAAGGTGGCCAAGGGCCGCGGCATCCAGTACACCGATTTGATAGACAACAAGAATATCTGTGTCATCGGCGACTATGTGGACCGCAAGATCTTCGGCGGCAACGGTCTCGGCAGCACCCTCAAGGTAGGCGCCAGCGAGTACCGCATCGTGGGCGTGCTGGAGGGCCGCTCCAAACCTGCCTCTCAGTACGAGGGCGGCAACGACGACATTGTTCTCGTTCCCTATACCACCCTGATGAGCGTCAACAACACCAGCAGTGTCAGCCAGTACTATGTGGTCCTGCAGGACGCGGACCACTCGGATGAGGCACAGGAGTTTTTGCAGTCGCGGCTCAAGAAGCTGGTCAGCAAGGACGACTATGTCTACGTCATGAGCCTGAGTGCAGCCATGAAGCAGATGTCCTCCATGATCAACGTCATGGTGGGCGTCCTGACGGCCATTGCAGGCATCTCGCTGCTGGTCGGCGGCATCGGCATCATGAACATCATGCTGGTGTCCGTCACCGAACGCACCCGTGAGATCGGTATCCGCAAGGCACTGGGCGCACAGGAGAGCACCATCCTGACCCAGTTCGTCGTGGAGGCCGGCGTCACGTCGGCGCTGGGCGGCTGCCTCGGCATCGTGCTGGGCTACGTCGTGTCGGCCATTATCAACCAGATCCTTCCGTATATCCTGACGGATATTACCCTGAACGTCACTCCCTCGGCGGACGCAGCAGCCATCGCCGTGGGCATCTCCTGCGGCATCGGTGTCCTGTTCGGCTTCCTGCCGGCCCGCCGTGCCGCCAGCCTGAACCCCATCGAAGCACTCAGATATGATTAAGGAGTTTACCATGAAAAAACGATTCCTCGCATTCCTGCTGGCTGTCTGCGTGGCTGTTTCCATGCTGGTGTTGCCCGCTTCTGCGGTCGGCTCCAACGCGGCAGTCCAGACGGCGACGGCACTGGGCGGTCTGACCGCCGAGCAGGCCGGTTCTCTGGGTGCGCCCCTCACTCGTGGGCAGGCGGCCCGCCTCCTCACCGCATTCTCTGCTTACCGCGATACCACCACGGCACAGGGCCGCACCGGCCGCCTCTACAGCGATGTAGACAGCGACTCTCCCTATGCGGTCTACATCCGCACTGCCGTCCAGAACGGCTGGATGACCGGCTACTCCGACGGCAGCTTCCGTCCGGACAACACCGTCACGCTGGAAGAAGCCTGCACCATGGCGCTGCGCCTGCTGGGCTATGATGTGGCAAAGCTGGGCGGTACCTTCCCCACAGCTCAGCTCAGCAAGGCCAGCGCACTGGGCCTGCGCAATGAGATCAATGCCCGTCAGGGCGAGACTCTGACCCTCGAGCAGGGTACCATGCTCTTCTACAACGCCCTCACTGCCGTGAACGGCAGCGGTCAGGTCTACGCTTCCACCCTGGGCTTTGCCGTGAGCAACGGCCAGGTGGACATCTCTTCGGTCCTGCTGGACAACGTCAAGGGCCCCTTCGTGGCAGATGCTTCCACCGTCCTGCCCTTCGCCCCGGCGGCCATCTACCGCAACGACGAAGTCACCACCTCTGCGGCCCTCTCTCCCTATGATGTCTACTATTATAACGAGAGCGCCCGCACCGTCTGGCTCTACAACAAGCGCGCCGCAGGCCGCGTGACGGCTGTCTCGCCCTCGGCCAGCGCTCCGACCTCTGTGACCGTGGCCGGCGTCACCTACGCCATCGCTTCGCCCTCTGTGGCCTATCAGCTGTCCTCCCTGTCCGGCGGCGGCGTGGGCCAGGTGGTCACTCTGCTGCTGGGCATGAACGATGCAGCTGTCTCCGTCCTCACCGGCGACGCGGCAGACGCTGTGTTCTACGGCGTGGTCCAGTCCTCATCCCGCACCCTCGTGGAGACGAACAGCGCTGAGGTGCAGCAGGCTGTCTCGGTCATGTGTACCGACGGCACCGCCCGCACCGTCAATGTGGACAATAAGCTCAATTTCCCGGCCGGCAAGCTGGTGGAGATCAGCGTGGACGGTGACGGCGAAAGCGTCCAGTCCATCTCGCCCCGCTCGACCAGCGGCACCGTCAGCGCCGACGGCACCGCGTTGGGCGACACCCCGTTTGCAGACAACGTGCAGATCATTGATACGACGTCGGAGGGTGTGGCTGGGGCAGTTCGCCCCAGCCGCCTATCGGGGGTAACTCTGAGCGAAAGCGACGTCCGCTACTACACCACCAATTCCGCAGGCCAGATCGACCGGGTCATCCTCGACGATGTGACCGGTGACCTGTGGGAGTACGCTGCGCTGGATTCTGTCCGCCGCCTGACGGACGAAGCCGCCAAGAAGATCGACAAAAAGATCAGCGACAAGGCACAGGACGCCGCAAGAGAGGCGGCGGGCCTCCCCGCTGGGACCACCACGACCACCACCAAGGTGGACAAGACCGATGAGGAAACCTTCCAGGATGTGAAGAACATCCTTGTTCCCAGCACCAGCGATGTGCTCTACGGCCTCATCGACGGCAGTGTCGTCAGCTCTACCTGGAACACCCTTACCGGCAAGACGGACCAGCTGTTCAGCTATGTGCTCCGCCGCACCGGCGACAGCGTGGGCGGTACGCTGGGCGACTTCCTCAACTATCTGGGCGAGGGTGCGACCTACGTCTGCTACTCCGGCGGCAAGCAGGTGGCCTACAGCACCGCCACCAAGTACCCCGTTATCGCAGGCGGCATCGCCATCGGCCGTTCTGCTGACGGCAAGGCCATCAACCGGATGCTCCAGCTCTCGCCGGTAGTCATCGATAAGCTGGGCGCAGCTTCGGTCATGAGCGGCGACAAGCGCTATGAGACCGCCGACGATATGCAGGTGTATCTGTGGTCGAACGGCCAGTATTTCGCCACCTCGCTGCCCAAGATCAACACCGAGGATTATAAGCTCATCGGCTGGTACGACAACTTCGGCTGCTCCGGCGGCAGGAAGATCCGTATCCTTGTGGCCGTCAAGACGAACTGAGCCTGAAATTTTCCAATCACAGAACAGCAGCCTCGCGGCAGATGAAGCGGGGCTGCTGTTTTGTTCTCCTATTTGCCACACGCCCTATTTCGTGTTACAATAAAAACTAGAAAAATTGCGGAAAAAGGAGGTGCGGCAATGATACGCATTGCTCTGGTCGAGGACGAGGCAGAGGTGCGGGCGCAGCTTCAGGGCTATGTGCAGCGGTACACCCGGCAGTACGGCACCGAGTTCGCGGTGACGGAGTTCGCTGACGGCATGGAGCTGCTGGATGATTACCGCCCGGTGTACGACATCCTGTTTCTGGACGTGGAGATGAAGCATCTGGACGGCATGGAGACGGCCCGGCGAGTGCGGGAGCTGGACAAGGATGTTATCATTGTTTTCATCACGAATATGGCGCAGTACGCCATCGGCGGGTACGCCGTGGGCGCACTGGACTATGTGCTCAAGCCGGTGCCTTATTTTGCGTTTTCGCAGCAGCTGCGCAAGGCCGAAGAACAGCTGCGCCGCCGCGCACGGCATTATCTGGCCCTGCCGGTGGAGGGCGGGATGCGGCGGCTGGATTCGTCCCTCATCTATTATCTGGAAAGCGAGGGACACCGCGTCCATTTTTATACCGAAGAGGGCGATTTCGTGGCGGCAGGCACCCTGAAAGCCTTTGAGGAAAAGCTGGCCGAGCGGCCCTTTGCCCGCTGCAACAGCGGCTACCTTATCAATCTGGCACAGGTGAAGAGCGTGCAGCAGGGGATGGTGCAGGTGGGACCCTACGAATTGCAGGTCAGCCGCCCCCGGCGGAAAGCCTTCCTCGCAGCGCTGGCCGACCACATCGGGGGTGAGGGTGCATGACGGCACTGCCCAGCATCCCGCGCCTGTATACGGCGCTGGCCGAGTGTCTGGCCGTGGGCATCTACGCCCTGCCGCTGAGCATCCGCTTCGGCAAAACGGCCACCATCGCTGCCAGTGCGGCATGGGCGCTGGCCCTGAGTGCTTTTTTGCAGGCCACGGGCAGCGTTCCGCTGGCGTGGTGGATCCCCTGCATGGCGGCAGCTGTGGGGATACAGTATTTATACCTCTGGGTCACCCGCACCATCTCCCTGCTGGAAGCGGGCTATGTCTGCGCCCGGGCCTTCGTTCTGGCAGAGCTGGCGGCCAGTGCCGAGTGGCAGCTGCACTGCTTCCTCTGGCCTCAGCGCAGCGGGGCCGACGGCCTGTCACTGCTGCTTCTGGTGGTGGTCTACGGCGGCGTTTTCGGCTGCATCTGGGTGCTGGAGCATAAGCACAAAAGTCCCAAGGGCCATATCGTCATCAGCGGAAAAGCGGCCCTCGTGGCCGTCGTCATGGCGGCGATGGTCTTCGCGGTGAGCAACCTGCTGTTCTTGGGCGACCGCGAGGTGGACATGAGCGTCTACTACATCCGCACGCTGGTGGACATCTGCGGCGTGCTCATCCTGACCGTCCAGCACGAACAGCTGCGGGAGGCGGCGCTCCACAGTGAGCTTGCCGCCATGGACGAGGTGCTCCACCGCCAGTACGAGCAGTACAAGCGGAGCAAGGAGGGCATCCGGCTCATCAACAGCCGCTATCATGAGCTGAAAATTCAAATCGCGGACATCCGCGCCGAGCGTGACCGGGCCAAGCAGGACGCGGCTCTGGCCCGGATGGAGAGCGGCCTCCGGCAGTATGAGGCCGAGAACAAGACTGGCAACCCGGTATTGGATACACTATTGACCGCCAAAAGCATGGACTGCCAGCAGCGCGGCATCAACATGACCAGCGTGGCCGACGGCAGCCAGCTGGGCTTTTTGAGCACGCGGGAGCTGTGTACCCTCGTGGGCGCGCCGCTGGACAACGCCATCGAGAGCGTGCTGGCCGAGCCTGACCCCGAAAAGCGTCTGCTGCGGGTGGCCATCTATAACCAGAGCGGCTGCGTGATGCTCCGCTTCGAGAACTACTGCGCCCAGCCCGTGGAGATGGGCGCGGACGGTCTGCCCGTCCACAACGCCCACGGCGGCTACGACCTGCAGGGCGTGCAGGCGGCCGCCCAGCGCCACGACGGAACCATGACCCTTCATTGGGCCGACGGCTGGTTCACCCTGCGGATCTTGCTGCCTGTCCCGGAAAAGTAAAATATAATAGGAATGACCTCTCAGTCTCGCTGCCGCTCGACAGCTTCCCTAGCGAGGGGAGCCTCTGGCGAAGAGAAAAAGCTTTGCGTTATGCCAAGGCCTCTCCTCGATAGGAGAGGTGGCATCGCGTAGCGATGACGGAGAGGTTTTGTTATTCTGCACAATAAAACCGTTCTCGAAATTGTGGATTAGCACAATAAAATTTGAAACCAAATTGAAACTTCTGCAAAATATGCCTCCAAAATGACAGATTGTGAAGATGTTTGTGAATTTTCTTTGAATCCATTTATAATAGTGGCAATGCTCCGGGAGCTGTACCCGGAAAATATGGATTCAGAATGAGGAGGAAGAAAATTATGTTGTCCATCAATATGGATGATGTAATGCAGGTAGTTTCGAACATTCAGAACTATCTGATTGCATTCGGCGTCGTCCTCGTACTCGCGCTCCTCGTGATGTTCGCGGTGCGGAAGATGCCCAAAGCGAAAAAGAAGATGATTCGTGCGCAGTCCGGCCTCGCCATTCTGCTGGCGCTGGCGATTGTTATCAACCTCATCTGCACCGGCCCCATGTCCACCATGCTGGACCTGGTCTCCGGCGAAGGTTCCATCAGTGAGGAGACTTCCGCAGAGGCCACCGAGCTGGTCAATGAGATCACTCAGGAAGGCATCGTTCTGGCTCAGAACGATGACAACATCCTGCCTGTGGCTTCTGGCTCCAAGCTGAACGTCTTCGGCTGGGCTTCCACCAGCCCCTGCTATGGCGGCACCGGTTCCGGCGCTCTGAACGACGCTTACCCTGTCACCGACCTGCTCACCGGTCTGCATGATGCAGGCATCGAGACCAACGACGAGCTGAGCAAGTTCTACACCGATTACTGCTCCACCCGCCCCACCGTTGGTATGTCCAAGCAGGACTGGACCCTGCCCGAGCCGAATGTCAGCCTGTACACCGACGAGATGATGGCAAATGCCAAGGAATACTCTGACACTGCCATGGTGGTCATCACCCGCGTCGGCGGTGAGGGCGCAGACCTTCCCACCGACATGTCTGCTGTCGTGGACGGCAGCTGGGTCCGCCGTGTGGCTGAGTATCGCGGCAGTGAAAAGGGTGCCGGCTACTACAACGGCACTTACGATGACAGCCTGAACGAGGGCAATGACTGGGATAAGGGCGACCACTTCCTGCAGCTGTCCAACCGCGAGGAAGAGCTCATCGACCTCGTCACTTCCAACTTCGACAATGTCATCGTCGTTTACAACGGCGCAAACGCTTTCGAGATGGACTGGGTCAAGGATTACCCCCAGATCAAGGGCGTCCTGCTCTGCCCCGGCACCGGCCAGTCCGGCTTTGAGGGCTTTGGCCGCGTGGTCGCCGGTGCGGTCAATCCCTCCGGCCGTACCGCTGACACCTATGTTGCTGACCTGACCGCTTCTCCGTGGTGGAACAACTTCGGCGACTTCAAGTACACCAATACTTCCGAGTTCAATTCCAACGCAAGTATGTTCGACCCGGAGGGCACCAGCCCCTCCTTCGTCAACTACGTTGAGGGCATCTACGTCGGCTACAAGTTCTATGAGACTGCCGCCGATGAGGGCCTCATCGACTACGACAAGGAAGTTGTCTATCCCTTCGGCTACGGCCTGAGCTACACCACCTTCACCCAGAAGATGAGCGACATCACCAACGACGGCAGCAGCCTGAAGTTCTCTGTTACCGTCACCAATACCGGCTCTGCTGCCGGCAAGGATGTCGTGGAGATCTATAATGATCCTCCGTATACCAACGGCGGCATTGAGAAGGCTTCCGCAAACCTGCTGGACTTCGCCAAGACCAGCGAGCTTGCCCCCGGCGAGAGCGAGACCATCGACTTCACCATCCCGGTCGAGGATCTGGCTTCCTACGATTACAAGAACAACGGCTGCTATGTGCTGGAGGCTGGCGATTACATCATCAGCACCAACTCTGACTCCCACAATGTTCTGGATTCCAAGACCTACACTGTCGCCTCCGACATCGTTTACAACGAGTCCAACAAGCGCGAGAGTGACGAGGTCGTGGCGACCAACCAGTTCGATTTCGCCGAAGGCGAGATCACCTATCTGTCCCGTGCGGACGGTTTTGCAAACTATGCTGAGGCCACTGCCGCTCCTGCTGATTACAACATGAGCGATGAGGTCAAGGCTGTCTTCGACAACGCACACACCTACACTGAGGTCAACTACGAGAAGGACGATGACCCCAACGCAGAGGACATCACCACCGGCGCAAAGAACGGCCTCAAGCTGGCTGACCTGCGCGGCGTGGATTACAACGATTCCAAGTGGGATGACCTGCTGGATGAGATGAGCATCGACGACCTGCAGCAGACCATCGGCTTCGGCGGCTATCAGACTGCAGCTGTGGACAGCATCGGCAAGGTGCGCACCAACGACTGTGACGGCCCTGCATCCATCAACAACAACTTCACCGGCGTCGGTTCTGTCGGTTTCCCGGCTGCTACCCTCATCGGTATGACCTGGAGCAAGGATCTGGCCCACGACTTCGGCGACAGCATCGGCAAGATGGCCAATGAGATGAACACTTCCGGCTGGTATGGCCCGGCTATGAACATCCACCGCACCGCATTCTCCGGCCGTAACTTTGAGTACTACTCTGAGGACGGTGTCCTGTCCGGTGCTATGGCCGCAAACGCCATCGCAGGCGCACAGGAGCACGGCGTCTACGCTTACATGAAGCACTTTGCCCTGAACGATCAGGAAGGCAACCGTAACTGCATGGTGGCTACCTGGTCCAACGAGCAGGCTATCCGCGAGATCTACCTCAAGCCCTTCGAGATGTCTGTCAAGGATGCGGACTGCCACGCTGTCATGTCTTCCTTCAACTACATCGGCAATCGCTGGGCTGGCGGCTGCTCTGAGCTGCTGCAGAATGTCCTGCGCGGCGAGTGGGGCTTCCTCGGCTTCGTCGAGACCGACTACTTCGGTGTCTACGGCTACATGACCGCCGATCAGGCTGTCCGCAACGGCGGCGACCTGATGCTCTGCACCACCGGCAACGATTACAACAATGTGACCGTTCTGACCAACAGCAGCAAGCAGGCAATGCGCACCTCTGCCAAGAACATCCTCTACACCGTGGTCAACAGCCGCGCTTATGAGGCTGAGAACCTGAACCCCGGCATGGCAAAGTGGAAGGTCATCCTGATCGGCGCTGACGTCGTGGCCGCGCTGCTCATCGTTGGCCTGGAGTACACCGCCATCAAGAACTACAAGAAGCGCAAGGAAGAGGAAGAAGAAGTCTAAACCGGACCCTCTCTCCATGCAGCACCTGAACTGAACCAACGGCAAAGGCCCGCTGCACCAGACAGCGGGCCTTTGCCCTGCTCAGGATAAAATGAGGAAAATGCGATGAAGCATACCGACATCATCCAGAAACTGAACTTAGAGCAAAAATGCGCCCTGCTCTCGGGCGAGACTGTCTTTACCACCCGCGCTCTGCCGGGCAAGGGCATCCCGGCCATCACCCTTTCGGACGGCCCCAACGGTGTCCGCAAGCAGGCCGGCGCCGCCGACCATCTGGGCCTCAACCCCAGCGTTCCGGCAACCTGCTTCCCGACCTCTTCCGCCACTGCGTGCAGCTGGGATGAGAAGCTGGGCGAAGCCGTGGGCGAGGCACTGGGCGAGGAAGCCGCCGCACAGGAAGTGGCTGTCCTGCTCGGCCCTGGCCTGAACATCCAGCGCAGCCCCCTTTGCGGCCGCGACTTCGAGTATTTCTCGGAAGACCCCATCCTCGCGGGCAGGATGGCCGCTGCCTATGTGCGGGGCATCCAGAAAAACGGCATCTCTGCCTGCCCCAAGCACTTTGCGGTCAACAGTCAGGAGCTGCGCCGCATGGCCAGCGACTCGGTGCTCGATGAGCGCACCCTGCGGGAGCTGTATCTGACCGGTTTCGAGATCGTGGTGAAAGAGGCAAAGCCCAAGACCATCATGACCTCCTACAACCTCATCAACGGCACCTATGCCAACGAGAATGCCCACCTGCTGCAGGACATTCTACGGAAGGACTGGGGCTTCGACGGGGCCGTCGTCACCGACTGGGGCGGCTCCAATGACCACGCCCTCGGCGTGAAGAACGGCTCCACCCTCGAAATGCCCTGTCCCGGCGGCGACTCCATCCGGGAGCTGATGAAGGCCGTACAGGACGGCAAAATTTCCGAGGCCGACGTGGACGCCCGCCTCGACGAGATGCTGGAACTGGTGCTCTCCACCCACGCTGCGGTGGAAAAAGCGCCCCGCACCTTCGACGCTGCCGCGCACCATAAGCTTGCCCGCCGCGCGGCCGCAGAGAGCATCGTCCTGCTCAAGAACGAGGGCGGCATCCTGCCGCTCAAGCCCAATGAGAAGCTGGCCGTCATCGGCGACTTTGCCGAGACGCCCCGCTATCAGGGCGCAGGCTCCAGCGCCGTCAACGCTCTGCAGGTGGACACCCTGCTGGACAGCATCAAGGCCGACGACAGCGGCATCACCCTCGTGGGCTATGCCTCCGGTTTCGAGCGTCAGGGTGCAGCTGACGCCGAGAAGCTGGAAGAGGCTGTGGCCCTCGCAAAGAAGGCTGACACCGTTCTGCTCTGCCTCGGCCTCGATGAGCTGCGGGAGAGCGAAGGCCTTGACCGCTCTGACATGAAGCTGGCCGAGAACCAGCAGCAGCTTCTGGCCGCTGTGGCTGCCGTCAACCCGAACGTCGTCGTTCTGCTGAGCGCCGGTGCGCCGATAGAGACGCCGTGGGTCGGCCAGTGCAGGGCACTGGTCTACGGCGCACTGGGCGGACAGGCAGGCGCAGGCGCGGCCGCAGACATCCTCACCGGCAAGCTCTGCCCCTGCGGCAAGCTGTCCCAGACCTGGGCGCAGGCTCACGACGATACCCCCGCCAAGGCGAACTTCGGCGGCGAGGGCCGGAACGTGGAGTACCGCGAGGGCCTGTATGTGGGCTACCGGTACTATCAGACCGCCGGTGTGCCGGTGGCGTTCCCCTTCGGCTACGGCCTGAGCTACACCACCTTCGAGTACAGTGATTTGAAGGCAGACGAGAAGGGTGTGACCCTCACCATCACCAACACCGGAAGCTGTGCCGGCGCCGAGATCGTCCAGCTCTACGTCGCAAAGCAGGACGCAAAAGTCTTCCGCCCGGCGCAGGAGCTGAAGGGCTTTGCAAAGGTCTTCCTCGCCCCCGGCGAGAGCAGGACGGTGAGCATCGCTCTGGACGACAAGGCGTTCCGCTACTGGAACGTCAAGACTGACCGCTGGGAAATCGAAGGTGGAAGCTATCAGCTCCGCGTGGGTGCATCCAGCGCAGACATCCGCCTGACGGCGGAAGTCTCCGTCAAGGGGACCAACGCTCCCGACCCCTACGAGGGTCTCGACCTGCTCCACTACGTCTCCGGTCAGATCACCTATGTGACCGACGCCGAGTTCGAGGCTCTGCTGGGCCACCCTGTGCCGGAGGATGTCGTCCGCATCGACCGGAACATGACGCTGGGCGAGATGGACCATGGCCGCAGTCCGCTGGGCTGGGTGGCACAGAAGGTGCTGCGCTACCGTCTGGACAGCAGCTTTGCAAAAGGCACCCCCGACCTGAACACCGTGTTCCAGTATAATATGCCGCTGCGCGCGCTGGCCAAGATGACCAACGGCATGGTGAGCATGGGCATGGTGGACGGCCTCGTCTGGGAGCTGAAAGGCTTCTGGCTCGTGGGCATCCTCCGGGTCATCTATGAGTTCGTCAAGAATCTCATCCTGAACAGCCAGATGGAAAACCGGCTCAAAAACAGCTGAAAGGAATAAGGTCATGAATTTCTGGAATAACTTTGCCGCAAAGCATCCGGCTGCGGCCAAATGGGTGCGGGAGGGTGGACTGTTTGTCATCGTGTCCAACCTCATCACCGTGTTCAAATACCTGCTTTTGCAGTTCCTGCCCAAGGCGTTTGCAAGCCTGCCGGTGGTGGACTTCGGCTGGCCGGGCATCGACATCACCCTGTTTGGCGAGACCTTCAAGTGGAATATCCTCGGCTACGACGCCGCCCACGGCGGCCTGCCCTACTTCTGCGCCTACATGGTGGCCATGGTCATCGGCGAGTGCATCAATTTCCCCATCCAGCGAAACTTTGTCTTCCGCAGCAAGGGCAACCTCGCAAAGCAGATCGGCTGGTATCTGCTGGCTTTCTGCCTCATCACCTGCATCGTCAACTCCATCAACTGCATCTGGGTGGCTGTGGCCGGTCTGCTGGTGCCTGATTTCATCTACAACATCGGCACCACGGTGCTCAACGGCGGCATCTCGATGGTCATCTTCTTCTTCGTGAACAAGATCATCTTCCCCGAAGGCGAAGCCGCAAAATAATCTGTCATCTTCTTTATTTTCATCATTTTCTTCATCCGAGCCAACAGGCCGTCCTCCTCCGGAGGACGGCCTGTTGGCATATTGAGCGGTTTTGGACGCTGCAAAGAACGAAATTTCGGTCATAGGGTAAGAATCTGCCCAGGGGTCTTGCACTTTGATGCTTTACTGTGGTAAAATCATGCCATGCTTTTATCATAGAGGAAAAAGCACCAAAGGGGGAACGTGTATGAGTGAGATCTGTATCATCGTCACCATCGTCGTCTATCTTGCGGCCATGCTGCTGGTGGGTTTCGCCTATAGCAAGACCAACAACGACAGCGCCGATTTCTACCTCGGCGGCCGGAAGATGGGGCCGCTGGTCACGGCTATGAGCGCCGAGGCCAGCGATATGTCCAGCTGGCTGCTGATGGGTATGCCGGGTCTGGCCTATCTGACAGGCATTGCCTCGCCGGGCTGGACGGCCATCGGCCTTGCGCTGGGTACTTGGCTCAACTGGCTCATCGTGGCCCGGCGGCTCCGCCGCTATTCGGCCAACCTCGACGCCATCACGGTACCGCAGTTCTTGTCGCTTCGCTTCCATGACCAGCGCAACCTGCTGAACGCTCTGGGCGCGGTCATCATCATCGTCTTTTTCGTGCCGTATACGGCCTCGGGCTTTGCGGCCTGCGGCAAGCTGTTCCACAGCCTCTTCGGCGTAGATTACATGGCGGCAATGCTGGTGTCGGCCCTCGTCATCGTGGGCTATACCATCCTCGGCGGCTTCCGCGCCGTCACCACCACCGACCTCATCCAGTCGGTGGTCATGTCGCTGGCCCTCATCGCGGTGCTGGGCTACGGTATCGTCGTGGCCGGCGGCTGGGGCGCTGTTGTCGAGAACGCCCAGAGCCTTTCCGGCTACCTGACCATGACGGCCAGCCACGACGCTGTGACGGGCGGGGCCACGTCCTACAGCCTGCTGGACATCGTCTCCACCATGGCGTGGGGTCTCGGCTACTTCGGTATGCCCCACATCCTGCTCCGTTTCATGGCCATCGAGGACGAGAAGAAGCTGGTGCTCAGCCGCCGCATTGCCACCGTCTGGGTGGTCATCGCCATGACGGCGTCCATCGTCATCGGCATGGTGGGTCTCGGCATGACCAGGGTCGGTGCGCTGGAATTCCTCAGCGGCTCGTCCAGTGAGACCCTTATCGTCCACATCGCCAGCCTCATCAGCCAGCACGGTGTGCTGGCGGCAGTCCTCGCCGGACTCATCCTTGCAGGCATCCTGGCGGCTACGATGTCCACAGCAGACAGCCAGATGCTGGCCGCGGCGTCCAGCGTGTCCCAGAACATTTTGCAGGAGTTCGGCCACCTCAAACTGAGCGAGAAGCAGAGCCTCTTCGCAGCCCGCCTGACCATCATCTGCGTCAGCGTGGTGGGCGTGGTGCTGGCCCGCGACCCGGATTCCAGCGTCTTCGGCATCGTCAGCTTTGCGTGGGCCGGTTTCGGCGGCTCCTTCGGCGCTGTCGTCCTCTGCGCCCTGTTCTGGAAGCGCTGCAACTGGCAGGGTGCGCTGGCCGGTATGCTCTGCGGCGGCCTGATGGTCTTCGTCTGGAAGTACCTCGTCAGCCCGCTGGGCGGAGTCTTCGGCATCTATGAGCTTCTGCCCGCCTTCCTCGTCTCGCTGGCCGTCTGCGTGGTGGTCAGCCTCGTGACCCCGGCTCCCACGGAGGATATTCTGGCCGAGTTCGACGCGGCAAAATAACCGGTAAAAACAAGAGGAGGGCCTGTGCTGAAACCCGGCACAGGCTCTCCTTTTATGCTTGCGTGACGCTTCCGTGCTCCACCCGGTATACCTTGTCAAACTGTTTCATGAACGCCCCCGAGACGTCGTGGGTGATGGCCACCACCATGCAGGGGAGAGCGAGCAGATTTTCCATGACCTGTCCGCTGGTGTCGGGGTCGAGGCTGGCGGTGATCTCGTCGGCGATGATGAGGTCGTACCGGCGAAGTGCCAGCCGTGCGATGCCGATGCGCTGGCGCTGCCCGCCCGAGAGATTCTTGCCGTTCTCGCTGATGAGGGTGTCGAGGCCGTCGGGCAGGGTGCTTACCCAGTCGGAAAGGCCCGCCGTCTCCACGGCGTGGGTCAGCTGCTCTTCGGGGAAATCCTCACCCAGGCAGATGTTGCTGCGGAGGGTGTCGTTGAAGAGATAGGTGGTCTGGGCAATGTAGCCCACCCGCTGGTAGAGGCTCTGACGGTCGATGCCGCGCAACTGCTGGCCGTTGAAGAGGATGCTGCCGGTATAGTCTGGGTAGTACTGGAACAGCAGCTTTGCCAGTGTAGACTTGCCGCAGCCGCTCTCGCCTACGAGGACGGCCTTTTCCTGCCCGGAAACGGTCAGCCGGACACTGCTCAGCACCGGCGCGGCAGCACCCGGATAAGTAAAGCCGGTGTCTTGGCACTCGATGTGCTCAAGCCTGCCGATGGGCTGACCTTTGGGCGTTTCTTCCGGGCCGGATATGGCGTCTTCTAACCGCTGGCGGATGCCTTTGGAGGACCTGACCTTGGCCCAGCACTGAGCGATCTGGCTGCAGGGCGTGATGACGAAATTCGCCATGCTGGCGGCGGTGGAGACGGTGCCGATCGTCAGACGGCCATCAAAGGCGAGGAACAGGCCCACCAGCATGACGATGGGGAAGATGAGGTTGCTGATGAGAGAGGTGTTGACCACCATTGCATTGAGGCTCTGCTGATAGCCCAGCTCGCTGGTGCGGGCCTGCCGAGCCGCGTCCCGGTGGCGGGCGGCGTAGGCGTCCTCCCGCAGAAAGCCCCGGATGACCTCAAACCCGCCCAGAAGCTCCTTGAGCTGTTGGGTGTAGCCCGCCATCTGGAGCGAGAAGGCGTCGCGGGCGGCTTTGAGCCGCTCGTTCATCTTGCGGGGCAGCACCAGCGGCGGCACGGTCACGAGCAAAATCGCCGCCAGCATCACCGGGCTGATGTAGAGGTACATTCCCAGAGCGCAGAGCATGATGCCGCCCCAGAACACGATATTGAAGATGGACATATAATAGTCGTCGTAGAGGGTGCGCAGGTCGGTAGTCAGCAGGGAGAGATAGGCTGCGTCGCCCTCCCGCTGATATTGGGACACCGGGCGGCGCAGCACCCGCTCCATGACCTGTCCCCGTACCTGCTCCACGGCACCGCAGGCGAGTTTTGTAAAGGAGCGGCGGCTCAGCCGTTCGAAAAACCAGCTGGTGAAGGTGATGAGGAACACCAGCCCCATATAGCCCAGCGCCTCCTGCTTGCTCTTGGAGTCGATGAGCCACTTGAGCTGGAAGCTTTTCAGCGGTGCGAAAAAGGACACCACCGCCGTAAAGAGCACAAAGACGATGAGCTTCGCCCAGTGGTGCTTGAAGTAGTCGTTGACCGTCTGATTATTCATAAGCAATACCCCTTATATGTCCCGAAAGGCTTCCTGCCGCGGTGCAGAATTTGGACTAAGTATAACATGGTTCCGCAAAAAAAAAATAGGTTTCGCCATTTTTTCGGGACATAAAAATCCCCCTGCCCGGTGTGGACAGGGGGATAAAAGCTCTTTATGTAAGAGGTGCTGTCAGCTTACAGCTGGGGGCCGGCGGAGACCAGAGCCTTGCCGTGTTCGTTGCCCTCGTACTTTGCGAAGTTCTTGATGAAGCGGCCAGCCAGATCCTTGGCCTTCTCTTCCCACTGAGCGGCATCTGCGTAGGTGTCGCGGGGGTCGAGGATAGCGGGGTCAACACCGGGCAGAGCAGTGGGAACCTCGAAATCGAAGTAGGGGATCTTCTTGGTGGGAGCCTCGTTGATGGCACCGCTCAGGATAGCGTCGATGATGCCGCGGGTATCCTTGATGGAGATGCGCTTGCCGGTGCCGTTCCAGCCGGTGTTGACCAGATAAGCCTTGGCGCCGCTCTTCTGCATCTTCTTGACCAGCTCCTCAGCGTACTTGGTGGGGTGCAGCTCCAGGAAGGCCTGGCCGAAGCAGGCGGAGAAGGTGGGGGTGGGCTCGGTGATGCCGCGCTCGGTGCCGGCCAGCTTTGCGGTGAAGCCGGACAGGAAGTAGTACTGGGTCTGCTCCGGAGTCAGGATGGAGACCGGGGGCAGGACGCCGAATGCATCAGCAGACAGGAAGATGACATTCTTGGCTGCGGGTGCAGAAGAGATGGGGCGGACGATGTTCTGGATGTGGTCGATGGGGTAGGAGACGCGGGTGTTCTCGGTCACGCTCTTGTCGGCGAAATCGATGTGGCCCTCAGCGTCCAGAGTGACGTTCTCCAGCAGAGCGTTGCGCTTGATGGCGTTGTAGATGTCGGGCTCAGAGTCCTTGTCCAGGTTGATGACCTTTGCGTAGCAGCCGCCCTCGAAGTTGAAGACGCCGTTGTCGTCCCAGCCGTGCTCGTCATCGCCGATGAGCAGACGCTTCGGGTCGGTGGACAGGGTGGTCTTGCCGGTGCCGGACAGACCGAAGAAGATGGCGGTGTTCTTGCCCTCCTTATCGGTGTTGGCAGAGCAGTGCATGGAAGCGATGCCCTTCAGCGGCAGGAAGTAGTTCATCATGGAGAACATACCCTTCTTCATCTCGCCGCCGTACCAGGTGTTGACGATGACCTGCTCCTTGCTGGTGATGTTGAACAGCACAGCAGTCTCAGAGTTCAGGCCCAGCTCCTTGTAGTTCTCGACCTTAGCCTTGGAAGCGTTGTAGACAACGAAATCAGGCTCGAAGTTCTCCCGCTCCTCAGCGGTGGGCTTGATGAACATATTGGTGACGAAATGTGCCTGCCAGGCCACTTCCATGATGAAGCGGACGGCCATGCGGGTGTCCTTGTTGGCGCCGCAGAAAGCATCCACGACGTACAGGCGCTTGTTGGAGAGCTCCTTCTTGGCGATCTCCTTCACAGCTTCCCAGGCTTTCTGAGATGCGGGGTGGTTGTCGTTCTTGTACTCGTCGCTGGTCCACCACACGGTGTCCTTGGAGTTCTCATCCATGACGATGAACTTATCCTTGGGGGAGCGGCCGGTGTAGATGCCGGTCATGACGTTGACAGCGCCCAGCTCGCTGACCTGGCCCTTCTCGTAGCCTTCCAGTTCGGGCTTAGTCTCCTCGTCGAACAGCTGCTCGTAAGAGGGATTGTACACGATCTCGGTCGTGCCGGTGATACCATACTTGCTCAGATCCAACTTTGCCATGATACTTATACCTCTTCTTTCGTTCAGGTCATCGCCCAGACACCAGCGGTAAGCTGTCCTCAGCCAAAAGGACACCGCAAAAGGACGATGAAAAGAAATACAGATGCGTATTCTCCTGTATATCATTATACATAAATTGGGGCCGAAATCAACCGGCGGGGCGGTTTTCTTCGGGTAAAAGCAACAAATCTTATTAAGAATCTGGGGTATTTGAGACAGTTTCGTAAAAATCCTGGCCCGTTTGCCTGCACAAATTAAAGATTTTATGCCAAAAACAAATCTTTGATAAAATTTTGTCGATTTGGGATACAAGGAGCGGAAATCAGGAGAGAAGAGGCTGCAATTTTGGGCCGCGAAAAAACGTATTATAAGTAGAGACACAAAATATTTGTGGATATTTTGCGATTTATCTGGAAAAAACGCACGACTTATGATATACTGAGCCAGTCTGACCCGCGGCCATGAGCCGCCAGCATGGAGAAACAACGACGATGAAGACGCTTTACATATTTCTTACCCGCTCCGGCACCCTGCTCTCGAACCTCGTGTACAGCCTGACCGGTGCGCAGTACACCCACATCTCCCTCGCCTTCGACGAGGACCTGAGCACCCTCTACAGCTCTACCCGCAAGAATGGTTATACCATGTTCCCCGCAGGTCCCAGCCGGGAGTACCTGAACCGGGGCGTGTTCCTCATGCGGGAGAACATCCCCTGCGCCCTCTACGCGTTGGAAGTGACGGACGAAGCCTACACCCGCGCCAAGCGCCGCACTCAACACATGATGCACCACGGGGAGCTCTACCGCTTCAATTCGCTGGGTCTGCTGCTCTGCTGGATGCATATCCGCTGGCAGCGCCGTCGGCATTATTTCTGCTCCCAGTTCGTCAGTGAGGTGCTCCAGAAGAGCGGTGCGCTGGAGCTGCCAAAGCCCAGCACCCTCATGCACCCCAGCGATTACGCCGAGCTGCCCGAGCTGCGCTGCCTCTACCGCGGTACGCTGGCCGGCCTGCCCCAGCGCCAGAGCATGGAGCTGGGCGAGGTGGAGAGCGTCATGGGCCTTTATCTGAATGTTCTTCTGGGGGCCGTGAAGGGCAGAGTACGTCGGCTGTTCTGATTTTTTCGAAATTTTTGCCGAAAAATTGAAAATGCCTGTTGACAAAGCAGGTACGCTGTGCTAAAATAATCGAGTCGGGAACAACACCCGATGCAATGGTAGTATGGCCCGTTGGTCAAGCGGTTAAGACAGAGGCCTCTCACGCCTTTAACATCGGTTCGATTCCGGTACGGGTCACCATTTTAGTAGTAAAACGGCTCTGCGCCGTTTTATATAGATGCCTCTTTAGCTCAGTCGGTTAGAGCACCTGACTGTTAATCAGGGTGTCGCCTGTTCGAGTCAGGCAAGAGGCGCCAGTAAAGCGATGGAAGTTTTCCATCGCTTTTTCTTTTTTATCCGTTCCGGTGCGGCTTTTGTTGACAGGGAAAGCGGCGGGGGATATACTTATAAAAAATGAACCTCTCAGGCCGTCTGCGGCGTCCAGCTCTCCGGATAGGAGAGCCCTTGGCAAAACCGAAAACTTGCCCTTTTCGCCAGAGCCTCCCCTATCAGGGGAGGCGGCACAGCGTCAGCTGTGACGGAGAGGTTGAGGAAAAATGCGCCTGATGAAAAAGGAGAAAAGTATGAAACAGATCATTCTGACGGGCGACCGCCCGACGGGCCGGCTCCATGTCGGCCACTATGTCGGCTCTCTGAAGGAGCGTGTCCGGCTGCAGAACTCGGGCAAGTTCGACGAGATCTATATCATGATCGCTGACGCACAGGCCCTCACCGACAACGCCGACAACCCGGAGAAGGTGCGCCAGAACGTCCTGCAGGTCGCTCTGGACTATCTGGCCGTGGGCATCGACCCCGCCAAGGCACACATCTTCATCCAGTCCATGGTGCCGGAGCTGACCGAGCTGAGCTTCTATTATATGAACCTCGTCACCGTCTCCCGCCTGCAGCGCAACCCCACCGTCAAGGCCGAGATCCAGCAGAAGAACTTCGAGTCCAGCATCCCGGTGGGCTTCTTCACTTACCCCATCAGCCAGGCTGCGGACATCACCGCCTTCAAGGCCACTACCGTCCCCGCAGGCGAGGACCAGCGCCCCATGATCGAGCAGTGCTGCGAGATCGTTCATAAGTTCAACGCCGTCTACGGTGAGACTCTGGTGGAGCCGGAGATCGTTCTGCCCCAGAACAGCGCCTGCCTGCGCCTGCCCGGCACCGACGGCAAGGCCAAGATGAGCAAGAGCCTCGGCAACTGCATCTACCTCTCCGACGAGCCCGAGGACATCAAGAAGAAGATCATGTCCATGTACACCGACCCGAACCACCTGCGCGTGCAGGACCCCGGCAAGGTGGAGGGCAACCCCGTCTTCATCTATCTGGATGCATTCAGCCGCCCGGAGCACTTTGCCGAGTTCCTGCCCGAGTACCAGAACCTCGACGAGCTGAAGGCACACTATCAGCGCGGCGGTCTGGGCGACGTGAAGGTGAAGAAGTTCCTGAACAGCGTCATGCAGGCCGAGCTGGAGCCCATCCGCAACCGTCGCAAGGAGTGGGAGCAGCGCCTGCCCGAGGTCGTGGAAATTCTGAAGGAAGGCAGCGCCGTGGCCGAAAAGACCGCCGCCGCCACCCTCGCCGAAGTGCGTAAGTCCATGAAAATCGATTACTTCACGGATGATAATCTGCTGAAATAACAAAGCGTAAATAAAAATCCCCTCTGCCAGACGGCGGAGGGGATTTTTTGTATCTTACGTTACAGCTTACAGGCTGCGGTTCTTGATCTCGGAAGTGACCTTTGCGATGAACTCATCCACTTCCATCGTGGTGGTCTCGCCCTTGCGGTCACGGACAGAGACGTTGCCGGCCTCGGCTTCCTTGGCGCCCAGGACCAGCATATAAGGCACGCGGTCCACCTGCTGTGCAGCGCGGATCTTGTAGCCGATCTTCTGGTTGTCGTCGTCCAGAGCCACACGGATACCGGCCTCCACCAGCTTCTCGGTGATGGCCTCGGAATACTCAAGGGTCTTCTCGGAGACGGGCAGAACCTTGACCTGAACAGGAGCCAGCCAGGTGGGGAACTTGCCCTTGGTCTCCTCGATGAGGTAGGCCATGAAGCGGTCGAGAGAACCGAGGATCGCACGGTGCAGGACAACGGGAGTCTTCTCGGTGCCATCCTTGTCCACATAGGTCAGGTGGAACTTTGCAGGCAGGCAGAAGTCCAGCTGGCAGGTGGACAGGGTGTACTCAGCGCCGACAGCGGGCTTGACGTTGACGTCCAGCTTCGGGCCGTAGAAAGCAGCCTCGCCGATCTCCTCGGTGAAGTGGATGCCCAGCTCAGTCAGGACCTCGCGCAGAGCGTTCTCGGCGTGGTTCCACATCGCGTCGTCGTCGTGATACTTCTTCTTGTCGGCGGGGTCACGCAGGGACAGAACGCAGCGGTAGTCGGTGATGTTGAAGTCCTTGTAGGTCTCGAAGATGAGGTTGCAGACATCAGCGACTTCGCTCTTGATCTGCTCCGGAGTGCAGAACAGGTGAGCGTCGTTCTGGCAGAAGTGACGGCCGCGCTCGATGCCCTTCAGGGTGCCGGAGGACTCATAGCGGAAGTCGTGTGCGATCTCGCCGATACGCATGGGCAGGTCGCGGTAAGAGTGGGGACGGTTTGCGTAGATCATCATGTGATGGGGGCAGTTCATCGGGCGCAGGACGTAGCTCTCGCCCTCCATCTCCATAGCGGGGAACATATTCTCGCGGTAGTGGTCCCAGTGGCCGGAAGTCTTGTACAGATTCACGGTGCCGATGCAGGGAGTCATAACGTGCAGGTAGCCGCGGGCGCGCTCCTTCTCCTTGATATAGTTCTCCAGCTCCTGCCAGACAGTGTAGCCTGCGGGCAGGAACATGGGCAGACCGCGGCCAACCAGGTCGTCGGTCATGAACAGGCCCATCTCCTTGCCGATCTTGCGGTGGTCGCGCTCACGGGCCTCCTGCTGCTCCTTCTCCCAAGCGTCCAGCTCCTCCTGATTGTGGAAAGCCACGCCGTTGATACGGGTCAGCATCTTGTTCTCTTTGTCGTTCTTCCAGTATGCGCCGGACTGCTGGGTGATCTTGAAAGCCTTCAGAGCCTTGGTGTAGGTCAGGTGAGGTCCGATGCACATATCGACGTACTCGCCCTGCTGGAAGAAGCTGAACTCGGTCTCGTCGGCCAGGTCAGCCATGTGCTCGACCTTATAGTTCTCGTGGCGCTCTTCCATCAGCTTGACAGCCTCTGCGCGGGGCAGGATGAAGGGTTTGATGGCCAGATTCTCTTTGGTGATCTTGCGCATCTCCTTCTCGATGTTGGCCAGATCCTCGTCGGTCAGCTTGGTGTCGCCGAGGTCAACGTCGTAGTAGAAGCCGTTCTCGGTGGCGGGGCCGAAGGCGAAGTCAGCCTCCGGGTAGAGGCGCTTGATGGCCTGAGCCATGACGTGGGCTGCGGTGTGGCGGATAACGTGCAGTTCCTGGTCCTGCGGACACTCGTCCACATGACCGTCCTTATAGATGATCTTCATGGTGTTACTCCTTCTTGACATGAAAAATGCGTTTGGTATAACAAAAAAGACGCTTCACCCCGCATTTGCTCTACGGGATGAAGCGCCTTTGAAAATCCAACTGCGTTCCACGGTTCCACCCGAATTGCGTGCTGCTGCACGCCACTCGCTGTGCTGTAACGGGCGCACCCGGCAGAGGTTCGCCTCTGCACTCTGCGGTGGTAGAAGTCCGGCACATGGCAGGCTGCTTGCAGCGCGTCCTTCCGGACGGCAGCCCTCTCTGCGGCATGGAGAACGGGACTTCGGTTTGTCCGCATCATCGTTTTGGGACATTTGATTTTGACGCACCGGCGGCAGAAAACCTGCGCACACTGCGCATCACAGGATGAAACTACAGATGATTGTAGCACGAGAAACGGAAAAAATCAAGGGCTGTGCGCTGGAAAATGAAAGAGGATCAGTGGTGCAGCCGCTTCCCCCAGCTCTCCGTATACTCCGACAGCAGCTTCTCCGTCACAAAGAGCTGGCTGCTGTAGAGGCCGTGGGTGCCGGAGAGCATATAACAGACGCCGCAGCCCAGCGCGATCAGCTCCAGCCCCACGCCGCCGAACAGCTCATAGGCCAGCAGGATGGAGGGGATAAGCGTATTGGTCGCGCCGCAGAACACCGAGACGAGGCCCACGGCGGCGGAGAACCCGGCGGGCAGGCCCAGCAGCGGGCCGAATGCACAGCCGAAGGTCGCACCGATGTAGAAGCTGGGGACGACCTCGCCGCCCTTGAAGCCCGCCGAGAGGGTCAGGGCGGTCAGCAGTATCTTGCAGATAAAGTCCCACGGCAGGGCCTGCCCCTGCTCCACGGCGGCAGTGATGACGCCCATGCCCGCGCCGTTGTAGCGGCCCACGCCCATCAGGTAGGAGAGGGCCACCACGGCAGCACCGCCCACGACGGCACGCACCCATGGGTTTGGCAGGCGGCGGGGCATTTCGTGCTCCATGGTGTGGAGAAGCCAGCAGAATGCCCGGGCCACCAGCGCACAGGCAACACCCAGCACAGCCACCAGCAGAGTAGAATCAATGGAAAGCGCCGGTGCGGTCAGCTCAAAATGGGTAGGAGAGATGCCGCAGGCCAGCGAGACGCCGTAGGCGATGAGGGCAGCGGCGAAGCCGGGGACAAAGGCCACCGAGAACGCGAGGCCCACGTCCTCCACCATGATGCCGAAGAGGGTCGCCGACAGCGGCGTGCCGAACAGTGCCGAGAAGAATGCAGCCATGCCGCAGGCTGTGGCCGTGCGGCGGTCGTGGTCGGAGAAGCGGAAGAGCTTTGCGATGTTGTAGCCGATGCTTCCGCCCATCTGCAAAGCCGCGCCCTCGCGCCCGGCCGAGCCGCCGCAGAGGTGGGTGAGCACCGTGCCGAAGAAGATGGCCGGCACCAGCAGCGGGCTGACACTTTCGCCGCTGTGGACGGCGCGGATGACGTTGTTCGTCCCCATCCCTTCGCAGCCCGTCACCTTATAAAGTGCCACGATGGCAAGACCTGCCACCGGCAGCAGCCAGAGCAGCCAGATGTGCTCGGCCCGCCACTCGGTGACGTGCTCCACGGCCAGGTGGAACGCTGTGCCGACGGCACCGCAGACGAGGCCGGTGGGGACGGCCAGCAGCAGCCAGCGGGCCAGGATGGCCGCGACGGCCCGGAAGGAATAAAGCTCCTTTTTCAAAAATTCTTTCATGATAACACTCCTGTGTTTTTTATATCCTGCCCACAAAGATAACACGACGGACGGGTGCTGTCAAGAAACGCCAAAGCCCCGCTCCCTTGTGCGAAGGAGCGGGGCTTTGAGCTGTGTTTGGAATTATCAGAAAAAAGGAAAAAGGAGAAAGGAAAACAATATATCCACGCCGTCTCGGCGGGATAGCGATGAAATCAGGGGGACGCTTACTCCACGTCCTGCAGGGCGGCGAAGTCCTCTTCGCCGGTGCGGATCTTGACCACGCGGGTCACGTTGTAGACGAAGATCTTGCCGTCGCCGATGTGGCCGGTATAAAGTGCCTTCTTGACGGCCTCCACCACGGAATCGACCGAGATCTTGGAGACGATGACCTCGACCTTGATCTTCGGCAGGAGGGTGCTGTCCACAGGCACACCACGGTATTTTTCAGTGGTGCCTTTCTGGATGCCGCAGCCCATGACCTGCGTGACCGTCATGCCGGTGACGCCCAGATCGTTGAGGGCGCTCTTGAGCTGGTCGAACTTGGAGAGCTTTGCAATGATGGACACTTTGTGCATCCCGGTGTCGTAGATGCCGTCGTGGATGACAGCAGGCTCACGCACCACAGGCACAGCGGCGTCCATCTGCTTTGCAGAAGCTTTGGAAGCGTCGTCCTCGCCGAGGTCGGTGTTCTCGTTGGGGACCATGGCGGCAGAGTTTGCATCGGAGATGGCGAAACCGGCATAAGCGGAAGCCAGACCGTGCTCGTGGATGTCCAGACCGTCGATCTCCACCTCAGCGGGAACGCGGAGACCGATGGTCTTGTCGATGAGCTTGAAGATGACGAACATGACGGCCAGAACATAGGCATCGACCACGATGAGGCCCAGCAGCTGGATGCCCAGCTGGCTCAGACCGCCGCCGTAGAACAGGCCCTTACCGACACCGTTGCCGCCGTCGGAGAAGAGGCCCACGGCAATGGTACCCCAGACGCCGTTTGCAAAGTGGACGGAGACAGCGCCCACGGGGTCATCGATCTTCGCAGTGTTATCGAAGAACTCGACGCTCAGCACCACGAGGATGCCGGCGACGAAGCCGATGATGAAAGCACCAAAGGGCGAAACGGTGTCGCAGCCTGCGGTGATGGCCACCAGACCAGCCAGAGAGCCGTTGAGCGTCATGGAGACGTCGGGCTTGCCGTAGCGCTTCCAGGTAAAGAGCATGGTCACGCAGGTAGAAACTGCTGCCGCAAGGTTGGTGTTGAAGCAGACCAGACCGGTCAGGGTCATGGTCTCATCGGTGGAAAGGCTCAGGGAAGAGCCGCCGTTGAAGCCGAACCAGCAGAACCAGAGGATGAACACGCCCAGCGCACCGGCGGTCAGGTTGTGGCCGGGGATGGCGTGGGGCTTGCCGTCCTTGTCGTACTTGCCGATGCGGGGACCCAGCAGGGCCGCGCCCAGCATGGCGATGACGCCGCCGACGTTGTGGACTGCTGCAGAACCGGCAAAGTCGTGGAAGCCCATGCTCTGGAGCCAGCCGCCGCCCCACATCCAGTGGCCGCAGATGGGGTAGACCACCAGCGAAATGGCTGCGGAGTAGACGCAGTAGGCTTTGAAGTTGGTGCGCTCGGCCATGGAGCCGGAGACGATGGTGGCTGCCGTTGCGCAGAAGACAGTCTGGAACACGATGTACACCCACAGCGGGATGTCGAGGCCCAGATGAGAATAATCACCCTGAATGAAAGGGTCGAACCCGCCGATGAGAGCGCCGGTGCCGCCGAACATCAGGCCGAAGCCGATGAGCCAGTAGCAGGGCGTGCCGATACAAAAATCCATCATGTTTTTCATGAGGATATTGCCGGTGTTCTTGGCGCGGGTGAAGCCTGCCTCGCAGAGCGCGAAGCCGGCCTGCATGAAGTAGACGAGGAACGCTCCTACGAGCGTCCAACAGGTGTTGACGGAGCTGAACATGACGCAGATACCTCCCCAATGATCTGGCTGCCGGGTGCCAGCCCGGCGGCGCGTACACTCCGGCTGCTGCACCCCTCTATCTGCGCAGCAGCGCGGAAAATCCGGAAAAGGAAGCCCTCTATTTCTCCCTTGGCCGCAGGGGATAGACTTCCCCCGGAAACACAAAAGGCGCTGGCGGATCTTTCATCCGTCAGCGCCTTTGCTTTCGATGGCAAGAGTATAAGGCGGTTTGGTCAAAGTGTCAAGAGCTGGATGCTATTTTTGACGTTCTGCACAAACCGGAAAAGAATGGGCAAAGAAAACTTTGGCAGGCATCATTTTTCCCCCTTGTGGTCTGCCCGCATTTCGACATGGAGCAGCAGGCTCATCAGAGCGCGCAGCGCGAAAGTTGCCGCCAGCGGGATGACCGACTCGAGGTTCTGCAGAAGGAAGGTCTTGGCGATCTCTGCCGACATGAGAAATTCCAATGCCGTCGTCAGGCCGGTGCTCATCTCGTGGTGGAAGTCGTACCGGTCGTGGAAAAAGGTCGTCCGCACATAGTGGTAGGTGGCCTTGACAAGGCTCGTCACGATGATGAACAGGCCGATGACCTCCGCCAGCCCCGCGATGAGGGGGACTGCCGATTCCAGAAAGCCCTCCAGCAGGTGGGCGATGTTCTCGTTCAGGTGATACAGGGCCGTCATGCTCTAGCCACCGCTCAAGCCAGCAGGCTCTTGATATAAGCGGCCAGCTCCTTGTCCTTGCAGGAGGCGAAGAACAGCTCGCTGAACTTCTCACCGGCGATGGCACCCTTCAGCAGGTCCTGATCGATGCTCTTGAGGCACTCGATGAGGGGCTTGAAGGTGGCGGCGCGGACGCCGTCGAGGATCTTCTTGTTGCGCTGCTCGGGCTCGACGCGCTCCTTGGGGTAGCCCTGACCGTGGCCGAAGCCGAACAGCTTCTCAAAGCAGTACTCGAGGTTCAGCTCACCGCCCCAGCCGAAGCCTTTGGCGAAAGGCATGGCGACGGCATTGCCGTCGTTGACGTGGGCGAAGGTGTAGGCGTCCACGGGGTCCTCCACATGACCGCAGATGACGCCGGGAAAGCTGTTCAGGGCCAGCATGGCGCCCTCGCCGGTGCCGCAGCCGGTGATGACGTAGTCGGCAGCGCCGCTGTTGAGCAGGATGGCGGCGAGGATGCCGCACTGCACATAGGTCAGCTGTGCGGCGTCATCGGCAGCGTACATGCCGTAGTTGACCACCTCGTGGCCCATCGGCTCTACGACCTTCTTCAGAGCGGCCTCGATGATGCCATTCTTTGCGGCCTGACTGTTCTCGTTGATAAGTGCGATCTTCATGGGAAAGTCCTCCTGTTTTTATTATTATGACCAGTGTAGCAGATTCCGGAAAAAAAGTCGATATGGGAAACAAAAGAGCGCCGTGCCCGGCACCCGGAAGGCAGCGGACACGGCGCAAAAAATGCCGGATATGGAAAAACTTACTGCGGCTGCTTGCCGATGTAAGCCAGGATGCCGCCGTCAACGTACAGGATGAGGCCGTTGACGAAGTCGGAAGCGGCAGAAGCCAGGAAGACAGCGGGTCCGCCCAGATCCTCAGCCTCGCCCCAGCGGCCTGCGGGGGTCTTGGCGACGATGAAGCTGTCGAAGGGATGACGGCTGCCGTCGGGCTGACGCTCGCGCAGAGGTGCGGTCTGCGGGGTAGCGATGTAGCCGGGTCCGATGCCGTTGCACTGGATGTTGTACTCGCCGTACTCGGAGGCGATGTTCTTGGTCAGCATTTTCAGGCCGCCCTTGGCTGCAGCGTAGGCGGAGACGGTCTCACGGCCCAGCTCGCTCATCATGGAGCAGATGTTGATGATCTTGCCGCCGCCCTGAGCGATCATGTCGGGGATGACAGCCTTGGCGACGATGAACGGAGCGTTCAGGTCAACATCGATGACCTGACGGAACTGAGCAGCGGTCATCTCGGTCATGGGGATGCGCTTGATGATGCCGGCGTTGTTGACCAGAATGTTGATATGGCCGACTTCCTCGGTGATCTTTGCGACCATGGCGTTCACGGCGTCCTCATCGGTGACGTCGCAGACATAGCCGTGAGCCTTGATGCCAGCTTCTTCATAAGCGGCGAGGCCCTTATCGACCAGCTCCTGCTTGATGTCGTTGAAGACGATGGTAGCGCCGTTTGCGGCCATTGCCTTTGCGATAGCCATGCCGATGCCGTAAGATGCGCCGGTGATGAGCGCGACCTTGCCGGTCAGGTCAAAGGATTTGGGAGTACACTGTGCCATAATTAAGTCCTCCAATCAGAATTTTGCTTTGCGGGGCGCTACGCTGCCGGACTATACCTGTAGTCCAACTTCCGCCACGGGAAGCAGCAATTTGGACTGTCCGGCCCTGCACCCTCTTGTATACTAGAGTAGCATTCTTTATTCCGACTGTCAAGGTGTTTTCTTGGCATAATTACTGCAAATTTTTTCTCATTTTGCTGCGTTTTCGTGAAATCGTCATAAAAACGGACTCTGCAAAGGCCGGGATTGCTGCTTGTTGCACACAATAGCCCTTCAGCCCAGTTTTTTCTTCTGCTGGTGGGCCATGATGGGCATTAAGATCGCCATCGGCATGAACCGCTGGGCCGTCGTCGCCGCCCGCATGATGGCCGACGGGACGATGATGGTCTTGTGGCGGAGCATCCCCCGCATGGCCTCCTCCACGCAGAGTTCCGGGCTGATGCCCCGCAGTGCGAACACCACGTCGGCCCGCTCGTTGAACTCGGTGTCCACCGGGCCAGGGCAGAGGGCGCAGACGTAGACCGGGCTGTGCTGCTGGCGCAGCTCTTCGGCCACGCCCCGGGTCAGGCTGACAACATACGCTTTGGTGGCGTAGTAGCCCGCCATATACGGTCCGCCCGGCAGCAGCCCGGCGGAGGACGCCACATTGAGCACGGTGCCGAAGCCCTGCGCCTCCATCTTTTTCACGGCGAACTTGAACAGCTGGTGCATGGCCAGCACATTGACCTTCGCCATGGAGAGCTCTTTCTCGCCGCTGGTCTCAAGAAAGCTGCCGCAGACGCCGAAGCCGGCGTTGTTGATGAAAATATCGATGCGCTCGTCAGTCAGCGCCTCGCAGAGACGGGCGCACTCGCTCTCCTGCTCCAAATCAGCAGGCAGGATGCGGCAGAAGGTGCTGCGCTTCGCGGTGAGCTCTGCGGCCAGAGCTTCGAGTCGGTCAGTGCGGCGGGCGGTGAGGATGAGCCGGAAGCCGAGGCGGGCATACCGGCGGGCAAACTCCCGGCCAATGCCGGAAGAAGCTCCGGTTATCCATACAGTTTTGGACATAAATTACTCCTTGTAAAATCCGGAAGCCTTATCGATGGCTTCCAGTTCGTCAGCGGTGAAGGTGGTGTTGTTCAGGGCAGCGATGTTGTCGAGGATCTGCTGGGGCTTGGACGCGCCGATGAGGACGCTCGTGACCTTGCCGTCCCGCAGTATCCACGCCAGCGCCATCTCGGCCAGCGTCTGGCCGCGGGCAGCGGCGATTTTGTTCAGGGTGCGTATCTGTGCCAGCTTTTCTTCGGTGATGACGCTCTCTTTCAAAAAGCGGCCATCGGTGCGGATGCGGCTGTCCTCCGGGATGCCGTTGAGGTAGCGGTTGGTCAGCAGGCCCTGCGCCAGCGGGCTGAAGGCGATGATGCCCTTGTTCAGCCGGACAGCAGTCTCTTTCAGGCCGTTCTGCTCGATGGTGCGGTCAAAGATGGAGTAGCGGTTCTGGTTGATGACGAAGGGGACGTGGAGCTCGTCGAGGATGGCGCAGGCTTTTTCCAGCGTCTCACCGTTGTAGTTGGACAGGCCGGCATAAAGCGCCTTGCCGCTGCGCACCGCCTGCGCCAGAGCACCCATGGTCTCTTCCAGCGGGGTGTTGGGGTCCATCCGGTGGTGGTAGAAGATGTCCACATACTCGAGGCCCATCCGCTTCAGGCTCTGGTCGAGGCTGGCCAGCAGGTATTTCCGGCTTCCCCAGTCACCGTAAGGCCCTTCCCACATGGTGTAGCCCGCCTTGGTGCTGATGAGGAGCTCATCGCGGTAGGGGGCAAGATCTTCCTTGAGGATGCGGCCGAAGTTCTTCTCGGCGCTGCCCGGCTCGGGGCCGTAGTTGTTGGCGAGGTCGAAGTGGGTGATGCCGTTGTCGAACGCCGTGCGGCAGAGCAGGCGCATGTTCTCGAAGTTCGCGGTATCGCCGAAGTTGTGCCACAGGCCCAGCGAGACGGCGGGCAGCATCAGGCCGCTTTTGCCGCAGCGGTGGTAGGGCAGGGTGGAGTAGCGTGCAGGAGATGCAGCATACATGGCGGGAAACTTCCTTTCTCTTATTTTACCCCATTGTAGCACGGAAAAACGGCAGAATCTACATAAAAGTGCAGCGCCCCGGCATCTTTGCTGCCGGGGCGCTGTGAGAAAAAAGAAGAAAAGACGAGAAGCTCAGATTCAGGCGTCAGCCTTGACGCTCCGGGCGGCCAGATAACGGGCCGGCTTCATGAGCAGTACGCAGCCGCCATTGAAGGCCAGAGAGCCGACGATGTACACCCCGAAGAAGAGAGGCAGATTCGCTGCAAAAGTTGCGCTGTCGATGCAGGCGACGGTCAGGTAGGCAAAGCCCACATTGTTCAGCACCTTGGGGGCGTAGGGGTGCAGGATGATGAGGATGAAGAGCACCACGCCCAGCGGCAGCAGCAGGCCCAGCATCCCGCCCAGAACAGGCGTCAGCGCACCGATGGCCAGCATCGCCAGCACCGTGAGCACCATGCCCACGAGGCCGCCCAGCTCCACGCTGATAAAGCGGTCTTTGATGTCGCCCTCCATCGTAAAGAGCATGATGTTGCTCAAAAAGACGAGCCAGCTGTACTCAAACTCGATGGCGTGGAAAAAGGCGTTGGCGATCAGGATCCACACCACCATCATCAGGCGGAAGTAGAGCAGGAAACGCTTGGTCACAGTTTCGTTCATGGAAAAACTCACTTTCCAGAAGCTGCTTTCATAAGCGGGGTGCAATGCTTGTGAAAACGGCTTCTTAACTTCGGCCTGCAAAAGCGGCTGGCCGGTCGTTTTTGTGTCGGATAAAGTTATTATACTTTGTCTGGAAACAAAAGGCAATATTTACTTGCTAATATATGCAATAAAAACTTGCCAAGTTTCAAAAAACAGCTTCGTCTTGTTGCCCGGCGTGGTTTGGAGTATAATAAAACCGTAAAAGAGAAACACCCTTTTCAAGGAGGAGATAAAACATGAACAAACCGGTCCTGGTGGTCATGGCTGCCGGCATGGGCAGCCGCTACGGCGGCATGAAGCAGATCGACCCGGTGGGTCCCTGCGGTCAGGTCATCGTGGATTATTCCCTGTACGACGCCCGCCGCGCAGGCTTCGAGACGGTCATCTTCGTCATCAAGCACGAGATCGAAGAGGCTTTCAAAGCTGCCATCGGCGACCGCGTGTCCAGGGTGATGGACGTGAAGTACGCCTTCCAGCAGCTGGATGAGCTGCCCGAGGGCTACACCATCCCCGAGGGCCGCGTGAAGCCCTGGGGTACCTGCCACGCGGTGCTGGCTGCAAAGCCCTACATCCACGGCCCCTTCGCCGTCATCAATGCCGACGACTACTACGGCCCAGAGGCGTTCAAGGTCATCTACGATTACCTCTCCACTCACACCGACGGCGAGGTCTACGACTACTGTATGGTGAGCTACCTGCTCAAGAACACCGTTTCCGAAAACGGCAGCGTCGCCCGCGGCGTCTGCGCCCTCAACGAGGACAGCACCCTCCACAGCGTCACCGAGCGCACCCGCATCGAGACCTATGAGGGTGGCATCCACTACACCGAGGACGGCGGCGAGAGCTGGACGGACCTGCCCGGCGAGACGCCCGTGAGCATGAACCTCTGGGGCTTCGGCGAGAGTTTCGTGAAGGAAGCTGACCGGCGCTTTGCCCGCTGGCTGGACGAGAATCTGGAAAAGAACCCGCTCAAGTGCGAGTATTTCCTGCCGCTGGTGGTCAGTGAGCTCATCGGCGAAAAGAAAGCCGCCGTCAAGGTGCTGCGCAGCACCGATAAGTGGTATGGCGTCACCTACCGCGAGGATAAGCCCGTGGTGGTGGAAGCCATCGCCAAAAAGACGGCCGACGGCCTTTACCCGGAAAATCTCTGGGCTTAATCTGCATAAAAAATACGGCTGGGACAGCGTCCCAGCCGTATTTTTTTATCTTTACTGGATGCCGAATCCGTTGAAGGAGTCGGGATATTCGTCCTCGAGCTGCTCGAGCAGGCTGCTGAGGGAGCGGTTGTTCTGACCGTGCTTCAGCTTGGGATAGGCGCGGAGCATACGGCCCTTGCCCAGCAGATGGGTGCCGCGGCGGGTGCGGGCCTGCATGACCTGCGCACGGGCTGCCAGCTCTTCCTTGAGCTGTTCCAGCTGCAGGAATGCGGTGGTCTGCTCGGCTTTGCCCTGCGCGGCCAGCTTGACGGCCTTGGCCGCTTCGGCGGCGTTGAGGCGGGCAGTCTGGGAGGCGCGGCGTGCGGCCTCCATGGCCTCGTCGGCGCGGGTGCGCATGGTGGAAGCGGCCTCACGGGGCGACAGCTTGTCGTAGCTGTCCCGGGCCTCGGCGGCGGCCAGCTTGAGCTGCAGGCGGCTCTCGTCCATCTTCTGGTCCATGTCCAGTGCGGTGGTGCCAAGGATCTCGGTCATGGCGTCGCTGACAGCATGCATACTGTCGGCCACCTTCTCGAGAGCGTCCAGCTCCCGGGCAAGGTCGGAGGCGGCGATGGCGGTTGCCACCACGTCAGCGGCATACACCGCGTAAAGCAGACACATCAGCACAAAGCCCACCAGCGGCGGAATGATGTTCACCAGCGCGGCAATGGTGGGATGGATGACCTTGACCATCACCATGGCACCCACGCCCCACATCAGCGAGAACTCAAGGCAGACATAGCCGCCGATGTTGAAGGGTTTGTCGGTATAGTCCCACCAGCGGGTGCGGTAGAGCTTATACAGCGCCCATCCGCCCACCAGCTCCAAGGCACTGGGCAGGATGACGCCGCCGAGATACAGCAGCAACAGGTCATCTTCCAGCGGTGTGAGGAAGAAGAGCACCAGTATCATGCCGAAGCCGTAGATAGGGCAGACCGGGCCGTTCAGGAAGCCCCGGTTCACCAGCTGGCCGGTGGTGGCGGCGGCATACACCACCTCGACGCACCAGCCCAGACAGGAGTAGATGAGGAAAAACGCAAGGATATGATAAAGCGAGAAACCGCAGACTGTCGTATTAAGAAAAAACGACAAGGGGACACCTCCAGTCAGTTCTGTTTGCGGACGATCTTATATTCATCGCCCGGCTCAAAGTAAGGGCAGGCCGAAGTGGTATGGGAGAGATAGCGGGCCATCTCGTCTTCATCCAGTGCGCCGCCCTCGGCGCAGTACCAGCTGCCATATTCGTCCTGCTGGTTGTTCAGGCAGTATTCACAAGGGTCAGACATTGCCTTCACCCTCGGCCTTGGCCGAAGCTTCGGCCTCCGCCTGCGCGGCCAGCTTCTTGAGCACCTTCGGCTCCACCCAGGTCACGGAGTCGTCGCCGGCCTTCTTGCGGGCGATGAGGGCCTTGATCTTAATGCCCATCTCGGTGAACATCCCCTCATGCTCGGTGCGGATGTTCCACTCCGGCTCGTTCTCGTGGAGGTCGTAAGTCTGCCAGATGATGTCGTAGCCGGAAGCGGGGAAGTAGGTCAGGCTGTCGCGGAACAGGTCATCGTCGTCGGTCTTGAAATAGATCTCGCCGCCGTCCTTGAGGAAATCGCGGTACTGGATGAGCTGACGGGGGTAGGTAAGGCGGTGCTTGTTGGAGGAAGCGTTCTTGCTCCACGGGTTGCAGAAGTTGATGTAGATGCGGCTGACGGTGTCCTCCGGGGTGATGACGCCCTTGATGCGCTCGATGTCGGTGCTCATGATCTTGACATTGTCGATGGGGCGGCCTGCCTCGGCGTAAGCGGCTTCGATTTTGCGCTTTGCGAGGATGAGCACCTTGTCGGTGATGTCGATGCCCAGATAGTTGTTCTCGGGGTGGGCAGAGGCCAGCTGGGAGATGAAGCCGCCCTTGCCGCAGCCCAGCTCCAGCACGAAAGGCTGCTCCGGGCGGGCATACTGGCTGTGCCACTTGCCGCCCCAGATAAGGGGCTCGTGGACGTGGAAATCAGCGGCCATCAGTTCGTCGTGGGCGTAGGGCTTGAAACGCATTCTCATAAGATAGTATTCTCCTTGTGACGTGAAAAGTTTGTACTTACAGATTTTTCTTCAAAAATTCCTCTACCTGCTCCGGCGTGGCGGCGCAGCTGCCCTGGCAGATACCGGGCTTGCCGCCGCCGCGTCCGTTCAGGGCGGCGTTGAGGGCTTTGGTCAGGGCGCGGACGTCGCCGCCGGCCTGCGCGATGCAGTAGCCGGTGCCCTTCTCGTTGGGCGTCAGAGCGGCGCAGAGACCGGTGGTGGCCTCGCTCAGCCGTGCGGCCAGACGGTGCAGGCCGTCCGGGTCGAGGCCGGGGACAGTGCGGATGGCCGTTTCGTCGGGGCCAAGCTGTGCGGCCAGTGCATCGAAGAGCTGACTGCACAGGCCGAAGTGGGCGAATTTCAGGGCCGTGTACTCGTCGTACACCCGGTGGACCGCCACGGCGGTCTGGTCGGCCTTAGCCGAGAGCAGTGCGCCGATGTCGGCCTGACGGCTCCGCATGGCCTGCGCTTCCCGCAGGGCGCGTCCGCCGCAGACGACGCTGAGCCGGACACCGCCCTTGTAGTTCTCAGAGGTGAGGATCTTGATTTGTCCCACCTGTCCGGTGGCGGCGGTGTGGGTGCCGCAGCAGGCGCAGACGTCCGCGCCCGGGATGGTCACGATGCGCACCTGCCCGGCGATCTCTTTTTTGCTGCGGTAGGTCAGCGCCGCCAGCTCTTCGGGGGTGGGGTAGGTGATGAGCACCGGCACATTCTCCCAGATGATGCGGTTGGCGGCAAGTTCTGCCTCCCGCAGGCCCTCGGCGGAGATGGGGACGCTGGTGTCCATCCGCACGGCGTCGGAGCCGATATGGAAGCCCACGTTCTCCGCCCCGAACATCTGGTGCAGGATGCCGGAGAGGATGTGCTCGCCGGTGTGCTGCTGCATCTTGTCGAAGCGCCACTCCCAGTCGATGGTGCCGGTGACGGCGGCACCGGGCTGTGCGGTCTCGGGCAGGGCATCCACCGTGTGCCAGATGATGCCGTTCGTCTCGTGAACGTCGGTGACATGGAGCACCGTGCCGTCGGCGAGGGTCAGCGTGCCTCTGTCGGCGGGCTGACCGCCCCCTTCGGGGTAGAACACCGTGCCGTCCAGCGCGATGCGCCCGCCGCCCGTCTTTGCGTCCGCCTCTGCGGCCAGGATGACCCCGGCGGCAGTCTTGCGGAATGCGTCGTTCTCAAAATATTTTTCCGTGCGCTGCATGGCACGATACCTCCTGCAATAAAAACGATATTATCCCACTATAAAACTAAGTATACCACGTTTTTTGCCTGTGGAAAATAGTCTTCGCTTATGTTATGATAGGAAACAGCATAAACCCAAACGGAATATAAAGCGAGGAAGGTATCATCATGCGTGAAAGTGGAATCCTGATGCCGGTGTCCAGCCTGCCCGGCCCCTATGGTATTGGCTGCTTTGGCGCCGAAGCGCTCAAGTTCGTGGATTTTCTGGCCGCTGCTGGCCAGCACATCTGGCAGCTGCTGCCCCTCAGCCCCACCGGCTACGGCGACAGCCCCTACCAGAGCTGCTCTGCCTTTGCGGGCAACCCCTACTTCATCGACCTCGACGCTCTCAAGGCCGACGGCCTGCTGACCGCCGCCCAGCTCAAGGCGGAAAAGTGGGGTGATGACCCGCTTTCGGTGGACTACGGCACTCTCTACACCAGCCGCTATAAGGTGCTGCGCACCGCTTACGCCGCATGGCGCGAGAAGTACGCCGGTCTCCACGGCTGCGCCCACTACTACCCCGACGACTACTACGCTTTCGCCCTTGCCAACGACAGCTGGCTGAATGATTACGCCCTCTACATGGCCCTCAAGACCGCCAACGGCATGAAGAGCTGGATTGAGTGGCCCCGGGAGTACCGCCTGCGGGACGCCGCCGCGCTGGCAAAGTTCGCAGCAGAGCAGGAAGAGGAGATCGGCTTCTGGAAGTTCCTGCAGTACGAGTTTGCCACCCAGTGGAAAAAGGTCAAGGACTACGCCAACAAAAAGGGCGTGAAAATTCTGGGCGACATCCCTATCTACGTCTCTGCCGACTCGGTGGATGCATGGGTGGGCGGCGAGCTTTTCGAGCTGGACGCGCAGGGAGGCTTTGCCCGCGTGGCTGGCTGTCCGCCGGATTATTTCTCCGCAGACGGCCAGCTCTGGGGCAACCCGCTGTATAACTGGCCGTATCATAAACAGACGGGATACGCCTGGTGGATCCGGCGCGTCCGCCACGCCCTCGGCATCTACGACCTGCTCCGCATCGACCACTTCCGCGGCTTCGACACCTACTGGGCCATCCCGGCGGGCAGCTCTACCGCCTGCACCGGCAAGTGGGAGATCGGCCCCCGGATGGACTTGTTCCACGCACTGGAAGCTGCCCTTGGCAAGCTGCCCATCATCGCGGAAGATCTGGGCGAGCTGTTCCCCAGCGTCCGCGAGCTGCTGGCTGACAGCACCTTCCCGGGCATGAAAGTTTTGCAGTTCGCTTTCGGCGGCGGCGACAACGAGTATCTGCCCCACAACCACGTCAAGAACAGCGTGGTCTACCCGGGTACCCACGACAACACCACCCTCACCGACTGGTGGGAGAACGCCGCCACCGGGAAGGAGAAGGCCAACGCCGCCGCTTATCTCCACCTGACCCCCTGCAAGCCCACCGCGAAGGAAGTGGCCGCCGTCAAGCCGGACGCCGCCCGCATTGCGCTGCTGCGTGCGGCCCTCGGCTCTGTGGCTGACCGGGCCATCATCCCCATGCCCGACTGGCTGGGTCTGGGCGCAGAGGCCCACCTGAACACCCCCGGCAAGCTGGGCGGCAACTGGACCTGGCGTGCCGCGGAGGGCTTCGACGCAGAGCCGCTGGCCAGCCGCATCCAAGCCGAGTGCGAGGTCTACTGCCGCGCCAAGGAGCCGGTCGAAAAAGAGGCAAAAACCTCAATTTGACGGGAATGTAAAAAATCTTTTTGAAAATTGTGCGTTTTGCTGGTAAGCGCCCCGCCATCGTGGTATAATCGCATGAGACGCAGTCAGATATAAGACTTATTTTCACAGCGATACACTGGCTATGAAAACAGGCTCGGCTGTGAAAAGGCAGAGCACCGGGAAGGAAGACCCGGTGTATAAAATGGGGAAAAACGCATGAAAAATGAATGGACTGAGCAGGACTTGCGGCAATTCGTCGAAAGTTCGCGGCCTGTGTTTCAGGATGTGAGCCTGACGCAGGTGGACGAGGACGCCGACCGCTGCTGGCAGGACGACGGCCTGATGGTGGACTACGAGCTGCGCGGCGGTCAGGTGGACTGTGTGCTGCGCCGCTGTGTCGTGGCAGACGGCAAGGTGTGGCAGCTGCAGATGACGGCCCCTCTGGCTGGCAATGATCTGCCCGAAGACCGGATGACCCCGCGGGAGCGGGAGATGTGCCGCGACGACATGAACCACGACTTTGTGACGGGGGTGTTCAACCGCCGCTACTACGAGACGGAATTCTGCACGAAACTCGATGAGTGGACCGACTGCCACCGCTGCGCGGCGCTGGCGCTGGTGTCCATCGACGGCGCAGAGAAGCTTTCCGCGCGGGAGAGCGACGCCGTCATGGGCCAGCTGGTCTGCTTTGTGGCAAACCAGTGGAAAAAGCACTTTGACCAGCCTGCTGAGCGGGTGGTCTGCCGCCTGAGCGATACCCTGTTCGCCATCGGCTGTGCCGACCGCACCCGCCGTGAGCTGGAAGAGGAGCTGAAAGCCATCTACGCCGAGATGCCCAAGGAGTGTGTGGCCTCGGTGGGCCTGATGCGCCGGGTGCCGTTCACCCAGTCCATCGGCGTGGCCGGCACCCGCGAGGTGCGCTGCAAGAACTGGGATGCCCTCTATGACCTGTGCGAGAAGCGGCTGGCCGCTGCACAGACCGCAGGCGGCGACCGCATCTACGACGGCGAATAATGCATAAGAGTCCCCCTTTTGAGAGAAACTACCCTCAAAAGGGGGATTTTTGTATGGAAAACCAGAAAAACGACAATCTCAATATGCTGGAAGCCATCGTGCAGAACACCGAGATGGGGAAGAACACCCTCGACCAGCTCGTGCCGATGGCGGAGGATGAGCAGTTCAAGGCGGAGCTTCTGCGCCAGCGCAATATCTACCGCCAGCTCAATCAGGAGGCCCACGCCGCCATCGACGCCTGCGGCGGCTCGGCCCAGGGCCAGAGTGCCATGGCGAAGCTCAACACCAAGGTGAGCATCGGCATGAAGACCATCACCGACAAATCCACCCGCAACCTCGCCGAGATGCTCACCCAGGGCAGCGGCATGGGCGTGGTGGACTGCATCAAATCCCAGAAGGACTACCCCGACGCCGCGCCAGGGTCGAAGAGGCTGATGCAGAAGCTGCAGGATTTTGAGGAGGATAACAGGCTGAAGCTGGAGCAGTACCTGTAACGGAGCTAAGTTCTCTTTTGCGCGCCAAAAGAGAACCAGAAAAGCCGCTTTGAGAGGCTCGGCGGTGGCGAAGCCATGAAAGCCCCAGTGGGGCTTTTAAGCCGACAGTCCGGTTTGCGAAGCAAATGCCGCGTGTTTAGCGCGGCAAGGACAGGGAGGCACGAATCAAGGGCTGCTCGCCCTTGATAATCCCGATGGAGAGGTCGAAACGGAAAAAAGCTAGCCGCTTCGCTAAGACGGGTTGCGGCTCCCAGCGTCTGCTTCGCTGCCGCTCGCATCCTGCTGGCCGCTGTCCCAACAGCTCCTCCCTGTTTCCGCCACTGGCGGCGGTCGTCGCTGTTGCGCTTTTTTCTCGTTTCTCCGATTTGCTGCTTCGCAGCAGATTTTTTAGATGCTGCAATAGAAAAAGCTCCTGCCCGGATAAGGCAGGAGCTTTTCGCAGCTAAAATTAGAGAGATTCGACCATCGCGGCGACGATCTTGGTCGCGGTGGCGACGTACTCGGTGATGCTGAACTTTTTGACCACCAGCACCTCATGGCCATCCTCGTCGGCGTTATCGCTCATGGCGCGGAGGATGACGCAAGGCACATCGTTCTTGGCGGCGATCTGACTCACGGCCGCGCCCTCCATCTCCACGCAGTCGGGGGCGCATTTGGCCTCGATGGCGGCTTTGGTGGCGCTGTCGCCCACGAACATATCGCCGGTGGCGATCTTGCCTGCCAGAGCCTTGACGCCTGCGTCGGCGCAGGCTTTCTCGGCGGCGGCGATAAGGGCCGGGTCGCCGGTGTACTCCTTCAGGAAAGGCGGATTCTGGCAGATCATATCCAGCTGAGCGTCGTGGTAAAGCACCGTCTTGCCGATGACCACGTCACCGATGCCGATCTTGCTGGTCATGTTGCCTGCGATGCCGGAGAAGATGATCTTCTCAGCACCGAACTTGGTGATGAGCACCTGGGTGGTGGCGGCAGCGTTGGCCTTGCCCATGCCTGCACAGCAGACGACCACCTGCTTGCCAGCCAGCGTACCCTTATGATACTCCACGCCGCCGTAGGGCTCGACCGTGACATTTTCCAGCTTGGCGCAGAGCTGGTCTACTTCGTCGGGCATTGCGCCCATGATACCTAAAATCATAAACTCTCCTTACACATTGAACAGGAACTCGATGACATCGCCGTCCTTCACGACATATTCCTTGCCCTCGGTGCGCTGCAGGCCCTTGGCCTTGACGGCAGCGTAATCGAAATCGTGGGCCTCGAGGTCGCTGTAGGCGATGACGCTGGCGCGGATGAAGCCGCGCTCAAAGTCGCTGTGGATCTTGCCGGCAGCCTGCGGAGCCTTGGTACCCTTGCGGATGGTCCAGGCGCGGCACTCCTTCTTGCCGTCGGTCAGGAAGGAGATGAGGCCCAGCAGGTCGTAGCTGGCGGTGATGAGGTTGTCGAGGCCGCTTGCTTCGATTCCCATTTCGGCGAGGAAGGCTTTCTTTTCCTCGGGGCTGTAGTCGGCGATGTCCTCCTCGGTCTTGGCGCAGATAGGAATGTAGCGTGCGCCCTCTTCCTTGGCGCGTGCGGCCACCAGCGGGACGTACTTGTTGTTCTCGATGCCCTCCATCAGGTCGTCCTCGCCCACATTGCAGGCGTAGAGGACGGGCTTTGCGCTCAGCAGGCCCATCTCGTGGAGCACGGTCTGCTGCTCGGCGTCGTTCTCGTCGAAGTCGAAGCTGCGGGCGGGCTTGCCGGATTCCAGATGGGCGGCCAGCTGCTGCAGCCATGCGGCCTCGGCGGCGGCCCCCTTGTTGTTGCCGCTCTTTGCGGCCTTGGCCATGCGGCCTGCGCGGTTCTGGACGACTTCGAGGTCGGAGAGGATGAGCTCGTAGTCGATGGCGTCGATGTCGGCGATGGGGTCCACGGCCTCGGCCTTGGTCACGTCCTCCACGACATGGATGATGTTGTCGTCGTCGAAGCAGCGCACGACATGGACGATGGCATCGCACTCGCGGATGTGGCCGAGGAACTTGTTGCCGAGGCCGGCACCCTGGCTTGCGCCCTTGACGAGGCCGGCGATGTCTACGAACTCCACGATAGCAGGGGTCTTCTTGTTGGTCTGCCAGATCTCAGCCAGCTTATCCAGCCGCTTGTCCGGCACGGCCACGATGCCGCTGTTGGGCTCAATGGTGCAGAAGGGGTAGTTTGCAGCCTCCGCGTTCTTGGTGGAGGTGATGGCGTTGAACAGAGTGGACTTGCCGACGTTGGGCAGGCCGACGATACCGAGTTTCATTTCAGATTTCTCCTTTTATAGTCATGGATGACAGAGCGTTTTACAGAATGACTCCGGGTCATTTTCACATACACATCTATTCTATCATGCCCGCGGCGGCTCTTCAAGACCTTTCCGGAAGCAGAAGAAGGGGCAGATGGGCGATATGTGATTGATTTTTCACTTTCGAATCGGTTGAAAGCGCCTGCAAACTATGATATAATGCATGGAAGAGCGTGCTTTGAAGGGGAAAGTCTGCCCTTTTGCGCTCGGGAAGCATTGGAATCGTGTAAAATAGAGGGACTAGATCCGAGAAAGGAAAACAAAATGAATTATCCTGTCGAATATACTGTGATTGCGGAAAATGAAAAAATCTATATTGAGGGTGGCGCCGATTATTGGGGGCTGTTCAACTACCTCATCGGTGACTATCTGCGGGACGCGGTCCTGAGTGAGACTCGCTCGGCTGTCTGGAGCAGCGCCAAGAAGGGCTCTACTGAGCCGCTGCAGAACTGGTTCAAGAACTTCAAGAGCATGGGGATCATGGGTATGATCGGCTACATCTATGGTATCTACCACCTGGGCGAGAAGATCGATACTTACCTGACCAAGAAGTAATAAAAGTGGAAGAAAGAAAATTCAAAAAGTGGGGCTGGAAGATTTTGCTGGCACTGCTTGGCCTGGCAGCGGCTGGTGCATTCGGCTTTTTCAGCATCTTCAATACGGTAAGAGTGGCAGCGGCTGAACCCGCTCTCTCAGAGAACGAAGCGAATGAAGCGGCATCTGTCACCATCACAGATGCGGAACTGGAACAGCTGCTCAGCGGCGAGCTCACGCTGGACAGCCTGACCCGGACCGGTACGGATGAAGCGCCTGCAGCCTCCGAGGCGCAGGGGACCGCCGCCGGTGAGCAGCCGACCAGAACGGAGTCTGAGGCGGCAGCGTCCAGCGAGCCGGAAGACTCTGCATTCGGCACGGAGCAGAGCGCAGCCTCGTCGTCCGAGGCTCCGGCGGAAGAAAAGCAGCAGGAGGCAGCCTGTGAGGCCGAAGTCAAGGCTCTCATCCAGCAGACCTACGCGCTGAAAGCCATTGCAGAAAAGGGACTCAATTCCAGCATCTCTGCGGCAAAGGCTGAGTATAAGACGCTGCCCGCAGAGCAGCAGACCAAAACCAAAAAGATCATGATCTGCCTGTCCAAGACAGGTGAGCTCACCTCGCTGCAGTCGTACTGCGACAAGGAGATAGGCCGCATTGTGAGCCAGCTGCGCACGGTCCTGAAAGAAAATGGACAGAGCACAGAACTGGCCGATCAGGTCATGAGCACCTACAAAGCCGAAAAGAGCCAGCGCTATGCAGAGCTGAAAAACAAGCTGTATAACGGCTGACTGTTCTGAAAGAGCAAGGAAGGCTGAAAAGCAGAAGCACAGGAGAGGAATCACAAAGTATGGACAATTACAAGGCAGAAAATCAGGAGCAGGAGATCGATCTGGTCTCGCTGTTCTTTGCGGTCGCCCATAGGTACAAGCAGATGGCCGCCGCAGCGGTGATCTGCGCCGTGCTGTTTGGTGGCTTCAGCGTGGTGAAGGGAATGCTGAACCAGCGCGCCATCGACGAGGCCATCGCCAACGGCGAGGAAGTCCCCCGTACCAGCGCAGAGCAGCAGTACGAAGAGGACATGGTCGAGTACCGTGAGGCCCAGACGAAGCACGACACGGATGTCACCAGCTATAAGCAGCAGTTGAACCAGAACGAGGCGGATCAGGTGCGTGCCCAGTTCGACATCGACAATGCACAGGAGTATATCGACAAGTCGGTGCGCCAGAAGCTCGACCCGTACAATGTCTATACCTCGGAGACCCGCTTCTATATCACCACCGATTATAAGATCATGCCCGGTATGGACTACCAGAACCCGGACTACACCAGCGCCGTCCTCAGTGCTTACAACAGCCTGCTGACCAGCCATGAGTCCATCATCACCATTGCGGACCAGTTCAGCATGGAAGAACGCTATATGCGTGAACTTATCAGTGTTTCTGTGGACAACGATACCCGTCTGCTGACCATCACGACTTATGGTGAAGATGCTGATGAGGCGAGCCGCATCATGGATTTGATGCTCAAGCGGATGGAGGCAGTCCGCGAAAACATCGAGACGACCGTGGGCAACCATAATACCAAGCAGGTCTCCCGCAGTGACAGCACCACTGTGCTGACCTGGCTGCGCGACAGCCAGCAGGATACCCGCGATAACATGACCGGCCTGCAGAACAATCTGACAGACCTGCAGAACAAGCATGAGCTGCTGGAAAAGAGCATCGAGACTGCAGATCAGGACCTCGCCGCACAGGAAAAGCCCGAGGAGCCCAAGCAGAGCAGCGGTGTTAAGAAGTTCGTTCTTACCGGCTTCCTGCTGGGCATCGTGGCTGTGGCAGGCGTGGCAGTCGTCCGCTTCCTGATGGAGGACAAGGTCTGTGTCAGCGAGGACCTCCAGAGCAGCTGCGGCGTGGGCGTGCTGGGTACGCTGGCCAACGCAGCGTCCAAGTCCGCCAAGGGCATGGATGCCTCTCTCAACAAGATGGAGAGGCGGCCGGACGGCAGTGCCGATGCTGAGATGACCCGCCTCATCGCGGCGACCATCCGCAACTGTGTGCCGGAGGCGGAGAACATCCTGCTGACCGGCGACATCGCCGGGGATCAGCTGACTGCTCTGGGCGAGGCTCTGAAGGCTTCCGGCGAGCTGGACGGCAAGAATATCCTTGTTTCCGGCAGTATCCTGCAGTCTTCGGCAACAGTCTCTGAGGCTGCCAAAGTGGATGTCGTTGTCCTTGCAGCAGACTGCGCTGTTTCTACTCACGCTTCGCTCCGCGCACAGAAGGCAAAGCTCGAGAGCTTCGGCAAGAAGGTCCTCGGCTGCGTTCTGTACGCATAATCACCAGTATATCAAAACGAGGGATGGCTTCAGGGCCACCCCTCGTTTTTGTATGTATCAGTCTTTCAGCTTGCTCAGATAGCGGTAGATGGTCGCCTCCGAGGAGCCCAGCTGTGCCGCCACCTCGCTGACCGCGCCTTTCATGTAGAAGATGCCCGCCTGCTGCAGGTCTTCCACGATGCGGATCTTCTCGTCCATCGTCAGCCGGTCGGGCGGCAGAGCGCTGCCGGTCACGTCAGTGATGGCGGCCTGCACCGCGTCGGGCAGGCTGCTGACGAAGTTTTCCACCCCAACGCTGGGGCCGGGCTCCTGATGGGCCCCGCAGAGCGACAGAAGCTCCTGCGCCATCCGGCTGTACTTGGCGGCGTCAAAGTTGATGCAGAGCATCCCGATAAGCTCGCTGCCGTCCTTGATGAACATGGTGGAGGAGCGCAGCCGCCCCTTGGCCTGCGACGCGCCCTGATAGCCTGCCACATAGGGCTGATTTTCGTAGACTTTGCCGTGGATGAACCGCAGGGCCATATTGGACAGCGGTGCGCCCTCGGTGCGGCCGCTGATGTTGTTGTTCACGATGGCTGCGATGGTGCCTTCCTCGCTGGTCAGGTCGTGCAGCACCACTTCATAGTCCGGCCCCAGCGCCTCGCCCAGAAACGAAACGAGTGTCCGATAGGGTTCCAGCCGTGCATCCATGTATGTCACCACTTTCCACGTTGTTTCATGAGGGAAATGATGAGAATTTATTCTCATCCTGCTGCCTATATCATATCACGTTCGTGTGTTGTTGACAATGAGAAATGGAAAACTTAATGCATTTTCGTGAAAGTGCTTCAAAATATCCGCGGGATTTGTCACAAGTGATAATAATTTCTCATCGAGAGAGAAAATTGTTGACTTTTGCCGCCCGCCGCGTTAGGATAGGGTCAGGACAAGGGGCATCAAGGCAAGCGATGCCCCTGCAATTCGGAAAAAGGAGAGAGAATTATGAAACAGGCACTCGCCACTGCACAGGCGCCCGCCGCCATCGGGCCGTATTCGCAGGGCATCGCAGCAGGCCAGATGGTCTACGTCTCCGGCCAGCTCCCCATCGACCCCGCCACCGGGGCCATCCCCGAGGGCATCGCAGCCCAGACCGCACAGTCCCTCAAGAACATCCAGGCCATCCTTGCCGAGCAGGGCATGACCCTGGCCGATGTGGTCAAGACCACGGTCTTTCTGGCCGACATGAACGACTTTGCTGAGATGAACAAAGTCTACGGCGAATACTTCGCCCAGCCCTTCCCCGCACGGAGCGCCGTGCAGGTGGCGAAACTGCCGAAAGGCGCGCCGCTGGAGATCGAATGCATCGCCGTGAAGTAACAGAGCATCCTATAAGAGAAAGAGACGGTGCAACACTATGGAACAGAACATGTTCATTCGCATCCTGAACAGTGAGATGGAGCTGGCTACCGGCTGCACCGAGCCGGGCGCTGTGGCGCTGACTGCCGCCGAGGCGGGTCAGGCCCTGCGGAAGGCCGGTGTGGACAAGGCCGAAGAGATCACGGTCAACGCCAGCATCAACATCATCAAGAACGCCATGTCGGCGGGCATCCCCGGCACCGATTACGAGGGTATGGACTATGCCGCCGCCATCGGTGCGCTGGGCGGCGACCCGGTCTATCTGCTGGAAGTCATGAACCACGTCCCCCGCGAGACGGTGGAAGCTGCCGCCGCGCTGGTCAAAGCCGGCAAGGTCAGGGTGAATGTGGCGCAGGTGCCGCAGAAGCTTTACATCGAGGTCATTGCCAAGGGCGGCGGCCATACGGGCCGTGCCATCGTCCGCGACCTGCACACCAACGTCGTGCTGGTGGAGCAGGACGGTGTGGCCACCCTCGACAAGCGGGACACGGACACCGCCGCCGCAGGCGACAGCGATGTGGTCTCCCCGGAGCAGATCGCGTCCTTCCTGACCGTCCGCTCCATCTGGGATTACTGCACCAAAGAGCTCGACCCGATGAACGACCCCATCGACATCATCCGCAGTGCCGTGAAGGTAAACTCCGTCATCAGCGATGAGGGCCTCTCGAAGGAATACGGCCTCGCCATCGGCCGCAACCTCGACCTCAACTGCCGCAAGGGCCTCATGACCCGCGATCTGACCACCAACTCCATGATAGCCGCCGCTGCGGGCGCAGACGCCCGTATGGCAGGCGCTCCGGTGTCGGTGGTGGCAAACTCCGGCAGCGGCAATCAGGGCATCACTGCGACGATGCCCGTCGTGGCTGCTGCCCACTGGCTGGACATCGACGAGCCCACCATGCTGCGTGCCGTCACCCTGTCGAACCTCATCGCCATCCGCATCAAGTCGAAGTTTGGCCGTCTGAGCAACCTGTGCGGCGCCACCGTCGCCGGCACCGGCGCGGCCTGCGGCATTACATACCTGCTGGGCGGCGGCTACCATGAGATATGCTGCGCTATCCAGAACATGGTGGGCAATGTCACCGGCATGGTGTGCGACGGCGCAAAGGCCGACTGCGCGCTGAAAATTTCCACCTGCGTCAATGCCGCCTGTCAGGCAGCGGCCATGGGTACCCGCGGCGTCCGCGTCCAGAGCACCGACGGCATCGTGGAAGAGAACGTGGAGCGCACGCTGGACAACTTCGCCATCCTCAGCACCCACGGCACCAGCGACAGCGTCATCCTCGATCTGATGCTCAACAAAGAACATGCTCCGGACGCCGAATAAGCGTCCTCGAAAAACCCTGGCAAGCCTGCATCCGCATCCTGCAAAAAACACCCTGCGCCCGAAGCGCAGGAGAATTAGGGGTAAATTATTATGAAAAAGCTATTCGATAACCTGCCGTTCCGGCTGCTTCTCGGTATCATCATCGGCGTCATCCTGGGCCAGGTCTTCCCGGAGAGCGTCATGAAGGTGGTCGTCACCTTACAGTATATCATGGGCCAGCTCATCACCTTCTGCGTGCCGCTCATCATCATCGGCTTCATCGCCCCGTCCATCACCAAGCTGGGCAAGAACGCTTCCCGCCTGCTGGGCGTGGCGATCGTCATCGCTTACGTTTCCTCTGTCTGCGCAGCCCTCATGAGCACCGGCGCAGGCTACGCCCTCATCCCGCACCTGTCCATCGACACTAAGGTGGCCGGTCTGCGGACCCTGCCCGACGTCGTGTTCGAGCTGAACATCCCCCAGATCATGAGCGTCATGAGCGCCCTCGTGCTCAGCGTTCTGGTGGGTCTGGCCGCTACCTGGACCAACAGCAAGCTCACCTGTGACTTCCTCGGCGAGTTCCAGAACATCGTGCTGGACATCGTCGGCAAGATCATCATCCCCATGCTGCCCTTCTATATCGCCGCTACCTTCTGCAACCTGAGCTATGAGGGCATGATCACCCACCAGCTGCCCGCCTTCATCCAGATCATCCTCATCGTCATGGCAGGCCACTATATCTGGCTGGCTGTCCTGTATCTGCTGGCCGGTGCATACTCCGGCAAGAACCCCTGGGAAGTCCTCCGCCACTACGGCCCCGCTTACCTGACCGCTGTCGGCACCATGTCCAGCGCCGCCACTCTGGCTGTCGCTCTGGACTGCGCCCGCAAGAGCAAGGTCCTGCGCAAGGATATGGTCAGCTTCGGCATCCCCCTGTTCGCCAACATCCACCTCTGCGGCTCTGTCCTGACTGAGGTCTTCTTCTGCATGACCATCTCCAAGATCCTCTACGGCCACCTGCCCAGCATCGGCACCATGCTCCTCTTCTGCGCCCTGCTCGGCATCTTCGCCATCGGCGCTCCCGGCGTCCCCGGCGGCACCGTCATGGCTTCTCTGGGCCTCATCACCGGCGTTCTGATGTTCGATGACGCCGGCACCGCTCTGATGCTCGCCATCTTCGCCCTGCAGGACAGCTTCGGCACTGCCTGCAACGTCACTGGCGACGGCGCTCTGACTCTGATGCTGACCGGCTACGCCGAGAAGCACGGCATCAAGAACAACGACAACATCCAGAGCCCCGTCCTGTAAAGACTGCTTCAAAGGATCTGAGCGCATTTCCCTGAAAATACCAGAAACCGGGCTGCGTCCCCCATTCTGACCAGCCCGTGATATGCAAAGGGGCCTCCTGCAAAGGAGGCCCCTTTTGGTGCGTTATAGGGAGACAGGCGGCTTGGGGAATGGCCGGAGGGTGTCGCTGACACCGGTGATATAGTTCATATCGACGTCGTAGAATTTCGCCAGCTGGATGAGGCACTCGACCGGGATGCGCACTTTGCCCTTTTCGTAGTCGGAATAGGTGGTCTGGGCAACATGGATAGCCCGCGCGACCTGCGTCTGGTTGAGGTCGTGGTCGCTGCGCAGTGCCTTGATGCGTTCTGTGTATAGCATAGGATTCACCTCTTTGTAGAAAGTCTACAAAGGATGGCCCGAATATCTTGATTTTTAACGGATAATCCGTTAAAATAAGAGCCGAGACAGAGACTTGGGCGGAAGGGCTTGAACTATTGACGGAAAGGATGGGCGAGATGAACATATGCTCTGAAGCGGTGATAGATTCTATTCGACAGGGAGTTTCAAATATTCCACCAGAGAGCGGGGGAATATTAGGCGGAAGAAATGACGTGGTTACAAATATCTGCTTGGATAAAGGAATATTAGGTAAACATCCTTGCAGTTATACACCTGATACACGCTTCCTGAATCAGAAAATCAACCAATGGGCTGAAACTGGGATACAGTTTATGGGAATGTTTCATGTGCATTTCGGCGGCACAGAAAGCCTTTCCGAAGGAGATAAAGAATATATCGTTCGCATTATGGAAGTAATGCCGAAAAAAATTGGTTGTCTGTACTTTCCTGTTGTTGTAATGCCGGAGCGTAAGGTGGTGGCATATAAGGCAGTACGCAACAATGAGAAAGTCGTAATAAAAAGAGATTGTATCAAATGTCAAGGAGGAACTTAACATGAAGAACGTGAAAAACAAGAAAATGATGGCTGTTGTTCTGCCGGAGGGATGCTTCTACGGAAATTGCAGCGACTGCGTCTATGCTGACCGGAGTGACTGGAGAGACGGCGAGGTGTACTGCCTTTGCGAGAAAGGCTGGACACACGGCTATAATCGCCCGAGTGACCGGAACGGCTGTGCCTACTATGAGGAACGCTGATAACGAAAAAAGGGAGAAAGAACTATGACGGTTGCATTGTGCATGTTTGCCCTTTGGGCATGGGGCGGATGGATCTCGTGGAAGGGCATTGAAAACGGAAATGGCTGGATCGGTGTTATCCTTTCCGAGAAAATACGCAAAAGCCTGAACAAAAAAGAAAACTGGTGGAAAAAGGCGCTTCTTTCGGTGGCATTCGGCTATGTTGCAATGGGTGCAAAGGTGATAGAGTGGATCCTTACTTTTGTCATGCGCATGGTGGACGGCTCGCTTTTTAGATGAGCTGCCTTAGAAGGAGACAGTCAAAATGAAAAATATCACGCGACGTGGATTCTTACAGCTTACGGCGGCGACGGCTCTGGTGTGTGCGGCAGCACCGCTGACGGGATGCGGGAAGAAAAATACCAAAAAACTTGTACTGGGTGACTGGTACATGGAAGGCTATAGCCGACTGGAGTACGCAATATATGATGATGGAAGCTGTCAGGTTCGGAGTGGGTATGGCCTCGGAAAATGGTCGATTGTAAATGACGACAAACTTAGAATTTCAGATTTTTATGGGCAGACACTGATTTACAAAATTGAAAAAATCAGTAAAAAGTCAATGACGCTTAGACTGATTTGGGATGGAAAGGAAAGCGAAACAGCAGATACATTCTACCACACGGCAGAAGAGGCAGAAAAACATTGACCGTTGTTGATATGCTAAGAATAAGAGGTGAGTCGTGATGAAAAAAATAAAAATGAGCGATATTTTGCTGACGGTTTGTGCGATAGCTATCGTTTGTGGTATCGGAAGTTTGACACTTCGCGGAAAGAAGACTACAGAAAAGCTCATAATCGGAGATTGGTATCAGCAGTGGTCGGATAGCTTGACTTTTTCAATTTATGATGACGGAACGGTTAATGTTCCTGATTCCTATGGTCTTGGAAAATGGTCTCTAGTAAACGATAATCAGCTGATTCTTTCGGATTTTTATGGAGAAACGATTATCTTGAAGATTGAGAATATTGATGCCGACAATATGGAGGTCCGACAGGTAATCGATGGAAAAGAAAGTCAAGAATCAATCACATTCTGGCACACCGCAGAAGGCGCACAAACGATACGAGTTAAGGGCTACCATTAAAAACTTTAGGAAGGTGAAGAAATGTTGAGTAAGTTGAGTAATATAAATCGTCGTAAATTCCTGAAGCTCACTGGTATCGTGGTGCTGGCGACATCTGTTGCGGGAGCGCTGGGCGGATGTAGTGGTGGCGGCGGAAGCAGTACGCCTGCACCGCCTTCTCCTGAAGAAGAGGGAATAGCGCAAATTATCTTGGATTCGATCAATGCTGCACGCAAAGAAGTCGGGTTGGACGGCACTGTTCAAGAAGTTGATAAGATAAGCCAGCTTTCAGCACAGCGCGCGCTGGAAATGATGAACGGAAAAAAGCACGACGAGCTTTCACCAGTTCCGCAGGAGTTCAAAGACGGCGGAAAGGGCTACAAGTATGGTGGAAGGGAAAATTGGACAGTAACAGGACTTCCGCGAGATCACTTCACGAAAAATCAGCTGACAGAATACTTCCGAAACAATTTTCAGGCGGAACTGAATACACCCGGCAAGACGACGATTCGGGAAGATGTATATGTAGGAATCGGTGTGCAGGAACAGGGTGACTATGTGTGGTATGATATAATCTTTGCACACGAGGGATGACCAAAGGTGCGGCTTTGCAACAGGCAGACCGAGCACAGAAACAAGATAAGGCCGCAGGAAAAGTGCCGCTTCCTGCGGCCTTTTGCTTGCCAAAGATTCAAAAATCATACAAAACCTTCTTTATTTTGTCATAACTGTCCCGTATAATAAAATATAGGTCAACATCAAAATTGCGGCCAGCGCCCGGCGGGGGCTGGCTTTGGACTGGATAGAGGAGGAACACTCACATGGCAAACGAAAAGATACTCGTTGTGGACGACGATACCAACATCTGCGAGCTGCTGCGGCTCTACCTGACCAAGGAGGGCTATCAGGTCACGACGGCCAACGACGGCGAAGAGGGACTTGAAAAGTTCAACCAGCTCAAGCCCGACATGGTGCTGCTGGACGTCATGATGCCCAGGATGGACGGCCTCGAGGTCTGCCGCCGCATCCGCAAGCTGGGCAACACCCCGGTCATGATGCTGACGGCCAAGGGCGAGACCTTCGATAAGGTGCTGGGCCTCGAGCTGGGCGCAGACGACTACATGGTCAAGCCCTTCGACACCAAAGAGGTCGTGGCCCGCATCAAGGCGGTGCTGCGCCGCTGCACCGTCACCACGTCCCAGACCGAGAGCTCCGAGGGCGTCATCGAGTTCGACAACCTCCGCCTCGACATGAACAGCTACGAGCTGCGGGTCAAGGGCAAGGTGGTGGAAGCTCCCCCGAAGGAGCTGGAACTGCTGAACTGCCTCGCCTCTCACCCCAACCGGGTCTACACCCGCGACCAGCTGCTGGACGAGGTGTGGGGCTTCGAATACTACGGCGACAGCCGCACCATCGATGTCCATGTCAAGCGCCTGCGCGAGAAGCTGGCCGGTGCTTCCGATAAATGGGAGCTGAAGACCGTCTGGGGCGTGGGCTATAAATTCGAGGTGCGTCAGTAATGCGCAAAAGTGTTTCCGTTGCGTTCTTCTCGCTCATGAGCACCCTGCTCATCTTTGGCACGGTGATCATGGGCGGCTCGGAGCTGGTGCTGTTCAGCAACTACTTCGCGCAGGAGCGGTACGACGTGCTGGACGAAGTGGTCAATGTGGCCCAGCGCACGGCGTCCCATCTGGTGCAGGAAGCCGCTCTGCCGGAAGGCGAAGAACTGGAAGCCCTGAACACCAAGCTCGAGCTCATCGGCGAGAGCGCGGAAGTGTACCTGTTCTTCACCGACTGCGACGGCAACGTGGTGCTGGCCTCAGACCCGGACGATCTGGCCGGGGATGTGGTAGAGGCGTCCGTGCTGGAAAAGTCGGCCAGGGCCAAGGAGAATTATCACATCTTCGGTACGCTGGACGGCGTACTGACCGAGAAGAGCTACATCTCGGTGCATGAGATGCGCAGCGAGAGCGGCGAGTGTACCGGCTACCTTTTCCTCTGCTCGTCGGGCGACCGGCTGGTGGAGTTCCGCAAGGAGTTCTTCTCGAACTTCTTCCTCTCGGCCTGTCTGATGCTGCTGGTGGCCAGCGTCCTCACCAAGGTGATGATGCATAAGCTCACCGACCCCATCCAGAAGGTGACAGATGCGGCCCAGCGCTTCGGCGGCGGCGACCTGTCCGTCCGGGTCGAGGGCGTGGACGGCGAAGGCGAAGTGGCCGACCTGGCCCGCACCTTCAACAAGATGGCGGACAATATCCAGTCCAACGACAACTCCCGGGGCCAGTTCATGGGCAATATTGCCCACGAGCTGCGCACCCCCATGACCACCATCAAGGGCTTCATCGACGGTATTCTGGACGGCACCATCCCGCCCGATATGCAGAACCACTACTTACAGCTGGTCAGTGAGGAGACGGGCCGTCTGGCGCGCCTCATCCAGAATATGCTGGACCTCTCGAAGCTGGAGAGCGGCGAATATCAGGTGAACGCCCGGATGTTCAACATCTGGGAGACGCTGACCGGCGTGGCCCTCTCGGCAGAGCAGCGCATCAACGACGGCATGATAGACATTGACGGCCTGACCATGGATGAGAAGGTGCTGGTCTATGCCGACCCCGACCTCATCCATCAGGTGGCCTACAATCTGCTGGACAACGCCATCAAGTTCACCCCGGCAGGCGGCACCATCCGCTTCGGGGTGGAGAGGCTGGGCCCGGAGGTGGAAGTCTCCATCTGGAACTCCGGCCAGGGCATCAGCCCCGAGGCGCTGCCCTACGTCTTCCAGCGCTTCTACAAAGAAGACCAGTCCCGGGGTCTCCACGCCCGGGGCGCAGGTCTCGGCCTGAACATCTGCAAGGTGCTGGTCAACCTCTCCGGCGGCCAGATACGGGTGGAGAGCAAGCAGGGCGAGTGGTGCAGGTTCGTCTTCACCCTGCCCGTCCAGCCCCCCAACCCCGGCGGCATGAAGCGTCTGCCCGACGAGAGCGGCCGCCCCGGTGCGGTGGAAGACCCGGCCAGCATGAAGCCGGTAGACTAACTTCACAGCGGTCAGACTGCCCCTCAAAGGTGCGGTCTGGCTGCTTTTTGCATTGTGGAAGAGGGGAGATACGCAGAACTTTACGTCTTTTCCGTGAAAAACACGGCGGCGGGTTTGATTTTTTCGCTGTTTTCATGTAAACTATAATCGACTATGCCGACTGCTCCTGTGGGAGATGCCGCAGGGACGGCGGCAGAGCAAAATTACAAAAATTCTCTAAAAAATAACGGGGAGTAAAATAAAATGACAACGATCAGTCCTTCTATCCTTTCGGCTGACTTCAGCCATCTCGGCGCAGACTGCCGTATGGTGCTGGATGCCGGTGCGCAGATGCTGCATTATGACGTGATGGACGGCCACTTCGTGCCGAACATCAGCTTTGGCGTCCCGGTGCTCAAGAGCCTGCACAAGGCCCTGCCGGACGCTTTCTATGACGTCCACCTGATGATCACCCACCCCCAGCAGTACGCCGAGGCTTTTGCCAAGGCCGGTGCCAGCCTGCTCAACTTCCACCTCGAGTGCGACGACGACATCCAGGAGACCATCGACGCCATCAAGGCCCAGGGCTGCAAGGTGGGCATGACCATCAAGCCCGGCACCCCGGTGGAAGAGCTGGGCTACTACCTCGACCAGCTGGACCTCGTGCTGGTCATGAGCGTGGAGCCTGGCTTCGGCGGCCAGAAGTTCATGCCCTCGGCCCTCGACAAGCTCCGCTGGCTCAAGGCGGAAAAAGACCGCCGCGGCCTGAAATTCCTGCTGGAAGTGGATGGCGGCGTGGATGCCGCCACCGCTCCGCAGTGCGTCGCCGCCGGTGCGGACGTGCTGGTGGCGGGCAGCGCCATCTTTGGCGCCGCCGACCCCGCCGCGGCCGTCCGTGCGATGGCAGCTCTCTGAGAGGGGACTGCCCATGGATGAAGCATTGATCCAGCTGCAGGAGGAAGAACTCCAGCGCACCGGCAGATACTATAAGCACATCTGCTTTCTCTGTGTGCCGCTGCTCTGCGTCTCCTGCTACCTCTACGGCCTGCGCCCGCTGCTGCTCTGCGGCTTTGCGGTGCTGATGGGCAACCTGTGCGACCGGCTCATCTCTCTGCTGCGCCGCCGCGTCTATCAGGCCGGGGATTATTCCAACGAGAGCTTTGCCCTCGTCATCACCCTGCTGATGCCTGCGACGGTGGACTGGTATGTCCTCGCCGCCGCCATTCTGGCCGGTGCTCTCATCGGCAAAGAGGTCTTCGGCGGCTATGGCAGCTACCCCTTCCACCCCGCCGCCGTGGGCTACGCGGTGGCGGCAGTGTCCTGGCCGGAGCAGGTCTTCCGCTATCCGGCCCCATACGCCAATATCCCGCTCTGGGACGCCTCCGGCGTGGCAACATCCAGCACCATCTCGGACACCCTGCGCAGCGGCGGCCTCATCAACATCAGCGCCCTGTCGCTGGTGCTGGGCGAGTATGCCGCCCCGATGGGGACCGGTGCAGCCATCGTGCTGGTGGCCTGCGGCCTCTTCCTCTGGATGCAGAAGGATGTGCGGCTGAGCGCCTCTCTGAGCTTCCTCATCACGGCGGGCCTCATCGTCTTCTTCTTCCCGCGCCAGCTGGGTCTGACGGAGGGGACCGCCTTTACGGCGGGCCTTGTGTTCCGCCTGCGCTGTGTGCGCGACGAGATGCTGACGGGCGCGATGCTCTTCAGCGCCGTCTTCCTGCTCAATGAGCCCTACACCTGCGCCCACCACCGGCGGGGCCGCATCCTCTACGGCGCCATGGTGGGAGCCTTTACGATGGGCTTCCGCTACTTCGGCGTCTACGAGACGGGCGTCTGCTTCGCCATTCTGGCGGTCAACAGCATCTCCGGCTGGCTCGACCGCACCGAAGTCCGCCTCCATGAGCTGATAAAGAGCGGCAGATACTTCAAAGAGAAGAAGACCGGAAAGGGGGATGCGGAATGAAACGTCATGCTGCAGAACTCATCACCCGGGACCCGGAAAGATTCTTCCACCATGACCGCGTCTTTCTGAATAACCCCGTGGTCATGCAGGGCATGGGCCTTGCGCCGCTGGTCGTCCTTGCGACGAGCGGCCAGAACGCCCTGATGCTGGCCGTGGCCGTGGCGCTGCTGCTGACGCCCTCCCGGATGCTGGCCTGCCTGCTGAGCCGCCTGTTCCCCCTGCGGGAGGAGCATCCGGCCAACGCAGAGCTGGAAAAGAAGCTGCTGCCCCGCAGCATCCTCTATTCGGGCAGCGCGGCGGTGGTCTATCTGGCGGCATACCCCATCCTGAACCAGCTGTTCGGCGTGAGCCTGCTGGTGCTGGGCATCTATCTGCCCATGCTGGTGGTGGAGCCGCTGCTGACCTATCGCTTTGGCCGCGTGCAGGAGACGATGAAAAAGGCCGTCTCCAAGGGCATCCGCATCACCATCGGCTACGGCCTGCTGCTGCTTTTGCTGGGCTGTGTGCGCGAGTGGCTGAGCGCCGGCACGGTGTTCGGCCATGTGCTGAGCCGTCCCGTCCTGCCCATGGCCAGTATGCCGGCAGGCGGCTTCATCGTGCTGGGCGTGCTGTGTGCCGTCTGGCGCACGCTGGCCAGGAAGTACAAAAACTATCTGACATCAGAGGCCCGCGGCCTCATGGCGGTCTACCGCCAGAAAGAGGGGGAGCCTGAGGATGAATGATGTGATGCAGGCCGTCGGCGTATTTTTCAGCTACGCCGTGCTGGCCGTCTTTGCACAGAACGCGGTGTTCACCCGGGGCCTCGGCGTGTCCCGCCTCGTCCAGCTGGTGGGCGACGAGCGCACCAGCAGCGGGTGGTTCGCCCTGCTGCTCTGTGTTACGCAGGTGCTGGTGGCTCCGCTGGCGTTCTATGCGGGCGGCTTCATCGCCGCCCAGTCCAACCCCGCCCAGCTCCGTCCGCTGGTCTATCTGGCCTGCGTGGCGGTGGTGAGCCTGTTTGAATTTATCGTGCTCTGGGCCGCACGGGGCAAGCGCCACGGCGGCCAGCTGCTCCGCATCCTGCCGCTGGCGGCGGTCAACAGCGGCGTGCTGGGTACGGTGCTGGTGGAGCGCACCCAGAGCTTTACGCTGGAGCAGAGCATGGGCTTCGGCCTCGGCAGCGGCCTGGGCTATCTGCTGGCCGTCATGCTGGTGACGGAGGCTGACCGCCGTCTGCGCAGCGAGGCCATCCCGGAGGCGTTCCGGGGCCTGCCCATCACGCTCATCTACATCGGCGTGCTGGCGCTGGCCATCTATGGTTTTACGGGCCACTCGGTGATCCTGTGAGGAGTGCAGGAGAAAGGGACGATCATGGCAAAGTATAAAAAGGTCAAGCGGTATCACCGCAGTTTTTACAGCCCCGGCATGTGGGTGAAGAAGGCCGTCGGCATCATCGTGCTGGTGGCCGTGGTGCTGGTCGTGGGCTGGCTGGCCGCGCCCCATGTGCTGGACTGGGCCACCCACACCTGGTACACCGTGGTGCGCAACCGTGACCTCTCGGCTTCGTCTGAGACGACAGCGTCCAGTGCGGCCGCTCCGTCGGAAGTGACGGCAGAGCCTGCCGCTTCCTCGGAGGTGTGGGCGGACTCGGAGCCGGGATCGGAACCGGCTGCACCCGCAGGCGTCATCATCGAGGGCAGCTGGGGCGTTCTGGACACGGCTGCGGCAAAGGACGAAGCTTCCCTGCGTGCCGCCGCCCAGCAGCTGGCCCAGCAGGGCGCGGTCTACGCCGTCGTCACCCTGAAGGACAGTGCCGGAAATATCCTGTATCCCTCTCAGGTGGCTGCTGCGGCAGGCAGCATCGAGGGGGCGTCCCTTGACCCGGCCCTCATCGCCTCGGTGCTCAAGGAGAACAGCCTTGTGCCGGTGGCAAAGCTGGCGGCCTTCCGCGACCCCATCGCGGCCCGCACCGACCGCAATATGGCCATCGGCTACACCGGGCAGGCTTACCTCTGGCTGGATAATAAGGCGTCCGCCGGCGGCAACCCCTGGCTCAACCCCTATTCCGACGAGGCCGTCCAGTTCATCGGCGACCTCATCGGCGAGGTGCAGAGCATGGGCTTTGACCATGTGCTGCTGGAGAACGTCCAGTTCCCCTCTGCCCAGAACGGCAAGCAGGACTTCGGCTCCACCGGCGGGCGCGACCGCAGCGCCCAGCTGGCTGCGGACATCGCCGCATGGGATGCCCGCTTTGAGGGCAGTGTGACCCTGTGGTACGGTTACTCGCTGGGTCAGGTGACGGACGGCGCTTCCACCGTGGGCGGCTCCGCGACGGCGCTGGGCGTCAGGAACCTCGTGGTCGAAGTTCCCGCAAAGCAGACCATGGACGACACCGCCCGCAACGAGCTGCGGGACACCCTGTCGGCTTCCGGCGTGGAGCATGCCGTGTTCTGGGACGATGCAGCGGGCATTTTCCAGTGAGAGCGCTCCATTTGCTGTTGGTGATTTATGTGAGAGTGAGGAATGTGTTATGAAAACTGCATCCTGCTTTGGTCCGGCCCACATCCTGCTGCCCGGGGAGAACATCCCTCTGGAAAAGTGGGGCTGCGTGGCCTGTGACCAGTTTACCAGCGACCGCGCCTACTGGGAGCAGGCAGACGCCGCTGTGGGCGGCTGCCCCAGCACCCTGCGGCTCATTCTGCCGGAAGTCTACCTCGAGGATGAAGACGCGGCCCAGCGGGTGGAGAACATCCACGCCGCGATGGACGAGTACAGCCGCGCCGTGCTGACCCGCGCCGTGGACGGCTTTGTCTACGTCGAGCGCACCGAGCAGAGCGGCCGGGTGCGTCAGGGCCTCGTGGGCAAGATAGACCTCGAGGCTTACAGCTACGAGAAGGGCGCCCACCCGGCCATCCGGCCCAGCGAGCGCACCGTCACTGAGCGCATCCCGCCCCGCATGGCCGTGCGCCGGGGTGCGGCGCTGGAAACGCCCCATGTTATGATGCTGGCCGACGACCCCGGCTGCACCCTCGTCGAGCCCATCGGCGCGCACAAGAGCGAGCTGAAAAAGCTGTACGAGGGCGAGCTGATGCAGGGCGGCGGCCACATTGCAGGCTGGGCCGTGGAAGATCCTGCGATGCTGGCGCAGATCGATGCTGCACTGGCTGCACTGGGCAGTCAGGAGGCTTTCGACGCCAAGTATCCCCAGGCCAGGGGCGCAAAGCCCCTGACGCTGGCTGTGGGCGACGGCAACCATTCGCTGGCCGCAGCCAAAGCCTGCTGGGAGGAGCTGAAAGCCACCCTGACCCCTGAGGAGCGGGAAAGCCATCCCGCCCGCTGGTGCCTGGCTGAGGTGTGCAACGTCCATTCGCCTGCGATCGAGATCGAGCCCATCCACCGCGTCCTCTTCAATGTGGACTGCGGCGCGGTGCTGCTGGCCCTCATCGCGTGGAGCGACTCCAACATGGCCGGTATCTGCTTCGGCGACTCGAAGCAGCAGGCCTTCACGCTGGCCGGCCCCCATGTGTCCAACGTCCTCAGCTTCGAGGACCCCGTCGCCCCGCTGACCGTCGGCACGGTGGACGAATTTATCGAATACTTTATGGCCCGCCACAGCGAGGCCCGGGTGGATTACGTCCACGACGAGCCCGCCGTCCGCGCCCTGACCAGACAGGGCGGCGTGGCCTTCCTGCTGCCGCCCTTCGAGAAGAACGATCTGTTCAAAGGCATCGTGATGGGCGGCGTGCTGCCCCGCAAGACCTTCAGCATGGGCCATGCGGAGGAAAAGCGGTATTACATCGAGTGCCGCAGAATCAAAGAATGACCAAGGAGAACCATGACTTTTAACGATTTGAAACTGTCCGCCCCCCTGCTCAAGGCTGTAAGCGAGGCAGGCTATGAGACCCCCTCGCCCATTCAGGCTTCGGCCATCCCGCCGGTGCTGGAAGGGCGCGATCTGATGGGTTGCGCCCAGACCGGCACCGGCAAGACTGCTGCCTTTGCGCTGCCCATGCTCGACCGGCTGAGCGCCGCCGCCCCCCGCAAGAAGGGCGCTGTCCGCGCCCTCATCCTCACCCCCACCCGTGAGCTGGCTCTCCAGATCGGCGAGAGCTTCGACGCCTACGGCAAGTACCTCAAACTGCGCAGCACCGTCATCTTCGGCGGCGTGGGTCAGGCCCCGCAGGTGGAGGCCATCCGAAAGGGCGTGGACATCCTCATCGCCTGCCCGGGCCGTCTGAACGACCTCATCGGACAGGGCCATATCGACCTGTCGAACCTCGAGGTCTTTGTGCTGGACGAGGCCGACCGGATGCTGGACATGGGCTTTGTGCATGACGTGAAGAAGGTCATCGCAAAGCTGCCCGCAAAGCGCCAGAACCTGATGTTCAGCGCCACCATGCCCAAAGAGATCGAGCAGCTGGCCGCAGGCATCCTGCACGACCCCGCCTTCGTGAAGGTGGACCCCGTGTCCAGCACGGTGGAGCGCATCGACCAGAGCCTGTATTTCGTCGAGAAGGGCAACAAGAAGTTCCTGCTGCCCTGGCTCATCAAGAACCTGACCCCGCCGGTGCAGAATGCGCTGGTGTTCAGCCGCACCAAGCACGGCGCGGATAAGATCGCCCGCGATCTGACCAAGCAGGGCATCACCGCCGCTGCGATCCACGGCAACAAGAGCCAGACCGCCCGTGTGGCGGCGCTGGAAGGCTTCAAGGAGGGCAAGACCAGGGTGCTGGTGGCCACAGACATCGCCGCCCGCGGCATCGACATCAGCGAGCTCTCCCATGTGTTCAACTACGACCTGCCCGAGGTGCCGGAGACCTACGTCCACCGCATCGGCCGCACCGCCCGCGCGGGCGCAGATGGCACGGCAGTGAGCTTCTGCGCACCCGAGGAGATGGAATATCTGGCCGGCATCGAAAAGCTCAACCGCCGGAAGATACCGGTGGTGTCCGGCCACCCGTGGGATGGCGTACCCGCCCCCGTAAAAGCAGCCCCGCCGGTGCGGGGCCGCAAGCCCAAGGCCGAACAGCCTGCCCCTGAAAAGGCCGAAACTCCCAAGGCGGAAAAAGCCGCCAAACCCGCTGCGCCCGAAAAAAAGAGTGCGGCCAGGCCCTCTGCGGCAAAAAAGCAGAAGGCTCCCAAAATCGAAGCAAAAGAGGAACAACTCATGGATGATAACAAGCGCACCCCCGGCGGACGTGACAACAGCCGCCGTAACAATAACAACCGCCCCCGCCGCGAGGGAAATGCCCCCGCACAGGGCGCAGGCCGCGGCAGCAATGCCCAGCCGAAGTTCGACCCCCACTTTGTGAGCGCCCCGGAGGCCACCCCGCTCCGTTCTGCCAAGAAAAACGCTGCCATCCCCGCCGTTCCGGCCCAGACCATTCCTACCGCGATGCAGAACCGCCAGCCTGCTCAGCGTAGCGAGAACAATGGCCGTAATGGTGCAGGCCGCAGTCCCCGCAATGAGCGGAACGACCGCAGCGCCCGCCCGGCTCAGCCTGCACAGCAGAACAGCCAGCGCAATGAGAACCGCAGTGGCCGCAGCAACAACCGCAATGAGCAGAGCGGCGCAGGCCGTGCGCCCCGCGCCCCCAAGGCAGAGCAGTCCGGCCGCAATAACCGCAGCCGCAGCAATAATGTTCCGACGAAGGACGAAGACCCGGGCCTCGTGCTCATCAGCCGCCGCCCGCCGCAGCAGAAGTTCACCAGCTTTGAGGAGTATATGAACGCCCACGGCGGCGCGACGGCTCCCATCGAGGACCACAGCGAGGAAGTGTGATGGCAGAGGGATTCGCCCCGTGGTGCTGCCCGCTGTGCGGCGCACCGCTTGCCGGGGATAACGCACTGAAATGTCCCTCTGGCCACAGCTTCGACCGGGCCAAAGAGGGCTACTGGCATCTGCTGCCGGTGCAGAACACCCGTACCAAGGCCCCCGGCGACAGCAGGGAAATGGTCGCTGCCCGCCGCGCGTTCCTGAGCGCGGGCTACTACGGCATCTTCGGGCAGGCGCTGGGAGAACTCTGCCTCGAGTACGGTCAGCCGAAAGCCGGAAAGCCGCTCCGCCTGTTGGACGCAGGCTGCGGCGAGGGCTGGTATGACCGGTGCATCGCAAAGCAGTTCGAAGAGGCGGGCCTCCCGCTGGAACTGGCAGGCTTCGACATCGCAAAGCCAGCCGTGCGTCTGGCTGCGAAGGCTCTGCCCCCGGCTCGGTACGCCGTGGCGTCCAGTTTCCATCAGCCGGTGCGCACAGGCTGGGCGGATGTGCTGCTCAACTGCTTCTCGCCCTTCGCGCAGGAGGAGTTTCTCCGCGTCCTGCGCCCCGGCGGACGGCTTATCTACGCCGTGCCGGGTGCAGAGCATCTCTTCCAGATGAAGGCCGTCCTTTACGAAAAGCCTTACAAGAACCCGGTGCAGGAAGTGGAGTATCCGGGCTTTGAAGCCATCGGAGAGCGGGAAGTCTCCGGCAGCATCACGGTGCCTGCCGGGCAGCTGGAAGCTCTCTTCGCCATGACGCCCTACTACTGGAAAACGCCCCGGGACGGCGCAGCCCGTCTCGCGGCACTGCCGGAATTGACAACGGACATCTCGTTCCGGTTCCTCGTATTTGAAAAACAATAAAGCAAAAAGAGCGTGTGCTGCGGGCACACGCTCTTTTTGTTTTATGAGTACATCAGACAGGAATGGAAGTTGGTTACTTGTCGGCCTTCGGTTCAGATGCTTTTTGGGCCTTGGGCAGCAGGTTTGCACGCTCGAGGGCCGGGCGCAGGGCCAGATAGAGGATGACGACGCAGACGGTGGAGGCCACGCTGTTCACGAAGGTGACGCCGCCGGTGATCTTGGTCAGAGCCTTGGCGATGGTGTACTCCTGGCCGAAGATGTAGACGTTGCGGAAGTAGCCGAGGAACGGGTCGGTGAAGACATTCAGCAGCAGGCCGGAGGCAGCTGCGACGATCACCTTGGCCAGATAGCCGGGGGTGTGCTTGTCCAGCTCACGGAGCTTGAACACCTTGTGAGCGACCGCACCGCAGGTGATGCCGATGATGAACTTCAGGACGAAGGTGGTGACGGCATAGCCCGGGTCACCGGCCAGGATGTCGGCCAGAGCCAGACCGATGGCACCGGCCAGACCGCCGGATACGCCGTCCAGCAGCAGGGCGGTCAGGGCGGTGAAGGTGTTGCCCAGATGGAACGAAGAGCCGCCGTAGAACGGCACACGGAAGAACAGGTAGGCCACGAGGCTCAGCGCGGCCATGACGCCGGTGAGCGCCAGCTCGTGGACGGTGAAGGTGCGCTTATACAGCACACTTGCAAAGACGATAACGATGACGACGACTGCCAGCAGCAGCCACATTGCAGTTGTTGACATGATTTTCCCTCCCAGTTTTACGAAATACCCACAAAACCGATTGACTTTTTTGGTTCTTGCGGGTATGCTCCTATTATACGCAAAACTGGCACTGTGCAAATACCCAGAATAAAGATTTTTTATGGGTTCAGTTTGGCGCACTGCCCGAAAAGGAGGGGGCTTTTATGGTCCATTTGACGACAGCACTGGACGCGGCGTCCGGTGTGCCGCTCTACGAACAGCTCTACCGCAGCCTCGCCGCCGAGATGCGGACGGGGGCGATTTCTGCAGGGACCCGGATGCCCGGCAAGCGGCGGCTGGCGGCAGAGCTTTCCGTCTCGGTGAACACGGTGGACGCGGCCTACCAGATGTTGGCGGCGGAGGGCTATCTGGAGGCGCGGGAGCGCAGCGGCTTTTATGTACAGGAATATCTGGCCCTGCCCGAGCGGACAGAGTCCGCCGCGCCGCCCCAGCCCGAGACAGCGCCAGCGCCGGAGCAGCCCGTCCGCTACGACCTCTCCACCCGGGGCGTAGACCCGGAGCTGTTTCCGTTCCGCACATGGGCGCGGCTGCAAAAAGAGCTGCTGTACTCTTCGCCGGAGCTGCTGACCCACGGTGACGCGCAGGGCGACCTCTCGCTGCGGCAGGCGCTGGCCGAGTACCTTGAGGAGTACCGCGGTGTGCGGTGCGGCCCGCACCAGCTCGTCGTTGGCGCGGGTCTCGAATATCTGCTGGGTCTGCTGGCACCGCTCCTGCCCGGGCCGGCGGCGGTGGAGAACCCCGGCTATCCCCGCGCCCGGCAGGTGCTGGAGAACAACGGCATCTCTTGTTGTTGTCTGCCGGTGGACGAGGACGGGCTTTCCATCCGGGCGCTGTCGGAGTCGGGGGCGGCGGTGTGCTACGTCACCCCCAGCCACCAGTTCCCCACGGGTGTCACCATGCCCGCCGGACGCCGGGCAGAACTGCTCCACTGGGCGGCACGGCGTCCCGGGCAACGGTACATCATCGAGGACGACTACGATTCCGAGTTCCGTTTCGATACCCGGCCCCTGCCCAGCCTGCAGGGGATGGCGGGGGCCGACGGGCCGGTGGTCTACCTCTCCACCTGCTCCCGCAGCCTCGCGCCCAGCATCCGCATCGCCTACATGGTGCTGCCGGAGCAGCTTCTGCCCGCATGGCACGCGAAATACGCCCTCTACTCCGGCACGGTGAGCCGTTTTGAGCAGCAGACACTGGCGCGGTTCATCACCGGCGGTTACTTCACCCGCCATCTGGCCCGGGAGCGGGTGGCCTATAAGGCCCGGCGGGACGCCCTGACAAAAGCCCTGCGGGAAGCCTTTGCGCCGGAAGAACTGCACCTCACCGGCCTGCACACCGGCCTGCACTTGCTGGCCGAGCTGCGCGACCCGCCGCCGGACGATGCTCTCCGGGCCGCCGCTGAGGCCGAAGGCGTCCGGCTCAGCCTCCTGAGTGACTATGACCTCACCGGCGGCGGGACCGCTCTGGGCGGGACGCTGGTGCTGGGTTACGGCTCGCTGGCCGACGAGAGCTGTGCCTCGGTGGGTGAGACGTTGAAGAGGGCCTGCACGGCGGCACGGGAGTCGTCGGTGAGGGTGTAGCATTCGCCGTCCCACTCGCCGGGCAGGGCCTCGGTGTGGATGGCGGCAGAGCGGTCAGCGAGAAATTCCAGCGTATCTTCTAAAATGAGCAGGTCCTGCGCCGTCAAATCGGTGAGCAGGCTCGAGCTGTGGGCGCGCAGGGCGTCCGGCAGGGCAACGGGCAGAAGTTCCAGCTCCTGCCGGAAAAAGGCGTCCCACACCGCTGCCCGGGCGGCGGCTTTGTGGGCGGGCGGGACAGTGTCCTCCATCCCGTTGAGCAGTTCTTCTGCCTCCCGGGCCGAGATGGCCTGCACATTGGAACTGCACCCGGTGAGGGCCAGCTCCTCGGCGGTCAGCGCTCCCGAAAAACCCACCCGAAGCATCCCGTACCGGTCGGCGATGGCTTGCAGAACGGACGGCGCAAGGGCGAGATAGTGGGTGTCCTCGGGCAGGGAGAGAGCTGAGAGAAGTGCTTCCCGGCAGCGGGCCGGGCCGGCGGCGCGGTAGCAGTCGGAGAGGGCGGTTTCGTCCGCTCCGAAGGGTACGGTCAGCTCTCCGGGCAGAGCCAGCGCATGGATGCAGTTCTGACTGGCATTCAGGTAGAGCAGCAGAAAGCCGGGTGCTGTCGTCTCGGTGGGGGCGATGCAGACCAGCAGACTCAGGCGGTTCTCTTCCTTCGGCTGACGGATGGCGATGCCGCTCTGAGGCCGGGAGGCCAGTCTTGTCCGCAGAGAGCGTCGGGTGAGCAGCACGGTGCCGCCCACCAGCGGCAGCAGCACCAGCAGCGCCGCCAGCAGTGCGGCCCAGAAGGGTCTCCAGCCTTTTTCTTTCATCTCGTTCCTCCCTGAGAGGCCGTTTTCGTAAGCATTGTACACCGCCTGAGCGGTCTTTTTATCCGTATACTGCGTTGCTTCCCCTTGCGATCCACCAAGGATCGCTGCGGGAAATCGCCTTGTCTGCGGGTAAAAATCCTCGCCATTCGGCGAACCCCGCTCACGAAAACAGCTTCTAAAAAACTGCATAAAGCATGGCCTAATGGGGGAACCTTTATGCAGAAAAGGAGGGAAATGCTATGAAATTCGATGATACCCCCAGCAGGGAAGAGCGGGAGGACTTCTGGCTAGACCTCGGCCCGGCCAGTGCCTACGAGGGGCTGGACTGCTGTGAGACAGCCCGCCGCGACGGCGACGCCAGTCCGGACGGCCTTGCCCATGGCTTCGAAGGGGCCGAAAGCCCGAAAGACCTCGTGGCCCCGCCCGACGACGACCCGGACAGCGAACCGGTGCCGCATCTGCCGCCCCAGCTGAAAGCGCTGGAGTGGCTGGACACGATGGGCAGCCCCGATGATGTGCCGCCCATCGACCGATAAAGGACGAAAAAAGTCATACCATAACAAAATTCACTTTCTGGTATGAAAGATGAAACTCGGGAATAAAATGCGGTAAAAGGCTTGCCAAGAAGCCGAAAATGTGATAAAGTATCTCCATTGTGTACAGTTGTGCATGTGGTGAGAACCGAATCGCAAGATGTGCCGCCCGGTGAGCCGGGTGTGCCGCACTCTGGAGAAGCCTGCAGGAGGCGGGTGCCGAAGGTGTAAGGCCGTTTGGGCCGATCTCTCAGGCAAAAGGACAGAGCAAACGTCTTTTGCGCAGGAAAGGTGTCCTGTGCGGGGTCATACGCTGAGTTTTTTGCGGGCAGAGCCTTTGGAAAAGAGGTTCTGCCCGCATTTTTGTTTGGGATGATCAGAGGGGGATTTCATATGGTAGACATCGTCACGCGCGTCAACAATGTGGTCAACGGCTTCGTCTGGGGGCCGTTCGGTCTGGCACTGCTGCTCTGCACCGGCCTGTGGCTCAGCGTCCGCACCGGCTTTTTCCAGTTCCGGCGGATGGGCTACTGGCTCAAGCATACCATCGGTGCTATTTTTACCAATAAGGACGTCACCGCCCACACCAGCAAGGAAGACATGGCCATCAGCCAGTTCCAGAGCATGTGTACGGCGCTGGCAGGCACCATCGGCACTGGCAACATCGTGGGCGTGGCCACGGCCATCGTCTCCGGCGGCCCGGGTGCCATCTTCTGGATGTGGGTCATGGCCCTGCTGGGCATGATGACCAGCTTTGCAGAGAACGTACTGGGCGTCTACTACCGCCGCAAGAACGAAAAAGGCGAGTGGAGCGGCGGCGCGATGTATTATCTGACCGACGGTCTGGGCGCAAAGCCCGGCTGTAAGGCGGTGGGCAGGGTGCTGGCTGTCCTGTTTGCCTGCTTCTGCATCCTCGCGTCTTTCGGTATCGGCAACATGAGCCAGATAAACTCCATCGCCGGCAACATGAACGCGGCCTTCCATGTGCCGTACCTCGCCACCGGCCTTGCGCTGATGGTGGTGACGGCCCTCATCGTCATCGGTGGACTCAAGCGGGTGGCCGCTGTCACGGAAAAGCTGGTGCCGCTGATGGCACTGTTCTATGTTGCAGGTGCGCTCATCATCGTGGTCATGCACGCGGGCAATATCCCGGCGGCACTGGCGGCTATCTTCAAGGGTGCATTCAACCTCAACGCTGCAGGCGGCGGCGCGCTGGGCTACGGCATCAGCCAGACCATCACCTGGGGCTTCAAGCGCGGCGCGTTCTCCAACGAAGCCGGCCTCGGTTCTGCGGTCATGGTCAACTCGGCCTCTAACGTCAAGGAGCCGGTGCATCAGGGCATGTGGGGTGTGTTTGAGGTCTTCGCCGATACCATCGTGGTCTGCACCCTGACGGCCCTCGTCATCCTGACCACCGGCGTGGTAGACCTCGAGAGCGGCGCTGTCCTCGCAGGCGTGCAGGACAATGCGCTGGTGGGCCAGGCATTCACGGCGGCTTTCGGCAGTTTCGGCCCGAAGTTCATCGCTGTGTCCATCCTGCTGTTCGCCTACTCCACCACCCTCGGCTGGAGCCACTACGGCACCAAGGCCGTGGAGTATCTCTTCGGCACGGCGGGAAGCCGCATCTATAAGGTCGTCTTTGTCTGCATGACTGTCGTGGGCGCGACCATGAAGCTGGGCCTCGCGTGGGACCTCTCCGACACCTTCAACGGCCTGATGATGATACCGAACCTCATCGGCGTTCTGGCATTGTCCGGCACTGTGGTGGACATCACCAGGAACTACTTTGCTCGCCGCGTCCGGGGCGAGGACATCGAGCCCATGTGGTCGGCCTTTGAAGAGTATCAGAAGGAAGAAGAGGCCGAGGCTGCCGCCGAGGAGGCGGAGCTGGAGAAGGCCGCAAACAAATAACACAAAAAGCAAGCCCCCGGAAGGTACCCTTCCGGGGGCTTGCTGGTTTACTTCTTCTTTTTGCGAAGCTTTGCCGCCGCCCGCCCGGCGATGATGCCGCTGCCGAAGGCCCAGTGGAGGTTGTAGCCGCCGCAGCTGCCGGCGCAGTCCAGCGTCTCGCCCACGAAGTAGAGTCCCGGACAGCCCTTGAACTGGAAATCGTCCTCTACCTCGTCCAGAAGCAGGCCGCCGCCGGTGGTCTGAGCCTGCTTCCAGCCGCAGGGCGTCAAGCCCTCGAACCGCCAGCACTTGGCCGTGGCGGCGAGTTTCGGCCACGCGGAGGCGGGCAGGGCGCGGGCATTTTCAGGTAAACCGGCATCGGCCCAGAGGGCGCGGCCCAGCTTTGCGGGCAGCAAGCCCAGCCAGAACTCTGCCGCCTCGCTGCCCAGTAGTCCGACCCGCTGGGCGAACAGCGCGGCCAGCTCGGTTTCACTCAGAGCAGGGAAGAGGTCGAGGGCCACGACAGGCCGCTTCGGCCCGCGCCCCGGGGCCAACAGACCCGAAAGCTGCATGATGCAGATGCCCGAAAGCCCATACTCGGTGAACTGCACCTCGCCCGTTTCCCGGGCAAGCACGCGGCAATCTGCGCCGTCCAGCAGGCTGGCGCAGCCCTTGGCCCGGATGCCGGCCAGCGACTTGCGGGGATGAGCACACTGCAGGGCCGTCAGGCAGGGATAGAGGGGGGCCATCCGTCCGCCGCACTGGGCGGCGAACCGGGTGCCGAAGCCATCGGTGCCGAACTGAGGGCCGGCATCACCGCCCATGGCGCAGATGATGGCGTCGGCCCGCAGGGTCTCGCGGCCTGCCTCTGTCTCGATTTGGACGGCATAGCCGCCCCGGCTCTGGCTCAGGTTCTGGACGGTGCAGCCGGTGCGCACCTCGACGCCCAGTCTCGACAGATGGTGCTCCAGCAGGGCCAGTACGTCCGCCGCCTGATTGGAATACGGGTACACCCGCCCGGCCTCGTCGGTGCGGGGATAGAGTCCGAGGCTCTCGAACCACGCCAGCGGCGCAGCCTCGTCCACGGCGCTCAGCAGGCGGCGCAGGGCTTTGGGGCTGCTGGTGAAGTACCGCTCCGGCGTGATGTCACGGTTGTCGAGATTGCAGCGCCCGTTGCCGGTGGCCAGAAGCTTTTTGCCCACCTTCGCGTTTTTGTCCAGCACGGTGATGTGTGCGCGGCCCTCTGCGGTCTGTGCTGCCGCCAGCGCAGCGGCCAGACCGGCTGCGCCGCCGCCCAAAATCAAAATCTGCTGCATCCTCTGCCCATCCTTTCTGTAATAAATTTATTGTATCATAGCCGCCCCTGTTTGGCAAACACAGGACGGGCAGGTGTATATTTCCCTGCCGCTTCCACATAATAACTACACAGCATGGGAAAATGCAGAATGGGAAGGATGGTACACAGATGAAAGCAACCGGAATCGTCCGCCGCATCGATGAGCTGGGCCGGGTGGTCATCCCGAAGGAGATACGCCGCACCCAGCGTATCCGCCGCGGCGACCCTCTCGAAATCTTCACCACCGGCGACGGCGAGGTCATCTTTAAGAAGTATTCCCCGGTGGGAGAGCTGCAAGGGGTGGCGGTGCAGTACGCCGAGGTGCTGAGCCGAAGCTTCGCCCTGACGGCCTTCGTGGCTGACCGTGACCGCATCCTCGCCGCAGCCGGGTCGGGGAGGCGCGACCTTGCCGACCGCAGCGTCAGCCAGCCGCTGGAAAAGGTGATGGAGTCCCGCAAGCCCTACCTCAGCGAGGGCGACCCCGAGCATGTCCTGCTGCCCTGCGAGGGTTCGCTGCGGCCATTGCTCTGTGCGTGGCCCATCATCGCGGCAGGGGATGTCACCGGGGCCGTGGGTCTGCTGGCCGAGGACCGCACCCAGCAGCCCGACCCTGCCCAGCAGAAGGCTGTGGCTGTGGCGGCAGCGTTCCTGGCAAAGCAGATGGAAGAGTGAACATTATTATAATAGAGGGAGCGTCTGCGTTTCTGGCAGGCGCTCCCTTTTTTGTTTATGACAGAATTATGAATCTTTATAAACTTTTTCGAGAAGCTATTGACAGGGAAAAATTTTTGGCTATAATGGTCTTAGCACTCAGGAAGATGGAGTGCTAAAGAAACGAAAGCCAAAAAGGAGGCAGGCGCTATGACGATGGATGCACGCAAGCAGCGAGTCTTGCAGGCAATCGTGGCGCTGTATGGCCTCGAGGGCGAGCCTGTGGGCAGCAGTGTGCTGGCAAACTATTTTGATATGGCCGTGTCCAGCGCCACGCTGCGCAACGAAATGGCGGCGCTGACCAAGCTGGGTCTGCTGGAGCAGCCCCACACCAGCGCGGGCCGTGTCCCCAGTGCCAAAGGCTACCGTTATTATCTCGACAATCTGCTGACGGACGACCAGCCGCTGGACCGCGTGACCCGCGCCCGCGTCGAAGCCGTTTTCGCCAGCCTCGATCATGAGCCGGAAAAGCTCGCACAGGGCGCTGCAAAGGCGCTGGCCGCCATCAGCGGCTGCACCGCAGCCGTCAGCACCCCCTGTGCCGAAGACCTCTGCGTCGCCCACTATGAAGTCGTTCAGGTGGGCCGCAGCGCGGCGGCTGTGCTGGCCGTCACGACGGCGGGCTACGTTCGCACCCGTGTGGCGCGGGTCCGCACCGGCCTCTCCCGCGAGAATGCCGCTGCGCTGGCCGCGCTGCTCAACCGCAACCTGACCTTCGTTGCGCCGGTGGACCTGTCCAACCGGCTGCTGGCAGAGCTGTGCAGCCAAATCGACCCGGAACTGGTTCCGGTCATCAGCGCAGCCGCTGCGATTTTGCAGGATTCCGCACAGCCCCACGTATTTCTGGGCGGTGAGCAGTACCTGCTCAACTGGCCGCAGCTCGAAGGCAAGGTGGGCGACATCCTCACCCTGCTGAACGACGAAGAGCAGGCGGCCCACATCATCGCACCCCCGGCAGACCGCAGTGAGAGCGTGCTGCTGGGTGAGGATCTGGAACCTCAGATCCCCGGCTTGTGCATCGTCAGCGACCGCTACCTGGTAGGCGGCGGGCTGTGGGGCACGGTGGCCTTGATCGGGCCGACCCGGATGCCCTTCCAGAAGCTGATGCCGCTGCTCCACCTCTTCGCCGACGAGCTTGGCGAGGGCATGAGCGGTAAACGAAAAGACACCCCGCAGATGGCCGCACCCCGGCGGACTGTGATATATAAGGAGGATCTGGAATGAGCGAAGAGACCAAAAAGACGGCAGAAGCTCCCGAGCAGGAAGCAAAGGAGACCGAAGCTGCACCTCAGGAAGCGCCCGAGACCGCCGCAGCCCCCGAGAAGGAGGCCGAGGCAGAACCCACAGACGCCAAGAAGAAAGATGGCTGGTTCAACAAGAAGGCACGCGAGATGGACGCCGTAAAGGCAAAGCTCGACGCAGCCGAGAAGAACGCCGCACAGGCCAAAGACCAGCTGCTCCGGATGGCAGCGGAGTACGAGAACTACCGCAAGCGCTCCACCCGCGAGGCTGACCAGAAGTTCAACGATGGCGTGTCCTTCGCCGTGAACCAGATCATCCCCATCCTGGACACGCTGGAAATGGCAGCCAACGCCCCCACCACCGACGAGAACTACAAAAAGGGCGTGACTATGACGCTGGACAAAGCCGCCAAGGCACTGGATGCCCTCCATGTGGAGGAGATCGAGGCGCTGGGCAAGCCTTTTGACCCCAACTTCATGAACGCCGTCCAGCAGATCCCCGCCCCGGACGGGCAGGAGAGCGGCACCGTCATCACGGTGTACCAGAAAGGCTACAAGCTGGGCGACAAGATCGTCCGCCACGCGACCGTCGTGGTGGCCGAGTAAATCCGCAAAGACCCGCAGGGGTTTTGAATATAGACATCCGCTTCACATCTAAGCATGAGATAAACAAGTTCTTTTGAGAGGAGACTTCATTTATGAGCAAAATCATTGGTATTGACCTTGGTACTACGAATAGCTGCGTGGCTGTCATGGAGGGCGGCGAACCCGTCGTCATCGCAAACTCCGAGGGCGCCCGCACCACCCCGTCTGTTGTTGGCTTCACCAAGACCGGTGACCGTCTGGTCGGTCAGGTCGCAAAGCGTCAGGCCATCACCAACCCCGAGAACACCGTTTCTTCCATCAAGCGTCAGATGGGTACCGACCACAAGGTGACCCTGAACGGCAAGGAGTACACTCCCCAGCAGGTCAGCGCTATGATCCTGCAGAAGCTGAAGGCTGATGCGGAGGCTTATCTGGGCGAGCCTGTCACCGAGGCCGTCATCACCGTTCCTGCTTACTTCAACGACAGCCAGCGTCAGGCTACCAAGGACGCCGGCACCATCGCCGGCCTGAATGTCAAGCGTATCATCAACGAGCCTACTGCCGCTTCTCTGGCATACGGCATCGATAAGGAAGATGACCAGAAGATCATGGTCTACGATCTGGGCGGCGGCACCTTCGATGTCTCCATCATCGAGATGGGCGACGGCGTCACCGAAGTTCTGGCCACCAACGGCGACACCCATCTGGGCGGCGACGACTTCGACCAGCGCATCATCGACTGGATGGCAGACGCCTTCCAGACCGAGAACGGCATCGACCTGCGCAAGGATAAGATGGCCGCTCAGCGCCTGAAGGAAGCTGCTGAGAAGGCAAAGATCGAGCTGTCCAGCGCTATGAGCAGCCAGATCAACCTGCCCTTCATCACGGCTGACGCTACCGGCCCCAAGCATCTGGATATGACCCTGACCCGTGCAAAGTTCAACGAGCTGACCGCAGATCTGGTCGACCGCACCATGACCCCTGTCCGCAAGGCTCTGCAGGATGCCGGCCTGCGCGCATCTGACCTGAAGAAGGTCCTGATGGTCGGTGGTTCCACCCGTATCCCCGCTGTCTACGATGCAGTCAAGAAAGAACTGAACTGCGAGCCCTTCAAGGGCATCAACCCCGATGAGTGCGTGGCTGTCGGTGCTGCTATCCAGGGCGGCGTCCTGCAGGGCGACGTCAAGGGTCTGCTGCTGCTGGATGTCACCCCGCTGAGCCTCGGCATTGAGACTCTGGGCGGCGTCTGCACCAAGATCATTGAGCGCAACACCACCATTCCTACCCACAAGAGCCAGGTCTTCTCCACTGCTGCGGATAACCAGCCCTCTGTTGAGATCAATGTCCTGCAGGGCGAGCGTGAGTTTGCCCGCGACAACAAGAGCCTCGGCGTCTTCCATCTGGACGGCATCGCTCCGGCTCCCCGTGGTGTGCCTCAGATCGAAGTTACCTTCGATATCGATGCAAACGGCATCGTGAAGGTCAGCGCAAAGGATCTGGGTACCGGCAAGGAGCAGAACATCACCATCACCGCTTCCACCAACATGTCCAAGGACGACATCGACAAGGCTGTGAAGGAAGCTGAGCAGTTTGCTGCCGACGATAAGAAGAAGCGCGAGGAAGTGGACATCCGCAACGGCGCCGACCAGATGGTCTTCCAGACTGAGAAGATGCTGAAGGAGAACGGCGACAAGATGCCCGCCGACGTCAAGAGCGAGGCTGAGGCAAAGCTGGCCGACCTGAAGACCGCTGTCCAGTCCGGCTCCATCGACGACATCAAGGCAAAGCAGGATGCTCTGAGCCACGTCTTCGAGAAGATGTATCAGGCTGCCGCTGCTGCCCAGCAGCAGGCCGCAGGCGCACAGCCCGGCCCCGATGCTGGCGCAAACGGCCAGCAGAAGCCCAACGATGACGGCGTTGTGGACGCAGACTTCAAGGAAGTCTGATTTGAGACACAGCAGTGCGTATCCGGCCAAACCGGCGGGTATGCGCGTAGAATAGCAAAAGCCGCTCCGGTTTTGCCGGGGCGGCTCTTGCTGGTTATAGAGAAAACCTCTCAGTCTCGCTGACGCTCGCCAGCTCCCCTGATAGGGGAGCCATTGGCAGGCCGGTCAGGCTTGTACAGATTTGCTTGAGGCTGTCTGTACTGGAAGCGGCAGTGCGCTGCTATATAGGGGAGGTTGCTGCTTATACGAGAGGTGATTGGATTATGGCACAGGAGAAACGTGATTACTACGAAGTGCTGGGTGTATCCAAGACGGCTACCGACGCGGAGATCAAAAAGGCTTACCGCAAGCTGGCCATGAAGTACCACCCGGACTACAATCCCGGCGACAAGGAAGCCGAGGAAAAGTTCAAGGAGATCAACGAGGCAAACGAGGTGCTTTCGGACCCGAAGAAGCGCCAGCTCTACGACCAGTACGGCTTTGCCGGTGTTGACCCCAACTACGCTGCCCAGAACGGCGGCGGCCCCGGCGGCTTTGGCGGTTTCAGCGGTTTTGGCGGCGACGGTGTTGACCTCGGCGATATTTTCGGCGACATCTTTGGCGGCGGTTTCGGCGGTTTTGGCGGCTCGAGCCGTTCGGCGAACCCCAACGCCCCCCGCAAGGGCCAGGACATCCGGGTGCGCATCACCCTGACGTTTGACGAGGCGGTGCATGGCTGCAAGAAGAACATCACCATCACCCGTCAGCAGGAGTGTACCGAGTGCCACGGCAGCGGCTGCGCCGCCGGTTCCAGCCCGGAGACCTGCCCTGACTGCGGCGGCAGAGGCTTTGTCATTCGTCAGCAGCGTACGCCCTTCGGCGTCATGCAGACCCAGCAGCCCTGCTCCCGCTGCGGCGGCAAGGGCAAGCTCATCAAGAACCCCTGCAAGAGCTGCCACGGCAGCGGCACCATCGCGGTCAAGAAGACTCTGGAGGCCAATGTCCCTGCGGGCATCGACGACGATCAGGGCTTCCGCCTCTCGGGAATGGGCAATGCCGGCACCAACGGCGGCCCCGCAGGTGACGTCATCGTGGCGGTGACTGTCCAGCCCAGCGAGGTGTTCCAGCGCGACGAGAACAACATCTACGTCGTCTTCCCCATTACCTACAGTCAGGCTGTCCTGGGCGATACCATCACAGTGCCTTCCATCGACGGCAAGGTCGAGGTCAATGTGCCGGAAGGTACCCAGAGCGGCACCACCTTCCGCCTGCGCGGCAAGGGCATCCAGTATGTGAATGGCAGAGGCCGCGGTGATATGTACGTCAAGTGCGAGGTCGAGATCCCCAAGAAGCTCAGCCGCACCCAGCGTGAGGCCCTGAAGAAGTTCGAGGGGACCCTGAAAGAGGATAACTACGAAAAGCGCAAGGGCTTCTTCAAAAAGCTGAAGGATATGTTCAATAACTAAATCAGCACGTCCATAAACAGGCAGAGGCATCCGGTTTGGGTGCCTCTGCTTTTGTATGGACAGATAAAAAGAGGGCGGCGGCCCTTCCCTTACGGGAAGAGCCGCCGCCTTTGTTGTTCTTTGGAGTCTCCTGATTTATTAAAGCAGGATAAGAGCTGCGTTAATCACAAGGCCAATTCCGGTAGCGGAGGTACCCAGAACCCAACTGGCACACGCAAGGTCATAGAGGAAATTAGACACACTCTTCCCCATATCATTTGCGAAATAGTCCAGACCATCCTGAGTCCAAGTATTAGGGTTCTTCTTGCGGTAATCACGGATAGCGGTGACGCCCGCAAGCCATGCATAAGGAGGGAAGACCCATGCAGCGATAGCCTGAATAGCACTGGCACCACCGGTGGTATAGGTCATTTCCTCTTCGTTCATCACGCAGTAGGAAGCGGGCAGCATCATGATGTTTTCCATAGTAGCACTCCTTTACGAACAATATCCCAAAACAGCGCGGTGTGCGCCGGTTTGACGAAAGATAGAAGTTCCCGAAAAGCCACAGGGGAACTTACAGGATGAGCAGCAGCGCGCTCAGGGGAGCGAGAGCCACCACCGTACCGGTGGAAACAACGTCACGCAGGAAGTTGGAAGGCGATTTGGACATATCGTCGCTGATGGCGTCCATTGCACGGCCCATAACGGTGAGAGGATTGCCCCTGCGGTTGCTGTCAACGCTCAGCCAGTCTCTGGCCTGCGAGATGCCCCAGACATAGCTGGATGCCAGAACGGCCACGCCCACGATGGTGACGACGCCGCCAACAGCGCTGCCGCCGGTGGTGTAGGTCATCTCATCGTCAGAAAGCACTGCGTAATCAGCAGGCAACTCCATATATTTCTTCATAAAGAATCACTCCTTCATATCAGCAGACGGCGCACCGCACCGCGCTGCAAAGATCCCTCTTGCAGAGCTAACTTCTCTGACAGCATCATTCTACTACAACGCTGGATTTTGTGCAAGGGTTTTGGACAGAAACCACAAAAAACCCGGGAAAATGCATGAAAAACACCTCGGAAGTTTGTGGAAAAATACTGCAATAATTCCCGGTATCAGCCCGCTACGCCGGCCCGGTAGAGGTAGGGGTCGCTCTTGAAACTGTCGAAACTGTAGAGCACGAGGAGCTGGTCGTATGCATTGTCCGCGATGAGCTTGTCCAGCCCGTAGTTGTAGTTGCGGAAATCCACCACGTCGATGTCGGCGTAGTTGGCCGTCAGGTAAGGCACGAAGCAGTTGGCGTAACTGTCCTTGATGACGAGAATGCGCCCGGTGCCGTCGCCCTTGATGCGGCTCAGGCCGTTGTTGCCGTGGAGGAACATGGCATACTTGTCGTAAACGTCCAGCTTGGCCGTGTCGTACAGGCCGGTCGTCTCACCGTCGGCGGGCTGGCCGGAGCCGCTGACCGAGTAGATGGTCAGTTCGTTCGGCAGGTCATAATAAGTGATGGTGTCCGGTTCTGCGTCCGGCGTCCGTGCCTTGGAGTAGTGGGTGCCGTAGAAGCCGTCTGCCGTCAGCACGGTGTGGGCCGAGGGATCAAAGGGCGTAAGGCCCAGGGTGTCGCAGAGCAGCTTGTAGGCGTAGTATGCGCCGGTGCTCGTCCAGTGGTGGTCGGTGCGGTAGTAGATATATTCGTCCTTGTGCGCGGTGAGGGTCTGCCGCACGTCCACAAAGCGGCCTCCGGCGGCCTGTACGGCATCGGAAAGCGAGTCGAGATAACTGTCCTCGTCCAGCAGCGGAGCGCCCGCAGGGACGCTTTCCGGGTAGATAGCGGACGCCGCAGGCACCAGCATCACGTTGACCTTGCCCGGGTACCGCTGACAGAGCGCTTCCAGCGCGGCAGTGTTCTTGGGCAGGGTGCGCGTCTCGCTGGAAACGAGGCCGTAGGTGCGGGGGAACATCATCTGCTGTTTGCCCAGCAGGATGCCGCCGCTCTGCTCCTTCTGCATCACCTTCGTTTCCACGGTGCTCTGCAGGGCGACCCAGTTGTCACGGCCCACCACCTGGTCTTTGACGTATTTCGTGTAGGCCGTGAAGAACTTGTTCAGCCCATCAGCCGAGACGCTGGACAGGCTGGGCCGCTGGGAGAGGGTGGTGTTTTCCAGTTCACTGTAGGCCCGGTCCGGCGTGACAAGGTCCAGCAGGAACAGCCCGGCAAAAAACAGGGTGAATGCGATAAGGACCGGATAGCGGAAAATCGAAGCGGAGCGCTTTGAATGTTTGTCCATCGTTCACGCCTCCTCTTAAAAGTTGAAATACAGGAACGGGCTGTTGGTGCTGCCCACGACGTAAGCCATCGAGACCGTCAACAGCACCAGAATGGTCAGCGCCTTGGTGATGACATTGCGGGAAAGCAGCTTCCACAGCTTTTCGATGAGCGGGGTGCAGCAGACGACGGAGACCGCCAGCAGTACGCCGTAGTTGCGCAGGAAGTAAAGGGGCATCACGCCGCCGGAAGGGATGAAAAGCTTGCGGAACAGCAGGCCGAACTCCACGCCTGCGTCGTTGCCCACGAACATGGCCCAGCCTACGACCACGAGGAAGAGGGTGTAGATATGGGGCCAGACCCTGCCCTTTTTGAGGTAGGGCAGGAGGAAGAGCTTTTCCAGAGCCAGCAGCACAAAATAGTACAGGCCCCAGCAGATGAAGTTCCAGTTCGCGCCGTGCCAGATGCCGGTGAGCAGTTCGACGACGAACAGGTTGAAGATCTGTCGCTTGAGGCCCTTGCGGTTGCCGCCGAGGGGGATATACACATATTCCCGGAACCAGCCGGACAGCGTCATGTGCCAGCGCCGCCAGAACTCGGTGATGGACGCGGAGATATAGGGGTAGTTGAAGTTCTGGGGGAAGTCGAAGCCCAGCATCTTGCCCATGCCGATGCCCATCATGGAGTAGCCGGAAAAGTCGAAATAGAGCTGGAGCGAGTAGGCGATGACGCCCAGCCAGACCAGCGGGGTCGAGGCGTTGGCGAGGCCCACGAAGGAGACGGAGGGGCTGTCCGCTACGCCGATGATGTCCGTCCAGAGCGCACCGATGGCGTCGGCCAGCAGGACTTTCTTTGCCAGACCGAAAGTGAACAGGGTCATGCCGTCCTCGATCTGCTTGAGCTCATAGCGGCCTTTGTAGACGTGGAGACGGTCAGAGACATCCCGGTACTTGACGATGGGGCCGGCGATGAGCTGGGGGAACATGACGACGTAAGCACCAAAATCAATGATGTTATGCTCCGTTTCCACATCCCGGCGGTAGACGTCGATGGTGTAGGAAAGTGTCTGGAAGGTGTAGAAGCTGATGCCGAGCGGCAGTACGCTGATGCCCTGAATGGGCGCAAAACCGGTGCCGAAGATGGCATTGATGCTGCTGAGCACGAAATTTGCATACTTGAAGTAGAAGAGCATCCCGAGACTGCCCGCCAGCGCGATGAGCAGCAGGATGAGACGGGCGGGCTTGTTCTGCTCGAAGCGCTCAAGCCCCAGGCCGCAGAGGTAGTTGATGAGGATGAGCGCCAGCATGACCGGGAAAAAACGCACCTCGCCCCAGCAGTAGAACACGAGGCTGCACAGGAACAGAACGGTATTTTTGAGTTTCGGGGGCGCGAGATAGTACAGCGCCAGTGTGATGGGCAGAAAGCGCAGCAGAAAGATGATGGTGCTGAAGACCACGGCGTCAGCCTCCTTTTAACATTGTGATAAAGCCGAAAAAGGCCGATGCCGCCACGGCACCGGCCCGAGAGAGTCTGTTTATTTGCCCAGAACGTCCTTCACGGCGCTGGTCAAATCAGAAGAGCAGTCGTTGGAGGCAATGACCATCACCACGAGGTCGTCGCCGCCGTCGATGATGGCGTTCTCCACGTTGGACTGTGCCTGTGCAAACTCAGCATAGTTGCCGTAGAAAGCCACCTGGTCCTGCTGGTAGGTCTTGAGGGTGTCCATGACGTCCTGTGCCTTGCCAGCGGCGGGCTGGATGGCCAGCACCAGACCGGCGTCGCCGTTGTCGTTGCTCTTGAGGCCCTTGTAGCTGGTCACATCGTCGGCTTTCAGGCCAAAGTCGTACTCGATGTTCATGGCCGTTATCTCAAACTGGTTGGAGATGGGGTCAGCCTCGAGCAGAGCGTCTACGGCAGAAGCCACGGCGTCGGAAGCGCCGTTCTCCTCAGCGGAGACGGAAGCAGCAGGCTCAGAGGCGCTCTGGCTGGCGGCCTCGGAGGAGGCTGCGCTCGAAGCGGCAGAGGATGCCGAAGAGGCAGAGCCGCCGCAGCCTGCCAGCAGGACACAGCCTGCAGCCAGCGCAGCAGCAGAAAGGACGAGTTTCAGACGAATATTCATAAAAGATTTCCCTCTTTTGTCGTTAAAATTCTGAGGCCCGGCCGCCCCGAAAACTGTCGGCCCAAAACCCCAAGATAGTCTACCATATCGACGGCAGAATTGCAAACGAAGCGTGAAATTTTAACCTTTTCTTCACCAGTGGATTCAGCCCTCGGCGGCGATGCTCTGCAGAGTCTCGATATACTCCTCAAAGCACAGGCCGCTGGCGTTGATCTTAGCGGCGTTCTCCACGCCCACATACCGCCAGTGCCAGGGCTCGTAGATGATCTCCGTCTTGTCCTCGGCGTCCTTGGGGTAGCGGAGGATGAAGCCGTAGTCGCCCGCGTGCTCACAGAGCCAGCGGAAGGCGGCGGTCTTCTCGAAGCCCTCGTCCAGACCGGTGTGCTCCGGGCTGTTCAAGTCGGCGGCGAGGCCGCAGTTGTGCTCGGAGTATCCCGGAGGGTTGACGACGGCAGCGGCCTTTTCCTTGGCAGTGGCGTTGTCGTAGCCCTTGTCGAGGTAGTATTTGGTCTTCCGCTCGTAGAGGCTGGTCTGGTACTTGACGCTGCGGTAGCCGCTCTGCATCCAGACGGTCACGCCGTCGGCGGCAGCGGCTTTCTGCATGGAGAGGAAGGCGTCGCAGGCCACGGTCTGCAGCGTCTTGTTGACGGCGGTGGCAGAGCCGCACTCCTTGGTATCAAAAGTATAGTCGTCCGGCATCTTGCTGGTGTGATTCACCAGCACCATCAGCGGGTCGGCCAGCATGGCGCGGGCCTCGTCGGCGGTCAGGCCAAGGGCGTTGGCAGGCGCAGCGGTGTTCTCGGCGGAGCTTACAGTGGAATCGGCGATGCTCTGGGCCGGCATGGAGATGGCGGACGCCGCCGAAGCGCTGGGGACGACGGCATGACGGGTGAGCAGGAAGGAGACGCCGCCTACGGCGACGCAGAGCATCACGGTAAGGCCGGCCACCCGGCGGATGGCGCGGTTACGTCTGCGGCGGCGCACCTCGGCGCGGGTAAGGCGCCGGCGGTGAGGATGAGGAGCAGAGGAATTCATAATGGACCTTCTTTCTTGTTGGGGGTGTGTATATTTTTGCACACGGGCGGACATCCTATTCCCGGGAGGCGAACAGGATGAAAATGTCGGCTGAGGAATACGGGCGCAGGGTGCGCCGGGTCGGCCCGCCCTCGCCGCTGGGCGGAGACTGCCTCTGGGCGTTTGGCGTGGGCGGCAGCATCTGCCTGCTGGGCGAGGTTCTGCGCGGGTGGTATCTGACCATGGGGCTCGACAAAGAGCTGGCCGGGACGCTCACCAGCTGCACGCTGGTGGCGCTGTCGGCATTGCTGACGACGCTGGGCCTCTACCAGAAACTGGCCGCGAAAGCGGGCGCAGGCACCCTCGTACCCATCACGGGCTTTGCCAATGCGGTGGTCAGTGCGGCCATCGAGTTCAAGACCGAGGGCCGTGTGCTGGGGACCGGCGCGAAGATGTTCATCATCGCCGGGCCGGTCATCGTATACGGTACGCTGGCGGCGGTTCTCTACGGCAGCGTCTACTGGCTGCTGCAGTAAAAGTTCCCCTGCCAAGGATACGCATAAGGAAGTGCGGAAATTGCACTTTCACACTAAAATTCAGTATACCACAAAAAACAGATAAAATCAGCCCCATAAAGGAGGAAACTGTGATGGCTGCACGACGCGGAGACACTCTTTTGTTCCCGACGCCGCCCGTCGTGGCGGCTCATGCGGCCATCGGCGGCAAAAAGGAGGGCGAAGGCCCCCTTGCCGCCTGTTTCGATGAGCTGAGCGCCGACAACTTTTTCGGCCAGTCCAACTGGGAGGCCGCCGAGAAAGAAATGGCCCTGCGGGCGGCGCGGCTCTGCCTCAAAAAGGCTGAGACGACGCCGGATAAAGTCAGCCTCGCGCTGGCAGGCGACTTACAGGCCCAGTGTACCGCGTCCAGCTACGCCCTGCGGGAGCTGGGCATCCCCTTTGTCGGCCTCTTCGGGGCCTGCAGCACGATGGCCGAAGCGCTGGGCCTCGGCGCGGCGCTGTGCAGTGCAGGCATGGCCGACGGCCTGCTGGCTATGACGTCCAGCCATTTCTGTGCGGCAGAACGTCAGTTCCGCACGCCGCTGAGCTACGGCGCTGTCCGTACGCCCACCGCCCAGTGGACGGCTACGGCGGCGGGTGCCTGCCTGCTGCGGCCCGCCGGTGAGGGTGTGCAGCTCTGCGCCGCCACCTTCGGACGGGTGCAGGACTATAAAATAAAAGACATCAACAACATGGGTGCGGCTATGGCCCCCGCTGCCGCCGCGACCCTTTTGCGCTATCTGAAGGACACCGGCAGCGCTCCGGCGGACTTCGACCGCATCTACACCGGCGACCTCGGCCATGTGGGCAGCCAGCTCCTGCGCGACCTGCTGACGGCAGAAGGACTTCTGCTCAAGAACCATGTGGACTGCGGCTGCATCCTCTACGATGCCGCTGAGCAGACTGTGAAGAGCGGCGGCTCCGGCCCGGGCTGCTGCGCCTCCGTCCTCTGCGGGCATATCCTGCCCCGCCTCGAGAAGGGAACGCAGAAGCGGGTGCTCTTTATCGCCACCGGCGCGCTGATGAGCCAGACGACCTTTTTGCAGAAGGAGAGCATCCCGGCCATCGCCCATCTCGTGGAGCTGCGCAGCCCGCAGCAGAAGGAGGAAAACGGATGAATTACTTCTGGGCCTTCGTGGTGGGCGGCTGCATCTGCGTCATCGGCCAGCTGCTCATCGACCTTACCGGCCTGACCCCGGCCCGCATCCTGACGGGCTATGTGGTGGCGGGCGTCATTCTCTCGGCGGTGGGATGGTATGCGCCGCTGGCGGAGTTCGCAGGCTGCGGCGCTACCGTGCCGCTGCTGGGCTTCGGCCATCTGCTGGCGAAAGGCGTGCGGACGGCCATCGAAGAGGAAGGGGCCATCGGCATCCTCACCGGCGGGCTGACTGCCGCTGCGGCAGGTATTACCACCAGCCTTGTGTGCGGAGTCGTCTGCTCGTGGGTGGGGAAGAGTCATGACCAGAATTAGAAAAACATCCCGGCTCAAACCGGGATGTTTTTGTGTGTAAGGCGGGCCGTTTCGCCTCATTTTTCGCCCGGAGTGCGTTATATTGGGGCCAGAAGGAGGCGAAAAGCCATGCGACAGGAAACACAATGGACGACGATCTTCTGGGAGGGCTGGACGGCGCTGGCGCTCTGCGCAGCGGCGGTGTTCTGGCCCGGCAGTGCGGCGCTGGGCTATCCGGCTGTGCTCTGGCCGGGGCTGGCCCTTGCGGCGGCGGTCCCCGTCCTCTGGGCCGGGTGGTGGCTCTGGGCGGAGAAGGCTCCGCCGCTGCCGGAGGAGGAGCTGATGGGGCAGCAAGGGAAAGTACATATTGTTACGGATGAAGTTTTTCTATGACAAAAGTTAAGTTCTCTTTTGCGCACCAAAAGAGAACCAGAAAAGTGCCCGCTACTTTCGAGGCGCGGGAGGCACGAATCAAGGGCTACTCGCCCTTGATAATCCCGGAGGAGTTGTCGAAACGGAAAAAAGCTAGTCGCTGCGCTTAACGCTTTTTTCTCGTTTCTCCGATTTGCTGCTTCGCAGCTGGTGTTACCTCTCTGCTGACGGTAACGTCCAGCAGAAACGTGAAATCTTCGGCGGAGCCGTAAATGGGAGAAGCACAAAAAAATGCGTTTAGCGAAGCGGCTAGCATTTTTGGGCTTCGACCTCATCTTTGGAATTGTTAAGGGCGTGCAGCCCTTAACTCGTTGCGGGGAGAGTGGAGTCCAGAGGTAGGGAGGGGGGATTCGAAACACCCCTCCCTACCTCTGGCCCGCGCGGAGCGCAAGCCACTTGACCAAAAGAAAAAACCAGCCCCGCGCCACCAGCGCGAGAACCAGCTTAAAGAAAAAACCAGCTCTGCCTCTGGCCCGCGCGGAGCGCATAGCCATTTGACCATAAAATAAAACTCACCCCGCGCCAAAAGCGCGCAAGCTCACTTTACCGTCCCGAAAAATAAAAAACAAAAACCCCCGCACCGGGGTCCCGGTACAGGGGTTTTGTTCGTCAATCAAACTGCGATCAAGCGTTCTTGTTAGCACGCTTTGCCATACGGCTGATCTTGCGGCTAGCGGTGTTCTTCTTGATGACACCCTTAGCGCGAGCCTTGTCGATCGCGGAAACAGCAGCCAGGACGGTTGCGTCCTTGTCAGCGGCATTCGCATCGATGGCAGCGTCTGCCTTCTTGACGACTGTTTTCAGGTTGGTCTTAATGGCCTTGTTGTGAGCCTGCTCTGCAACAGCCTGCACGACACGGTCCTTCTGAGATTTGATGTTAGGCATTCGTTCCACCTCCTTGGCTACCTATAACAGCGCACCTTATGATACCATATTTGCCGCTCCAGCGCAAGCATTTTTTCGATTTTTGTTTCAAAAAGTTTTGATTTTCCCATACTTTTTGTGCCGCGAGGCCCAAAAACCGGCTTTTTGGCGGCAAACAGAGCAGAAAAGAGGGAAAATCATGCGCTTGACAGATATGGCGGACGAGCTCTACACGGCCGCGACTGACCTGCCCGGCGGAGTCCGCGCGGCCACGGCAAAACGGGGCGGCGTGACGGTGACGCGGGTGGAGATCGCCCGGGAGGGCCTCGAAAAGCCCCGGGGGCGGTACGTCACGCTGGAAGTCCCCAGCGTCAGTGTGCTGGACGAGCGGGACGCCGAGGTCATCGAGCAGGCAGCGGACGAGCTGCGGGCGCTTCTGCCGCCGGAGGGGCCGGTGCTGGTGCTGGGCGTGGGCAACCGCCGGGTCACCGCCGACGCCCTCGGCCCCCGCACCGTTCAGAAAATTTTTGTCACGATGGGCGCAGGCTGTCCGCCGGTGAAGGGCATCCGCCCGGTGGCGGCGGTGGCCCCGGGCGTCTCGGCGTCCACCGGTCTGAGCCTGCAGCAGCTGGCCGGTGCGCTGGTGCGGGAAGTGCGGCCCACGGCCCTCATCTGTGTGGACAGCCTCTGCTCGTCGGAACCCCAGCGTCTGGGCCGGACGCTGCAGTTCTCCGACACCGGCCTCTGCCCGGCCCAGCCCGGCAGCAGCAAGCATCTGGACGCGGCCCGTCTGGGCCTGCCGGTGATCGCGGCGGGCATCCCGACCCTGATGATGGCGCAGGAGGGCAAAGACCTCGTGGTGACGCCCCGGGAACTGGACAGCGTCATCGCCCACGGGGCCGCCCTGTTGGGCGCGGCCATTAACCGCGCCTTGCAGCCGAGGCTCAGCATCGCCCAGCTCTGCTGGCTGGTGGGATAAAACCAGGCCGTCCATCATATTGTATGGATAAAACAAAAGGGGAGGGGGCAGTCTATGCGCTATGGCGAGGCCGGGCAGAGCCATCTGCTGCCCTTTCTGGGCGCAGCGGCCCTTTTTGCGGCTCTGACCATCATGGCCCACAGTGTTGTACTGGGGCTGGCGGCGGTCATCGCCGGGCCTGTCCCGGCGGCGCAGACGGCGCTCTCCCTGAGCCGAAAGGCCGTCTCCGGCGCGGCACAGGAGGAAGCCGCATCTGTGGCCGAAGCCGCCCCTGAAAGCACCGGGACTGCCGCCTCTCAGCCCGAAGCCGCCGCCCCGACAGGCGGCATCGAAAGCTATCTTGTGGAGCTTCTGGGTGACGACGCTCGGCCCGAAGGCGCGGGCGCAGTGATTGAAAAAAATTACCCGCAAGGCAGCGGTGAAAAGTACGTTGCCTGCGGCGCGGGCAGCATCAAGAACAACACCCGACAGACTGCGGCGGACATCGCAGCAGAGATACAGGACCCACTGCCCTTTGGCGTCGAAAAGGACAGCCCTGACCCGCAGATCCTCATCATGCACACCCACGCCACTGAGGACTACCGCCTTTCGGCGGGGCTGTGGTATTCGCCCGGCGACGGCGCCCGTACCACCGACACGAACCTGAATATGTGTGCCGTGGGCCGGGTGATGGCCGACACCCTCAACGCCGCCGGGCTGAACACCCTCCACGACGAGACCCTGAACGACTACCCCAGCTACACGGGCAGCTACGAGAACAGCCGGGCCGTCGTCCAGCGGTACTTGGCCCAGTACCCCAGCATCAAGGTGGTGCTGGACGTCCACCGGGACGCCATCGAGACAGAGGGAGGTTCCCGGATGGCCCCGGTCTGCACCGTGGACGGGCGGCAGGCCGCGCAGGTCATGATCATCTGCGGGTGCGACAACGGCGGCAGCGTCCGGCTGCCGGGCTGGCGGCAGAACCTCCGTTTCGCCGCCGCATGGGAGCGGAGCATGGAGGGGATGTACCCCGGTTTCACCCGGCCTGTGCTGTTCAGCTACCGCTTTTATAATCAGGACCTCACCACCGGCAGTCTGCTCATCGAGATAGGAGGCCACGGCAATAACCTCAACGAGGCCCTCTACGCCGGGCAGCTGGCGGCCAACGGCCTTGTGCAGGCCCTGCTTGGCCCGGATACTTGACGAAACGGCGGCAAAGTGCTATATTTTACTGGTAAATGCAGTGATTGGGAAAAGTAGCGCATCACAACGCCACAGAGAGCGCGGCAGAGCTGGGAGCCGTGCGCGGACGGTGCGTGAACGAACACCCGGGAGCAGCAAACTGAACAGGGCGCAGTGATAAAAATGCGCCGCCAGTAGGTGCGCCGCAGGCTCAGCGTTAACGGAGCAGCGCTTTTACTTGAGCGCGTGAGCGACCGGACACTTCCGGTAATTCAGGTGGCACCGCGGACATTACAAGACAGCTTGTTCGCCCTGAACTTTCAGGGAGAAAAGCTGTCTTTTTCTTTTGTAAAATCGATAAGGAGAAAAACTATGGAACGCACTGAGATCGTTTCGCTGTACAAGAACACCCCCGCCGATGGTACGGTCGTCACCGTATGCGGCTGGGCAAAGAACATCCGCGACTCCAAGAACATCGGCTTTATCGCCCTGTCTGACGGCGGCTGCTTCAAGACCCTGCAGGTCGTGCTGGAAGCCGGCAAGCTGGCAAACTACGATGAGGTCGTCCACACCGGCCTGTACAGCAGCCTGCGTGTCGTGGGCCGCATCGTGCTGACTCCGCAGGCAAAGCAGCCTTTCGAGCTGAATGCTGACAGCGTGGAAATACTGGGCGACTGCCCCGCCGACGAGTATCCGCTGCAGAAAAAGAAGATGAGCATGGAGTATCTGCGCACCATGCCCACCCTGCGCCCCCGCACCAACACCTTCAACGCCGCTTTCCGCGTCCGCAGCGTGGCCGCTTACGCCATCCACAAGTTCTTCCAGGAGAACGGCTTCGTCTACGCCCACTCTCCGCTGCTGACCGCTTCCGACTGTGAGGGTGCCGGCGAGATGTTCCGCGTCACCACCCTCGACCTCGACAATGTTCCCAAGAACGAGGACGGCACCGTCGATTACACCAAGGACTTCTTCGAGAAGCCCGTCAACCTGACCGTTTCCGGCCAGCTGGAAGCCGAGGCCATGGCAATGGCGTTCGGCAAGGTGTACACCTTTGGTCCCACCTTCCGCGCTGAGAAGAGCTTTACCACCCGCCACGCCGCCGAGTTCTGGATGATCGAGCCGGAGATGGCGTTCTGCGATCTGAACGGCTACATGGACACCGCCGAGGCCATGACCAAGTACGTTATCCGCTACGTTCTGGACAACTGCCCCGATGAGATGGCTTTCTTCAACCAGTTCATCGACAAGGGCCTCATCGAGCGCCTTGAGCTGGTGGCAAACAGCGAGTTTGGCCGCATCAGCTACACTGACGCCATCGAGATCCTGAAGAAGAACAACAAGAAGTTCCAGTTCCCCGTGGAGTGGGGCGTGGACATCCAGACCGAGCACGAGCGCTACCTGACCGAGGTGGTGTTCAAGAAGCCTGTGTTCGTCACCGACTACCCGAAGGAGATCAAGAGCTTCTACATGAAGCAGAACGCCGACGGCAAGACCGTCGCCGCAGCCGATATGCTGGTTCCCGGCATCGGCGAGCTCATCGGCGGCAGCCAGCGTGAGGAGGACTACGACAAGCTCGTGACCCGTATGGACGAGCTGGGTCTGGACAAGTCCAGCTACGACTGGTACCTGAACCTCCGCAAGTTCGGCGGCGTGGAGCACGCAGGCTATGGTCTGGGCTTCGAGCGCATGATCATGTACCTCACGGGCATCCAGAACATCCGTGACGTGCTGCCCTTCCCCCGCACGGCTTACGGCTTCTAATCAGTGAGTCAACCTCTCCGTCATTGCTTCGCAATGCCACCTCTCCTGACGAGGAGAGGCTTTGGCAGAACGGGAAACTTTTCCTTTTCGCCAGAGGCTCCCCTCGGTAGGGGAGCTGGCAAAGCCGCAGGCTTTGACTGAGAGGTTTTCTTTTATTTTCAACAAGGAGAGCAAAACAAGTGGAAAACATCGCCCCGGCATTGCTGGAATGGTTCTACAAGAACCAGCGCATCCTGCCTTTCCGCACCGACCCCAGCCCCTACCACGTCTGGCTCAGCGAGATCATGCTGCAGCAGACCCGCGTCTCGGCGGCGCTGCCCTATTATGAGCGCTTCCTCGCCGCCCTGCCGGACATTCCCGCGCTGGCGGCGTGCGAAGAAGAAAAGCTCCACAAGCTCTGGGAGGGGCTGGGCTACTACAGCCGGGTGCGCAACCTGCAAAAGGCGGCCCGCATCGTCTGTGAGCAGTACGGCGGGCAGCTGCCAGCCGACTACGACGCCCTCCGCGCTCTGCCCGGTATCGGGGACTACACAGCGGGAGCCATCGCGTCCATCAGCTTCGGGCTGGCTGTCCCGGCGGTAGACGGAAATGTGCTGCGGGTGTTTTCCAGACTGTATAATGACCCCGGCGTTATTACAGAACCGGCGGTAAAACGAGCTTTTACGGCCCGGGTCATGGAGCATCAGCCCCCCGAGAAGGCGGGCGACTACAACCAGGCTCTGATGGAGCTGGGCGCACTGGTCTGTGTGCCGAACGGCGCACCGCTCTGTGAGCAGTGTCCGCTGGCGTCTCTGTGCGAAGCCCGCAGGGCCGGCACGGCGCTGGAACTGCCCCATAAGGCTGCGCCCAAAGCACGGCGCATCGAGCCGGTGACGGTAGTGCTGGCCGAAGATGCCGAAGAGCGCTTCCTGTTGCAGCAGCGGCCCCAAAAAGGTCTGCTGGCCGGTCTGTGGCAGCCGCTTCTGTGGGAGGGCGAAGCCCTCAGCGCCGAAGAAGTCTGCGCCCGGCTGGAAGCGCTGGGCCTTGCCTGTGAGGGCATCGAACCTCTGCCGGCGGCAAAACATATTTTCAGCCACATCGAGTGGCGGATGAGCGGCTATTCTGTCTGTGTCGGCAGTGCGGAAGCTCCGGCGGGCTGTGTCTGGGCCAGCCGCGAACAGCTGCAGAACGAATACACCCTGCCCGGCGCATTCAAGGCGTATAAGAAAAAGCTAGGACTCTGAAAAAAGCAAAATTTTGCCTTTTTGGTTGTAATTTTCGTGAAGTCCGGGTATAATAGTTTCAGAATAGACCGAGCCTGTGCCGCGGAACGACCGCTGAAAATAGCTGGACCGCTGGTTCGACCAAAAAGGAGTGTGCTGAACCTATGAAGAAATCCTGTCTGATCGCTGTTATCGCAACGCTGGCTGCTGTGGCTGGTGCGCTGGCCGCTGTGGCTGTTTATCTGCGCCGCCGTGAGAAGGAGCTGGACGAGTACGAGCGTCTGCTGTTCGGTGAGGATACCGCCGCCCCCGCTGAGGAAGAGCCTGCTGAGGCCGAAGACGAGGCCGCAGAAGAGGCTGCTCCCGCTGAGGATACTGCCGAATAACGCGGGCCGAAACAGAACAAAATGACGAAGGGCGCACCGGCAGTCTGTAACAGGGCTGTGCCGGTGCGCCTTTTTATACCCTCTCAGGCGCTTGCGCCCAAACTTTAGGAGGAGAGTACATATGAAGCGGCTTTTGTTATGGTTCATCGGCGTCGCGTTGGGCGTCGTGGTGCTGCTTGCGGCGGTGCTGGGCGTGAGTTATTCGTTCACCTCGGAGGGCGCGAAGCCTGCGTCTGAGGTGCAGTTCGCCGGGCAGGAGCTGGAGCCCAACGGCTGGTGCTGGCAGGTGCCGCTGCTGGGCGGGCAGGTGGATAAAGTCTTCGCCAGCCCCCGCACCCTCACGGTGCAGAAGCTTGGCGTCCTCTACGACGCCCACCCGGCCTTCGCTCTGCCCGAGTGGTACAGCTACGGCCCGCTGACCATCACCGACAGCGCGGGCAATGTGGTCTTCGAGGGGACTGCGGCCACCTACGACGATTTTTTGTTCCCGGCCAACGGCGACTATAAGGCCGAGCTGACCGTCTGGCGTCTGCCGGAAAATATGCTGGCCACCCAGTTCGAGGGCGGCAGCACCGGCGAGCTGCGGCAGGACGTACGGCTCGAAAAGCCCGCGAAGCCCATCGGTTGGTATTATTACTCTTTCCGCTTTACGCTGCAGGCAAGCGCCGAGGTGGAGCTTTCCGCCGAACGGATGGAGCAGGGCGGCACGGTGGCCGCGGCTTTCACCGGCATGGTGGGTGAGACGGCCCCCACGGTGGAAACAGACCTCGGCAATGTGCAGGCTGTCCGTCTGGGCAGCGGGTGGCGCGCCTATATCCCGGCGGCCTACAATGCCGCTGCCGGTGCGCATGAAGTGACCTTTACCGTGGGCGGCGAGACGGTGGTGAAGAACATCACCGTCATCCCGAAGGACTTCGGCACGGTTGAAATCGAAGCCGAACCGGAAGCCTCCGAAGCTGCCAACACCGAGTTCCGCAACGCCGTCTGGCCCCTCTATGAGCAGCCAGCCCGCGAAAAGCTGTGGAGCGGCGGCTTCGCCTGCCCGGCGGAGAATTACATGACTCTGGTGGACTTCGGTCAGACCAAAGTCACCGGCGGCAAGCAGGGAAGCAAATCGAACTCCACGAAACTCTACACCATCCCGGGCGACCCCTGCCGCGCTCCCGCAAACGGCGTCGTGGTGCTGGCCCGGAACCTCGCCCTCACCGGCAACACCGTCGTCATCGACCACGGCTGCGGGATGCGCAGCTACCTCTACGGGCTGGATGCTCTCTCGGTGAGCGAGGGCCAGAGCGTGGAGCGCGGGCAGGCCGTGGGCGCATTGAGCGAAGACCTGACCATGGACTTCAAGCTCGGCAGCAAGAGCGTGAATCCGTGGCTGCTCTTCCAGACCAGCGGCGGGCTGTTCTGGAAGGAGAATGGGTGAGGTCGGCAAATCTTGCTAATGTATTTGTCAAGAGTTTTTTTATAGATTTTCCGATTTTCTTTTGGAAAAAGGGCGCATTAAATTGAACCCACAGCAGTTGTGGATTTTTGAAAAAGCTATATAATAGAGTCAGTGGTTACTGTTGCTTGAGTGTTTCCATCGCTCTCGCGTAGTAGATGCGGAGAAACTTGTTGACTCCGGCCATTTTAGCTACGTTATACGGTTTCCCTTCCTGTTCCTTTTTGAGCAGAAAAAGGTAGACAGGGTCATTTTGAGGTCGTGTAAGTTTGAGTGCCTGCATAACCTCAAAGCAATACTTTCTGAGAGCCGCATTTCCACGTTTTGATATGTGGCGATTGTGGCTCTCAAATGTTCCAGACTGATATGGAGGCGCATCGTTACCAGCATAAGCGTTGAGTGCTTTTCCGCTGTGAAAGCGGCGGATGTCTCCAATTTCGGCAAGGATAAGAGGACCGAGTCGATTCCCAACACCAGCCATAGAGCGCAGAACGGCGTATTCGGGCAACGTTTCAGCTAATGTTTTCATTTTTAGAATAATTGAATCAGCGGCCTTTTGTGATTCACAGACAAGTTCAAGGCATTGATCTTGAGCCGCAAGAGTGTATTCGTTTTCTCCTCTTGTTGTGATATTGCGTAATGCAGCTTCGTAAATTGCCAACCCATATGTTTTGGTTTGGCGATTTCGAGATTTCCTTGCGATTTTTTCAAATGCGTCAAGAAAACGACTTTTTCCCATTTTCTTTATACGATCATAGGATTTAAAACGATTGATAAAGAGAACGGAAAGACTGGTTTCTGGCGTTCTGGTCGTTAGAGGCAGGATGTTGGTTATGCCAGGCATCGTTTCATCCAATAGATTAAGTAGAAATACTTTGTTGGTTTTCAGCGTAAGCATTCGCTGATTATACTGTCGTGCCAAAAATCTTAAATCTTCGTATTTCTGCTCCATAGATGTGTATGGAACCAGAGAATAACTCTTTTCCAATGAATATCTGGCAATCCGCACTGCATCTTTCTTGTCCGTTTTGGCCTTGCGAAGATCCATGTCTCCGAATTTCTTGATTTGGTAGGCATTAACCATACAAACAGGGAGCCCGGCTTCCTGAAACGCTTTCAGAACAGGATAGTGGTAATGCCCGGTATTTTCCATTAAGATGGTTGCAGATTGCTTGCTATTCAAAATATACTTAATGAAAGCGTCTAGTTCGGGCTGCGTATGGTGGAATTCAAAAGGACTTGTGTGCATTGATCCGTCTTGGTTTAAGATGGCTGCTACACTTTTTGACTTGGAAATATCGATTCCTACTGCGAGCATTGACATTCCTTCTTTCGTTTCGATTTATGGCTATCCAGCTTTTCCAAAGTACGCACATATTCAATCGTGAAACGGGAGCTATGTCCCAACTTGCTGAATCGAGCACAAAACAATGGAGGCTGGCTGACACATTTGTCTGCGGGCGTGGTGTCCCAATCGGAAAGTTCGTCAGACCATACCTCCATTTTAAAGGAAAAGAGCAAGGCCGGATAGACCTTACTCTTACATTATGAATCGGAATTTGAAAGGAGAAAACTCATGTATCCGTTAATATCTGTTTTTATTATAGTAGTTGGTGCGCTACTATTGGTTTTTGCAAATAAAATTATAAAAAATAACAAGGTTAATCGAATTGGCATTAAAGTGGTTGGCGGTATTCTAATTATAGTTGGTTTACTTCTGCTGTATTTTTTATTATCAGGAAAATTGACATTGCCATTATCTAAGTAAGTGAAATTCAAGTTTATCATAAAGAATCCAGATATAAAACGAGCAGAGCCTCTACCTTTCGGTGGAGGCTCTGCTCGTTTCATATCTGCGGTTTTGCTCAGGAAATGGCGTCCACGTCCCACTTCATCTGGACGGCGTCGGCGCCTTCCAGTGCGATGTGGAGCGCACCGGCGTTGTCGATGGCCTGCTCCGGCGTCCGTGCGCCGCACAACACGTGCAGGCCGGGGATCATCCGGGCCGTCAGGGCGATGACCAGCTGCGCCTTGGTGCAGTGGTACTTCTCGCAGAGGTCAGACCAGCTGTCCAGCAGCCGGATGGCCTGCACCCGGCGGGCGGGCTGGAAGCAGGGGTTCGTGTTCCGGGTGCTGCCCTCGGGGTAGGTGGTGTCCATGGTCACCTTGCCGGTGAGCAGGCCCTGCTCCAAGGGAGAATAAGCCTGAATGGACACGCCCAGCTCCTTGCAGGTGGGCAGCAGCTGCTTTTCGATGCGGCGGGTCAGCAGGCTGTACTTTTCCTGAATGACATCCAGCTGGCCGTATTTGCAGTAGCCGCGGATGAACTCAGCGGTGGTGTTGGACGCGCCGATGGCACGAATTTTGCCCTGCTCCTTGAGCTTCATCATGGCTTCGACGGTCTCTTCCAGCGGGAAGATGTTCAGGTCGGGCGTCTGCCAGTGGGTGTAGAGCACGTCCAGATGGTCGGTGCCGAGACGGCGCAGGCTGTCTTCCACGTCCTCGATGATGCTCTTGGCCGACAGGTCGCGGTAGGTCTGCACGCCGTCCACCACCTTGTGGAGAACGGGGCTTTCGTGCCGCCACTCGAGGCCGCACTTGGTGGAGAGGATGACCTTGTCCCGGTCGATGTGGCGCAAAGCTTCGCCCACCACCTCTTCGCTGTGGTAAAGGCCGTAGATGGGGGCGGTGTCTATCCAGGTGATGCCCTGCTCTACGGCAGTCTCGATGGCTTTTACCGACAGGGCGTCGTCGTTGTTGCCCCACCAGCTGCCGCCGCCGATGGCCCAGGTGCCAAGCCCCAGAAATGGTGCGGAGAGGCCGCTTTTGCCAATGTTACGTTTTTCCATAAATCGTTACCTTCTTTTCAGGCAGCGCCCCGCGAAGGGGGTGTTGTCGCTGACTGGTATATATTGTTGCATTTTAGATTTATTCCAAAAAGAGCTGCCATGCAGGTCTTCTGCACAGCAGCTCTTGGGAACCTGTAACTTAAATATTGCCAAATTCGCTCAGCTTTAACGTCTCATTGTGCGTTTCAGCCCAGCGGATAGCCCAATCGGAGGTAAACAGGAGCAGGCGGTTGCCCTTCATGTCCTCGACGGCCTTGGTGTCGCTGGTGAGGTCGAGGTCACGCAGGACGTAAGTGTCGGGGTCGTTCTGGATCCAGCGCAGCTGCTCGAAGGGGAGCTGCTGCATCCGGATCTCGACGTTGTACTCGGTGTTCAGACGGTACTCCAGCACTTCCAGCTGCAGCACGCCGACGACGCCGACCACGACTTCTTCCATACCGCCGCCCACTTCGCGGAAGATCTGGATAGCGCCCTCCTGAGCGATCTGCTCCATGCCTTTCACGAACTGCTTGCGCTTCATGGTGTCCTTCTGCTCGATGCGGGCAAAGTGTTCGGGGGAGAAGGTGGGGATGCCGGCGAACTCGACCTTCTTCTTGCCGGTACACAGGGTGTCGCCGATGGAGAAGATGCCCGGGTCGAACAGGCCGATGATGTCGCCTGCGTAGGCTTCATCGACGATGGCGCGGTCCTGCGCCATCAGCTGGGTGCCGGTGGCCAGCTTGATGTTCTTGCCCTCCTGCACGTGGTAGGCTTCCATGCCGCGCTCGAACTTGCCCGAGCAGATGCGCATGAAGGCGATACGGTCGCGGTGGGCCTTGTTCATGTTGGCCTGAATTTTGAAGATGAAGGCAGAGAACTCATCGCGGCAGGGGTCAACGGCCTCGCCGGTCAGGCTGTCCACGCGGGCCAGCGGGGTGGGGGTGAGGCGGAGGAAGTTCTCGAGGAAGGGCTCGACGCCGAAGTTGGTCAGCGCAGAGCCGAAGAACACGGGGCTCAGCTCGCCGCGCAGCACGCGGTCGAGGTCAAATTCCTCGGCAGCACCGTCCAGAAGCTCAATTTCGTCCACCAGCTGCTGGTGCAGGTAGGGGGTCAGCAGTTCGTCCAGTGCAGCATCACCCAGCTCGGCCTCGGTCTCCTCGACCTTCTTGACGCCGTTGGCGCGGCCATCGCTGGAGAAAGCAAGCACTTTGCGGGTGTTGCGGTCGAACACGCCCTTGAACTCCTTGCCGCAGCCGATGGGCCAGTTCATGGGGTAGGTCTTGATGCCCAGAATTTCTTCGATGTTCTCCATCAGCTCGAAGGGGTCGCGGGCCTCGCGGTCCATCTTGTTGATGAAGGTGAAGATGGGGATATGGCGCAGGGTGCAGACCTTGAACAGCTTGATGGTCTGGGCCTCGACGCCCTTTGCGGCGTCGATGACCATGACAGCCGAGTCGGCTGCCATCAGGGTGCGGTAGGTGTCCTCCGAGAAGTCCTGATGGCCCGGGGTGTCCAGAATGTTCACGCACTTGCCTGCGTAGTTGAACTGCAGCACAGAGGAAGTGACGGAGATGCCGCGCTGCTTCTCGATGTCCATCCAGTCGGACACGGCGTGCTTTGCGCTCTGCTTGCCTTTGACAGAGCCTGCCTGATTGATGGCTCCGCCGTACAGCAGCAGCTTTTCGGTCAGCGTCGTTTTGCCGGCGTCGGGGTGGCTGATGATAGCAAACGTCCGGCGGCGCTCGATTTCTTCACGATTTGTCATAAAAGTTTCGTTCTCCTGAGATGCGGCCCCGCGAAGGGCCGGGTGGATGTATCAGCAAACAATAGGGTCTGTTTACATGGGAAACTCTCCTATAAAATTACATACAACGCTTATTCTAACAGAAAATCCACATGGATGCAAGAGTTTTTGTTATTTTTTCAGAACAAGGCAGGGCAGGGGCGCGGTGTCGGCCCAGTTGGCAAAATCGCACACCAGTACGGTATATTTTTCCAGCGGGAGAGCCCGCAGCCAGCCGAGGATGCTCTGCTTTTCGTCCGTGCCGATGACGCGCCCGCTGTAGAGGATGGCGCTGAGCACGCCGCCGACGCGCAGCGCCGCGAGGGCGGCTTCCAGCGCAGGGATGCTGCTGTCTGCTGTGGAGAAGACGCTGTGGTCGGCCCCGGGCAGCCAGCCGAAGTTGAACATCACGATGTCCGCCGTGCCGGGCCGGACATACTGTAAGAGGTTCGCGTGGCTGTCGCAGATAAGCTCTGCCGTGAGGCCCTGCTTTTTGAGCCGGGCGCGGGTGGAAGTGATGGCCTCGGGCTGGATGTCGAAGCCCAGCACCCGGCCTTCCGGGCCGACAAGGCGGCAGAGGAACGCCGTGTCGCCGCCGTTGCCGCAGGTGGCGTCGATGCAGAGCTTCGGGTGGGGAAGATGGGCTGCAAGATAGTCCTGCACAAAGCGCACCGCCGTCAAATCGGGGGTGCGGCGGCGGACGAGCCGCCCATCCTCAGGCGCAAAGCCGAATTTCTGCCAGAACAGCCCTTCGCCCTCGTCGGCGGGCAGGGGCGCGGTGAACACCGTCGCAGCCTCCCGGTCATAACCGCCGAACCGGCGCAATATCTCTTTTAACAGGTAGGAGCCGTAGCCTTTCCGCCGCCACTGGGACAGGACGGACAGAGCTGTGATGTCCGCGCCTTTTGGGGTGGGCGTGACGTCGCACTGGCCGATGATGTCGGCCTCTTTATAAAGGGCAAAACCGCTTTCAGTCACAGAAAGTTTCATGGAAGTCTCCTTAGACCTTATTTCACACATTCTTCACTGGGGAAACGATTGATTTTCACAATTAGCAGATAGAATAAAACCGTGCCAGAGAGGAGCGAAAAAGCTCTTCCCCCGACCATATCCCTTAGAAAGGAAGTAATCACGATGGATGAAAACAAATGGGAATATGACTATTCCTCTTCCAATAATCCTGCCGGTGATACCGGCTACCCCAATGTGGGTTCCAGCGGCATGAACACCGCAAACACTGCTTCTACCTTCAGCGAGAGCACCCAGCCTTCCGGCGGCGCAACGCCGCCCCCCGCAGGCCCGCAGAACACAGCCCCTGCCGCGCCGAAGAAGCCTAAGAAGAATGCAGGCAAGGCTGTAAAGAGCATCGTCGCTCTGGTGCTGGCCGCAGCCATGGGCTTTATGGGCGGCTTTGTGGGCGCACGCTTCGGCGGCAATAACAAAGTCATCATCCAGCAGGTGGAGCGGTCCGACAGCTCTTCGGCAGACTCTGAGAGCGCCGCCGAAGGCACGACTGTTTCCAGCGGCATGACCACCGCACAGGTGGCCAAGACCGTCAGCCCCAGCGTCGTGGTCATCACCACGGAGCAGGTGGTCTACTCCCAGTGGTCCTGGTACGGCCAGAGCCAGGTGGAGAGCGGCGCCGGCAGCGGCGTCATCATCAGCTCGGATGGCTACATCCTCACCTGTGACCATGTCGTGAGCGGCGCGTCCAACATCACCGTCACCATCGGCGACAAGGACTACACCGCCACCGTCGTGGGCGAGGATTCCACCAGCGACATCGCCGTCATCAAGGTCGATGCCGACGGCCTGACCCCCGCCATCGTGGGCGACAGCGACAAGCTGGCCGTGGGCGACAACGTGCTGGCCGTGGGCAACCCGCTGGGTGAGCTGGGCGGCACCGTCACCAGCGGCATCGTCAGCGCCCTGAACCGCAGTGTCTCCATCCAGAGTTCCAGCTCTGTCAACACCATGTCCCTCATTCAGATGGATGCTTCTGTCAGCCCCGGCAACTCTGGCGGCGGCCTGTTCAACATGAACGGCGAGCTGATCGGCATCGTCAACGCAAAGTCTTCCAGCTCTGACGCTGAGGGTCTGGGCTTCGCCATCCCCATCAACGACGCCATCAAGGTGGCGCAGGACCTGCTGGAGAACGGCTACGTCACGGGCCGTCCCTACATGGGCATCACCTATCTGGCTGTCAACGACGCACAGACGGCGGCACAGCTGGGCGTCAACGCCTACGGCATCTACGTCGTGGACGTCGTGTCCGGCGGCCCTGCCGATAAGGCGGGCCTCAAGGCCGGCGACCGCATCGTCAGCATCGACAACACCGAGGTAGCCCAGAAGACCGACCTTGGCACCCTGATGCAGGAGCACTCTGCCGGTGATACCCTGTCCATCACCGTCGCCCGCGACGGTCAGATGCAGACTGTCAGCCTGACGCTGGGCGAAAAGAACGCCTCCAACAGCGGCAATGGCACCAACGGTGCATCTCGTCAGGAGAACTCTGCCGAGTCTGCACCTCAGCAGAACCCGCAGGGCTAAATCAGAACATGATTGGGTGGCTCGCCGCGCAAAGCGGCGGGCCGCTTTTTTTATTATACCTGGCCGAAAATCGTTGCACTGTATGGCAGCAGTGTCACTTCGCCGCCGCAGACCCGGCTGGGGCCTTTCCAGAGCGCAGACGATACGCCGTCGCTCAGCAATTTCCACTGGCCGTCGGGCAGGTGGACCCGTTTTTCTTCTTCCGTGGGATTGTAAAAGACGCAGAGCGCCCGCCATGCCGCGCCGTCGCCGGGTGCGGCGGGCAAAGTCCAGCCCACGAGGGGCTGTTCCAGCGAGAAAAATTTGATGGCCGCCGGGCTGGCTGCGTCCGAGGCGCTCAGGCGGGGGAACTGCGCCCGCAGGCCCAGCAGACCCCGGTAATAGTCCACAAGACCGTGGAACTGCGCGGCCCGCTTCCAGTCCAGACGGTTGAGGGAGGGCGAAGAGCGGTAGGTGTTGCCCTGACCTTTTTTGGTGCGGGCGAACTCCTCGCCGGCCTGCATGAAGGGCATCCCCATGCAGGTGAGATAGATGCCCGCCGCCAGCCGGTTCTGGGCCAGCGCCGCCGAGTCGGCGGCAGTGTACTCGGGACGGGCGTACCGGACGAGCATCAGCTTGTCCCAGAGAGTGAAATTGTCGTGGGCAGAGACATAGCTGACGATTTGGGAGGGCGAATGGGCGGGCAGTATGTCGCTGCGGCACCACGCGGCCACAGCCCCGCCGATGTCCCAGAAGCTGCCCGGTTTGCCCTCGACGTAACCCGGCTCTCGGGCGTCAAAACAGCCGCCCTTGATGACGTCGCGGGTGTTGTCGCAGAAGATGCCGATGCGCTCGGACAGCATGGCGAGGTTCGCCTTGTTGGCCTCGTACCGGTGGAGCTGGCTCCCGCCGCCCTGCCACGGCTCACCGTACATCAGGATGCTTCTGCCGCACGGAAGAGCGTCCAGCGCGGCCCGCAGTTCGTTCATGGTGTCCACGTCATAGAGGCCCATGAGGTCGAAGCGGAAGCCGTCGATGTGATATTCCTGCGCCCAGTAGAGCACCGAGTCGATGAGGTATTTCCGGGCCATGGGCCGCTCACTGGCAAACTCGTTGCCGCAGCCGCTGCCGTTGGAGAAGCTGCCGTCCGGGTTCTGCCGGAAGAAATAATAAGGCACCGTGCTGTTCAGCGGGTTCTCGCTGCGGTACATATGATTGTACACCACGTCCATGATGACGCCGATGCCCGCCGCGTGGAGAGAAGCTATCATCTCCTTGCACTCCCGCACCCGGACTTCGCCTTTCGTGGGGTCGGTGGAGTAGCTGCCCTCGGGGACGTTGTAGTTGGTGGGGTCGTAGCCCCAGTTGTACTGCCGGGTGAGGGGGCGGCTCTCGTCCACACTGCCGAAGTCGAAGATGGGCATCAGCTGCACATAGCCCACTCCCAGCCGCTTGAGGTAGTCGAGGCAGGTGGGGAAGGTGCCGGCGGAAGAAAGGGTGGTTCCCTTCTGGGTAAAGGCCATGAATTTGCCCCGCCATGCATTCCGAACGCCGCAGGCCGGGTCTTGCGAGAAGTCGCGGACGCTGACCTCCCACACCGTCCGGCGGGAGGCCGGGACGATGACCCGGTGGTCGTGGTTCCAGTCGGGCGGGTCGATGCGGGGCGCGTCTAAAATCATGCTCCGCAGGCCGTTGACGCCTGCCGTCCGGGCGTAGGGGTCGCCCGTCTCGTATGCTGTGCCGTCCACCTCGACGGTAAAGGTATAGTAATGTCCGTGCTGGTCGCCAGGCAGATAGACCGACCAGACGCCCTGCCCGTGCTGTTCCAGCGGCAGGGTCCCCATGCAGGCCCCGCCGTCGCCCCGGCGGTAGAGGTTGACTGATACCTTCTGCGCCGTGGGCGCCCAGAGCCGGAGCCGAGTGCCGGAGGGGTTATATTCCGGCCCCAGTGGGCCGCTGTAGTTTGTCTGCCGTGCAAAGGCGCTGCTCTCGAACAGCGTTTTCCACTCTGCGGGCGTTTTCATTTCGTTCCATTCCCTTCGCATATCAAATCAATATAAAATTAGTGTACCCGCCTGCCCGTGGATTTTCAAGACTTTTCTTGCAAAAGGAGGCAAAGTACACTATACTGGGAAAAAACGCAGGACGGAGGCAGGCAGATGGCATACACCGACGATTGGGAGAACTTGATGAACGGGGTGTTCGGCCCGGGAGGAAAACTGCGCTTTGATACGCAGAAAACGCCGCCGGAAAAGCCCGGTCTGCCCGATATGAACGCAGCCCTGATCGAGCAGCAGAAAAAGCTGGACGAAATGCTGAAAAAACAGAACGCCGAGCTGCGCAGAGACACCACACAGGAGGCGCTGGCCCAGAGCCGGAAGATGCTTGAGGATATGGAGGCTGACGGCCTGCTGGCCAAAGGAACCACCGAAGTCAAACAGGAGCATCTGGGTAGCTTCGAAGGGCTGGCCGCTGAGGTGAAAAAGACAGTGCTGGGGCAGGACGCCTTCGTGGACGGCGTCGTGCGGGCCATGCGCCGGCCTTTCGTGCTGGGGACGGAGGCCCCCACGGCCCGGAACGTCATCCTGCTCTGCGGTGCGCCCGGCACGGGGCGGCATTTCACTCTGACGGAGACGGCCCGCTGCATGGCCGTCCGGGGTCTTTTGCAGAGCGATAAGCTGGCCGTTATGGATCTGGCACTTTACCCCAACTCGGGGGCTGAAAAGCTCTTTTTGCAGGATCTGTACGCCGCCCTCCATGCGCCGGGCGAGATCCTGGTCTTTGAGCACTACGAGAGCTGCTATCCGGGCTTTTTGAAGACACTGGCAGACCTCGCCGTCAAGGGCAGTGCGCCCCTGTCCAGCCGGTATCTTGTCAACAAGGAGGGCATCCTTGTGGACGCCGGAACGGCGCTTGCCCCCGGGGCTGTGAGCCGCATCACCCCCTGCGGCAAGTACCTTGTCTTCTTCTCCCAGAAGGGCCGGGAGGCGCTGGCTGACAAGTTCGGTGCGGCCTTCGTCTCGGCGCTGGGCGATGTCTGTGAGACCAGCGCCTTTGCGCGGGAAGCTCTCGCCGCGCTGGCCGCCCAGCAGCTCAACGCGCTGGCCGCAAAAGTGAAGACCCGCCTCGGCCTGACCCTGTCGGCGGGCGCGGATGTGCGGGACTATGTGGCGACCCAGTGCAGCCCGAAGCAGGGGGCGGCGGGGCTTTCGGCCTGCTGCGATAAGATATTCCGCGCTCTGAGCGAATACTGTCTGCAAACAGATGCCACGCTTACCGGAACGATCACACTGACTGCCCTGGAGGACGGCCTCGACTTTGCCCTCAACGACGCCGGACCCCAGAAGCTCTTCGACCTGCTGCCCGCCGCCTATACCGGCGCAGTGGAAGAAATCAGGAAAGAGCTGAACGACCTCGTGGGTCTTGCACCAGTGAAGGAATACGTCTTCGGTCTTGCCGATAACATTCAGGTGCAGCAGCGCCGTGCGGCGGCGGGCCTCAAGACCGCCAGCCTCTCGATGCACATGATCTTCACCGGCAACCCCGGCACCGGCAAGACCACCATCGCCCGGCTCGTGGCAAAATACCTCAAGGCCATCGGCGCCCTCAAGGGCGGGCAGCTGGTGGAGGTGAGCCGGGGAGACCTCGTGGGCCGCTACACCGGCCACACCGCCCCCCTGACCAACAGCGTCATCCAGAGCGCGCTGGGCGGCGTCCTTTTCATCGACGAGGCCTACAGCCTCTACCGGGGCGAGCAGGACAGCTTCGGCCTTGAGGCCATCGACACGCTGGTGAAGGGGATGGAAGACCACCGCGACGAGCTGGTGGTCATCCTTGCGGGCTACACCGGGGAGATGGAGACGTTCCTGACCGCCAACAGCGGCCTTGCCAGCCGCTTCCCGAACAAGATAGAGTTCCCGGACTACACCGCCGATGAGCTGCTGGACATCACGAATGTGCTGGCGAGGGGCAAGGGCTACAGGCTGGCCGAGAGCTGCACGGAACCGCTGCGGGGCTACTACGAGCGCCGCCAGGCAGAGGATGCCCGCACGGCGGGCAACGGACGTCTCGCCCGCAACACGCTGGAAAAGGCCATCTTCAACCAGAGCCGCCGCCTCGTGGCAGAGCCTGCGGCGGAGCTGGATGTCATCCTGCCCAGTGATCTAGAGCTCCAATGATAAAAACAAACGCTGGCATGAAGGTGCCAGCGTTTGTTTTTTATAGATTTTCCATCCGCAGCAGGTAGTAAAGCACCTCGATGAGGACGTTCGGCGAGAGCAGCGATGCCGCATGGCTGCCCTCGATGAGCCGCTGTTCGCGGTTGGAAGCCGTCATCACATAGTCGGCCAGCTGGGCCAGCGGGCTGTGGCTGTCACAGGTGATGACCAGCACCGGTACATCCCGCCCTTTGGCGACAGCGGACACCTCTTCCAGCCTGGCGCTCTGCCCGGAGGCCGAGAGCACGATGAGGATGTCTTTGGGGGTCAGCGTCTGAGCAAAGGCAAGGTTCTTCTCGTGGACTGCGCTGGAAACGCACCGCTTGCCCAGGTGGCTGAACCGGATGGAGGCATCGAAGGCCACCGGCAGGCCGCCGCCCTCAGAGACCACCTCCATGACCTCGCAGCTGCGCAGCAGAGAGAGGATCTGCCGCAGCTGGCGGGTATCAATGGCCTGAATGGTGGCCCGCAGCTCCTCTTCGCGGTTTGCCAGAATGTTCAGAAGTGCCTGATGCAGCTCGTCCTGCCCTTCGTCCCGCATACGCTGGGCTTCCTGCTGCTCCATGGCGTCCCGTGCCAGCGCCAGCTGGAATTTGCGGTAGTTCTCGAATCCCAGTTTGTGGCACAGCCGGGTGATGGTGGCCTCGGACGAACAGCTCAGCCGGGCCAGTTCTGCTGACGTACACATCGACGCCCGCTTTACATCTGCAAGGATGCAGTCCGCAATGCGCCTCTCGGCGCTGTAAAGCTGGATGCCGGAACATAGCAGAGTTACTACGCTTCCGGGGGCTTCGCACATAAGTGATCCCTCCTCGCATTATGCGCAAGACACAATTCCTTCTTGAGTTCTACTTGAGATTGTAGCAGTTTGAACGAAGAAAATCAATTCAAATTTCCATAAATTTTCAGGGTTGACGGAAATTGACTTTTTCTGCCGATTTTTGTATCCTGCACGGTTTTGCCGCAGGAAGCGCAAAAAATGCCCCTCCGCGGAGTGCAGAAAGGCATCGGGAACCAAATATTCAGCGCAGCTTAGTGCAGAAAGGCGTTTCAGCAGCCTTCCTTCTCAGCCAGCTTGCGGCCCATCAGCACGCCCATGACGGAGGCCATCATCAGGCCGCGGGTCCAGCCGGAAGAGTCGCCGAGGCAGTGCAGGCCCTTGATGTTGGTGTCGAGGTTCGAGTCCATCTTGACCTTGTTGGAGTAGAACTTCAGTTCAGGGCTGTACAGCAGGGTCTCGTTGGCGGCGAAGCCGGGGACGACCATGTCCAGCATCTTGATGAACTCGATGATGTTGGTCATGGCGCGGTAGGGCATGGCGGCGGTGATGTCGCCGGCCACGGCGTCCTTCAGGGTGGGCTTGACGTTGGACTGGGCCAGCTCCTTCGCCCAGGTGCGCTTGCCGTCGAGGATGTCGCCGTAGCGCTGCACCATGATGTGGCCTGCGCCCAGCATATTGGTCAGCTCGCCCACCTTCTGGGCGTAGGCGATGGGCTGGTTGAAGGGCTCGGTGAAGTTGTGGGAGACGAGGATGGCGAGGTTGGTGTTCTCACTCTTCTTCTCCTTGAAGCTGTGGCCATTGACCACGGCCAGGTCGTTGTCATAGTTCTCCTGTGCCACGAAGCCGCCGGGGTTCTGGCAGAAGGTGCGGACCTTGTTCTTCCAGGGCTTCGGGTAGCCGATGAGCTTGGACTCATACAGCACCTTGTTCACCTTTTCCATGACCTCGTTGCGGCACTCGACGCGGACACCGATGTCCACGGTGCCAGGCTTGTGGGCGATATGGTGCTCTGCACAAATTTTCTCAAGCCAGTCTGCGCCGCGGCGGCCGGTGCCGATGACCACGGTGTCGCCGTAGACGGCGCGGGACTCTCCGTTGCCCTGACGCAGCAGCACGCCCTTGCACTCCTCGTCTTCGAGGATGATGTTCTCGCACTCGGTGGAGAAGAGCATCTCCACGCCGTTGTCAGCCAGATAGTTCTGGATGGCGAGATAGAGCTGCTGTGCCTTCTCGGTGCCGAGGTGGCGGATGGGGCAGTCCACCAGCTTCAGACCGGCGTGGATGGCGTTCTTGCGGATCTCCTTGATGTCCTCGCCGGTGTAGATGCCCTCCACATGGGGGTCAGCGCCGAACTCGAGGTAGATCTTGTCGGTGTAGTCGATGAGCTCCTGTGCAAACTCTTCGCCGATGAGGCTGGGCAGGTCGCCGCCGACCTCATAGGAGAGGCTCAGCTTGCCGTCGGAGAAGGCGCCTGCACCGGAGAAGCCGGTGGTGATGGCGCAGGTGGGGCGGCAGTTGACGCAGTGGCCGATCTCGGCCTTGGGGCAGTGGCGCTTTTCCACCGGCTTGCCTTTTTCCACCAGCAGGATGTGCTTCTTGCTGCCGCGGCGCAACAGCTCCACAGCGGTGAAGATGCCGGCAGGGCCGGCACCAACGATGATGAGATCGTACTTTTCCATAACTCTTTTTATCCTTTATGTTGAATTGATTTTGGGTTTCGTTTTTCAGCAGAGGGTTAGTCTGCGGTCAGTGTCCTTGCCCTCTCCGTCTGCTCCCGCTGGCCGCATCCACCTTTCCCAAAGGGAGAGGCAAAATCTTCCGGCAGGCCAGAGGCTCTCCCTTTGGGAGAGCTGTCACCGAAGGTGACTGAGAGGGCAAGCCCGCTAAAGTTATTTGTTCTCCTGCTCCACCTCGGCGCTCTCATCCACATAGTCGAGCTCCACAGCGGTGGATTCCACATCTGCGTGGGAGACATCCGGGGCGATGACGCCGTCGCCGTTCAGATCTTGGCCGGTAATGGCTTCCAGCATGGACTGGGTCTCCGGATGCAGCTTTATAAAGCGCCGGACGGCCAGCATGGTGTACAGGGCGCTCAGCAGGTTCAGTGCGCCTTCCAGGATGAGGATGAGGCCGATGGCCATCACCAGCGTCTCCATGGTGCCGAAGGGGTCCACCACCATCACGATGCCCAGCACGACGCTGAGCACGGCCAGCAGCAGAAAGATCTTCCAGCTCGAATACTCGCACCGGCGCAGCTCGAGAGCGTTCTGGATGCGGCCCAGACTGTCAAAGATGACGAACAGGCCGAACACGATGGGCAGCACCCGCACCACCACATCGCTGCGGATGATGAGGAATGCGCCCAGCGCCAGACAGACAAGCCCCGAGATGAGGGTGAGCTGGCTCTGGAACACGCCGCGCTCTACGACAAAATACCGCACCAGCTGCACTGCCGCGCAGGCCAGCACCACGCCGCCCAGCGCGTAGCAGACCACGTTGAGGGCCGTGCCAGGCACCATCAGCAGGAAGATGCCCAGCGCCAGATAGAGCAGGCTCATGAGGATAAGGTTCCACTTCAGCTTTTTTGCCATAGAGTTCACGTTCCTTTCAGGTTATACGGCCGCGTCCTGCTTTTCGGAGAGCGGGACGATGACGGTACGGTTGATGCGGGCCATGAAAACGAGGCTCAGCGCAAGGCTGACCACCTCCGCGATGATGAAGGCCCACCAGACCATGTTCACCTCGCCGGTGCGGCTCAGCAGCCATGCAGCGGGGATGAGCACCACCAGCTGACGGCAGATGGAGACGGTCAGGCTGAACACGCCGTTGCCCAGCGCCTGGAACACCGAGCTCAGCACGATGCCGGCACCCGCCAGCAGGAAGTGGGGGCAGATGATGCGCAGCGCCGGGACGCCGATGGCCAGCATGGCGTCGCTGGCGGCGAAGAGGCCCAGCAGCTTATCCGGCAGGAACTGGAAGATGCAGAAGCCCACCAGCATGATGCACTCGGCGTAGAAGACTGCGAGGCGGATGGTCTTTTTGACCCGCTCCGGCTTCCGTGCGCCGTAGTTGTAGCTGATGATGGGGACCATGCCGTTGTTCATGCCGAAGATGGGCATGAACACGAAGCTCTGCAGCTTGAAGTAGACGCCGAAGACGGCGACAGCCGTGGCCGAGAAGGCCATCAGGATCTGGTTCATGAAGAAGGTCATCACGCTGCCCACGCACTGCATGGCGATGCTGGGCAGGCCGACGGTGTAGATGCGGCCGATGGCCTTTGCGCTGGGCCGGAAGCCCCGGAAGCTGATCTGGATGTCGGGGTTCTTATTGAGGTTGAAGTACAGCGTCATGCCCGCGCCGCAGAACTGGCCGATGACGGTGGCCGCGGCAGCGCCGGTGGTGCCGGACAGGGCCTCGCCGCAGTAGCCGAAGATGAAGATGGGGTCGAGAACGATGTTCACGACAGCGCCCACCAGCTGGCTTATCATGCTCAGATGGGTGCGGCCGGTGGCGGCCAGCAGCTTCTCGCCCATGGTCTGGGTAAAGAGGCCGAGGCTGAGCACGCAGCAGAGCTGCAGATACTGGATGCCCTGCCGGGCGATGTCCATGTCCGAAGTCTGTGCGTAGAAGTAGGGTTTCATGCAGGTGAGGCCGATGACGAGGAAGACGGCGTAGCTGCACAGGGACAGGAAGATGCCGTTCTCGGCGGTCTTATTGGCCCGTTCCTGGTTCTTTTCGCCGAGGCTCTTGGACAGCAGGGCGTTGACGCCCACGCCGGTGCCGACGCCCACGGCGATCATGACGTTCTGCAAAGAGAACGCCAGCGAAACGGCGGTCAGGGCGCTCTCGCTGACGTGGGACACGAAAATCGAGTCCACCACGTTGTAGAGGGCCTGCACCAGCATGGATACCATCATCGGCACGCTGAGCTTGATGAGCAGAGGGTTGATGTCCATGGTACCCATGATGTTTTCCCGCTCATCGGCGGGAGAGGATAAGGACTGCTTGTTTTCCACGATTTCTCCTTTTGATGTTGATGACTTGGGGATGCAGAGTTCTTCTATGCCGCAAACGTGGGCAGAGCGCAAAAGCACCCCACCCACGCAGCATCATTATTTATTTTGCCCCTTCCGGGGCGGCGGGCATCAGCCCTCCATGGCCTTCTCCTTGGCCTCTGCGGCGGCAAGGATCATCTGCACACAGGCGTCATGGCCCAGTGCAGCGTTGATGGCAAGGTCATAGTTGTGGGCGTCGCCCCAGCGGTTCTGGGTGTAGTAGTTGTAGTAGGCGGCACGGTTGCGGTCGGTCTTGTCGATCTCGTCCTTGATGCCCTTTTCGTCCTTGGCCTGCAGCATGTTGTTCTCCTTGCCGTAAGCCAGACGCCACTCCTTGGGGGCGTAGACGAAGACGCGCAGCACGTCTTTGCGGTCGCGCAGGACGTAGTCGCCGCAGCGGCCCACGATGACGCAGGGGCCTTCGTCGGCCAGCTGCTTGATGATGCGGCTCTGCAGGATGAAGACCTGATCGCCCAGCGGAAGGTCATTGCCCATCGTATACAGGCTGTACAGCAGGCTGTGGGTGTGCCGCTTTTCGCTGGCGGCCACGGCCTCCTCGGACAGTCCGGAATTCTTGGCAGCCATCGTGATCAGTTCCTTGTCGTAGAGCTTGATGCCCAGTGCGCGTGCCACGTCCTTGGCGATGTAGCGTCCGCCGGTGCAGTACTCGCGGCCCAAAGTGATGATCGTCTTTGCCATAATATGTTCCTCCCATGTTGATGATTTATCCCAAAAAGCTCTTGGCTGTGCTGCCTCTCAGGAGACAGAAGGCTCGGTGCTTTGGTTTGCTTCTGATAGCGGCAGCGTGGGCGGCGGAGGGGCTGGCAGACGTACCTCTGCAAACTGCATGGTGCCGGTCTGGTCCACGATGTAAACGCTGCACCGCCCGCCTGCGTCGGTCTGCTCGGACGGGAAGCGGAAGCCGCCTGTCCGTGTCCGCTCCATCCGCCGGAAGGTGCGGTGGGCTGTGGTGGCGTGGGCTACTCCGTCGTGAGGGCTGCAGGCCGCCCAGCCGGAGAATTCTGCCGGGAGCAGCTGCCGCTGGCCCTTCTGGGCCAGATACCAGCAGTCATCCTCGGCGCTGTACACAAAGTCGCAGGAGACCCGCCGGGGGCGGTTGGCCTCGGTGTTCCGGGGCTTGGGGCGGAGGGCGATGGCCCGCCCGGTGAAGTAGCGGGCAAAATCCGTCACCGCCATCGTGCAGTTCACGGCCCCGTCGCTGTCGGCGGTGGGGTCGTTGAGCAGGACATAATCGGCGAGGACCGCGTCATCGTGGCCGAAGCCCCGCAGACCCATCCAGACTCCGATGGGGTCCCGCTGGCCCCGGATGCGGCGCTCGATGCGCACGGCTACGGAACAGCCGTCGTGTATCTGCTCCCGCAGGTCCTGCAGGTCCATCCACGCCTGCCAGCAGGGAAAACCGCAGCAGCCCGCTGCCGCGGCGGCAAAAGCGCCGTTGCTGGTGCTGCCGGTGGTCTTGTCCTCCATGACGTAGGCCACCTCTTCGGGCAGGATGTCCTCGCCCCAGCGGTTCATCAGGGCCGCCATCACCAGCGGCAGGTCCATGTCCCGGCCAAAGCTGGGGTCATGGGCCGAGAGGCAGTATTCCGGTAAGTACAGGCGGCGGTTGATGGGGTGGCCGCTCTGCTTATCCCACGCAAGGGGGCGGACCGCCGCCGCCAGCAGCCGGAGCGCCGGGGTGACTTTATCGTTGTTGGTCGAAAGATTGACCTGAAGCTGGACGCCGGTGCCGCCGCCAGGCAGCGCCACCGTCACGGTGTCGCCCATCAGGAAGATGAGGCCGTCGTCGCTGTGGGTGCTGATGCTGGCCCGGGGGTAATCCGGCGCCCACTTGCCAAAGCTCATCCAGCCCGTCCAGCTGCCGCCTGCGTAGACGCGGCAGCGCACCTCTACCATCGTGTTCTGGGGCGCGTGGGCGTTCCAGCTGACGTTCAGGTTGCAGAAGGCCGGCATGGCGAACTCGGGCGTCGTGTAGCTTCCGTATTGCAGGTACCGCCCGGCCACGCTGTCCAGCACGACGCTGCCGTTGTCCAGCGCTACATTATCGAGCTGTCCGCGGGAAAATGTCTCCGTGCCCTGCAGCACCAGATTGTTCCGCTGTTCCATTGCACGCATCCCCTTTCCGCGTCGGTGTGTCGTTTATTCCTCGTCGTCGCTGCGCTCCTCGGTCATCTCGGCTTCATACTCGGCGTCGTGGAGCTTGCGGATGTTCTCCTCGATGTGGAACACCCGGTCGAGGTCGCCGTAGACGATCTGGCTGGTGATCTCCACCTGGAACCAGAAGCCGAACACCAGCATGAGCAACAGACCCAGCGGCATACAGAGGATGACGAGGCCCCAGAACAGTACCGTCACGAGAGACGCAGCCAGTGCGTGGGGCAGGAAAGCGATCATGCAGTTGACGCTGTTCTTGAGCGTCTGGCCGAGAGGCTGGTCCAGCAGGACCACCTGGGGCCACATGTAGGAGAACAGCATGTGGAAGATGACGAGGTTGAGCACCGTGGCCACCCACATCCCCACGCCGACATTGGTGCCGTGGTAGAGCAGGTTGAAGCAGAAGTACACGAGGAAGATCTGCACCGTGACCACGACGCAGTAGAGCACACCCGGCAGGATGCTGGCTTTGAAGTTCTGCTTGAAAGCCTTGCGGTAGGTGGTCCACCAGTAACCGGCCTCATCGCGCAGAGCGCGCAGGACGGTGTCGTACATGCCTGCCAGCACCGGCCCGGCCAGGATGCCGCCCACGGCGGCGCTGAGCACCATGACGGGCAGGCTGTTCATCAGGAAGCCGATGTACACCAGACAGATGACGGGCAGAAAGCCCAGACAGGTGAGCAGGTTTGCAAGGAACATCCCGCTCATATCCCGGCCCACCAGCTCGAAGAAGCGGCCTACGCCGGTCTTGCGGGGGGCGTCCTTTTCGACGCCCGGCCCGGACTTGAAATCGTTTGCAGAAGGGAACAGACTCATGTTGTGTGAATATCCTCTCTCGCTGTCCCGAAAGACGGCTTACATTGCGCAGCACGGTTTTGGCAGGAAACGCCATTGTGCTGGCTTTCTGATTATAAATATACCCGGATTTTGTGGATTTTGCAAGCCGCAAAGCCCTCTAAATGTAAAAAAAGTATTTCCTCTCCCTTTTTGGGGCGGAGTGTGATACAATAGAAACGGCTTTTTGAGCCAGAAGGAGGTATCGCTCTGTGAGCATTTTCCGCACCATTGCGTTATTCGTTTATCTGTTCGGGTACATGATCGTCCATTACAGTGTGCTGTGCAAAGCCGAGCGTGCGCTGGCCGCAGGCGACACCGAGACGGTGCGCCAGCTGGTAAAAAAGCACATCCCTCATTGGAGCAAAGGCATCCTGAACGTCACCGGCGTCCGGCTCAGCGTCGAGGGACTGGACAACATCCCGAAGGATGGCCCCTGCGTCTTTGTGGCGAACCACCGCAGTTATTATGACATCCCGCTGCTGCTGGCCGGCCTCGATGAGCCCTACGGCATCCTCGCCAAGGAAGAGCTGGAAAAAATTCCTCTGCTCAACCGCTGGATGAAGCTGCTGGGCTGCGTTTTCGTCCAGCGCGACGATGTCCGCGCCTCGGTGCGCGCGTTGAACGACGCCACCGCCATCGTGGAGAGCGGCCGGAGCTTCATCATCTTCCCTGAAGGCACCCGCTACAAGGGCGAAGAGGGCGGCGCCGGTGAGTTCAAGGCCGGTGCCTTCCGCATTGCGGTCAAGACCGGCGCGCCGGTGGTGCCGGTGGCCATCTCCGGCGCACGGGGCCTGTTCGAGGCCCACGGCAACCGTGCCACCCCCGGAACGGTATACGTCCGGGTGCTGCCGCCCATCCAGACGGCAGACATGAGCCGGGCCGAGCAGAAGCAGCTGCCCGACGCCGTCCGCCAGACCATTCTGGCAGAGTTATAACTTTTTTGGAGGACACTGCCTCATGGCAAGCTACCGTTACGAGCGCGACATCGACCCGAAAGACATTGCCCCTCGCAAGGAAAGACAGTACACCCGCAAGGAGCGCTGGGCCAACTGGTGGGACTATAACCTGAAATGGGTCATCATCATCGGCATCGCCGCGGCTTTTGTGGCCTACAACTTCATCGGACAGTATTTCTTTGTCACCAAGCCCGATTATAACGTGGCCGTGGTGGCTCCCTACTATCTGCCCGAGGACACCGTGAACGCTTTGCAGGATGCACTGGCCGCCTACGGCGAAGACCGCAACGGCGACGGCAAGGTGGTCGTGACCCTCAACGTCTACACTCTCGACTACTCCGACACTGAGACCCAGACCGAGAGCGCCGCCTATCTGACCATGGCTGGAACTACCAAGCTGGCCACCGACGTACAGGGCGGCCTCAGCTCTGTCTTTCTGCTCTGGGACCCGGCGGGCTTTGAAGAAAGCACCGGCTCGCTGCGGTATCTTGACGGCACTTTGCCCGCCGCCGACAGCGACGAGGACTGGTGGAACATGGTGTACAAGTGGGATGACTGCCCGGTCCTGGACAGCCTCGACCTCGGTGATTACGGCCCCGACACCACCCAGAGCAGGAGTGGTTCCAGTCAGGAGTATATGTCCCAGTTCTATGTGGGAATGCGGGGCGCGTGGAACAGCGGCACTGCGGATAACCTCGCAGGAGGCGAAGAATTCTGGCAGAAGCTGACCGAAGGCGCTGTCTCCACGGCATCCCCGGAGGGCTGAGCCATGCGGTACCGTGTTCTCTCCAAGGGGAAGGCAAAGCATCTCAGCATCCCTGAAAAGCCTGCCGAAAAAACTGCATCTCTGAAGGCTGCCGACCTCGACAACCCCTATGGCCGGGTGTTCGGCACCCCCCGCAGCAGGGAAGACCTGCGCAAATAAGCAAGAACGCCCTCTCCGGCAATGTCGGAGGGGGCGTTTTGGTTATCGGCCAAAGAGCCGCTGTGTTTCCTGCAAAAAGAAGCGGGCCGGAGTGGAGGGTGTGACGTTCTGAGGATAGGCGACGCAGAAGGTCCAGAACGCTTCATATTTATCTTCCAGATAGAAATAGGCGAGTTCTTTCTGTGCATTGAAAAGGGGGATATAGCTTTCTGGCGCAAAGGTGATGCCGAGGTCGTTGGATGCAAAACAGAGGGCGCTCTGGATGCTGCTGGTCTCCAGCCGGATCTTCGGCACGATGCCTGCATGGCGGAGGATGCGGTCGGAAATCTGCCGGACGCGCTGCTGAGGGTGGGCGAGGATGAACTGCTGCTCTGCGGCCAGCGCCGGGTCGAGAAAGAGGTGCGCAAAGCCGGGTTTGGAGTAGGCTTTGCGGGTGAGGGGATTGTCTTTCGCTATTGCCATGACATAGCGGTCGTCGCTGACGCGGGTATAGACTGCGTGCTCGCAGAGCAGAGGAAGATGCATGAGCGCCAGATCCAGCTCGTTGTTGTCGATGAGCTTTTCCAGCGTGAGGGAAGTCCCCTCTGTGATGGCAAGCTGGATGTTCGGATAGCGGTTCTGGAAAGAAAAAAGCATCTCGGGCAGAACGATGGAGCCGATATGGGGAGAAGTCCCGAGACGAAGGATGCCTTTGCGCTCGGCCTGTATCTCACACAGCTCCTGGTCGAAGCTGTGGCCAAGCGCGATGGACTGACGGGCAAATTCGATGTATTTCTGGCCTGCGTAGGTAGGGACAAGTCCACGTTTGGTGCGCTCGAAAAGCCGGGTCTGAAGCTGCGTTTCCAGCCGTGTGAGGAAAATGCTGAGGGCAGGCTGGGTGATATAGAGCTTTTCGGCGGCTTTCGAGAGGCTTTTTTCCTGATAGATGGTTAGAACATATTCAAAATCTCGGTATTCCATGAGACAGCTCCATTCTGCCAGAGAGGGCGTTTCGTCGCTTTTATCATAGCGCAAAATGGGAAAAATGAAAAGCGGAACTGGCCGATGCAGAGCACCGGCCAGTTCCGGGAAGAGGAAGGAGCGAGAATGCGTTTCAGACGACAATGGTGCCGATGAGGCAGCCGAAGACGATCATGATGAGGCCGATGATCCAGTGGGGGAGGAAGTTGGTCTTCATGACGTCCTTCAGGGACATACCGGACACGGCCAGGCCGAGGTAGGTGGAGGCGATGATCGGTGCCATCGTGAAGCAGGAGTCTGCGCCGACGCCGAATGCGATGGCGACGCTGGTGGCAGGGATGCCGTAGTTGCCGCAGACCTCGATAAGAACGGGCAGGATGCCGTAGTACAGTGGGTCAGGAGAGACGGCCAGACCGATGAAGCCGCCCAGGAAGGCAAAGACTAGGTGCAGATGCTTGGCCAGTGCGGCGGGCAGGATGTTGATGATGAACTCTGCCATGGCGACGATCATGCCGGTATTGTTCAGGATGCCGACCATGACGCCGGCGGCCAGAACGGTGGCGACCAGGGAGATGGCTTTGGGAGCGTGTGCGGCGAGACGGGCTTCCTGCTCTTTGGGGTCAGGGAAGTTGACGACAAGGGCGAACACGCAGCCCAGCATGAAGATAAAGTAGTTGGGAAGCTTGGTGGTGAAGAGGAGCACGAAGACGACGACAGTCAGCAGGACGTTGTACCAGAGCAGTTTGGGGCGAAGGAGCTTCGCAGCGGCTTCATCTACGACTTCAGCTTCTTCTTCCTGCGTGGCAGAGACGTCGATCTTACCGGCACCGCGCTTGACTTCGACACGAGCCATGATAACGGCCAGACCGACACAGCAGACGAGGCCGCAGACCTGCAGGGGCAGATACATATGCCACAACTCGTTGGAATCCATCGCCAGCGTGATGGACTGACGGTTGAGCACGCCGCCCCAGGGTACGAGGTTCATGACGGTGATGGTGGCTGTGCAGACCATCATGATGGTGCTGATGCGGATGTTCAGCTTTTTGCACAGGGGTGCCATTGCGGGGATGACGATGAGGTAGGTCGTGGGGCTGTTGCCGTCCAGATGGCCCAGGATGGAGACGAGGACGACGACCAGAAGGATGCCCAATACCCGGCCGTTGGCGATCTTGATGAGCTTTTTGACCAGCTTATCAAACATACCGACATCGGTCATGATGCCAAAGTAGGTGATGACGAAGACGAACAGGGCGGCCATTCCCCAGGTGGTGGAGACGCCGGATTTGATGTAATCGGTGATGTCTGCGATGCCGAAGCCGTTGATGAGTGCACCGATGATGGGAAGGACGACGAAAAGGGTCACGGGGATGGCCTTTCCCTTCAGCAGGAAGTACATCAGCAGGCCTATCATGACGAAACCTGTGAGCGCGAGCAGCATTGTTTTTTCCTCCTTTTTCGTGTGGTGTTTTTATTTTTGGCGGGAGAGCGCGTCGGCTTTCCGCACAAAGTCAGCGAGACAGGCGTTGAACTTTTCCGCCTCGTACAGGAACATCAGGTGGCCGCTCTTGTAGAACTTGTGGACCTCACTGTAGCCCTGTACTTCGGCGGCAAAGCGGTCTACCATGTCCAGACCATACGCCTTGGACTGTGCGCCGAATACGGCGTAAGGAACGGTGACCTTTTTCAGATTGCTGAAATTATCGGTCAGGCAGAAGTCGTAGTGCAGCTCCAGCGCCGTCCAGGGCATCGTCTTTTTGCACTCGGCCTCGAACCAGGCACGGGTCTCATCGTCCATTCCCTCCGCACAGGAAACGCGGGCGATGAATTTGTCATAGAAGAGCTTGGGGTCATAGTAAAGAGGCAGGTAGGTGTCGAACCAGTTCTGCAAATTGTAGTCCCGGCCACGGTGGTGGTTCCAGTCGGCGTCCGAGAACGGATACAGCGAGCCGTCCATCGTCACGAGGCCGTTGAGCTTGTACTGCTCAAATTCGGCTGCATAGCTGACAACGATGGAGGAGGCCAGCGACCAGCCCAGCAGGACGACATGCTCCAGACCGAGATGGTCGATGAGTTCCTTGATGTCCTGTGCGTTGCGGCGGATGGTGTTGCCCTGACAGGTCTTGGAGGAGTTGCCCTGTCCGCGGAGGTCCATCGTGATGACGCGGAACTCTTTGGAGAGGACCTCAGCGTTTTTTTCGAAAAATTTGGTGGTGCATAAAAATCCGGGGACCATCACGATAGGAAGTCCGGAACCCCGGTCTTCGAAATAAATGTGAATGCCGTCCGAGGTGGTGAAAAAATTATCTGTGGTGATTTTCACTGAAATTGCCTCCCTTCTGTTGACAATTTAATTATAACTTGCCGTGGTATAAAGTCAAATTTATGGTTTTTATGTCAGATATTAGCGCAGAGTAATAGGAGGGCGCAGGGCATAAAATACAGCGCAGGTCCCGGAAACAGACGGGTCCCCCTGTTGCAATCTCTTCGCGTTGACGGCCCCGGATTTGAAATATTATCTACCCTCAAAGAGAGCCGGGCTTGTTGTTTCCTCATCCGGGTTATGGTATACTTACTAAGTATCATCGCTGTAAGAACTGAAACTTTACCCAAAGGATGTGGAAAGATGGACACACTGGAACAAGCCCGCGCCGAGATCGACGCGGTGGACGCGCAGCTAGCTGCCCTGTTTGAGCGGCGGATGGCCGCTGTGCTCAGCGTAGCCCAATACAAACAGGCCCACGGCCTGCCGATTTTTGACGCCGCGCGGGAGGCGGTGGTGCTGGAAAAGGCTGCGGCCCGCATCCAGAACGCTGCCCTCCGGCCTTACTATAAAGACCATGTCCAGAACATGATGGATGTCGCCAAGCAGTACGAAGCTGAGGTGCTGGGCCGGAACCGCGCCGCCTATCAGGGCGTGGAAGGCGCTTTCGCCCACATCGCGCTGCGGGCGCTCTTCCCCCACGCGGAGGCTGTCAGCTACCCGACGTGGGACGAGGTGTTCGATGCCGTCAGCCGGGGCGACACCGCCCACGGCGTTGTGCCGTTTGAGAACAGCCATGCAGGCGATGTCTCCGCTGTCCTCGACTTGTGCTACAACCACCCCGAGCTGTGGGTGGTGGACGTCTACGACCTGCCCATCTCCCAGAACCTGCTCGTCCTGCCCGGCACCCAGCTGGCCCAGCTCAAGCACGTTTACAGCCATCAGCAGGCCATCGCCCAGAGTGAGACGTTCTTAAAGCAGTTCCGTCTGCCCGCCACGGCCATGCCCAACACGGCCATGGCCGCAAAGTTCGTGGCCGAGTCGGGCGACCCGTCCAAAGCCGCCATCGCCAGCGCCGAGACAGCCGCCCTCTACGGGCTGGAAGTCCTCGTCCCCAGCATCAACACCGACGGCGACAACACCACCCGCTTCATCGTCCTCAGCCGCGAAAAGCCCACCGTGGGCAACCGCTTCTCGCTGCTGTTCACACTGGACAACAAACCCGGCAAGCTGGCTGAGGTCATCCAGGTCATTGGCCGCTTCGGCTACGACATGGAGTCCATCAAGAGCCGTCCGCTGCCCCATGTTCCCTTTGATTATTATTTTTACGTCGAGCTGGTGGGCGACCCCTCCGCCGACAAGACCGCCGCGCTGCTGCGTGAGCTGGACCATACCTGCCGCACGGTGCGGCTGTTAGGAGTGTATACAAAATGAGTGGATTTATCGGCACCAAGCTCACCATGAATCTGGGTGAGCGCAGCTATGACATCATCCTGAAAAACGGCGCACTGGAAAATCTGTACCAGTTTGCCCGCCTCGACCGCCGGGTGGCGGTGGTGACGGACGCAGGCGTTCCCGCCGAGTACGCACAGCGTGTGGCCGACCAGTGCCGCGACGCAAAAATTATTACTGTCCCGCAGGGCGAGGCCAGCAAGAGCATGAAGATCCTCGAAAGCGTCCTGCGCCAGATGCTGGAGTTCAACATGGGCCGCGGCGACCTCGTCATCGCCGTCGGCGGCGGCGTCGTGGGCGATCTGGCGGGTTTTGCCGCTTCCATCTATATGCGCGGCATCGACTTCATCAACTGCCCCACCACCACCCTCTCGATGATCGATTCCTCTATCGGCGGCAAGACCGCTGTGGATCTGGGGGAGACGAAGAACATCGTCGGTTCCTTCTGGCAGCCCAAGCTGGTCATCGTAGACCCCAGCACCCTCGCCACCCTGCCCCGCCGCCAGTACATCAACGGTCTGGCCGAGTCGGTGAAGGCCAGTCTGCTGGCCGACCCGGAACTGTTCGCCATCTTTGAAAAGGGCGACATCGACGAGCAGATCGGCGAGATCATCTACCGCAGCCTCCGTTTCAAAAAGAGCATCGTCGAGCAGGACGAGACGGAGCATGGAATGCGCAAGGCCCTCAATTTCGGTCACACCATCGGCCACGGCATCGAGGCCGTCAAGGGCGTCAAGGGACGCCGCACCGTGGGCCTCTACCACGGCGAGTGCGTGGCTCTGGGGATGCTGCCGATGATCGAGTCCAAGGCACTGCAGAAGCGCGTCCGTGCGGTCTACCGCCGTCTGGGCCTGCCCCTGCGTACCGCCTACAATAAGGACAAGGTCTACGCCGAGATGCTCCACGACAAAAAGGCACAGGGCGGCCAGATCACCGTCATCAAGGTGCCGGGCCTGGGCTGCTGGCGCGCGGAGACCATCCCGGTGGAGGGTCTGCGCCCCCTGCTGGGCATGGAGGACTAAAGCCATGAAAAACACCTTTGGCAGCGCATTGGCGCTGACCATCTTCGGCGAGAGCCACGGCCGGGCCATCGGCGGTGTGCTGGACGGCATGGCCGCTGGTGTGCCGGTGGATGAGGAATTCATTGCCGCCTGCATGGATAAGCGCCGCGCCCGGGGCGACGGGCTTTCGACGCCCCGTGTGGAGGCCGATAACGTACAGCTGCTCTCCGGCGTCGTGAACGGTCACACCACCGGCACGGCCATCGCGCTGATGATCGAGAACCAGAACACCCGCAGCGGCGACTACGCCAAGACGGCTGACCTTCTTCGCCCCGGCCACGCGGACTATACCGCCTACGCCAAATACCACGGCTTTCAGGACGCCCGGGGCGGTGGACACTTTTCGGGCCGCATCACTGCCGCGCTGGTGGCAGGCGGTGCCATCGTGCTGGGTGCGCTGAACCGCGCCGGCATCGACATCACCACCCACATCGCCCGCTGTGCCGGCATTTCCGATACGCCCTTTGCGCTGGACGATGCCGCCGCACTGGCCGCTCAGGTGAGCGTGCTGGAAAGCAGGGACGAGGGCTTCGCCCTGCTGGATGCTTCCGTCGAAGAGCCGATGAAAACGGCCATCCGTGCCGCCGGTTCGGAGGGCGACAGCGTGGGCGGCATCCTTGAAACAGCCATTCTCGGCCTGCCCGCCGGTGTGGGCGAGCCGTATTTTGACAGCGTGGAGAGCCTTATTTCCCACATGGCGTTTTCGGTGCCTGCCGTGAAGGGCATTGAGTTCGGCACCGGCTTCGGCTTCGCCGACCTGAAAGGCTCTGAGGCCAACGATGCCTTCCGCATGAAGGGCGATTCGGTGGTCACGGCCACCAACCACAACGCGGGCATCAACGGCGGCATCACCAACGGAATGCCTGTCGTCTTCCGCACCACTGTCAAGCCGACGCCCAGCATCTACAAAGAGCAGGAGACGGTGGATTACATTGCAAAGCAGGATGCGCTCCTCTCCATTCAGGGCCGTCATGACCCCTGCATCGTGCCTCGCGCCGCCATCGTCCAGACCTGCGCCGCCGCGCTGGCTGTGGGCGATTTGATGACCGCCCGCTATGGCACCGCATGGATGGAGCGGCCCACCAGTTACCGCAGGGAGGGACTGTGATGGAATACGGACTCATCGGCTCGAAACTGGGCCATTCCTACTCGAAGATCATCCATGAAATGCTCTGCGGCTACCACTACGACCTCTGCCCGCTTCCCACCGAAGAGGAAGCCCGGGCTTTCCTGACCAGGCGGCAGTTCAAGGCCATCAATGTCACCATCCCCTATAAGCGGCTGGTGATGGAATACTGCACCTACATCGACCCCCGTGCCAAGGCCATCGGCGCGGTGAACACTGTGGTCAACAAGAACGGCCTGCTCTACGGCTACAACACCGATTATCTCGGCTTTGCCCACCTGTGCGACGCCCACGGCGTCGATTTTGCGGGCAAAACCGTCCTCATCCTCGGCACCGGCGGCACCCACAACACCACCAGCGCCGTCGCCCGCGACAAGGGTGCGGCCAGAGTGCTCACCGTCAGCCGGACGCCGGACGCCGCCAAAGGCCAGCTCTCCTATGAAGAGGCTGTGTTCAGCAGCGCACAAATCGTCATCAACACCACCCCCGCCGGAATGTACCCCAACGTGGGCGTGTGCAGTCTGGACGTGGCAAAAATGCCCGGGCTGGAAGCTGTGCTGGACGTGGTGTACAACCCCGATAAGACGGAACTCATCCTCCGGGCCGAGGAGGCCGGGGTCCCGGTGGCTGTGGGCGGCCTCGAGATGCTGGTGGCGCAGGCTGTGTACGCCGCCGAATACTTCCTCAGCCGGAAGTTCGACGACGCGGCAGGGGAGATCGGCCGCATCACTGCCGCACTCCGCCGCGATATGCTCAACGTGGCCCTCATCGGAATGCCCTCCAGCGGAAAATCTACCGTGGGCCGTGCATTGGCCGAAAAGCTGGGCAAAAAGTTCATCGACCTCGACGAGGAGATCGTCAAGGCCGACGGCCGCAGCATCCCCGACATCTTCGCCGCCGAGGGCGAGGACGGCTTCCGTGCGAAGGAATCCGCCCAGACCGGCCGCTTTGCCAAAGAGGGACGACAGCTGCTCTCCTGCGGCGGCGGCATCATCAAGCGGGGCGAGAATCTGCGGGCGCTGCATCAGAACGGCGTCGTGCTCTTCCTCGACCGGCCCCTGGATGCGCTGACGGTGGGCGGCGGACGTCCGCTCTCGTCCAGCACCGAGGCGCTGAAAAAGATGGAGGCGGAGCGCCGCCCCCTGTATCTCGCGGCGGCAGACGCCGTTATCCCGAACAGCGGCACGGTGGAAGACGCCGTGACCGCCGCAATGGAGGCACTGGATGAAATTTTTAGTCATTAACGGCCCCAACCTCAACATGATGCACTTCACCGAGCCGGGCGTGGCCGGTCAGCTGGATTACAACGGCCTGCTGGATTACCTCGAGCTGTGCTGCACCCAGATGGGCATGGAAGTGGAATTTTTTCAGTCCAACCACGAGGGCGACCTCATCGACGAGATTCAGTCTGCCGCAGGCCGGGCCGACGGCATCATCCTGAACCCGGGCGGCTACGCCCACTACAGCGTCGCCATCCTCGACGCGCTGCGCCTCTGCGGCGTGCCTGCCGTGGAAGTGCTGCTCAGCGAGCCCGACGAGCACGAGCCCTTCCGCAAGACGGACATCGTCTCGTTCGGCTGTCAGGGCCACTTCATCGGCGAGGGCATCAGCGGCTATCTCCACGCTGCCGCCTATCTGGCCCAGCTGCTGCGGCTGGACGGCAGTGCGCACACCCATTTAGTGATGTAAGGAATCGACTCTCTTCTGCTGGAAAGCGGAGCAAAGAGGGCGTGGAAAAGAAGGATAGAAAGGAAAAATTTTATGATCATCTCCACCAAAAAGGGTACCCCGAAGGAAGAACTCGAGAAAATCGTTGACCGCTTCGAAAAGCAGGGCCTCGACGTCACCCTCATCACCGGCAAGGACTACAATGTCTTTGGCCTCGTGGGCGATACCACCAAGATCGACGAGCGCGACGTCCTCGCCAACCCCTGGATCGACAACGTGACCCGTGTTTCTGCCCCCTATAAGCGTGCCAACCGCCTGTTCCACCCGGCAGATTCCGTCATCGACTGCGGCGGCGTCAAGATCGGCGGCAAGGAGAAGATCGCTGTCATGGCCGGCCCCTGCAGCATCGAGAGCGAAGAGCAGGCTCTCCGCATCGCACAGGGCGTCAAGGCCGGCGGCGCGACCCTCTTCCGCGGCGGCGCTTACAAGCCCCGCACTTCTCCCTACTCCTTCCAGGGCCTCGAGACTGAGGGCATCCTTGACATGGTAAAGGCCCGCGAGGCCACCGGCATGCCCATCGTCTCCGAGCTGATGAGCGAGGAACGCATCCCCGAGTTCGAGGAATATGTGGACGTGGTGCAGATCGGCGCCCGCAATATGCAGAACTTCCAGCTGCTCAAGGCTGTGGGCAAGATGCACAAGCCCGTTCTGCTCAAGCGCGGCCTCTGCAACACCATCGAAGAGTGGATCATGAGCGCCGAGTACATCATGGCCGGTGGCAACGAGCAGGTCATCCTCTGTGAGCGCGGTATCCGCACCTTCGAGAAGTACACCCGCAACACCCTCGACCTCTCCGCTGTGCCTATCATCCACGAGAAGACCCATCTGCCCGTCATCGTGGACCCCAGCCACGCTACCGGCAAGGCAAACCTTGTGGAGCCCATGATGATCGCCGCTGTCGCCGCCGGTGCCGACGGCCTTGAGGTGGAAGTCCACTACGACCCCCGCCACGCATGGAGCGACGGCGCACAGTGCCTGACCCCCGACGCCTTTGCGCAGGCTATGGCAAAGTGCCGCCAGGTCGCATGGGCTATTGGCCGGGATATGTGATATGAATGCTACGATAAAACGCGCCCCCGGCGGCATCGGCGGCACCATCACCGCGCCGCCCAGCAAGAGCATGGCGCACCGTGCGGTGCTCTGCTCGGCGCTGGCCGAGGGTGCTTCCCACATCGAAAACCTTGAATTCAGCAAGGATATTTCTGCTACCCTCTCCGCCGCCGGGCAGCTCTGCGCTAAAGTGCGCACCGGTGCGGATCGTGCCGTCGTGGAGGGTCTGGGGAGCTTTCTGCCCGTCAGCGCTCCGGTGGACTGCTGTGAGAGTGGAAGCACCCTGCGCTTTCTCATCCCCATTGCCAGCCTCACCGGGCAGAAAGTGACCTTTGTTGGCCGCGGACGGCTGATGGAACGCCCTCAGACAGTATACGAGAAGTTGTATCAGGAACAGTCTCTCCGATTTGAACAGTCCCCGGCGGGCCTGACCGTCGAAGGAACTCTGAAAAGCAGCGAATACGAGCTGGCGGGCAACGTGTCCAGCCAGTTCATCAGCGGATTGCTGTTTGCCCTGCCGCTGCTGGCAGGCGGCAGCACCCTCCACCTTATTCCGCCGGTAGAGAGCCGCAGTTATATCGAGATGACCCGGGCGGCCCAGCGCCGTTTCGGCGTCGAGAGCTGCTGGCAGGACGAAAACACCCTCTTCATCCCGGGCGGGCAGAAATACCGGCCTTGCGATTACACCGTGGAGGGCGATTACAGCCAGGCGGCATTCCCGGCGGTGCTGGGAGCGGTGCAGGGCGGCGTGACCCTCAAAGGATTATCCGCCGACACCCTGCAGGGCGATGCCGCGATCCTCGACATTCTGCGCCGCTGTGGTGCAAGCTTCCGCACCACCGATGCAGGCATCGTGTTCGAGAAAGCACCTCTCCACGGTGTGGACATTGACCTTGCCGACTGCCCCGACCTCGGCCCTGTGCTGATGGTCCTGGGCCTGCTTTGCGAAGGGACCACCACCATCCGCAACGCGGAACGTCTCCGTATCAAGGAGAGCGACCGCATTGCAGCCATGGAAGCCGAACTGCGAGCCTGCGGCGGCGTCCTCGAGAGCGAGGGCGGCACCATCACCATCCACGGCTGTGCAGACAGGCTCCACGCCCCCGCCGCGCCGCTCCATGGCCACAACGACCACCGTGTGGTGATGAGCCTTGCGGTGCTGGCGCTGGCCGCCGGGCTGGAACTCTCCATCGACGACGCCGAGGCCGTGCAGAAGAGCTGGCCCCATTTCTTTGAAGCCATCAAGCCGTTAGGCGCGGAGGTAGAATATGCTGGATAAAACAAAGCGTTATCTTATCGTGGGCCTCGGACTGCTGGGCGGCAAATACGCCCTCGAGCTTTCCAAAGCCGGATTCCATGTGGACGGCATCAACCGCAGCGAGGGCCACTTACAGTACGCTCTCGACCACGGCTATATCGCCAGCGGAAAGACCCACGATTTCGAGGACCTCGTCTCGCAGGCCGACCACATCATCTTCGGCCTCTACCCCACGGCCCTCATCGACTGGTTCAAGACCTACGGCCATCTCATCAAGTCCGGCTGCATCTTTACCGATGTCTCCGGCGTCAAGACCGGCCTTGTGGAGCCGGTGCAGGCCATGTGTCCGGAGGGTGTGGAGTTTATCGCCAGCCACCCGATGGCAGGCCGTGAGACTTCCAGCGTCGAGCACGCCGCCGAGGTCAGCTTTGCCCCGGCCAACTTCATCATCACCCCCACCGAGAAGAACACCCCCGAGGCCGTCCAGTGGGCAAAAGAGCTGGCCGAGGTGCTGGGCTTCCGCCACATCTGCACCCTGACGGTGCAGGAGCACGACAAGATGATCGGCTACGTCAGCCAGCTCTGCCACGCCATCGCCGTCAGCCTCATGTGTGCAAACGACAACTCTTCTCTCTGCGAGTACACGGGCGACTCCTTCCGCGATTTGACCCGCATCGCCCGCATCAACGAGAAGATGTGGGCAGAGCTGTTCCTCTGGAACAAGGAGAACCTCATCGCCGAGATCGACCAGTTCGATTCCGCTCTGGACCAGCTGCGGGACGCCCTCGTGGCCGATGACCGGGACAAGCTGGAAGAGATGTTCCGTCTGTCCACCCAGCGCCGCGCCGCATTCGACAAAAAGGACTCGTGACCGTAAAGGAGGCCGCCCATGCCCAAGCAGGAGGGACAAAAATCCAAACTGTTGGCGCTGCTGCATATCTTTGAGCAGCAGACCGACGAGGAGCATCTGCTGAATGTGCCTCAGCTGGTGGAGCTGCTGGCCCGGCAGGGCATCCTCTGCGAGCGAAAGAGCGTCTACAGCGACATCGACGCGCTGAACGCGCTGGGCTATGACATCCGGCTGCGCCGGGGCCGCAGCGGCGGCTATTGGATGGCGACGCGGCCTTTCGAGCTGGCGGAGCTGAAGCTTCTGGTGGACGCTGTCCAGTCCAGCCGGGTCATCTCGAAAGCGTCCAGTGATAAGCTCATCCATAAGCTGGAAGGGCTGGCCTCCCAGTATGAGGGCAGTCAGCTCCAGCGTCAGGTCTATGTCGATGGCCGCCCCAAGAGCGCCAACAAAGACCTGCCCTACAGTGTGGACGCCCTCTTTACGGCCATCAACACCGGCAGGATGGTGCGCTTCCGCTACAAAAAGGCGGGACGCCCCGCGCCTTACACCATCAGCCCCTGGCAGATGGCGTGGGAGAACGGCTGCTACTACCTCATCGCCTATCAGGACGAGAAGGAGCCGGTGGGCATCCGCCATTACCGGGTGGATAAAATGGCCGGCGTCACGGTGCTGGACGAGCCCCGCCGCGGCAAAGAGCAGTTCGCGGATCTCGACCTGCCCGCCTACCTGAAAAAGCACTTCCAGATGTTCGGCGGGCCGGAGTATAGAGTCACCCTGCGGTGTACTTCCGACCTTGAATCAGCCATGCGGGAGCGCTTCGGCGCTTCGCCCATCTTCGTGCCGGAAGGGAAGGAACATTTTCATTTCGACGTCCCCGTCTGTGTCAGCGACCAGTTCTACGGCTGGGTCTGCGGCTTCGGCGGCAAGATAGAAGTCGTCTCGCCCGCCGAGGTGCGGGACGGCCTGCGGGCGCTGAACGAGCGGCTGGTAAAAATGCATCAATAAAAAATAAAGAGGCTGTTGACGCAACCTCTCCGTCACGGCTGCGCCGTGCCATTGTCCGGGTTGCGGTACCCAGCATCCGCTTCGCTTTGCTTGCGTATTGCTGACCGCGGCCCCAACAACTCCTCCCTGTTTCCGCCACCGGCGGCGGTCGTCGTCGTTGCCCTACCGAGGGGAGGCTTTGGCCATGGCGGAAAGCCTTCTCTCTTCGCCAGAGGCTCCCCTACTAGGGGAGCTGTCGAGCGTATGCGAGACTGAGAGGTTGAGTCAACAGCCTCTTTTGCTGTATAAATATTATTTGAAATTACTTTGCGTTGAACACATACTTGTCCATCCGGTGGAACGCCTCTTCAATGCGGGCGCGGGGCGAGGCCAGATTGATGCGCAGATGGCAGGGGCCGTGGAACATCACGCCGTCCTGCACGGCAGCACCGACGGCCCAGCAGGCTTTCTCCACGTCCTGAATGGTCTTGCCGTGGGCGGCGCACCAGGCGGTGCAGTCTACAAAGAGCATATAGGTGCCTTCGGGCTTTGTCACATGGACACCCTCGAAGTGTTTTGCGATGTAGTCGCAGGCGAAATCCACATTGCCGGTCAGCGTCTCACAGAGCTCGTCGGCCCACTCATAGCCCTCGGGGCGGTAGGCACCGATAAGGGCGTGCATCGAGAGGACGTTCATGGAGTTGTAGTGGCAGAGGGAGGATTCCTTCTTGATGCGGTCACGCCACCACGGGCTATAAACGATGTGATAGCTTCCGATGAGACCGGCGAGGTTGAAGGTCTTGGAGGGGGCGTAGAGGGCGGCAGTGCGCATCCGGGCGTCCTCACTGATGGACTGGGTGGGGATGTGCTTGTGGCCGGAGAGGATGATGTCCGACCAGATCTCGTCGGATACGACGTAGACATTATACTTTTTGTACAACTCCATGGCCTTTTCCAGCTCCCAGCGCTCCCAGACGCGGCCGCAGGGGTTGTGGGGGCTGCACAGGATGGCGGCGTGGATGTGCTCTTCGGCGAGGTGCTTTTCCATGTCGGCGTAATCCATCCGCCAGATGCCATTCTCGTCCTGCACCAGCGGGGAGTGGACGATGTCATAGCCGTTGTCGGTCAGGCAGCGGGTGAAGCCGATGTAGGTGGGGCTGTGGACCAGCACCTTGTCGCCCCGGGAGCAGACGCAGTTCAGTGCGCTGATGACGCCGCCCAGCACACCGTTCTCGTAACCGATGGCCTCGGCGGTCAGACCCGTGACGTCGTTGCGAGTCTCCTGCCAGCGGATGATGGAGCCGTAGTATTCGGGCGTCGGGTCAAAATAGCCGAAAGCTGGGTGCTGGACCCGCTCGATGACGGCCTGCTGGATGGTGGGCAGGCAGACAAAGTTCATATCTGCCACCCACATGGGGATGGCATCGAAGCCGGGCTGCGGTGCGTCGGGCGCAAAGCCTTTGCCCAGCCCGTCCACGGCGATGGAGTCCCGGCCATGGCGGTCGGGCAGGGTGGTGAAATCGTACTTCATGGAAGTTCCTCCTGTGGATGCAAAAAAGGCTTTCCCCAAAGGGAAAGCCATAGGTGCAGAAAATCAGCCCTCGATGAGCTCGACGGTCTTCATCTTGACGGGGGTCTTGGGCTTGTCGTTCCAGTCGGTGGGGACGGATGCGATCTTGTCCACGACGTCCATGCCGGCGACGACCTTGCCGAAAGCGGCGTACTGGCCGTCCAGATGGGGTGCGTCCTTATGCATGATGAAGAACTGGCTGCCGGCGCTGTTGGGGTTCATGCTGCGGGCCATGCTGATGACGCCGCGGACGTGCTTGATGGGGTTGTTGACGCCGTTGGCGGCAAACTCACCCTTGATGTTCCAGCCGGGGCCGCCGGTGCCGTTGCCCAGCGGGCAGCCGCCCTGGATCATGAAGTTGGGGATGACGCGGTGGAAGGTCAGGCCGTTGTAGAAGCCCTGACCGACCAGCTTCTTGAAATTCTCACAGGTGATGGGGGCAGCTTCCTCGTTCAGCTCGATATCGATGATGCCGCCGTCTTCCATAGTAATGCGAACCATAGTTTTAACAATGCTCCTTTTATCATAGCCCGTTTCGGGGTGGGTGCGGCAGATGCTCTGCCGAAGCTCCCCTTTAGTATACCATACCTTTTGCAGAGCGCAACGGCGCAGATGCAACCTTTTTGTAAAGAATCACTGCATTTCTACCATATCCTGCCAGAAACGCTTGGGACAGTGGGTCATCCGGCCCTTTTCGTTGTGGCGGGCCTTGATCTCCAGCGTGTCGTAGAACTGCTTCCAGAGAGCCTGAAACTCCTGTTCCCGGGCGCTGGGCGGGGGCAGCTCCAGCGGCGCGGCCAGCTCCAGAAGCTGGGCCTTGTGCTCCTGATAAAGCAATACCGCCTGATGGACCGCGTCGTATATCATGAAGTTCTCTTCCGGAAAGCGGGAGCAGAAATGCCCCCGCAGCAGAGGCAGGATATAGTTTTTGGGGTGAATGACCGCACCCAGCATCCCGTCGTGCTCCTCGAAGCGGACGAAGCCCTGAAACTTGTCTACCTCCCAGTCGAGACTCTTTTTCATCTCGTAGAGCGGGGCCACATCCGGGTGGCCCATCCGCTTGACCGTGCCGGGGCCGAGGGCGAAGGCCAGATGCAGGAAGCGGATGAGCAGCAATTCCTTATCTTCCTGTCCGGAGAGGAAATCCCGGCTGACGAGATATTCCGTCTCCCGGCCCAGTTTCCGGCCAAGGGCTGAAAAGACCCGCTGCGCTCTGGCAGAGTCCGTCTCGATGTCCCGGACGGGGTAAAGGGTGGCCGTCTCCCGCTGGGGCGTCCAGACGGCGAAGGGAATCTCATGCTGGGCGAAACTCTCGAATACACAGCACAGGAAGCCCTCAAAGCTGCCATCGTAGAGGTAGACCACATCGGCGTCGTGGAGCTTCCGGGGCGGCATCACAGTGCTCTCGCCAGACATTGCACCGCCTCCTCCCGCACCATCCGCTGGGCCGCCCGGGGCGGCACGCCCTGCTCCACCAGCCGGTCAACGGCGGGCGGTGCGAACATACTCAGCTGCTCGGCCCCGGCGCTGAAGACGTTGGGGTCGATGAGCGCCCGGGTGATGCGCTCCCGTCCGGCGCTGCCCCGGCCCGGGTGCGCCCCGGAAAAGCCCCGGCAGGTGATGAAATACTGCGCCCGCTTGAGCACGACGCCCATCCGCTTCAGCTCGTCGAGGCCGAGGGCCGACAGCCGCCGGGCGTCCCGGATGCGGCGGGCGCTCTTGGGGCCGATGCCCGGCACCCGCAGCAGCATCTCGAAGGGGGCGCGGTTCACGTCCACCGGGAACAGCCCGTAGTGCTGGACGGCCCAGTTGCATTTCGGGTCGAGATAGGGGTTGAAGCTCTGGTTGTCCTTATCCAGTATCTCGTCGGCCTTGAACTGGTAGAACCGCAGCAGCCAGTCGGCCTGATAGAGCCGGTGTTCCCGCAGGAGCGGCGGCTTCGTGTCCAGCGCGGGCAGGCGGGTGTCGTCCGATACCGGGATATAAGCCGAGTAGAACACCCGCTTGAGGCCGTATTTCTGGTACATCCCCTCGGACAGCTGCAAAATGTGGTAGTCCGTCTCGGGCGACGCACCGACGATCATCTGGGTGCTCTGGCCGGCGGGAGCGAACTTGGGCGCGTGGCGGTAGAGGGTCAGCTCCTGCCTGCTCTCTTCACCTGCCACCGAGATCTGCTTCATGGGCCGGAAGATGGAATGGCGGCCCTTGTCGGGGGCGAGAAGATGGAGGCTCTGCTCGCTGGGCAGCTCGACGTTGACGCTGAGGCGGTCGGCGAGGTAGCCCATCTGCTGGATGAGCTCGGGGCTGGTGCCGGGGATGGTCTTGGCATGGATGTAGCCGCCGAAGTGATATTCGTTTCGCAGCAGCCGCAGAACGGTGAGCATCCGCTCGGTGGTGTAGTCGGGGGTCCCCAGCACGGCGCTGGACAGGAAAAGTCCCTCGATGTAGTTGCGGCGGTAGAACTCGATGGTCAGTTCTGCCAGCTCCCGGGGTGAAAAAGTGGCCCGGGGAACGTCGTTGGACTTCCGATTGACGCAGTAGCTGCAGTCGAAGGCGCAGCAGTTGCTCATCAGGACTTTCAGCAGGCTGACGCAGCGGCCATCAGCGGTAAAGGCGTGGCAGCAGCCCGGCGCATAGCAGCTGCCGATGGTGCCGCGCTTCGCTGGGTGGGACGCGCCGCTGGACGTACAGGCTACATCATATTTTGCGCTGTCGGCCAAGATGGTGAGCTTGTCCATCAGGGACTGTTCCATAGAAAGATACCTCCCAGAAAGGTATATCTCCCCCTTACCCCCACAGCTGCTGATCAGAAGCGCCGTGGGGCAGGGGAGAGACTCACCACTTGGCCTTCGTCTCGACCACGCGGCCCGCGATGTGCAGGCGGTTCAGGTCCTCACCCTTGATGACCAGCTCGTTGTAAGCGGGGTTGAAGGGCTGCAGAACGACGCAGTTGCCCCGCTGGATATACCGCTTAAGGGTGCCTTCGCCCTCGTCGCCGTAGACCAGCACACCCAGGTCGCCGTTTTCCAGCGTGTCCTGCTTGTGGACAAGGGCGAGGTCGCCGTCCTGAATGCGGGGCTCCATGCTGTCGCCGCGCACGACGAGGTAGAAGTAGTTGGAGGGGTCCTTGACGCGGGCATACTCCTGCCCATAATCCTCCTCAAAGGCCAGTGCGCCGTACCCGGCCTTCACGGTGCCGATGACCGGGATGAGGCTCTCGGCGTAGTTGCCGAAGAAACGCTCCTCGGGGGTGGTCACGTTGGACACCGGGCGGTAGAGCCCCAGCAGGAAATCGGCTGTGGTGCTCAGGATCTCAGCGATGCGGGCCACCGTGGCGGGATCGGGGGAGGATTTGCCGCTTTCCCACTTGCCGACGGCCTGCTGGGTCACCCCCAGTTTGGATGCCAGCTCAGCCTGACTGATCCCCTTCTGCTTGCGGCACTGCTTCAAAAGCTCTGAAAACGACATGGTCGTACACTCCTTTACTCCGAGGTCAATATTTTATGCTTTTATTGTACAACAAAAAGATGTTTTTGTAAAGAGAAAAGTGAGCGGCCAGCCAAAAAAAGGTTGTCGCATGAGAGGGATTTGCAGGACTGGACGAAAAACTTTCAATTTGGGCTTGACAGAAGGCCGGAAATCTGGTAAATTAAATAGGCATTCGGTACGGCGTGTGCGAGTGCCCACGAGGAGAGATGTCCGAGTGGTTTAAGGAAGCAGTCTTGAAAACTGCCGTACGGCAACGTACCGTGGGTTCGAATCCCACTCTCTCCGCCATTTTTTGAATAAGTGTAACGCACTTTGCTCTGGAGTAGTACTCAAGAGGCCGAAGAGGCGCCCCTGCTAAGGGCGTAGGTCGTCTAAACAACGGCGCGAGGGTTCAAATCCCTCCTACTCCGCCAAGAAAAAGCTCGATGGTTCGTTGAAACCACCGGGCTTTTTCCATTGTTGCACACTTTTGTGAATTTTCGGGGCGGATGATTTACTTTTGCACCCGGATTTCTTATAATGGTATAAAACGGAAATACCGGAACAGGAGGAAACGAGCAATGGCACTCAAAAAATTTGCCCGCAGGGACGTCATCCTGCCCGCAGTGATCTTCCTGCTCACATTTGTGGTGGCGCTGTTTTCGCTCCGGCTTCTCTCGCTCAATCAGGAAAAAGACGAGCGGCTGCGGGCTGTCTATGCGGCCGAGTCCACCATCAGCCGTGTGTCCTCCCAGCTGAACCGCTATCTGGCAGAATCGGACTTCATCAAAAAATATATCGAGTCGGGCCGTGTGCTCCGTGAAGAGGAGTTTGCAGTTATATCCAGCAATATGCAGGATGGCAGCAGCGTCATCAAGACCCACGAGCTGGCGAAAGACGGCGTCGTCTCCCAGGTGTATCCGGTAGCGGGCAACGAGGCGGCCATCGGGCTTGATATGCTGCATAACCCCGCCCGCAAAAAGGAAGCAAACCTTGCCAAAAACAGCGGGATGTACACCATCGCTGGTCCCTTCGAGCTGGTGCAGGGCGGCACGGGCGCGCTGCTGTTCGACCCCATCTATACCTATAGTGAAAAGGGAGAGCGCTCGTTCTGGGGCTTCTCCATCCTTGTTTTACAGTGGGACGACTTCATTGAGGAGGTCGAGCTGGACAAGATGGAGGATGCTGGCTACCGGTATCAAATCTGGAAAAAAGACCCCTATACCGGCGAAAAGATCGTCATCGCGGAGAGCGAAGAGGATTTCCCCGGCAATGCGCTGGAAGTTGCGTGCAGCGTCCCCAACGATACATGGTATTTTGAAATCATCCCGAAGGCCGGGTGGTTCTCGGACCAGCAGCTCTCGCTGGGCATCGCCATCGCCACCATCATTGGCATAATGGCAGCCTATGCCTGCTGGGAGCTCATGAACCGGCACCAGAAGGACCTGCAGCACGAAGCGGCCCTTGAAAAGTCTGCGCAGGAGGCCCGGGCAGCCAACGAGGCAAAGACCCGCTTCCTGTTCAATATGAGCCATGACATCCGCACCCCGATGAACGCCATCATCGGCTTTTCGGAGCTTCTGGAAAAGCACATCGACGAGAAGGACAAGGTGCTGGATTACACCGAGAAGATACGCTCGTCCAGCGCATTTCTGCTCTCGCTCATCAACTATGTGCTGGAAATGGCCCGCATCGAGAGCGGCAAGGCTGTGCTGAAAGAAGAAACTGGCGACCTGTGCGCGCTGATGCAGACGCTCTCAGACGTATTTGAGCCCTCTGTCCAGCAGAAAAAGCTGACCTGCACCTACCATACTGATGTCGAACATCCCTATATTGTGAGCGACCGCACCAAAGTGCGGGAGATATTGCTGAATGTCATCAGCAACGCCATCAAGTATACGCCCGAGGGTGGACATATTGCGGTGTCGGTGAAAGAACTGCCGGCTGAGAAGCCGAAGACGGGCTGCTATACCTTTACTGTTCAGGACGACGGCATCGGCATGAGCGAGGAGTATCTGCCCCATATCTTCGAGGAGTTCACCCGTGAGCATACCAGCACCGAGAGCAAAGTCATCGGCACCGGCCTCGGCCTGCCCATCGTGAAGGCTCTCGTGGAGTGGATGCACGGCAGCATCGACGTGCAGAGCAAGCTGGGCGCAGGAACCACTGTGACCATCACCCTTGGGTTCCCACTGGCGGATGAGGCCCAGAAGAGCGTAGAGGAGCAGGACGCAGAGGGCGACGCGGCCCAGCTCAAGGGCTGCCGCATCCTGCTGGCCGAGGACAACGACCTCAACGCTGAGATCGTCGTGACCATTCTGGAAGAGAGCGGCCTTACCGTGGAGCGCACTGCCGACGGTGAACTCTGCATCGAGGCACTCAAAGCCCACCCGGCTGGCTATTATGATGCCATCCTCATGGACATCCAGATGCCCAACATGGACGGCTATCAGGCGGCGAAGCTCATCCGCAATTTGTCGGATGGCCGCCGCACCATCCCCATCATCGCCATGACGGCCAACGCCTTCGACGAAGACCGCCAGAAAGCCCTCTCCGTCGGTATGGACGCCCATCTGGCAAAGCCTGTTGATGTGGAGCGGCTGTTTGGAACGCTGCGGAAAGTGATAAGATAAGCATATCATTTCATCTGTCAAAATCTCTGAAAATGAGGACTGAACGCAAAAAGACCACCAGTCGGAAAGCGGCTGATGGTCTTGCTTACTTATGCTGTATCGTTGGTAGTTGTTTGATTTTATTTCCGACTTTTTTGCACGACTTTTATTTTACCGAAAACAAGTGCAAACTTTTCATCAGAATGAACTTCTTTGCTTTCCTAATCGTGTTTAATGTATTTCGTGATAGTATCGATTAATTCCTCCATGTTAATCGGCTTGGAAATATGGTCATTCATGCCTGAATCCAGGGATTCCTGAATATCATCTATAAAAGCATTTGCAGACAAAGCTATAATTGGAATCGTAACTGCATCGGACCGCTCTATACCCAAGGCTCGAATGGCTTTTGCTGCTTGGTGTCCATCCATGTTTGGCATCATAATATCCATCAAAATAAAATCGTATGTGCCTCGTGGATGATTTTTAAACAAATCCACAACTTCTTTTCCGTCTGATGCGCGTGTTACGGTCATACCAGCATCTTCCAGTATTATCGTAGCAAGTTCAGCATTTAGATCATTATCCTCAGCCATAAGAACATGAATGCCCGTCAAATCTCTATGTAGAGGTTGTTCTTGTTCTGATTGAATAACCTGTTCTGTCAACTCCAGTGGGATCTCCACTGTGAATGTAGAACCTACACCTTTTTTGCTCTCAACAGCAATTGAACCGCCCATCATATCCACATATTTTTTTGTGATGGCCATACCAAGACCGGTTCCCTTATATTGGGTTCTGGCATTAGAATCATCTTCTTGTGAAAACGGAGCGAATAATTTTTTCTGGAACTCTTCGCTCATGCCAATACCGTTATCTCGAACAACATAACGAGCTATGATATGTTTCTCATCCGCTCCTGGGTAACTGCTGATATCCAAAGTAATCTTTCCGCCGTCCTTTGTGAAATTTCACAGCATTGCCAAGAAGATTCACCAAAACTTCTCGGATACGCGCAACATCCGCAAGGACATATGGGTTCTTTGGGCTTTCTCGATGTACTTCAAACTTAAGATCTCGATTATAAAGAAGTCCATTCATAATCGCCTGGACGTTATCTGTCAATTGAGTAATGTCCACTGGCTCGGGCGAAATAGTAACTTTTCCGCTTTCAATGCGACTAAAATCCAGAACGTCATTCAACAAAGAGAGAAGATGATTCGAACTTTTTTGAACTTTCTCCAAGCTATCATGAATATCTGAAACCGTGTTCTGGTGAAGCGCAATGTTTGTAAATCCAATAATGGCATTCATCGGCGTTCTGATGTCATGGCTCATACTAAGCAAAAACGCAGATTTTGCTTTGTTGGCAGCATCTGCTTCCTCAGCGGCGTTCATCAATAATTGTTTTTGCTTTTGCTCTTCTGCCTTGCTTTTCTGGTAAACATAATAGGTATATAGACAAATTAAAAGCAATACAGCTCCTGCGACTAAACCGCAGATGATGGAAATATGATTCGTCTTTTCAACCATTCCATAAGCTGATTGCATATCCATTTCAATGCAAAATGCGCCAATGATTTCTCCTGTCCCATCATGATTTGCGCTTACAGGATAGCAAGCCGTAAAAATCGGACCCCATGTTGTATCAATGATATCCTGAGAGTACACATTCTCCCCAGAAATAGCCCTATTAATATACGGAACCATTTCTTCCTCAATATAATCTCCAGGGTGTCTTACATCATCCGCATCCGAATTCAAACCGTCTACCACATAAACGAGTTTTCCTTCTTCATTTTTTTGAGCGGTGTAAATATATCGAGTAGAATTCAGTGTTCTGATTTCATTGAAATATGAAGAAATATCCTTATATAATTGCTTCTTTTCATCAGATTGATCTTTGATTTGATCAAAATCTTCTTTGCTGATTCTTCCATTCACAAGTTTGTGTACTGCATCTGCACTCGCTGTGTCACGTGTGATTTCTGTTTCAAGGGCAGTCTTAGTGTAAGAACTTTGCAGAATAAATGTGTACAACGCTATTACAAAAATTATCAAAAGCCCCGCAATCACAAAGATACTGTCTGTATTCTTCAGCCTAAGGAATTTTTTCAAATTAATTCCTTCTTTTGTTTTCTTCATGCTGCTCATTCACATCCTCTAAATCCTAATATACCAATTTTATCATAGCACATTTTCATGCAATCTTCAATATAGAAAAAGCAGCCACCACTACGGTGACTGCTCTTTCTCAATTATCGAAAAAATCCATCCGCATATGTTCCGGCACACCTTCGTGAGCATCTTGATGTCCAGTCCCAATATCGGTGTAGCAACGGTGGCCGCAGAAGCCGGACACGCACAGCCCAGTACGACCCTTGCAATCTACACGCAGGTCTATGACAAGCGGCGCAAAGAGATTCGCAACCAAATGAGCAAGGAACTGTACGAATGAGCAAAAAAGAAGCACGAAGGCCGGAACCTTCGTGCTTTTTTGGTGGAGCATTGTCCACAGCACTCGAACCCAACACCTCTTCACGGGAGATGGTTTTGGAATCGTCCGTGAAGTTGAAATTGAGCACGACCCGGTCGTCAAAGACGTAGACCGAGTTGACAAAGGTATCAATGATCTGCCGCTGGTGCTCCATGTCTCTCATGTCACCCTTGCGGAATTTTTCAAACCAGAACCGCATCCACTCGCGGGTCAGGACGGGCTTTTTCAGCTCTTCTTCCAGAATGCTGGTGTTCAGAGCTTCTTTCCGGGCTTCCAGTTCGTCCAGCCGCTGCTTGGTGGTCGGGGTCAGGATGCCCTGTTCAATGGCTTCCAGAAGGTTTGCCAGCCGCTTCTCTGTATCCCGGAGCTGGTCTTTCAAAACAGGCAGTCGGGTGTTCTCCTGCTGCTGGGCTTCCATAATCAAATCTATCAGCTGTTCGATGATTTCATCGCTGAAAATCACCTTAATAGCAGTTTCCACCACGAACCGTTCCAGAGGCTCTTTGCGGATGGCTTTCAGGTCGCAGTGCGCCTTGCCGTGGCGTTTGGCGTTGCCGCACTTGTAGTAATAGTAGGTGTTTCCCATGTGGCTGGTGCCGCTCTCGCCGCCCATCAGGGTGCCGCACTTGCCGCAGAACAGCTTGGTGGTCAGCAGATAGCTCACATCCTCTTTTGCGGGTCGACCATGGGCAATCCTATTTTGCTCGAAACGCTGCTGCACCCGGTCGAACAAGTCCTCGTCCACGATGGCCGGAATGCCGCCCGGTGTCACGATGTCCTTATATCGGTATTCACCTATGTAACGGCGGTTCCGGAAAATCTGGAAGAAGCTGTTCTTGACAAAAGGCTTGCCGGTACGGGTACGCAGACCGCGCTCGTTCAGGGATGCTGCAATCTTCTCGGCCGGTTCGCCGTCGGCATACCGTCTGAAGATCTCCTGCACGATGGGAGCCGTCTCCGGGTCGATATGGTACAGCCTGTCCTCCTTGCCAATGGTGAAGCCCAGCGGAACGATACCGCCGTTGTACTTGCACTGGAGGGCGTTTTCGCGCTCACCGCGCGCCACTTTCAGGGCGAGCTCGGCGGAATAGTATTCCGCCATGCCGATCAGCATACTCTCCACCATAATGCCTTCAGGCCCCTGCGAGATGGGTTCCATGGCAGACACCAGATGGACACCGTTCTTTTCCAGCTGGTACTTGTAGTTCACGGCATCGAATCGGTTCCGGGCAAAGCGGTCCAGCTTCCAGACCAGAACTACGTCGAAGATTTTCTTCGCGCTGTCCTTTATCATGTGCTGGAACTCCGGGCGGTCATCCGTCTTGGCAGAATAGGCACGGTCAATGTAGGTGCCGACCACGGTGATGCCGTTCTTCTCGGCGTAGTCCTTGCAGTCGCGCAGTTGTCCCTCAATGGACGCTTCGCGCTGACTGTCGGATGAATAGCGGGCGTAGATCACGGCGGTCATGGTTGCACCTCCTTGGCGCGTATTCGACTTGCCTTTATAGTATCGGGTCAAGCGCAGCTTGTCAACAATCTGCGAGCAGATTGAAATGTGAAAATTGCGAAACGCAGCGAAAAAGGGGAGAGCAAGAATCGTCCCGTGGCCACAAATTTTCA